>Ga0256830_1001858_pt1 | contig 14532 bp, 13 predicted proteins | sample 128326metaG_FD_190537 | JGI IMG/M metagenome (GOLD analysis project Ga0256830, IMG submission 190537) | Hydrothermal vent microbial communities from Lau Basin, Pacific Ocean - 128-326 | ecosystem: Environmental > Aquatic > Marine > Hydrothermal vents | place: Pacific Ocean: Lau Basin | collected... | reverse complement strand
ACCTTCTCAGTAGATGCCAGTCCTGCTGGAGGAATTCCTGCTGAGGAAATGCTTCTGAGCAAAAAATACAGGTTCAACTTTCTTAAGGGATCATACAGAAATTTTCACTACAAGTACGCTGTTCTTGACAGCGACACTGTTGTGATAACAACAGAGAACTGGAAATGGGACAACAGAGGGATTATTGTGGAGTACAGAGGCAGCAAATCTGCTGAACTGCTTAGAAGTTTATTTGAAAATGATCTGAAGTATCGATCAGAACCATCTCCGGTGTCAGATCTGAAAGGAGATTACAGAGAGGGAAAAGGGAGATCAATTGATTTTCGGGGAAATGTAACGCTTCACGTGATGCCTGACTCGAATCCGGTTTTTGAATTCATAGAGGGGTCAGAGAGATACCTGTACATAGCAGTTCCTTACATGAGCTTTGAGTGGTTTACCCCGGAGTCGCCTCTGCTGAATGCAATTATGAATGCCTCGAAGAAGGGAGTTGCGATAAAGATCATGTTAAATGACTATGAGAGAAACAGGAAAATTGTCGAATTTCTGAATTCAATTCCCAATGTCTCTGCAAAGATTATCAGCTCTCCCGAATTTGATGAGCTCCATGGAAAGTACATGATAACGGATGGAAGGGTTCTTGTCACCTCTGCAAATTTCAACAAATACGGCCTGAAGCTCAACAGGGAAATTGCTGTGGTAATCGAGAGCGACGATGCCTCAAATTTTCTGAAAAGAGTTTTTGATCAGGACTGGGAAAGAAAGAGTGAGCTCTCTCCGGTGGTATCACTTATATTACTTGGCATAGCTCTTCTTCTTGGATTTTACTTTTTGAAACGTTTTAAATGATCCCCTATGATCCTTTCAAATTCTCTGACAGCTTCAAATCCAATCCCAAGTTCACCGATAATTTGAACCTCAATTCCCAGTTTACTGGCAAAGGGTTCAAGAAAATACCCTCCATCGACAGCACCCAGCTCTATCATGTTCAGCAGTTGCTGGTGGCTTTTTGCGTAAACATCGGCTTTAATTCCGTATCCCTTAACCGCACCTGTTCTGCCATCTTCTCCGAAAAATCCGTATGGGATGAAGTATGAGTCATCCAGATAGAAGACTGCATCGAGGTTCTCCCTGCTGAATTCGAGCCTTGCAAGTTCTGGATCGGTAATCAATCTCTTAACCTTCCCACTCCAGCTCACAAGCTCAGAAACGTCAAGTCCTCCAACCGCAATGTCATGAATTGTTCCAAATACCGTAACCTCTCTTTCACTGCCCCGCTCAATTATCTCCTCCCCCTCTTCAATTTCGATGTATCCTGATGCTTCACTTAAGGAGGTTATGGCTCCGGATCCCTTTTCAACAGGAAAAATTCTATTTCTGACCACTATGACTGGCATCAGCTCTCTTCTGCCTTCAGAAAAAATTCTCTTGACAAGCTTTCCCTTAGTTACTGTTTTTTCAAGTCTGTATCCAAGATTTCTGGCTATAACATCAGCCACAAATTCCATAAATATGGTAAGGCATGATGTGGGAAAGCCGGGAAGGCCAAAAACCGGCTTTTTGTCCATAATCCCAAAGAAGAATGGTTTTCCCGGCTTTATCCTTACACCATGGAAAATCATTTCACCGTACACCTCAACAACCCTGTAAAGGATGTCACCCTTGCCTGCAGATGTTGAGCCAGATGTTATGACTGCATGACACTCCTTCAGAGCTTTTTTCAGTTTGTCAAGCATCTCACCCTCACTGTCACCTGCGATCCCAAAAAAAACAGGAGTGGCTCCAAGCTTTTTGAGTTCTGAATAGAGTGTGAAGCTGTTGACATCATAGATCTTCCCCGGTTCAATGGGCTCACCGGGCAGGAGCAGCTCATCACCTGTTGAAATTATGCCTATTTTCATTTCCCTGACACTCACCTCATCAATTCCTGCACCTGCCACGAGCCCTGCTTTCAGTGTGTCAAGAATCTCGCCACTGCTAACGAGAGTCTCTCCAATCACAACATCCGATCCCTCTTGCATAACATTCTCGTTTGGCCTTACAGGCTTTTTTACGTACACAACACCATCTCGAACAGCAGTATCCTCAACCATCACAACAGCGTCCGCATTTTCAGGCATGGCCGCTCCTGTTGCAATCTCAATTGCTTTACCGGGCTCCAGTTTAACTGAAGGAAAGGTTCCGGCCTCAATTTTTCCGGCAATACGGAGCAAAACAGGATTTTGCTCATCAGCACGAGACACATCATCACTCATGACGGCAAAGCCGTCTCTTGTTGATCTCCTGAAAGGTGGAATATTAATGGCTGAGTAAACAGTTTCGGCGACTACTCTTCCGATGGCGAGATGAACCGGAAGCCTCCTGACATCCCAGTCTATTTTGACATCAGACAGAATCTGCTTGGCCTGTTCCACATCTATAAGTCTCCGCATGTGGTCAACTACTCCCCTGTTCTTTAAAGCATGCACCGGTTGTGATGAAGTCTGGCAATGTACGGGAACCGAAATGCTTTACCAGTCAAACCTTCCCAGGACTTTTCCCAGGACGTTTCTTGAGTAGTCCCTTTTCAAATCCCGGATATCGTCTCCTCTAACCTTAATTTTAGAGAGAGATACATCGAACTCTTCTGCTGCCTTTCTGATGTACCCCACACTTTCAGGTTCGAATCCCATAAGGTGGGCAGACACAGCATCAACCTCAACAACATTATCGCCAGCTACCATCACCCTGTGATCTACAGGTACAGTGTTGCTTTCACTGTTTGCACCTCCGACAACGCCATCAACCACCACAAAGGATGGATTCAGAATACGAAGAAGATCTACAAGCTTCTGATGGATCTTGAAATGCATGAACATTGCTGGCTTTTTCAGGAAACCCATGTTATTCTTGATGCCAACCGTTATCTTTGCCAGGGTGTGGACCTTCATTTTTGGCAGGGAAATAAAAGAGTTCTTCATTGCATCCAGAGCGATTGCACCCATTTCAGCCTTTTTAAGGGCTCTTCCATTTACATCGACTTCCACCATCTTCTGGGTGTTTATATTCACGCATTTAGCAACCTCGTAAAGCCCAAACTCCCGAAAGCATCTGTCTGCGCTATCACGGTAGAACCCACCCTCTGCAATTACCACGTCATAACCCTCTTCCTTCAGCACTTCAACTGTGGCTCTGACAACATCAGGATGGGTTATGCATCCATTCATGGGGTCCTCAAACTGAAGAAAGTTCGGCTTCACAATCACCTCATTTTCAAATTCAGGCTTGAAAAGATCAAATGCCTCTCTGACAAAATTTTCTGCATTATCGTACCTTTCAACACCTCTGATGAGAATCATCAAGGTAAAAAAAGGGACAGAATAATTAAAACTTTTCCAGATAATTCAAAATACCTTTAAAGACTCTGAGCCCATCCCCCTCATTTCTTTGTTTCCTCATCCAGTCTGAATGCTGCAATGGGTCGACAACCCTCTCTGGATGGGGCATCAGTCCGAACACATTACCTGTAACATTGCATATTCCTGCTATGCAGGAATAGCTTCCATTTGGGTTCCAGGGATAATCAGCATAATTTCCATCGGGATCAACGTATCTGAAGACAATCTGATCGTTTTCTTCAAGAAGCTCAAGGTATTCATTCTCCCTCCCAACAGGAAAGGTTACCTTTCCCTCAGCATGAGCAACGGGAAAGACCACAATTTCATTCTTTCCATACATGGATGTGTGTGCACATTTTCCCCTGTTTTCATGCTTCAGGTAGCTCTGCCTGCATTCAAATCTGCTTGATGAGTTTATTGCAAGAGCCATCTCAGGCCTATCAGAGATCGGTCTGTCTTCATCAAATCCCGGCAAGGCTCCAAGTTCAACCAGAACCTGAAATCCGTTGCATATGCCCAGAACCGGATAACCCTCCTTTATGAACATCTCAAGATCGTGCTTAAGAAGGCTTTTAGCCCTTGCAGAAAAGATCGCTCCCGCTCTGACATAATCTCCTGCAGAGAAACCTCCGGGAAACACTATGCAGGAGTAGTCCCATATACTTCTTGATTCACTGTCCTTTATCATGTCGCTGTAAAACTGTTTCAGATGAACAGCCTCGGCATCAATTCCAAGCAGTTTAAAGGCTTTTACGGTTTCATCCTCACAGTTTGTACCTTCAATTCTGAAAACCCCGACCTTTATTTCCTCCCTTTTCATTTGGATCACCCCAGATACCTTGTCATGCCATTCTTCCACTTATTCTGAGCAGCGACGAGATCGATGGACACAATACCGTAGTCAAGGTTTTCACCACCAGTTATGCCTATCTTTTCAGCCCTGCAACCCATTTCCTTCATGAAGTTTATGTACTCAACAGCATCATTCTCGTGTATCTCAACTATCCATCTTGTGTTGCTCTCGCTGTAAAGTTCCACGAAATCTCTGATACTTGCCTCAAACCCTATCCTTCCGCCAAATGCCATCTCAGCGAGAGTGACAGCCATACCTCCCATTGAAATATCATGACATGAAAGCACCTTGAACTGTCTAAACGAGGAAAGCATCGCATCGGCATACCTCCTGAGCTTTTCTGGATCTGTTTTTGGAACACTGTGGCTCTCAATTCCTGTAATTTTCGAAAAAAGACTCCCCCCAAATTCTTTTTCTGTTTCTCCAACAACAATTATTGCGGAATTTTTTCTCTTGAAATCTGAGCTAATTGCATTTCTGACATCTTCAACAATTCCTATACCTATCAGAGAAGGGGTCGGTGCTATGGCTCCATAAGGAGTTTCATTGTAAAAACTCACGTTCCCGCTTACAACAGGGATCCCAAATTCCTTCGACATCCAACCCAGAGCTCTTACGCTTTCAACAAATTCTCCCATCCTGTCAGGTTTTTCAGGATTTCCAAAATTCAGACAGTCAACAAATGAATGTGGAATACTGTTGACAGCAACCAGATTTCTGATCATCTCATCAAAAGAACTTGCCGAACCCCAGAATGGGTTAGCCGAGGTCATCCATGGGTTGGTATCTGCGGTAACTGCAATGCCCCTGAATGAGTCTGTCGGTCTGATAATAGCTGAATCTCCGTGGGTTTCAAATCCTATCTCTCCCTGAAGGGGTTTCAGGACTGTATCAGCTCTTACCTCATGGTCATACTGTCTTATCACCCATTCCTTGCTTGCCACATTTGGATGAGAGAGCATTCTGAGAATTATCTCCTCATGATTTCCAAAATCACGTATTTCCTCTCCGCCCTTCTTTTTCCTGTCCTCAACCATGTACTCCCTGCAATACTCAATTCCAGCAGAGACAAAGTCTATATCCATATCATAAATCAGGTTATCTTTCCAGTAAACCCTCAGCCTCCTGTTTTCTGTTGTTACCCCAATCACCCTTGCAGGAACATCCCATTTTGAAAATACGTAAAGGATTTCGTCAACATTCTTAGGATTTACAGAGAGAAGCATCCTTTCCTGACTCTCGCTGATCCATATTTCCCAGGGCTTCATCCCCTTCTCTTTCAGGTGGACTTTATCAAGCCAGACAATCGCTCCACAATTTCCTGAAAGGCTCATCTCACCAACAGCTCCACTCAATCCTCCCCCTCCAAGATCCTTCATTCCCGAAACGAGCTTTCTCTCAACAGCCTCAAGACAGGCATGCATCAGTGGTTCCTTCATTATTGGATTTCCAAGCTGTACAGCTCCTCTTGATTCCTCCTCACTTCTCTCATCAAGTTCCGCCGATGCAAATGTTACACCATGGATTCCATCCCTTCCTGTTGCCCCTCCTGCCAGGATGATGATTTCTCCAGCTCCTCCAACCTTACTCGGGATTATGTTCTCCTTTCTGACAATACCAACGCAGCCCACATTGACAAGACAGTTTGTCAGGTAGCTTTGGTCAAAGAACACCATCCCAGCAATCGTGGGAATTCCAACTCTGTTTCCGTAATCCCTGATTCCGGCGACAACTCCTCCAAGCAAATAAAGAGGGTGTTTGACTCCCTTCGGCAAATTTTCCCTGCTGGTTTCCGGATCTCCAAAGAAGAGCGGATCTATCAGTGCAACAGGCTGGGCCCCCATGCAGACAACATCTCTCAGAATTCCACCTATGCCCGTGGCAGCCCCGCCGTATGGCTCTATTGCCGAAGGATGGTTGTGACTTTCAAATGCAACAACGTAAGCATGCTCTTCATCAAACTCAACAACTCCGGCATCATCTGATGTTGAGATGACATAATCAGCTTTATATCCAAACAGATACTTCTTCAGATAGTATTTTGAGCTCTTGTAGCAGCAGTGCTCACTCCAAGCCTGTCCGAGGCTCTGCAGTTCAATGTCAGTTGGATTTCTTCCTTCTTTTTTGAAATAATCCCTTATTCTCCTCATCTCATCGAGATTGAGATTTAGCCCAAGATCCTGACTTATTCTGAGAAGCTGAGAATCATCAGATCTGAGCAGATCGATCTCGTAAACCTCAGGATCAGGTATGATGAGGCTGAACATTTCAATCAGCCCACCTTATCTCGTAGTCCTGAATTACAGGATTGGCGAGCATTCTTTCACACATCTCCCTTACCATTTCCCCAGCATCCTCCCTTGACTTTGCGTTGAGCTCAATTCTGAAAACCTTTTTTGAAGAGACATTCTCTACGTTTTTGTATCCAAGCAATCTGAGAGCTTTTTTTGTCGCCTCACCTTCAGCATCGAGAACGCCTTTTTTAAGACTTATCACCACATCAACAGTGAATTTCATGATCCATGCTTGCTGAGATACATTAAAAACTTAGTGGTTTTTTACGAGAGCCAGATTGTTCAGCCCAAGTATTAAAAATACTCCTGAAAAATAATTCCTGTGACAGTTCTCTCTGAAATTACCGCCAAAAATGGAGATAGAGTGATGCTCAGATTTCCAGAAAAAAGTGATCTTGACGGCCTGATAAAACTATACACAACACTATCTCACAGAACCATGAGATTTCTCAGACCCTACAGGTTTACAGAAACTGAAGTTCGGGTTATGTTAGAAAGAGTTGATTTCAGAAATGTTTTTTCAATAATCGCCGAAAGCAAAGATGGGAAAATTATTGGAGAGGTTAGGCTGATCACCCATGAAACAGGATCTGGAGAAATAGGGATTGTTGTTCATGATGAATATCAGAATCAGGGAATTGGACAGGGACTTCTCAGGGCGATAATAGAGCTTGCAAGGGAAAAAGGCATAAGAAAGCTTATAAGCTTTATAAATGAAAAGAACAGCCCGGCTATCCACATATTCAAAAAGGAAGGATTTGAGGTTGAAAAGAGATTTCATCCAAAGATGAGCCTCATGGGAAGGGAGGAGGGTGTTTTAAAGCTTTCGCTGTATTTGGTCAAATAGATTTTTATAAGGAATCATAGCAGTTTTATTCTGTGAAAAGGGAAGAGGTGTTCACACTTCTTGTCGGGCTGCTTGGCATATTCTCCGGACTTGGACTGGCAAGGTTTGCATACACCGTCATTCTGGAACCAATGAGAGCCGGACTGATGGTGAATTACACAGAGATGGGTGCAATTGCGTCTGCAAACTTTTTCGGATATGTTCTCTTCTCACCATTTGCGGGGTATCTGGCATCAAAATACGGTTCCAGGAGGATTGTTGCGTCATCTCTTCTGCTGGTCTCATTGACCCTGTTTCTGACATCATTTTCCAGAAGTTTTGTTGATGCAGGTTTTTACAGATTTCTGACAGGAATAGGCTCTGCAGGAGTTAACGTGGGTCTTGTTGGCTTAGCCGCCAAGTGGTTTGAGATTGAGAAGAGAGGTTTTGCGCTGGGAATAATAAACTCAGGTTCAAGCGTGGGTATCATCTTCGCAGGATTTGCACTTCCATTCGTCATCCTCAGCTATGACTGGCGGGCAGGATGGCAGTTTCTTGCAGCCATAGCATTTGCAGTTTTCATTCTTTCTCTCAAACTCAAAGAAACTCCCGAGAAATTTGTTTCGGAATCTAAAATACCTTTAAGAGACGTTTACAGGGAAAAAAGACTTCTTTTTCTCGGAATTTCATACGTATTTTTTGGTTCATCATACATAATCTTTGTCACATTCTTCTCATCTCATCTAATAAAGGCCGGAATGAGTTATGAGATCTCAAGCTTCCTGTGGTCTCTTCTTGGCGTTCTCTCAATAGCGGGAGCAGTCATTTGGGGCAGGACATCTGACAGAATTGGAAGAAAAAGAGCCCTTCAGATGGTTTATTCAATCATGGGGGCAGGATTCATTCTCTTCGGATTTTCGGACAGTATTTATTCTGCATTTCTGGCAACGGTGCTGACCGGACTCTCGATGCTATCAATCCCACCACTTGTGCAGGCTTACTGCGGTGACATAGCTGGAAAGGATTCTGCATCAGCCGCTATAGGATTTGTAACCCTGTTCTTTGGCATGGGTCAGATGTTCGGTCCGGCATTTGGAGGTTATCTCGCAGACACCACAGGTGGATTTTTCATTCCATTACTTTCAGCCGGAATTATGAGCTTCACAGGAGCAGTTCTCATGAGAAAAACCTAATCACTCCTCAAGAAGATCTGTGAGATCTATCTCTTCCTCCTCAAATTCAAAGCCCGTGAAGTCAATTTCCTCTTCTTCCTCCTCAAATCTCTCCATCACCTCAACGTCCTCTTTGACTGTTGCGACAGCCTTTCTGACCATCTCACGATACTCATCCAGATCAGGATTGTATATTCGCCATGCAAGTTCCACATCCTCTCCTTCCCTCTTTTCCATTGACTCTATTCTTTCGATGGTCCTTCTGGCAGTTTCAAGAACCCAGTAGTCCCTGACTGCAATATCAACTGGCGATATCACTTCGGGCCTGATTGAGAGAAGCTTTCTCGATGTACCTTCAAAAACCCTTGTCTTCCCAACCAATGCCACAAGCTCAGGAACGTTTATCTCTCCAATTACTTCAAGAGCCTCGGGCTGAAATCTTCCAACGGTGGCAAAGAATGTTCCGGTCGGATCAGCAAGCCTCAATCTCCAGAAGTTTGTATCGGCTCCAATCTCATCCTTGTCAAGCAGAACGGCAACACTGAAAATTCTGTTAACTCTCTCTCCGGTTGGTGTCAGAACGTACTTTATCTGGTTCTGATCCTCAATTTGATACGTGGATCTCACAAGCTCCTGAGCAAAAATCCTCTTTGCAACCTCCCTCTTTCTCATCATGCCAATGCCTCCAGAATTTCTTCAAATTCCACCGCAGAGGGTTTGTGATGATCAATTTCCTGAACAAGCAAATATCTCCCCCCTCTCAATCCCTTCACCCTGAAGTATCTGCCAAGAAGTTTGTTTTTTAGCTCAGCAAGAACTGCATTTCTGTCCAGATTCTCCTTAGCGATCTCAAGAGCCCTTTCAAGATCTATGCCTGTTAATGCTGATAGGTTACTCTCATTGAGGATGATCTCGTAAACACTTTCCCCATCATCAAGAACTGCCTTAACCCTGAGATCATCGTATCCCTCGACCTTCCCATGTGCCTGACAAACACCCTTGACCAGTACCCTTCCACATTCATCGCATCTCTTTATCAATCCGCTGTTCTGCTGAAATGAGATTATTGCCCCCACAACATCGACCTCTCTTGGTGGAAGCTGAATATCATCTTCTATCTCTGTGATTCTGCTTGTTCTGTTCACATTCACCTGCATCCTGCCCTGAAAGCTGTCTGTTACAACATTCTGAAACAGATAGCTCTTCCCCTCCTCCACCTCAGGCATGTCTGCTTTGCTCCATACAACAAACTTGATTATTCCCGTCTCATCACCAATCAGTCCAACCTGCGAAACATTCGGGGAGTTCGAATCCCAGAGCTGGACAACCTTTGCCCTCAGACTCACCCACTGATTTGGCTTCGATATGTCCGATATTTTAACGAGAGGAGAAGCTCTTTCCATCAGCTCTTCCCTCGAAACTCCGTATTCCCTGACAAGGTAGCTTGTTATTGTTCTCACAGCTTCACTTTCAGGAACTTTGAATTCCTCAACAAGCAGCTTCATTCTCTTCAGAATGTCCTCCCTCTTCACCTTAACATTCTCATCCCTGATTTTCTCAAGAATCTGATCTGTTAAAATCTCTGCCCTGCTCATCAATGCTCCATCAGCAGCCATAAAGATAAGGTTTTCTGATGGAGTGAAAGTTATTCAAATGAAGTTCAAAAAATAACTGTGTGAGATAAAATTAATCGATGTCAATTCCCTTCAACCATGGCATCATCTTTCTGAGCTCTTTGCCTACCCTCTCAATTGGATGGTTTTTCTCCATCTCAAGCAATTTTGAGTAGCTCGGCCTGCCTGCCATGTTCTCAAGAATCCACTCTCTTGCAAACTCACCTGTCTGCACTTCTTTCAGAATCTTCCTCATCTCATCCTTCACAGAGTCGCTGATTATCCTTTTACCCCTTGTCATCCCCCCGTACTTTGCGGTGTCGCTCACAGAGTACCACATGGCATAGATTCCCCCTTCGTAAATCAGATCAACTATCAGCTTGAGCTCATGGAGAGCTTCAAAGTATGCCACCTCAGGCTGATAGCCTGCCTCAACAAGAACGTCAAAGGTTGCCTTTATGAGCTCTGCCACTCCACCACACAAATCAACCTGCTCTCCAAAGAGGTCGGTCTCGGTTTCTTCCCTGAATGTTGTTTCTATCACCCCGGCTCTGGTGCATCCAATTGCCTTCGCATAGGCAAGAGCGTACTCCATGGCTTTCCCTGTATAGTCCTGATGAACTGCAATTAAAGCAGGAACACCCTTTCCTTCAGCGTACATCCTCCTTACTATGTGCCCCGGACTTTTTGGAGCAACCATTGCCACATCAACGTAGCTTGGGGGAATTATCTGGCTGTAATGAATGTTAAAGCCATGGGCAAACATGAGCATATTTTTCTCATCCAGATTTTCATGAATGTACTTTCTGTAAACTGCAGGCTGAACTGTATCAGGGATGAGCATCATCACAACATCAGCATCTTTCGAGGCACTGTCAACTGTTTTTACATTCAATCCATCGTCTTCAGCTTTTTTCCAGCTCTTACTCCCCTCATAAAGCCCAACAATAACATCAATTCCACTTTCCTTTAAATTCAGTGCATGGGCGTGTCCCTGACTGCCATAGCCAATAACGGCAACTGTCCTGCCCTTTAAAAGCTCGATATTTGCATCCTCATCGTAGAATATTCTTGCCATGCTCCACATTGAGGTGTTAAATTTAAATTATTTTTCTTTCTTGACCTTCTCAACAACCCTTATGTCTGTGATTTTTGTAGACGGATACTGCCCTCTCTCATCCTTCTCAGCCGATTTTACCATGTCCCATATTGTCAGAAGAGCAGCAGAAACTCCTGTCAATGCTTCCATCTCAACACCCGTTTTTCCGATATACTTCACCTGACACGTTGCCCTTATCCTGTCATCCAGAATATCGAAATCGATCTCAATTCCGGTAATCTGAAGAGGGTGGCACATCGGAATCAGTTCTGATGTTTTCTTGACAGCCATGGTTCCTGCAATTACTGCAGTGTTCAGAACATTGCCCTTCTCAACCCTGTTTTCCTTTATTGCTATTACTGTCTCCTTTTTCAGGTGGATGTACCCTTCTGCTTTTGCAATTCTGACAACATCATCCTTTGATGTCACATCAACCATGCCTGCCCTTCCTGACTCATCAATGTGGGTGAACATGAATCACCTTTGAAAGGTTTCCTTAATACATTTTCCGATAGATTTTTTACCTGATTCAGAAAGCATAAAACAATGAAAGCAGTCATAATGGCTGGCGGATATGCAACGAGGCTCTGGCCAATAACAAAAACAAAGGCAAAGCCCCTCCTGCCACTGGGAAGCAAGACGATAATCGATTACATATACGAGAAGCTGAGACCCTTTGGCTTTGACATAATTGTGTCAACAAACCTGAGATTCAAAAGGGATTTTGAGGAATGGGCTGACGACAAGGAGGTTGAGCTTGCCATTGAGAACACAACAAGAGAGGAGGAGAAGCTCGGAGCAGTCAGAGCTCTGTATGAGGTTACATCCACATTTGATGAGGATGTGCTGGTTGTGGCTGGAGACAACATATTTTCTTTCCCGCTTGGCGATTTTGTTGAAAAATACAGGAAGTTAAATTCACCCCTCATAGCATTGTACGATGTTGGAGATTTTGATCTTGCAAGAAGATACGGAATCGCGATACTTGATGGAGAAATTGTTGTGTCATTTGAAGAAAAGCCTGAGAAGCCAAAGACAACCCTTGCAGGAATCGGGATTTACGCATTAGACAGGCAGACAAAGGATCTGCTCTCAGATTACGTCAGAGGGGAGAGGAGGGATAATCTCGGAGACTTCATATCATGGCTTATTGAGAAAAGAGACGTTTATGGGCATGTTTTCAACAACGGAAACTGGTACGATGTTGGAAATCCAGACTCATATCTTGAGGCTCTCAAAATCTACATGAGCCATGATGTGAGCGATGATGTTGAGATAGACAGAACTTCCAAAATAATTGAGCCTGTGGTCATAAAAGAGAGCGTGAAAATAAGAAAAAGAAGCATTGTCGGGCCGTATGCGTACATTGCGAGAAACTGCGAAATTGAGGCAAGCGATGTCAGCGACTCGGTTGTCTTCGAAAATGTTGTGCTCAGGAAGGCCAAGATATGGAGAAGCATAATAGATGAGGAGTGCGAGATAAGAAATCTTGAACTCAGCGGTTCAATCATAGGCGGGCATGCAAAGATTCAGAGGGGAGAATGATAGGAATTCTGGATGGATACGTTGATGAACCATCATGTCTTGGGGTTCCGCCATACGTGGCCCCCTATCCAAGATACATTGCAGGAATGCTTGAAAGGCTTGGGATAAAATGGAGATACGCTACAGCCGATGAATATCGAAAAAATCCAGAAGTCTTTCAAAAAGCAGATAAAATAATAGTTATTGCAGGAATTGCTGTTCCAGGGAAGTATCTTGGGGGAAAGCCTTTGTCTCTCAAAGAACTTCCCTCAATTTATCCTGAGAAGGAGAAGATACTGGTTGGACCCGTAACCTTAGAAATTGAAGATGAGATGGAAGGATACACTGCAATGCCGTTTCCCTTCGAGCATGAACTTTATCAGCATCTCGGTGGCAGGGTTGATGATTTCTCCAGAAATTTTGTCAACGATTTTGCTGTTCTCGGAGCGAGAGTTGTGAGGGAGCATCCTGACTTTCCGAATGTGATATGTGAGGTGGAAACGTACAAGGGCTGTTACTGGAAGAAATGCAGTTTCTGCATAGAGAGAATACACAGGGTTTCAATGAGGGATCCAGGAGCTGTTATACGAGAGATAAGGGCCCTTTACAGCACCGGTGTCAGACACTTCAGACTTGGAAACCAGACCGATTTTTTCACCTACATGGCAGATTTCAGCAGAGAATATCCAAGACCGAACCCTGATTTTATGAAATCCTTCCACAGGGCTGTATGGAGTGAATGTCCAAAAATAAAGACACTGCACTTGGACAACGTGAATCCAAAAACCATAGCCGAGTATCCTGAAGAAAGCAGAGAAATCATAAAGACCGTTGTTTGCTATCAAACACCTGGAAACATAGCTGCATTTGGAATGGAGAGTGCTGATGAGAGAGTGATTGAAAAAAACAACCTTCTTGCAAATCCGGATGAGGTCTTGTTTGCAATTGAGATGATGAACAGATACGGCAGGCACGTGGGATACAGTGGACTGCCGTGCTTTCTGCCTGGAATAAACTTCGTTTTCGGGTTGAAGGGAGAGACAAAAGAGACATTTCAGAAGAACTACGATTTTCTGATGGAAATTCTCGAAAGAGGGTTGCTTGTCAGAAGGGTCAATCTAAGACAGGTGAAGGTATTTGATTTCACCCCAATGGCAGAGATTGGTGAGAGAAATGTGAGAAGGCATAAGAGGTATTTCAGACTCTTCAAGGAGAGAATAAGAAACAACTTTGACAGGAAAATGCTTGAAAGAATCCTGCCGAAAGGGAGGCTTATCAGAGATCTGAGAATCGAGGAAAAACATGGAAAGATGAGCTTTGGAAGACAGCTTGCCACATATCCGATTCTTGTTGGTGTCGTGGGTGATTTTCAGAGAAACACGTTCATAGATGGAAGGGTTGTTGCTTACGGGAAGAGAAGCATTACCGCAGTGCCGAGAGTTGACATAAACTCCGCATCCCTCCACCAGCTTGTACACATTCCGGGGATTGGTAAAAGAACTGCCTCGGACATAGCTGCAAAGAAGCCATTCAACAGCCTGACAGAGATTGAAAGGGAAGTTGGCAGGGAGAAGGCAGAGATATTAGTAAGATACCTGCTCGTTCCGGGCTGATGCTCAGCCGGTATATCACATTCACAATCAACTCCCTGTCACGGTCTTCTCTTACCGGTTTTCATGCTGTTCCTTTTTGACACCTCAGGAAGGGTTTTGAATGTAAGCTACCAAAAGTATTTATTTCCGTGATCACATTTAAATATAACACTTTCGAAAAA
>Ga0256830_1001857_pt1 | contig 14533 bp, 11 predicted proteins | sample 128326metaG_FD_190537 | JGI IMG/M metagenome (GOLD analysis project Ga0256830, IMG submission 190537) | Hydrothermal vent microbial communities from Lau Basin, Pacific Ocean - 128-326 | ecosystem: Environmental > Aquatic > Marine > Hydrothermal vents | place: Pacific Ocean: Lau Basin | collected... | reverse complement strand
GACTTCTCCGGACAACCCGAAGCCCCCGGAAGGTGAAAAATACTAGTTCATGACGAACCGTATCAAAGATGCGGATGAACAAGTTCTATCCACGCTCAACAAAGACGGCACACGTAAACTGATTCGCCCGAAGCTATCGAGCGGGAGGTTTCTGAGTGCTCGAAGAGGCGTCGGCTGGACCTTGATCATCATCTTCACCTGCCTCCCCTATCTCCAGATTAGGGGAAAGCCCGCCATTCTGCTCGATATCCCTGCGCGCGAGTTTACATTCTTCGGTCTTACGTTCCTCCCGACCGATACGATGCTGTTGATGCTCCTGCTCGTAGGAATCTTCGTTTCGATTTTTCTCGTGACGGCCATCCTCGGACGGGTTTGGTGCGGATGGGCTTGCCCGCAGACGGTCTACATGGAACTGGTCTACCGCCCGATCGAGCGCTTTTTCGAGGGCAGCCCTACACAGCAGCGAAAAATCGATCGAGAGGGGATGACTCCACGACGTGCACTGAAATACTTCATTTTTCTCGTCATTTCGATGTTTCTGGCTCATACATTCCTTGCGTATTTCGTGGGAGTCCGAACGCTGGCCCGATGGGTCCAACAATCTCCGTTCGAGCATCCCGGCGCCTTCTTTGTCATGGCCTTCGTGACGGCATTGATGGTCTTCGATTTCACCTATTTCCGGGAGCAAATGTGCATCCTGGCCTGTCCATACGGCCGTTTTCAAAGCGTGCTTCTTGATCGCCAATCTCTCGTTGTCGGCTATGACCGTGGCCGCGGAGAACCTCGAGGTCGAATGCGGGAGCGGCGAAACCGCCCTGAAGAATCATTCGGGGATTGCATTGAGTGCGAAGCATGCGTCGCCACCTGCCCCACAGGAATCGACATTCGCGATGGACTGCAGATGGAGTGCATCGGCTGCACTCAGTGCATCGATGCCTGCGATGCGATCATGGACCGCATCGGCAAGCGCCGCGGCCTGATTCGCTACTCTTCTCAGGACGCGCTGGAATCCGGCAGGAGCCGCATCATTCGACCTCGAGTATTGCTGTACCCTTTGATCCTCATTGTCGTTTTTGGTGGCCTTGCTTTCAGCCTCGCAAAAAAGGAATCCACCGACATCACGGTTCTACGAGGCTTGAGTGCGCCTTTTTCCACGCTTCCTAGTGGCGAAATATCCAATCAGCTTCGCATCAAGATCGTCAACCGCGAGAACAGTGAGCGGTCGTTTTTCATCTCCATCGAGAACCTTCCGGACAGCCGCATCATCGCGCCGCAGAACCCTCTGGTCGTACCTGCCGGCCGACAAGTGACGACGACGATTTTCGTCATCGCTCTTCCGCGGGTTTTTGAGGAAAACGGCAGCCATGAGATCATCGTGCGGGTTTCCGACGGCCGAGGCTACGTCCGAGACATGCCTTACCGGGTCCTGGGGCCCCAAAGCCGAAAGCATCACCCGGCCAAGATGGAGAGCGAGCAATGAAGAGTGGACGGCAGTGGCCGGCGATCATTGTAGGACTGCTGCTCCTAGCAGGAACAGCCAACGGCATCCTGGTCTTCCTCGCTATCCGCAACCCCTCGTTTGCCGTAGAACCCGACTTTTATCAGAAGGCCGTGGATTGGGACAAGACGCGCGAGCAAGAACGCAAGAACCGGGAACTCGGCTGGAAAGTCGAACTTCTAGCGCCGAACATCGTACCGACCGGTCGATCCGAAGTTGGGATCTTACTTCTCGACCCTGTGGATCGCCCCATCGAAAATGCCTCCGTCACGCTCGAAGCTTTCCATCTTGCGCGGGCAGCCGAAGTACAGAACATCTCATTTCGCGAGGAGCAGCCCGGGCGCTATATCTCGAGCATGGAAGCTCATCGATCGGGCCTTTGGGAATTTCGTTTTACGATAGACCGCGGCTCGTCCACATTCACGGCTCTTCTCCAGACGAATCTGGAGCCGCTACAATGAACTCCATGCTGCCGGCCGTTTTCGTTGCAAGCTTGATCGGTAGCGTGCATTGCGCCGGCATGTGCGGCCCATTCTTGTCACTGTACTCTGCGAACTCGAAAGCGATACGCTTCCTGCCGCACCTTCTATATAACTTCGGCAGGCTGGCGAGCTATCTGGTATTGGGCACAGCCGCCGGCTTTCTTGGTGCGGGGATAGACGCGGCCTTACTCGGCACGGGCGTTCTCGGAGCCGCCGGAGTCTTCGCGGGACTGGCGCTCGTCGCGTGGGGCCTCACATCGCTGATTGGAGCTCTAGGGTTCGCATCGCGTTTCGCCGGGCGCATACGACTATTCCCCTCGGCGGGGATACTTTTTCGCGTCGTAAAGAAGGTCAACTCCTTCGGGCTGCGTTTTCCTCCACCATGGAGGGCGTTCTTCCTCGGACTCGCAACAGCGTTCTTACCGTGCGGATGGCTGTGGGCGTTCGTTCTGGTTGCGGCGGGTTCCGGGGCCATGCTCTCCGGCGCCGGCACGATGTTCGCCTTCTGGCTCGGCACAGTGCCCATCATGGCAACGCTGGGCGTCGGCCTGCGCGGATTCTTCTCGGTTGTCGGATTACGACTGAGAATCGTCACTTCCATTCTGCTCATCGTGGCCGGCTGGTTGACGGTTGCGGGACGTCTCCAAGTTCATCTGGAAGATCTAAGAGCGAGCACCTCGAATGCCGAGGCAACAGCCCAGACTCCTCAACTGCCCACCCATACGCACCGAGCGCACAGGCTCGGCGAAGACTGCCTGCTTCCTTGCTGCCGGGAGAAGTGAAGGGGTGAACGAGCGCATTCGTAGCGTCTCGTGCGCTCACTGCAGTCTTCCCGTACCCACAGCACGCATCCGCCTCGAAGCGCCGCGCCACTTTTGCTGTCCCGGCTGCGAGACCGTTTTTCGCCTGATACACGAACAAGGACTGAGTGACTACTATTCGGTTCGACAAGAGGCCATCGCATCGATGGATCTCGAGTCCCTGCGCCCCTCCGTGCCGACGGATAGGGACTACGAAGAATTCGATGATCCCTCCTTCCATCACCTCTTTGTGAAGGAGAACGCGCAGGGCATGAAGACCACCGAACTCTATCTCGAGGGAGTCCACTGCGCTGCTTGTCTTTGGATCATCGAGAAGATCCCTCGCCTCGTTGCGGGAACCGTGGAGACCCGACTCGATCTAGGGAGATCGCGTGTTCGCATCGTCTGGGACCCTGCGCGGACTCTTCTATCGACCATTGCCCGGACGCTCGATCGGCTCGGCTACGCCTCTCACCCCTATCGAGGCGTACAGAAGGATGAACTAGAGCGCCGCGAAAACAGAGCGATGCTGAACAGGATCGGGCTTTCCGGAGCTGTCGCCGGCAACGTCATGCTGATTTCCTTCGCGCTCTACGGTGGCATGTTCCACGGAATGGAGGAACGGTTCGAATCGCTGTTCCGGTGGGCCAGCATGCTGCTTACGGTCCCTTCGATCATATGGGGAGGGGGCCTGTTTTTTTCCGGAGCGTGGAGAGCGCTCAGAGCTCGCACGTTGAACATGGACTTTCCAATCAGCCTAGGTATCCTGCTCGGCTTTTCTTGGGGTCTCGTCAATACGGTACGCGGCTCGGGAGAGATCTATTTCGACTCCGTCACGGTGTTGATTTTTCTACTCCTGTCGGGCCGATTCATTCAAATACGCCAACAACGACGCGCGCTCGACAGCAGTGCGTTACTCAATTCCTTGACTCCCCACAACGCAAGGCTGATCGGGGCGAATCAGGATGTGCGGATCGTCCCCTCCGAGACTCTCGTTGCCGGCTCAATGATCGAAATACTCGCTGGTGATACGGTCCCTGCCGACGCTGTCCTGGTCGAGGGATCATCGGAACTCGACCTGTCCCTGTTGACGGGGGAGACCAGACCGCAGAGCGTGCAGCCGGGAAGTCTGATTCACGCCGGCACGGTCAACATCTCTGCGCGTATCGTGGCCCGTGTCGAAGCCGCAGGAAGCGAAACCCGTGTCGGCCGCCTGATGGAAAGTGTGGCCGATGCCGTGCGCAGCAAGGCTCCGATCGTCACGCTCGCGAATCGCATCTCCGGTTGGTTCGTCGTCGCAGTGCTGACTCTTGCCGCCTCCACGCTCATCCTATGGTGGTCGACGTCTCCGGAGCTAGCGATCGATCACGCCGTCGCGCTCCTCGTCATCACCTGCCCTTGCGCGCTCGGCCTTGCTACACCTTTGGCCATATCCGCTGCGATCGGCAAGGCGGCGCGAATCGGCATCGTGCTCAAGAGCGGAGACGCGCTCGAAAGCCTCGCGCGACATGGGGGCGTCCTTTGGCTGGACAAGACGGGAACGCTGACCACCGGAACCATGGAAGTCACCAATTGGTACGGTGATCGCTCCATTCTCGACGCAGTTCGTGCTCTAGAGTCTCACTCCTCTCATCCCATTGCCGCCGCACTTTCTCGCTATGCAACGGCGGAGCTCCGTTCCGATTCGAACACCTCGGACGGTGCGTCGGAATCATCGTCACGACTCCAAGCTGACAGTGTTGAGCAAGTACCGGGGAAAGGAATTCGCGGCACCTTCGGCGAAATGGTGATCGCCATTGGATCCTCTGACTTCATTTCTTCGGAGGGGGCACTTTCCCCTGAGCACTTCAGCGCTTTTTGTGCTCAAGCCGCGGCGCGGGGCGAAAGTCCGCTCTTGATCGCACGTGACGGAGTCGTCGTCAGTGGGGTCAGCATCGGCGACCGCTTGCGTAGTGATTCTTTGTCTACTCTTTCGCTGATCAGGTCACGCGGCCGACAGGTCGGCCTGCTCTCCGGCGATGACCCACGGGTCGTCTCCTATTTTGCGAGCGCGCTTTCGATTTCGCCGGAGTGGGCCATCGGAGGAGCAACGCCTGAGGCGAAGCTCGAAGTGGTCCGAAGGTCCGATACGCCACGCCCGACGATCATGGTCGGCGACGGCGTGAACGACGCCACTGCTCTAGCGGCAGCAGATGTGGGAATTGCCGTGCACGGCGGCGCAGAGGCCGCACTCCATGCTGCCGATGTTTTCCTGACCTCCCCCGGACTCGCTTCTCTGGTCGAAGTTCTCGACGGCTCGCTTCGCACGATCCGAGTCATTCGCAGAAACCTGCTCTTCTCATTGACCTACAACGTCGTCGGCAGCGCGCTAGCCATGGCCGGATTGATCAATCCGCTTGTCGCCGCCGTTCTGATGCCGCTTTCATCGCTCACCGTCATTGTCAACTCGTACCGGAGTCGAACATTTGCGCCGAAGGCGAAACCGGAGCGATGAGCTGCTATAGTCTTTAGATGTCCGTCGTCTACATCTTGCTACCGCTGGGTATTCTCCTTGCTGGAGTCTTTCTCGCGTTGTTCCTCTGGATGAATCGAAGCGGCCAGCTCGACGACCTGGAAACCCCGCGTCACCGAGCGATATTCGATGACGACCCAATCGCTCGAAATGAGCACTCTCGAAATGAGCAGTTCAGACCTCCAGAACGAGGTGAAGCAGATCCATCGCCGAAATGACACCTACCACTTCAAGGTCCTTGCCGACGACGATCAATCGGTGAATTCGGTGCCTGAGCATGCGTTCGGCGGCATCGCGACTCGTGGCTTCAGGAGCGATCGCATGAACGACGGGAGTCATCACTTGCCGAACAGCCACCGCACGAACGTCGCTTAGATGCAGTCCGGCCGGCACTGCATCTTCTTCGGCTTCATCTGCCGGGTTTTCCTCATCCTCGCCCGCTTCGCCAAGACGTTCCCGCTCGAGATCGACATAGTCGTAAAACCCGGTTCCATCATTCCCGGTCTCGAAATGCCACGAGAGTAGATCCGATTGACTGACGACGCCGACGAGCCGATTTTCCGCCGAAACGACGGGAACACCGTGTATCTTCTCTCTGAGGAAGAGCCGCTCGAGTTCGTGAATCTCTTGGTCCTCTCGAACGGTCTTCACGTTTCGACTCATCAAGTCCTTCACCAACGCGGCCATCTCTATCTTCCTCTTGTGCGATCTTTCGTCCGAATTCAGACCCGCTCCTTACGTCTCGGCATTGAGAAGAGCGAATTTCTTCATCCTATAGCGCAACGTGTCCCGGGAAATACCCAGCAACCGCGCTGCGCGCACTTGGTTGTGCCCCATGGTGCGTAGCGCCTGCTCGATCGCCGATCGCTCGATTTCCTCGAGACTCAAACGGCCGAGCGGAAGATTCAGGCTGGTGAGATCTTCTCCGTGCCCTTCCTCGGTCCCGAGATCGGTGATGCTTCGAGGAAGATCCTCGAGTTCGATCGTCACCTTGTTCTCCAGGATCATGACACGTTCGATCACGTTGCGCAGCTCTCGAATATTGCCCGGCCAAGAGTAGGAACAAATCGCTTCCATTGCGCGGGAAGAGATACCACGCGTCTGCTTGTGGAACTCCTCTGCAAAACTCTCGATGAAGTGTTGAACCAACAAAGGAACATCTTCCATCCTTTCGCGCAAAGGGGGAAGCGTGATCGGAATCACGTTGAGTCGATAGAAGAGATCGCCGCGGAAAGAACCTTCGTGCACCAGTGTCCCGAGAACGCGGTTGGTCGCGGCAATGATGCGGAGATCCACTCGGATGTCCCGCGTTCCGCCGATACGCCTAAAGGTCTTGTCTTCAAGGAACCGAAGTAGCTTCGCCTGCATCGAAAGTCCCATTTCTCCGATTTCATCGAGAAAAACGGTTCCACCGTGGGCGGTTTCCAAGAGCCCCTTCTTCTGCTTTTTCGCATCCGTGAACGCGCCCCGCTCGTGGCCGAAGAGTTCGCTTTCCAGCAAAGTCTCCGGAAGTGCGGAACACGTGATATTGACGAATGGGCGGTCGGCCCGCATGCTCGAGAAGTGAATCGCTCGAGCAACGATATCTTTTCCGGTTCCACTCTCCCCTTGCAACAGAACGGTATTCGCCGGACTCGTGCCGATCTTCTGGATGAGTTCGCTCACGTCCCGCATCGCTTTGCTCTTGCCGATCAAGCGCACAGCCTGGCTTCCACTTTGCTGCTCTCGTAGGCGCCGTACTTCTCGGCGCAAGCGTGTCGTCTCCAGCGACTTCTTCACGACCAGCATCAGCTGCTCCGAATCAACGGGCTTGGTCAAGAAGTCGAATGCTCCTAGACGCATCGCCTTGACCGCATCTTCGATCGTTCCATAGGCTGTCATGACGACGACGGCCAAGTCCGGATGATCCTTGTGGACGCGTGCGAGCACATCTAGCCCGAGGATATCCGGCAGCTTGTGATCGAGAATCATCAGATCGAAATCACTTGCAGCAAGCGCATTGATTGCAGCCTGCCCCGTCCCTGCTTCTTCTACCAGGAATTTTGCCTCTTCGAGTTTTTCCCGAAGTGACCACCGTATGAGTTTCTCGTCGTCGACGACCAATACACGCTCACTGTTCATTCGTTGTTCCTTCCGATTTCGACCTTGGGCGGCCGTCGGACGAATCGCTATTTCACGACCAGGACGGGACACGAAGCAAGGCGCACGACCTTTTCCGCAACAGAGCCGAGAAGAAGATGCAGGGCACCGGTACGCCCGTGAGTACCGAGCACGATGAGACCGGCTTCGCGCTCCTCGGCCACGCGCACGATTTCGTGGTGCGGCGCGCCGATCGCAACTTCGAAATCGACCTCGACGCCTTCTCGCTCCTCCTCGGGGAAAAACTCCTTCAACTCCGTTTCCGCCCTACGCTGCAGCGCCTCGACGAGATCGCCGTAGTGAAACCCGGCCACATCCGGCAGCAGCGGTGGCGGGGACTCCGCGAGAACGTTGAGAAGCACTAACCGGGCTCCATCCGCGCGCGCGAGGTTGCGAGCCATCTGTGCGCTTTTCCGTGACATCTCCGAAAAATCAACAGGGGCGATGATCTCTTGCCATTTCATGGTTTTACCCTCTTTCTTCTGCAAAGTGCGCCAAATCACTCCGTTTTGAGTCATATACCCCAGTATAATCCTCCATTCGCCTCCTAGATGCCTTCATTTGGGGATCTAACCCAATGGCTTCTTCCCTTGTAGCTAGTAACAGCACGAACTATGCCAAATCACGACACGCTCAGATTGATGCAAATCAAAACCGGTGACACTCGGATCAAGGCAGATCGGCCGAATCCGTCGTACTTTCAGCGATCGACGCATGCTCTCGATCAACCCGAGGTGAACGATGGAAACGGATGTCAGAAACAATCCAGGACTCCTGAAGCTCGATCTGTACTGCAAAGGGGCCCGGATAGACGACTCTCTAATGGTCAAAGACGAGGGCGGTCGGCCGATTTTGCGCACGCGCGCCGGACTCGGCAGCGGCCTCGAAGCCATTCTTCCGGATAATCTGTGGACCAACATCCCCACGAGCGAACCGTTCACCAAGGCATCGCCCTACGTCGTGCGCCGCCGCGAGGATGGCTCCATTTGGATCGACCGCGGCAAAGAACCCATCGCGCCGATTCGCCTCGCTCCGCGACCGAATTGGTATGACCGGAAGACGAGTTCCGGCATTCAGATGTCTCGTGTCGGCACCCTACAGGGAACCTATTTGGGAGTCTACCCGGCCAAAGTCTGCGAATACTGGCTGGAGAAGCCTGCGCCGACCAACTGCCGATTCTGTTCCGTGGGCCTCAATCTCGGAGCAGACGATGCAGACGAGAAGAAGGTGCAAGAAGTCGTAGAAGTCGCCTGCGCAGCAAGAGAGCAGTCGGACCTGACATACATCGATTTCAACACCGGACACTATGAAGGCGAGACCTATCTCGACATTCTCGAGCCGTATATCCGAGCGGTGAAAGAAGCTACGGGATGCCTGATCGGCGTTCAAACTCCACCCCACGCCGACTTGACACGCTATCGCGACCTCAAAGCCATGGGCGTCAACCGAGTTTCGTTCTGTTTCGAGATCTTCGACCCGGAACGGTTCGTGGAAGTTTGTCCGGGTAAAGCCGAAGCCTACGGTCTCGACCGCTACTTGGCCGCCGTTGAGCATTGCGCCACGCTCGCGTCGCGAAACCCATTCAAGTTCGAGCCATGGGTCAGCAATGGCGAGATCATCGCCGGACTCGAACCGTATCAGTCTTCCATCCGCGCCATCGAGTGGATCACTTCGGTCGGTGCCATCCCAACGGTCTGTGTTTTTCGGCCGTTGACGGGCACCGACTATTCCGACGTCCCACCACCATCGTTGGAAGAGATGGTCCCCGTCTTCGCATCGCTCTACGAGCAGTGCATGCGACACGGCCTGCCCATCGGCGCAGCCCCCAACGTCAACGTATCTCTGGTCATGCTGCCCTGGGAAGCCCGCTGGCTGGTCTCCCGAAAGACCCGGCGCCGCTTCCGTTTGAAGGAGGCGAGGCTCGCGCTCCTACGTCGTGTTTTCGCACGCAAATTCCTTGCGGATCTGCGCCGCCACGACGAGAAACGCCGGGCAGCAGCCGGTGTCGGCACGAAAGCGAGCTGAGCACGGTCGAGGCCGGGTCGCCGTTTCGAGCAGCAGGCAGGGCAGCAAGTTCCGGTCGAAATACCTTCGGCGAGCGCGCGACTTTCCCCACCCGCTCGCTCCGACTTGTCAATGGAGTGCACTTACAGATACTCTCCGTTCATGAGACTCCGAATTGCCCCCCCTGCCGTCGCCGTCTTGCTCTCGATCATCTTGCCGGTCGGCCTCATCGCGCCGTCTTCCGCCGGTGATAGCTCCAAGCCCGTACTCGGCATTGCGGATGAGTGGCGTGGCGTGGTGGCCCTAACGGACGCCCATCTCGTCATCTCGCCCGATCGCCACATCCCGCGCGGTACGCTCGTCATTCGAGACGGTCGTGTGCTGGCGGCCGCCGAAGGGCGCGTCGTCCCCGCAGGCGCGCTCGAGGTGAACCTCGACGGGCTTTGGATCTACCCCGGCCTGATCGATCCTTTTACGGAGTACGGCCTCGAGCACCTCCCACCACTCTACGAAAAAAGCGAAGCCGCGAGCGGCACGCCTGTTTACGAAAAGCTCTCCGCGGGGCCCGGTTCGTGGAACGACGCCGTTCATCCCCAGCGGGAGTGGGTTCACGACTTCAGACCTGATCGAAAGCGTGCAACGCAACTGCTCGAAGCAGGCATCACGACGGTACAATCAGCTCGCTGGGACGGCATTTTGCAGGGCCGAGCTTTCGTCGCCTCTTTGGCGGAGGACGATCCGGGAAAACTCATCCTACGACCACAAGCCCATCTCTTCGCCTCGTTCAACAAGGGATCTTCGCGACAGAGCTACCCCGCGTCCATGATGGGCGCCATCGCGCTTCTGCGGCAGGTCTTTCTCGACTCGCAATGGTATGAGTCTTCGAAGTCGGAGGACATAGAGACCAACACGGCGCTCGAAGCGCTCGCCGATCACGAGGCAATCTTTCTTTTCAAGAGCACCGATGAGCATACGCTTTTGCGTGCCGCTCGTGTTTTCAAAGAATTCGACAAACGGGCGATCTACGTCGGCAGCGGCCGCGAATATCGCCGACTAGCCGATATTTCCTCCATGAAACTCGATCTCGTCCTCCCCCTGACGCTCCCGCAAAGGCCCACCGTTGGATCCCCGGAAGATGATGCGAGTCTAGCACTAGGAAAACTCAAGCATTGGGCAAGCGCTCGTTTCAATGCGGCCGATCTCGTTGCGGAAGACCTCCGCGTCGCCTTTACGACCGCGGGGATGCGCGATGATGAGGATCTTTGGAAGAACCTTCGTTTGAGAGTCGAAGCCGGTTTACCGCCGACCCATGCGCTAGCGGCCGTCACCACCGAGCCGGCGCGGATGCTCGGAATCAGCGAGATTGCGGGAGATCTCGAGCCGGGTAAGCGGGCGGACTTCCTGATCGCCAGCGGCGACCTCTTGAGCGGCGAAGAAGAACTCCTCGAGGTCTGGATCGATGGAAGAAGAGCTTTGGTCAAGAACGAGACGGCATCTTTTCGGCTACAGGGCCGGTACGATGTGCTCTTTGCAAAGGCTCCGGCTCAGCTCGACATCGAGCGCGAACGCAAGTCCATACATGCGACCCTCATTCGCGACAGCAAGGAATGGAAGGCCAAGGTCCTTGGCACAATGGGAAGCTGGTATTTCGAATTCAAGCCGAAGAATGGCAACGGCGACATTCTTCGTATGACGCTCAACCGAGTCGGAAACGAATGGTTCGCCACGCTCTCCGAAGACGGGCGGCTTCTGCGAGTACCTGTCCAGAAGCGTGAATCTTCGCCTCGAAAAGGCCGGAACGAACCTGATGATCTGCGCGAATCCGGCCGGATCACCGCGGCCGCGCGGGCGATCGGGCAAACGCTTCCCGATGGTCCGTTCGGCCTCGAAGAGCTGCCGCGACCACGCACGGTGCTCTTTCGCGGCGCAACTGTCTGGACAGCCGACCGGCAAGGGGTGATGAAAAACACCGATTTGCTCATTGCCGGCGGAAAGATCGTCGAAATCGGCCAAGACATCAGCGCACCGCGCGATGCGGAAGTCATTGAAAGCACCGGGAAACACATAAGCCCCGGCATCATCGATGAGCACTCCCATTTGGCCATATCCGGGCGCGTGAACGAGGCGAGTCACAGCGTGACTTCCGAAGTCCGAATCGGTGATGTGATCGATCCGGACGACATCGGCATCTATCGGGCTTTGGCCGGCGGGGTGACCACAGCTCACCTGCTTCACGGCTCGGCGAACGTGATCGGCGGGCAGTGCCAGGTCATCAAGCTTCGCTGGGGAAAATCGGCGGAGGAAATGAAGTTCTCCAAAGCCGCCAAGACGATCAAGTTCGCACTCGGCGAAAATGTCAAGCAGTCGAACTGGGGAGATCGATTCACCACACGCTACCCTCAATCGCGGATGGGCGTCGAGGCGATTCTGCGCGACGCTCTCGAACGTGCGCGGGCATACGGCAAGCGCGTTCGCGCGTTTGAAAAGTCCAAGAACAACTCAGAATTCGCCGGGAAAAGACCACGACGAGACCTTCAACTCGAAGCACTGCTGGAAGTGCTCGAGTCCCGCCGCGATGTTCACTGCCACTCCTACGTCCAGAGCGAAATCCTCATGCTCATGCGTCTTGCGGAGGAGTACGGCTTTAGGATCAAGACCTTCACCCACATACTCGAAGGCTACAAAGTGGCGACCGAAATGGCGGAACATGGGGCAAGCGCCTCGACCTTCTCCGATTGGTGGGCCTACAAGTTCGAAGTTTACGACGCCATCCCCTACAACGTCTGCCTGCTGCGCGAAGCCGGCGTGCTGTCTTCCCTCAATTCCGATTCAGACGAAGTGATCCGCCGACTCCACCACCAAGCCGCCAAGGCGGTGATGTATTGCGATATGAGCGAGGCCGAGGGGATGGAACTGATCACGATCAACCCTGCTGCGCAGTTGGGAGTCGACCGCTACGTCGGCAGCCTGACTCCCGGAAAAGATGCGGATATCGTCGTATGGAACGGCCCTCCGCTCGACACGACGAGCATCGTCGAGCAGACGTGGATCGACGGCGCCCTTTATTTCGACCGAGAGCGACATCGCCTCATGGCCGCAAGAGACAGTGAGACTCGCCGCCGACTCCTCGATCTCGTTCTTGAACGCAAGCGAGACGACGACCGGCGGAAACGAAAAGAGCAGGACTTCGATATGCGGCACCGACAAGGAGTACGTCCATGACTTTCCACCGGTCGCAACGCAGGGCGTCGTTCTTTGCCGGCTGCATGATCGTGTTGTTGGCGCTCCCGGCATCTGCACACCAAGAGATCCCTCAAGACGCTCCGGCTCAGCCCATTCTCCTTCGGGGAGGCACGCTCCACACGATCTCCGAAGGTGTTCTCTTCGAAACCGACCTGTTGATCGCAGATGGTGTCATCCGCGCCATGGGACACGACCTCCCGGCAACGGATGAAATGACCATCATCGACATTCGCGGCCTGAACGTCTATCCCGGACTCATCGCCCCCTACACCGGCCTAGGTCTGATCGAGATCGGAGCGGTTCGAGCAACTCGCGACGCCCGAGAAACCGGACCCTTGACTCCGGAGACGATGGCGCGAAGCGCATTCAATCCGGATTCGGAGATCATTCCCACCGTCCGTTCTCTCGGAATCACAACGGCACTGATCGTTCCTCGCGGAGGCTTGATCTCCGGACGATCTTTCCTCGCGCATCTCGACGGATGGACCCGCGAAAGCGCCTCCGTTCGCGACATCGCGGGACTGCATGTGGAGTGGCCGGCGACCTGGGCGCGAACGAAGCAAAGGCCCGTGGACGGAAAGGGAGAGGACAAACAGGAGAAGGCCCGAAGCCAACGCACGAAGCTCGAAGAATGGTTCACGCGAGCAAGAGCCTACCATCTCGCGCAGACTCTGGATACCGAGACCTCTTTCGATCTGCGACTCGATGCGATCGGTGCCGCCATCCGGGGAGAAGTCCCGGTCTTCATTCACGCCGAAGATCGCCGCCAGATCCTCGAAGCCATCGATTTCGCCGAGCGGCACGAGCTACGCATGGTCCTCGTCGGTGCTCGGGATGCAGTGGAGATCCTTCCGTTGCTGCGCGAGCGAGCCATTCCGGTGATCTACGGACCCGTCACCCGCACGCCCCATCGGGCTGACTTGCCGGACGAAATGGTGTTCGAAGCGCCGGGAATTCTCGACCGCGGGGGCATCACATTGGCCATTGGTACTCTTTCGGGCAATGGCTGGTCGACGCGCAACCTCGCGGTGCAGGCGGCTCAAGCCGTAGCGCACGGACTATCTCGGCAGCGAGCCCTCAGAGCACTGACGCTCGGCCCGGCGGAAATCTTCGGGGTCGACGACCGGCTCGGATCACTCGCACCCGGCAAGCAAGCCACGATCTTCGTTGCCAAGGGCGACCCGCTCGATCTCCGAGGCTTCGAAGTCGAGCACATGTTCATCGAAGGGCGACCGGTTTCTCTCGACGATCGACACAAGAGACTCTATCGAAAGTATCGTGAAAAGCTGAGACAGTGGAACAGTGGGACCCAAGCCGCACATCCGACCAGCCCATCCGCCCCCGAGACGGCCCCAGCGATGCGAGAAGCCGGAACGCGGTGAGGCTGCGATCTGCCGGCGGACTGAGAGATGCGGGAGAACGGCCGATACGTACCGCGCCGCCGTTGCGCGCCGTCCGACCGGAGATGCTACCAGCTCGCCTTCTTGACCCCCGGCAATTCGCCACGCAGCGCCAATTCGCGTAGGGCCAAACGAGAGATCCCGAAATCGCGGTAGTAGGCCCGCGGACGGCCGGTCACGGAACAACGGTTTCGCACCCTCGTCGTGCTCGAGTCACGTGGAAGTGCCCGCAGTTTTCGCGCGGCTTCCTCCCGCTCGTCGAAGGATTTATTCGGATCTTTGATCGTCGCCTTCAGCTCGGCTCGGCGGGCCGCATAGCGGGCCACCAGCACCTTGCGCTGTTCGTTCTTGGCGATCTTGCTCTTCTTCGCCATGCTCTCGAAAACCTCCGTCCCGCGCATCATACGCACAGGCGCAATATCTTGTATCTTCAAGACTTATCGGATCATCGCAGG
>Ga0256830_1001856_pt1 | contig 14536 bp, 13 predicted proteins | sample 128326metaG_FD_190537 | JGI IMG/M metagenome (GOLD analysis project Ga0256830, IMG submission 190537) | Hydrothermal vent microbial communities from Lau Basin, Pacific Ocean - 128-326 | ecosystem: Environmental > Aquatic > Marine > Hydrothermal vents | place: Pacific Ocean: Lau Basin | collected... | reverse complement strand
ACCAGGTGGCGAGCCTGCGGCATCGTTTCGAGGAGTACATCCATGGCGCCGGAACTCTCGGGGCTGTCGCCGGAGCGGGCGAAAGAGACGACCAGAGCCGCCCCGGGGGAGGCGACGGCCGCCGGCCCGAACATCAGCAAGTCCCCCGCGGCCACGGCCTGGGCCGGCCGCTCGAGCATGCGCTCGAGCGGCAGCCGGAGACACTCGCCCACGAACAGCGAACTCCCCGAACCCGTGAGCACGACCGAATCGGGCGACCAGCCGCCTCCGGTCGTCAGCCACTCTTCGAGCGCCGGCCGCGCCCGGAGGGCGATCTCCGCCGTCTCCAGCCATGTGAGCGGCTGTTGGCCGATCTCCTGAAGCGTGTGGTAATAGCCGCGCTCCCGCTGCTCGGCGGGCTCCGCCGCGACGAGTTCCGCAACAGACTCTTGGCGCCGGGCGATCTCGCCCAGCCACGCTTTGAGGGAGGGTTCTTCGGTCCCTAACGAGCCGGTCTCACAGGCGGGCCCGGGACCGCCGCCGTCAGATGTCATAAGGATCGATGGCCTTTCCAGTTTGGATGGCAGTGCGCGGGCGGGCGCCGGCACTGAAAACACCCAATCATAGCAACAAAAAGAAACCAATCGCCAGTATGCGAACGCCGAAACGTCAACTGAGTTCGATGCGCGGCGTTGTCTTCCACTTGCCTCGCGTGAAGTCCGGGAACTCGATGGGCCGGCTCTTCTCGGCCACCGAGCGTTCGGTCAGCGGCGCGATGGCGCTCCAGGTAACCGCGTCGTAGACGTTCTGGTCCGGCGGCCTGCCCTTCATCAGCGCATCCACCAGCCGCCGCCACATCAGCGGCGTCGTCACCCCGCCGCCGTGGCCCCGGGCGCTGCGGAACTTCTTCGGGTCGAGGTTCCGCCAGATCGGGTGCTCGAACTCCTCGCGGTAGTTCTCGAGCGGCTCCCAGGCGTGCGGCTTCGGACTGCGGCCCTCGATATAGACGCTGGCGAGTTCGCCGGCGAAGTGGCCCTTCGTGCCCTGCAGCCGCATCTCCGCGGTGTGAGGGTGCGGCGTGTTCGTATCGAAATACAGCGTCACGGTCTTGCCGTCCACGGTGTGAAGCAAGGTCGTGTTCACGTCGCCCTGGGCCATCTTCATCGTGGCGTAAGGGGACTTTTCGCCGTAGTGCAGGGCCGCATATTCGTTCAAGGTCACCGCCTTGGTGCTCATCGAAACCAGGTAGTCGAACCGGTCTCCGCGGTTGATGTCGAGCCACCAGGAGATCGGACCGATCTGGTGCGTCGGGTAGAGACAGCCGTTGCGGTCGATCGACTCCTGCAGCCGCCACGGCTCGCGCTCCGGATCGTACTTCACCAGCCGGAGATCGTGGACGTAGCCGCCGGCGGCGTGGATGAGCTCCCCGAAAACCCCTTTCTGCGCCATGTTCAGCAACTGCAGGCCGGGACGGCTATAGTTGGCCTGCTCGAGCATCACACAGTGCTTGCCGGTCTTCTCGGAGACCTCCACCATCTCCCAGCACTCGTCGAGCGTCACCGCGGCCGGCACCTCGGTCGCCGCGTGCTTGCCGTTCTTCATGGCCGCGATACAGACCGCGGCATGCCATTTCCACGACGTCGCACAGACGACCAGGTCGAGGTCCTCGGTCTCGATCATCCGCAGGAAGTCCGTGGGCCCGCGCCCGTAGAGCTTCGGCGTCGGCTTGCCGGCCTCTTCCACCCACCGCTTGGCGCGCTCCAGATACCACGGGTGGATGTCGCACAGCGCCGGCACCTCCACGCTGTCCATCCCCAGGCAGACGTCCATGTGATAGGAGCCGCGGTCTCCGACGCCGACGAAGCCCACGCGGAGCGGCTTCACGTCACCCGCCGCCCGGGCGGCGAACCCCGCTCCGAATCCCTTCTTCAGGAAGCTTCTCCGATCGTGCATTCTGCTCATGGCAACCTCCTCGGCGGGCTAGACGATCCTGTCCGGATCCACCGGCGGCCGGATCTTCCACTTGCCCCGAGTGAAGTCCGGGACGTCCACCGGTTTGCTGCGGCCGGCCACCGACGCTTCCGTCAGCGGCACGATCACGCTCCAGGCGGCCGCGTCGTAGACGTCGATGTCCGGCGGCTCGCCGTTGCGCAAGGTCTTCACCAGCCGGTACATCAGCAGGTAGTCGATGCCGCCGTGGCCGGCGCCCCGGGCCTCGTCGCCGCGGGTCTTCCAGAGCTGGTGCTCGTAGTGGGCCCGGTAGCGATCCAGCGGAAGCCAGTCCGGGTTGTGGCGCCTCTCGCCGTGGCCGTCGATGTAGATCTTCTCGAGCATCTGGTTGTAGACGCCCTTGGTGCCCTGGACGCGGATCAGGTGCTCCTTCACCCGCGGCGTGTTCGTGTCGAAGTAGAGCAGGATGTGGCGGCCGTTCTCGGTGCCGATGAGCGTCGTGTTGACGTCGCCCAGCTTGTAGTCCTGCTTGGCCCGGGGATCGTCGGGGCCGAACTCGCGGACGGCGAACTCTTTGAGGCACCGCGCCTTGCTGCTCATCGAGACGAGATAGGTGAATCGATCGCCCCGGTTGATGTCCATCCACCAGGACATCGGTCCCAGCGGATGCGTCGGGTAGAGGTTCCCGTTGCGGTGGATCGCCGGCTCCAGCCGCCACGGCTCGCCGTGCGGGACGGTGTTGAACTTCACCGCCCGGATGTCGTGCATGTAGCCGCCTTCGGCGTAGAGCACCTCGCCGAGCAGTCCGGCGCGGATCATGTTCAGCACGAACAGCGTGTACCAGTAGTAGCAGTCGTTCTCGAGCAGCACGCAGTGCTTGCCGGTCTTCTCCGACGTCTCCACCAGCTCCCAGCACTCCTCCACGGTCTGGGCCGCCGGCACTTCCGTGGCCGCGTGCTTGCCGGCCTTCATCGCCGCGACGCAGACCGGCGTGTGCCACTTCCAGGGCGTGGCGGTGATCACCAGGTCCAGGTCGTCCCGCTCGCACAGGCGCTCGAAGTCGGTCTCTCCGCGCGAGTACCCTTCCGGTTTCGGCTTGCCCGCCTCGACGACCAGCGCTTGCGCCCGGGCCAGCCGCTCTTCGTCGATGTCGCACAGCGCCGGGATCTCGACGCTGTCGAGCTTCAAGAGTTCTCGAATCAGGGAAGTCCCCCGGCCGCCGGTGCCGACGACGCCGATGCGCAACGGCTCGCCTCGGGCCGCCAGCGTCGGCGCTGCGGCCGCCGCGGCCAGACCGCCGGCCCCCAGCCGGAGCGCTTCCCTCCGGTTGATCTTTCCGGTCATTGCCTCGCTCCTTTCCTCCTCACACCGCCTCCAACCCCAGCAGCCTGGCGGCGTTGTCGTGGTAAACCTTCTTCAAAATACCGTCCGGCAGACCGACGCCGTAGATCTTCCACCGTCCTTGCGGCGGTACGGGTGAAGGCGCGTAGTCGAAATACTCGTCCAACGTCTCCAGGAACCGGAAGTAGCAGTGGTACATCTCCGGGATCAGGATCTGCTGCGGCGTCTCGACCCCGTTGGGGCTGGCGTCGGTGCCGAACAGAATGCGGTCCTGATACTCCTCGAAGAACTTGCGCGCCCGCCGCGGCTGCCGCCCCAGCTCGCCCAGCCGGGCGCCGACCTCGCAGTAAAGGTTCGGATACTTGTCGAGCCACGCAGAGACCTCGTCCAGGTTCTCTGAATGGTTGGCCACGTGCAGGCCGACGAACGTGGTCTTCGGGTGGCGCTCGATGATGCGGTTGCGCGCCGCCAGCAGCTCGGGTTTCGTCGGATAGTCCTTGTCATAGAAGGACCAGTCGGGGTGGTTCGCCAGTTCTTCCCACCGCTCGTTGAACCGGTCGATGGGTAGGAAGAATGCATCGGGATCGGAGGTGTGGATGAAGACCGGCATCCCGAGCCCGCCCGCCTCCTCGAACATCGGCGCGAACCGCTCGTCGTCGATCTTCACCAGCTTGCCGTCTTCCCGCAGTCCGAGCCCGAAACTCTTGTACAGCTTGACGCCGACGGCGCCTTTTTCTTTCGCCCGGCGGATCTCCTCCGCCTGCCGTTTCGGATAGTCGGGATCTTTCATGTTTTCGAACGACGGCACCACGCAGGTCAGGAACCGGCCCGGGTGCGCCCCGACCATCTCTTTCAAGCAGCGGTCGAGCAGCTCGCCGGCGTCGCTGGTGAAGTTGATCATCGTCTTGAGGTTCATCTCGTCCATCCACCGCACGATCTGCGCGAACTGCTCGGCCGGCGTACCGTGCAGCTTGGACTCCGGCGTACCCGGTCGCCGGAACACGGCTCCGACATGAGTGTGGGCATCGATGACGGGATACTTCGCCCGCGTCACCTGATGTTCCGGCACCTTCAGCATGCTGCGCGGTTGAAAGTCTTGGAGCGCCAGCGTCGGCGCCGCCTTTTCGGTCTCCGCTTCCGGACCCGGGCGGGCGCAGCCGGCCGCCAAAAGGGGAACTCCGCCGGCGGCCGCCAGGAACCCCCGCCGGCTTGGTCTCGAGCCGGACGCATGGCCTTTGGTGGGTTTCTCGCTCACGGAATCTCTTTTCCTCCTTTCACGGGTCTGCGGCATCGGCCCCGCAAGAGCGCCATACGTCGAGCATATACGAAGACAAACGCAAATCGCCGCCGGCGTCCAACATTCCGATCCCCGACCCCTCCTCGAAACTCGCGGACGCCCTCGGGCGGCGTGCTAGACTGGTATCGGTAAACCCTCGTTGTTTGTTGAAGATCCGGGCGCTGTTTCGCCTGCGTCCCCTGCCTGAGAGCCATGGAAGACTACCAGGAGATTGAGCGCGCTCTGGAAGCCGCGTTGGCCGCCCCCGGCGACGAAGCCGCCGCCGGGCGCCTACTGGCCCACGGCCTCGACACGCTGCCCGTGTTCCGCGATTACTTGAAACGGGACACCGACATCGACCGCGCCGAGGCCGTCGAAGCCCTGCTGAAGCGGGTGTTGAAGGAGCGCCTCTCCCGTCCCGTCTCCGGCGCCGACGCCCGCCGCATCGCCCGGTTCCAGCAGGAGCTCGGCTTCATCTTCAAGTACAAGTCTTACGCCATCAAGGCCGCCGTCCCGCTGGGCTATTCGATCTTCCTCCAGAACCCCGGCGAGGGGTTCAGCTTCCAGCGGCACGTAACGCACAAGACCGAAGTCTTCCACATTCTCGAGGCTCCTCCCGGCGGCTACGTCTTCCTCTGTGAAGCCGAGGACTGGGAACGCCACTATGACAAGGAGACGTTCGACGCCTGGCTGGCCGGCGAATCGCATCCGTTCTTCGACCGCTGCCGGTTCGTCCCCAAGCCCGGCGACGTCTTCGTCATCTCCCGGCTCAACGTCGTCCACACCGTCATCGGCTGCATCCTTGAGGAGTACGCCACCGTCTCCACCGACATGGTGGACCGGCTGCATGACCAGAACCAGGGCAAGCCCATTCCGGAGCGCTTCTGCCGCGCCTACGCCGAGGAGCGCCTCAAGTCTCTCCGCTTGCCGGCCGAGCACCGCAACGTGGACATGCTCTCCGGCGAGACGACGGTGGAGCCGATCCGCTGGAGGCCGGTCGAGGGCGGCGAGCGCGCCCTGCTCACCGACTCCTTCGTCACCGCCTCGAACTACCGCCTGAAGCCCCTGGCGGCGGGCGCCCTCGAGCGCCTGACCGACCGCGCCGCTCAGGTCCGGATCTTCTCCGGAGAAGGCCGCGCCGCCATCGCTGGCGAAGGGGAGCTGAACACCCTGGAGCAAACGGCGATCCCGGTCAGGGCCGGCGACCTGCTCTTCATCGCCCCCGGCGTCCACTACCGGATCTTCAACGACCGGGACGAGGTCCTCGAGTTCTCCGAGCACCGGATCGCGCCCGAAGTGGCGTTCATCTAGACCCCTTGCGAAACCCGCTTGCCTGGTACCCCCTGGCGGGGCGTACCAGAAAAATCGTAGCCTCGCCTTCGTTTTCCTCGCGATTTTGCGCCGCCGCCTCCCACTAGAGAAAGTGAATTTCCCCGGGACCGCGGCTTGCCGCCGGCCAAGGTGGAGACTGCTGCCGCACCGGCCCACGATCAAGCAGACGCACTACATGACGGTCGAACCCGCAGGCGCCATGGAACGCCACACGAGGATCGAGAGCTACACCCGGAGGCTGCGCCGCGCGCTCCGGGACTGCACGAACCGCGAGCTGGAGATCCTGATCCGCTACTACACGCACGGGCAGAACACGGCCCAGGTGGCCGGCGAGATGGGCTGTCCGGTAGAGGAGGTCGAGCGCCTGCTGAGGCGGATGCGGCGGGCCGTCGGAGTGGACCGGCCGCTGGCCAAGGCCGCGGCCGGCGCGAGGTGACGAGGCGCGGCGCCCGCGTCCCGGCCGCTAGGAGGCGGCGCGTCCCGGCCCCTCTTCGATCGCCGAAATGCGGCCGTCCCGGCTCAGCCGCAGGCGGCGGCCCCGCCATTCGACCGTGTTTCCCACGAGGCCTGCCGCCCACACGGCCGTCCCGAACAGGTCCCGCAGCGGCATCAGCCACCACCAGCGGCGCGTGATCGGGCAGCGCAAGAGGCCCACCCCCGTCGCCAGCCCCGCCGCCAGGCGAGCGGCCATCGTGACAACGGCCGGCAGCCACCAGCCGGCGGCCGCCGCAGCGAGCGCCCACAGTGTCGCCTGAGTAACCAGGATCCCCAGGTACGCCGGACCCTTCGAAACCCGGATTGTGCGGTGCCAGCGCACCTGGTGCCGCCAGACTTCGCCCCAGTTCTGCGCCCCCAGCGTGGTCTCCACCACCAGTTTGGAGAGATGGACCCGCAATCCCGTCTCGGTAATGCGGCGGGCGAGCTGATAGTCGTCGGCGATGGAATCGGCGATGGCCGCGAACCCGCCGGTCCGCTCCAGGTCCCGGGCCCGCACCGCGAGCGTCGAGCCCAGGCCGAACTCCCGCACGCCGACGAGTTGGGCCACGAGAACGCTCGGGGCGAAGTCCGTCGCCACTCCCAGGGCCTCCCACCGCGCCGGGGCCGAATGGGCGCGCCCGCGATAGAGACACGTGACGACGCCCGTGCCGGGGTCCTCGAGGGGCGCCACGACCCGCCGCAAGTAGTCCGGCTCCACGCGCACGTCGCTGTCGTTGATCACCAACACCGGGTGCTTCGCTTCGCGAGTCAGCTTCTCGAGCACTCCGGCCTTCCGGTTGGGCGCCCGGGTGGGGCAGACGAGCAGGCGAAGCGACGCATCGGGGTGCGAAGCGATGACTCTCTCGAGCCGCTCCACCGCCGGGTCGTCCGGGTCCTCGACGCCGAACAGCACCTCGTATTCGGGATAGTCGAGCGCCGCGTGAGAGGCGATGGCCTCGTCGAAGTGCGGCTCGGTGCCCCGGACCGGCTTCAGGATCGAGACCGGCGGCGCGTAGCCGGGCTCCGGTTCCGCGGACCGGCGATGGCGCCAGGCGGCCGCCAGCGCGGCGAGTTGATAGAGAAGCGCCGCGCCGCAGGCCGCCAACAGGAAGTAGTCCACGCCCGGTCCTCCCGCTACATCGAAACCAGCGCCACTCCACAGACGACCAGCGCCGCGCCTGTCCAGCGCTTCCAGTTCAAGCGTTCTTTCAGCAAAACGCGCGCCAGCACCGTCTCGACGGCGTAACTGGCCGCCGTCGCCGGCACGGCGAAACTCAGGTCGGCGATCTTGAGCAGTACCAGGAAGGCAAAGAACGATACAGCCATGAAGAAGATCGACAGGATAAGCCAGCGCCGCCGCAGCACCCGGGCCATGATCGCGCCCCAGCGGGTGGGATGGAACTCGTCGATCTCGCCGTGGGCCTTCATCTCGCGGCTCTGGAGCAGGTCGCTCGCCACGGTGGAAAGCACGACGATCGCCACCAGCAGCCACGCGTTCATACTGAGCCGCGCCTCCCGTCCACCGTCTTCGGCTGCGTGACGCCCACCAGCGACGTCCCCACGGCGATCAACACCGCCCCGGCCCAACGCTGCCAGGAAACTTCCTCGCCCAAGGCGAAGCGGCCGAGCATCACGGTCAGTACATAGCCCGAGGCGGTCACCGGGAGCACGAAGCTCAGGTCGGCCCAGCTCAGCAGCGTCAGCCGGGTGAGCAGCCACAAGACGAGCAGAACGATCCCGGCCAGCACCCACGGGGTGAACACCGTCCGCAGCACGCCCAGCGGCGTCAGCCCGTAGGCGGAATGCTTCATCCCCCAGCTCAGCGAGAAGTTCCCCAGCACATTGGTGAGGACCACCACCAAGGTGAGCAGCCACACCTTCAGCGCCACGGCGCGCCCCGGCATCTCCCTCAACCGGCTTGCTCTCCAGCAGGACGCGCCGCGCCGGCCGCCTTCTGCTCGGCGATGAACTGCTTGCGCTTGGAACGCAGCTCTAGGTATTCGCGCGCCTCTTTGAACAGGCGCTTGCGCTCGCCCGAGTCGAACAGCGCCCCGCGGACGATCCGCCAGACGGCCTTTGGCCGGAAGTAGTACTCGCTGTAGAAGCGCTCGACCCAGTCGAGCAGATCGGCCCGGTCCAGCCCTGGATAGGAGATGTTCGGCAACTGGTGGCCGCCCTCGTCGGTCATCGACTCCACCGTGATCAGCCCGTGGCGCTGGACGTAGTCGTAGAACTCCGTGCCCGGATACGGGTGGGCGACGGAGACCTGGATCGTCTCGGTGTCCAGCTCCTTGGCGAACTGGATCGTCCGCCGGATCGTCTCCTCGGTCTCGCCCGGAAGTCCGACGATGAAGTCGCCGTGGATCTTGATGCCCACCTTCTTGCAGTTCTCGGTGAAGCGCCGCGCCATGTCCACCGTGGCGCCCTTCTTGATGTTCTTGAGGATCTGCGGGTCGCCCGACTCGTAACCGACGATCATCAGCCGGCAGCCGGCCTCCTTCATCGCCTTGAGCGTCTCGTAGTCGGTGGTGACGCGCGAGGTGCACGACCACGTGATGCCCAGCGGCCCCAAGTGCTCACAGATCTCCAGCGTGCGGCGCTTGTTGTAGTTGAAGGTGTCGTCGTCGAAAAAGATTTCGCGCAGCCCCTCGAAGTTCTCCCACGCCCACTTGGCCTCGGCCGCGACGTCGGCGGCCGAGCGCAGGCGCCACCGGTGACCCGAATGTGTCTGCGGCCAGAGGCAGAAGGTGCACTGCGCCGGGCAGCCGCGCGAGGAGTAGAACGCTACGAAGGGATGCAGCAGGAAGGGGACGTTATAGCGGCGGAAGTCGAGGTCCCGCTTGTAGACCTTCGTCACCCAGGGCAGCGCGTCGAGGTCCTCGATCGGCGGCGCTTCCGGGTTGTGGACGATCTGGCCGTTCTTGCGGAAGCTGGCCCCGGGGATCTCCTCGAGCGGCTTGCCGTTGGCGTAATCGACGATCTGATAGTCGAACTCCCGGCGGATGACGAAATCGATGGCCGGCGACTCCCGCAGGCACCGCTCCGGCTCCACCGTCACCGGCGGGCCCACGAAGCACACCTTCAGCTTCGGGTTGGCGTCCTTCATCATCCCGGCGATGCGGACGTCCGCGTCGTAGCCGGGCGTGGAGGTGAACAGCACGAGCAGCTCGAAATCGCCCGCCATCGCTGCCACGTCGTCCACCGTCAGGCCGTGCGGCGGCGCATCGACCACCTTGCTGTCCGGCAGCATCCCCGCCGGATAGCAGAGCCAGACCGGATACCAGTAGGACTCGATCTCCCGGGTGGCGGGCCAGCGGGAACTGGCGCCTCCGTCGAACTTCTCGAACGAGGGCGGGTTCAACAAGAGCGTGCGCATGAGACCACTACTTCGAGCTTACGATTCACGGCGGAGCAGGTCCACCGCCCTGCTTCCGGCGGACGAATTCGGCCGGCGAACGGCGTCAATTGTCGATCGCCTGCGGAGCGGCGCCCCGCGAGGCGAGCTCCGGTGCGCCGTTGAATTTGATGTCGCGGAACTCGATCCGGATCTCGGCCGGGCCCACCAGCCTCGTGCGGATCTCGGTCTGGATCACCGAGGGAACGGCGACGCCGTCGATCATGGCGTAGTCGCGGACGAAATCCACCCGCTTGAGAAATACGGACGGATTCTTCACCAGCCGGCCGGACTCCCTCACCGGCATCCCGGTGCCGGCGTGGATCCACAGCCAGCCGCGGTACATCCCCACCCGCTTCTTCTTCGGTTCCACTTGGAACAGGTACAGCGTCCAGTCGCCCGAGCCGTACTTGCCCCGGTAGCGGAACTTGTAGTTGGCCGGGGTGATGGCCAGCATCTTCCGGGTGCGCTGATTTGAAGACTTGACCTCGGCCTCCAGATACCGGGCGATCACGTCCTTCTTCACCATGTTGTCGCCCTGGAAGCCGAGCACCTTATAGGTGATCTTGCCGAGCGCCGAGACCTTCCGGAGCGCGTGCAGCACCCCCTTCTTCTTCAGCTCCGGAAGCCGCGCCTCGATGTGGACCTCCATCTGCACGTCGCGCAAAGCGTCGCGAACCTGCGCGTAGCTCTCGACGTAGCGCTCGAGCGCCCGCTGTCCTTCCGGGTCGGGCCTCTTGCCGGGGTCCGCAAAGGCCAGCGCCGTGAGCCCGAAAACGAGCCCAAAAGCGACAAGAACCTGTAACGTTACTCGCTTCATACGTTTAGACAACCCCGACCGCGGTTGCTCCCGGCCGCTCTCTAACGACCTTATCAAATTGATAGATGCCACCGCACCTTCAAACGTTTCTTCGCCCGCTTGCTTCGGTTGGTGACGCTGCGGCCGCGCCGGCCCGCATCCGAGGCCGCGCCCGCGCAGCTCCCGCCCCAGCCGCTGGGATACCATAGACGCTATGGCGCAGATCCCGATCGGCGCCCGCGCCGAGCTGCACCTGCTCGTCACCGGCGAATACGCCGTCGACTTCCTCGGCGACGACGCCGCGAGAGTCCTGGCCACTCCTTTTCTCATCGGCCATTTGGAGCTCGCCGCTCGCGACGCCGTCAAGCCGCATCTCGATAAGGGTCTCGACACCGTGGGCACGCGCGTCGATTTGCGCCACCTGGCCGCCACTCCCCTCGGTATGGGCGTCACCTGCCACGCCGAGGTCACCGCCGTGGACGGCCGCAAGGTGATGTTCCGCGTCTGGGCCGAAGACGAGCAAGAGACCGTCGCCGAGGGCACGCACGAGCGCTTCATCATCGACGTCCGGCGCTTCGCCGAGCGCGTCACGGCCAAGGCGCGGCGGGCGGAGGATGGGAGCTGACACAGACGATTCATCGATAGGAGCAGGCCGTCACATGACATCGAAGCAGGAAGAACGCATCTGGAAGGCGCTGGATTCTTTCGAGATCGAGATCCCTTCCTGGGGCTTCGCCCAGACCGGGACCCGCTTCGGCAAGTTCCTGCAGCCCGGGGCCGCCGTCACCATCGAGCACAAGATGGCCGACGCCGGCCAGGTCCACAAGTTCACCGGCTGTTGCCCGGCCGTGGCGGTCCACGTCCTCTGGGATTTCCCGAACGGAAAGGAAAGCGCCCGGGAGGTGGCCTCCTTGGCGGCCAACCACGGCGTCCGCATCGGCTCCATCAACCCCAACGTGTTCGAGGAGCAGCGGTACAAGTACGGCTCGCTCGGCAACCCCGACCCCGAGATCCGCCGCGCGGCCCTCCAGCACATCTTCGACTCCATCGACATCGCCACCACCGTCGGCAGCCGCGACATCACTCTATGGTTCGGCGACGGCTCCAACTATCCCGGCACGGCGAACATCCGGCGGCGGCGGTTGTGGTTCGAGGAGGGGCTGCGCGCCGCCCACCAGCGGCTGGTCCAGGGCGAGCGCCTCCTCGTCGAGTACAAGCCCTTCGAACCCGCCTTCTACCACACCGACATCGCCGACTGGGGCATGGCCCTGCTGCTTGCCCGCGCCGCCGGCCCCCAAGCCAAGGTCCTCGTGGACACCGGCCACCACTACCACGCCCAGAACATCGAGCAGATCGTCGCCTGGCTGCTTCAGGACGACATGCTCGGCGGCTTCCACTTCAACGACCGCCACTACGCCGACGACGACCTCACCCTCGGCTCCATCCACCCCTACCAGGCGTTCCGGATCTTTCACGAGATCCACTACTACCGATGGGAGACCGGCGCCGCCCCCCGCATCTCCTACATGATCGACCAGAGCCACAACCTGAAACCCAAGATCGAGGAGACCATCCAGACGGCGATGACCGCCCAGGAGCTCTACGCCAAGGCCGCCATCGTCGATCACGCCGCCCTGGCCGCCCACCAGGAGCACTGCCGCTTGATCGACGCCGAGGAGTGCCTCAAGGCCGCCTTCGCCGAGGACGTCCGGCCGGTGATCGCCGCCTGGCGGCGCTCGAAGGGCCTGCCCGGCAATCCCCTCGCCGCCTACCGCGAGAGCGGCTACCAGGAAAAGATCGAGAAGGAGCGCGCCGAGGCCAACCGCGGCACGGTTTCGAGCTATGCCTGAGCCGAAAAGCCCCACACGCGGCCCCATCCTCGTCCGGCACGAGGACGCTTCCCCCAAGGAGCGCAGCGCCTGCGGCTGGCGCCACCGCCTGATCAGCCGCGAGGACGCCGGAACGGGCGCCGCCGCCTGGGCTCACGCGGTGGATATCGACGGCGCCCGGCCGCACTACCACAAGCGCGGCACGGAACTCTATTACGTGCTGGAAGGCGAGGGCGCGGTCCTTCTCGACGGCGAGCGCCACCCCGTCAAGAAGGGCTCGATCGTCCACATCCCGCCCGGCGTCGTCCACGCCGCCGAAGGGCGGATGCGCGTCCTCGTCGTCGGCATCCCGGACATCGCTGAAGACGATCTGTTTTTCGCGGACGAGACCGAAGCCGGCTCCGGATGAAGACGCTGCTGAAAATCTGGGGCTGGGCTTCGCTCGTCCTGGCCCTCCTGCTGGCCGCCCTGGTGGCCGCCGCCAATCACGTCACGTCGCCCGCCGGCTTCCTGGAACTCTATGCCGTTCTGTTCTGGATGGCGCTGTGGATCAATGGCGCGTGGGCCGTCATCCTCGTGGCGGCATGGCTTCCCGCCCGGCGCTTGTTGTGCCTCTCGGACCGGGAACGCGGCCCGTATTTCGCCTTCGGCTTCGCCGCGCTCAACCTCGGCTGGGCGCTGCTCTGCTTTCTGACCCCGGCTCAGTGGTGGTACCGGGCGGTGAAGCGGCTGACGATTCCGGCGCTGATCGAGAACGCCGCGCTCCTGGCGGTCGTCGCCCTCTTCATCCTGGGCGGGGCGCACCGGCGGCGCCGGCCCGGACTCGCCGCCGCGCTCGTCGGAGCTTCCTTGCTCGTCGCCGCCGCCGTTGCGCTTTGGGACGTTCATCTGATCACGCGGCCCCCGCGCTATTCCTTGGCCGAGCTCCGGGCCGCCGCGGAACGGGGCGCGCCTGCAGCGCCGCCGGACTCGCCTGCGCCGCCGCCGGGCGGCGCGCCGCCGGTCCTGCTGCTGGGCTTCGACGGCTTGAACTGGAACGCCCTCAAACCCCTGCTCGAGGCCGGCGCCCTGCCGAACTTCGCCCGCCTCATCCGCGACGGAACCATCGGCTACCTGGACAACGCCGACCTCTCATTCTCACCGCCCATCTGGATGACGATCTTCACCGGCCGGCGCCCTTCCGAGCATCGGGTCTGGCATTTCCGACGCCTCGTTCTGCCCCGTTCCGGCGTGGAGGCGCCGAACGTGCTGCTCACCCCGCCGGCCGCGCACACATTCTTCGGATTCCGCTCCCTCATCGAAACCGTTCCCAACCCCGGCTTGTGGTCCACTGAATCCAACGGGCCGCCGACGCGCCCGGTGAAAACGATTTGGGAAGTCGCCTCCGAAGGCGGCCTCCGGGTCGCCGTGGTCGATCCGATGGTTTCCACCCCCGTTCAGCCCGTGAACGGCCTCATGATCGTTCTCCGCGGCCGGCCCGATCCCGCCGCCGCGTGGCCGCCGGAGCTGGCCGCCGAATGGGCCGAATACCGGCGCCGCCATGGGATCACCGTCCTGTCCTGGCAGCGAGCCGCCGGCCGTCCCGGCAAGCTGGTTGAAGAGTTCACGAAGGCCGAGGACTTCATCGTCAGCCTCTTCGACCGCGCCCCCTTCGACCTCGGCGTCTTCTACACCCACCTCGCCGACGGCGTCTCTCACACCGGCTGGGATTTCTACACGCCCGGGAAACGGTTCATCCACCCCTTGCCCGACGATCTGGACGACGCCGCCTGGGAGCGCCTCGTCCGCAGCCATCTCGACGCCGCGGTGTTCGAGGCCTATCGCACGCTGGACCGGCTCCTCGGCCGGCTCCTGGAGCTGCGCCCCGCGAACTTCATCGTCGTGTCGGACCACGGCTGGAGCTATTCCGGCTGGGAGCACAACGGTTCACCGGACGGCGTCATCATCCTCTCGGGCCCGGCCTTCGCCCCCGGCGCCGAGCTGAAGCGCGCCCACATCCTCGACGTCGCGCCCACGGTTCTCGCGCTGCTCGGAGCGCCCGTCTCGAAGCAACTGCCGGGCAAGCCGCTCGCCGGAGCCTTCCGCACGCCCGTCGAGATCACATTCGTCGAAGACTACGGCCCGCCGCATCCGGTTCGCCGCCAGTCGCCGGCCCACAG
>Ga0256830_1001855_pt1 | contig 14546 bp, 7 predicted proteins | sample 128326metaG_FD_190537 | JGI IMG/M metagenome (GOLD analysis project Ga0256830, IMG submission 190537) | Hydrothermal vent microbial communities from Lau Basin, Pacific Ocean - 128-326 | ecosystem: Environmental > Aquatic > Marine > Hydrothermal vents | place: Pacific Ocean: Lau Basin | collected... | reverse complement strand
CGGGACCAGCGTCCATAGCCGGTTTGGTGCGTGCCCTGGGCGCGGGCCACGCCGCCGTCGATCCAGAGAGCGAATCCCATCGCTCTTTCTTCAACGTAGCGCCGCGCCGCGGCGCCACAAATATGACAAAATGCGAGAAGATTGTTCTTTCTTGTCCGGAAGGGGCGCTGGAGGATGACGACCATGATTTCTCCCGAAGATATCGTGATCGGCGAGTACAGGGACGAACTCCACGGTGAAGATCTGGAAGGGATTCGCTACGGCGAGCACCACTACAAATACCGGGTCCTGGACGGCGTCATGATGCCGCCGTACATCACGCCGCGCCGCTACCGCCTATCCAGGACGATCGAGACCCGGGAAGGGGACATCTGCTACACCTCCTACCCGAAATCGGGCTCGACCTGGCTGGCCTACATCCTGGTGCTGATCGTGAACGGGGGAGAAGCGCCGAACCATACGACGCTGCGGAACTGCCTGCACTGGGTGGCCAGTTCGTGGCCGTATCCGAGAAGCGAGGAGGAGTTGGCCGCGCTCCCGCCGCCGCGTATCTTCAAATCCCATATGCCGTACCGGATGGCGCTCGGCGGGGATCCCGCGGCCAACCCGTGCAAGTACGTCTATATCGCCCGGAACCCGAAGGACGTGGCGGTTTCCTACTACCATTTCGAGCGGAACCAGGCGTGGTCGGGCCACTACGACGGCCCCTGGGAGCACTGGCTGAAGATCTTTTGCGAGGGCCGCGTCCAGCGCGGCAGCTGGTTCGACCACGTACTGGGATGGTGGCGGGCGAGCCGGGAATCGTCGAACATTCTCTTTTTGAAGTACGAGGACCTCTACCGGGATTTCGACAACCAGGTCCGGCGGCTGGCGCGATTCCTGGGCTACGAGATGCCGCCGGAATTTCTGAGCAAGATCCGCCGGAAGACCTCGTTCGAACAGATGCGGCGCACGGCGTTCAGCAACATGCATGAAATCAAAGGGCTCGAAGGCTTCTTTCGAAAGGGGCGGATCGGCTCCTGGAGGGAACAGTTCACGCCGGAGCAGAGCGCGGCCTTCGATCGACTCTACGCCCGCCGGATGGCGGGGACGGGGCTGGATTTCGATTTCACGTAGAGCCGGGCGCCGGCAAGGCCGGGCAGCGCCGGCAGTTCAGGCTTCGCGGAGCGCACCGGGGGATCCAGCAGCGCACGTCGATGCCGGCGAGGGCGAGGGCGACGCGCACGAGCCGCTCCGGAAAGCGCCCCTTGAACATGACGAGATCGCCGGGCTGCAACTCCCTCCGCAGCAGCTCCACTGCCTCGGGCAAGCCGTTTTCGAGCGAGAAGATCGCGCCGGCGGGAAAGCCCGCCTCTCTGGCGGCGGCGGCGAGAACCGAGCGGACGTTCCCGTCCCGGGCCACGAGGACGAGGCGGTCGCAGGCCCGGACCACGCCGGCGCCGAAGGATCGCAACACCGCCTCGTGGTAGACGCCGCGGCGGGAACCTCCCACGGCGCCCGACACCAGCCACTTCCTGCGCGCCGGGAGGTCAGCCAGCGTGCGGAGCGCCGAGGCGATGGTTTCGGGCACGGCTTTGCGATCATCCAGGATCGCCCACACCGCGTTCGGTAAGGGAAACGGCTCCATCCGGCGGTCCAAGGCGGAAACTTGCTCAAGGCGCCGGCAGGCCTCCGGCAGGGCGACTCCTTCTTCCTGCGCCACGGCGAGGGCGGCCAGGTGCGGGAAGACCGCACTGTAGCCGACCAGCCGGGAGCGGATTCGCAGAGTGGACCCGCTCCGGGCGATTCGTAGCTCCATTCCGGGGGGATGGCGAAAGCGCACCTCCGCGGCGCAGACATCGCTGCCGGCGTGGAAACCGCAGCGGAGGATCCGAGCGCGAGTTCGTCCCGCCATCCAGGCGACGTTCGGATCATCGCCGTTCAGGACCGCCAGGCCGCGGGGGGCGAGCGCCTCAACCATGCGGGATTTCTCGGCGCGGGTGGTCTCCAAGGTGCGCAGGGAGTCTTGATGTTCGCTGCCGATGGAGGTGACGACAACGACGTCCGGGCGGATCATAAAGGCCAGGGGCCGCATCTGGCGCCGGCGGCTGATGCCCGCCTCGAGGACGATCTGGCGGCTGCGGTGACCGAAACGCAGGATGTCGGCGGCCAGCGCGGCCTGCATGTTCCCGGAGCCGAGCGGGCAGTCGAGGGCGGCGGCGATCAAGTGAGCCGTGGTGCTCTTGCCGAAGCTGCCGACCACGGTGATGATCCGGCAGTTGCGCGCCCAGGTTCTCCGGTAAATGGAGGCGGCGACGAACAACAGAGGGCCCGCGGCCCAACGGACGGCGCTCCTCAATCGGGCCCCCAGAGTCAAGAATCCAGCCCGACGACTCGCCCAGCGCGGAAGCACTTCACACAAAGACGCCCTGCGGCCCACCCAGAGCGCACAACCAAGGGACGCGCCGCGAAGACGGGCGCCGCAGCACCAGCCATTCTCTCACAAGCGCGGGCGGCGCACGCGGCTCGATGGAAGCGGCGAAACGGCTACCGCAACGATCGGACCGCGCTCGAGCGCCGCCGGCCGGCGGCGGACGAGAAAGACGTTCTCACTCGTCCGGCTCCCGGACGCGCAGGACCTGATCGGCGGGGACGGAGCGCAGGCGCTGCACCAGACCGGAGGGCCACCGGATCTCGACCAGTTCCGCGGCCTCAGCGTCTCCGAGACCGAAATGAAGCGGCCCGGCGCTGGCCGAGCCGTAGCCCATGCCGGTGGCGACGTGGTTGTACTGGACGCCGGCGGCGGTGACGACTTTGACCACGGCGCCGACGGCGTCGCGGTTGCTCCGGGTCCCGACGAGATCCAGTTCGAGCCAATGGTTGCCGCCGGGACTCTCATTGATCCAGATCTCGGCCGGGGCCTTGAGAGCGGAGACGACGATGTCGATGCGGCCGTCGCCGTTCAAATCCCCGAAGCCGGCGCCGCGGTGACGTTTGGGCGGCTGGGAAGCGAAGCCCGCCTCGGCGGTGAGCGCCTCGAAGCGGCCGTCGGCGAGGTTGCGGAAGACGGTATTGTGCTGCTCGATGGTCCACTGATCGCGCATGTCGGGGCTTTGGACGTGGCCCCGGGAGACGAAGAGATCTTTCCAGCCGTCGTTGTCGAAGTCCCAGAGACCGGGCCCGTAGCCCGCCATGGCCCGGGAGAGGAAGGCAAGTCCGGTGCGGTTGGTCAGTTCTTCGAAGGAGCCGCCGCCGGCGTTGCGGAACAGCGGGAAGGTCTCGCCGTCGAGGGCGACGAAGACGATGTCGGGCCGGCCGTCGTTGTCGAAATCGCGGAAGTCGGCGCCCATGCCGGAGATGTCCATGCCGTGCTCGGCCAGAGCGACGCCGGCCTCGAAGGCGACCTCGCGGAAGCGCAGGCCGCCGAGATTCTCGAAGAGGAAGTTGGACATCTTGTCGTTGGTGACGAAGACGTCGAGGTCCCCGTCGCCGTCGTAGTCGGCCGCGGCCCCGCCCATGCCCTTGCCGACGTGGGCGCGGATGCCGGCAGCGGCCGAAACGTCGGTGAACGTGCCGTCGCCGTTGTTGCGATAGAGGCGGTTGGGCGTACCGGGGTAGTACTTCGGGTGGCAGTAGCCGGGGCAGGGCTTCTCGAGTTCGGGCGCCCAGCGGAGATAGTTGACGACGAACAGATCGAGCCGGCCGTCGTCGTCGAAGTCGGCCCAGACGCCGCCGACGGCCCAGAGGGGCCCGTACTCGGGGTCTTCGGCGCTCAAGCCGGCCTTCTCGGTGACGTCGGTGAATGTGCCGTCGCCGTTGTTGCGGTACAGGGTGTAGCGGTAGACACCTCCGACGAAGAGATCCTTGTCGCCGTCGTTGTCGTAGTCGGCGACGGCGGCGGCGGTGTCGTAGCCGGAACCTTGCAGGCCGGCTTCCTCGGTGACGTCGGCGAACCGTCCCTCACCGTCGTTGGCGAAGAGACGGTTCCAGTATTCGGGCGAGGTCTTGCGCAGGCCGGGGATGGGAGCGCCGTTGGTGAAGAAGATGTCGAGGTCGCCGTCATTGTCGTAGTCGAAGACGGCCAGCCCGCCGGCCATCGTCTCGGGGATGAAGGTCTTGCCCTGCTCGCCGTTCTCGAGGGTGAAAGGGATGGGCGCGTAGCCGAAGCGGATGGGGCTCGATTCCTCGGCGGAGACGGCCGCCGAGACGACCAAAAGGGCGGAGACGGCGGCGGCTCTCATCGGACGGTGAAAGCGAAGCGCTTCTCGACCGAGGAATCGCCTTGGCGGACGGAGACGACCGTCTCGTAGGAGCCCGGCGAGAAGCTCGCCCGCGGCATCGAGGCGATGTAGGGGATGCGGCCGTGCTCGTCAGGGGGCGGCAGTTGGGGCCGGGCGCGGCCGGCCAGCTTTCCGTCGCGGAAGAGCCGGATCGTCAGCTCGGGGGCTCGTTCGGCCGCGGGATCCGGATAGATGACGAAGTAGAAGGAGAGCTGCCCCTGGCGGGCGGCCGGGACCCGGCGGTCGAGGCTGGGGACGACCTTCCCGTTCTGGAACCGAAGCGGATCGACGTGGCCGGAGCCGGCCTGGGGCGCCGGATCGACGCGGCGGATCAAGACCACGTCGCTCAACCCGACTCCTTCCGAAGCGGGGGAGAGGACGACGGGCGAGGAGGCGACGGCGATCCTGCCGCTCTGGGCGTCGCCGGCGGCCGTCTCCATCGTGTAACGGCCGGGCGGCAGCAGTGCGTGGCCGGTGTAGATGAAGTTGCCGGCGCGAAAGGCTTCGAGCTTGTCGCCGGGCAGGTCGAAAGGAACTTCGCGGGTGAACTTCCGCACCGGCTTGCCGCTCTCGTCGCGGAACACGGTGACGAGCTGCATCCCGCCGCGGTAGCGCGTGCCCGATTCCTCCCGCACCAGGGTGAGGTCGGCGAGAGGCACCTCGGCCTCGAAGACGCAGCGGAGGGAAGCGCCGTCGGAGCCGAAGCGGAACCAAGCCGTGCGCAAGCGCAGATCCGAAGGCGGCGGATCCGCCGCCAGGGCCTTCAGCAAGGGGACTTCGTAGGGGAAGAGGGCGTCGGCCAGCTCCGGCGGCATGGCGAAATAGCCGGAGCGGCTCTGGACGACGACCTTGGGGCGGCGAACCTTGACCTCCAGGCGGCGAAACCGCCCGTCGAAGTTCGGATTCGACGGCCGGTAGGTGAGCTCGTAGTAGGAGTAGACGTCTTCGACGAAGCGGCGGACGGGCTTGCGGAGGTCGTTGGAGTTGGCCATTAGAAAGCCGCCGGTGGCGACGGCCAGCGTTTCGAGATTGCCCTGGGTGTTGCTGCGCACCGAGTCGAGCACGGTGTCGGCGGAAACCATGTCGCCGCGGTTCAGGATGCCGGTGTTGCGGCGCCGGGCGCGGCGGCCCGCGGCGGCCGCTTCCGCCAAAGCGTCGGCGTTGCCGCTGAGCAGCGAGGACGTGATCAAACCACGGGCATCGACGGCGTAGAAGGCCACATTGGCGCGGTTGGCCTGGCCGATCAGGGTCTCGAACTGATGCATGACGTCGTGGGAAAGCTCGAGTCCTTCCGAGAAGTAGAGGACGCTCTTGCGGCCCGGCAACGACTGCTGGCCTTTGACGAGCGCCAGCAGCGCGGTGAGGGAGCTGTTGCCCTGCTGTTGGCGGGCGAAGCTCTGCGAGAGCTGGAGCATCGCCGTGACGGTGCGGCTCACGGCGGCCTCAGCGGCGGCGGCGCCCATGGCGCCGGCGTCCACGGGTCCGGCGATGGTGGAGAGATCCTCGGCGGCGGGAGCGTTGGCGCCGCTGCTCCCGCCGAGACGCTCGAGAGAAAGATCGCTCGTATCGTACTGGGCCGGGGCTCCGCCGGTGGCGCGCTCGACGGCGGCGCGGAGCTTGCCCGGATCCCGCGTAAAGGGCTGAAGGACGCCGAGACTGTGGTCGATGCGCAAGACGGCGTAGTAGGTGTTCGGGCTGGAGTGGTTCTGCAGCAGATCGAGAGCCGCCCGGCGCGCGAGACGGCGAGCGTCCTGGCCGAGGCGGTCGAAGACGAGGGAGACGAGGCGGATTTGCCGCAAGGGATCCAAACGGACGGACTCGCCCCGCTCGGTGGCCGCGCGGCCCTGGATGAGGCGGAAGGAGACGATCCGTTGGGGCCGGCCGTCTTCGAGGACCTCGACCTCTTCGGGGCGGAGGTCGCCTATGAAGCGGCCCTTGCGGTCGCGGACGATGAGATCGACGACGACCTCCTGAACGGCCGTGCGGATGGTGGGGTCGGCGGGAGCCGGCTGGGCTCGGGTCCCTGGGGGAGCGCTGAGAATCACGAACAGCGCGGCGGCGGCCAGGGCTTTCATGGGAGTTCTCAGGGTCACGGCCGGCCTTCCTGCTTCCGGCGCTGGGCTTCCAGCTCGCGCTCGCGCTTTTCGGCGGTGAGCTTCAGGATGAGGTCCCGCTGGCGCTTGCCGTCTTCCTTGCGCCCGAGACGGTAATAGACGCTGGCCAGCTGCGCGTGGGCCTCGATGAAGCCGGGGGCGTCGCGAACGACCGATTCCAGGCCGCGGCGGGCTTCTTCGAGATTACCGAGAGCGAGGTTGATACTGGCCATCTGGTAGCGGGCCGTGACCGAGGCGGGCCGGATCTGGAGGGCCCGCCGGATGTAGACCTCGGCTTCCGCGAGCTTGTGCTCGACGCGGAGGAGCGCGCCGAGGCTGAGATTGGCGTCGAAATCGTTGGGGTCGAGAGCGAGCTGGCGCCGGAAGGCTTTCTTGGCGCCTTCGGCGTCGTCGTTCTCCATCAGGGCCCGCCCGTAGAGAGAGTGGACGCCGGGCAGTTTCGGATTCAACTCGGCGGCCTTCTTCAAGGTGAGCGCGGCGGCTTCGTAGTCGCCGGCGGCGAGCTGGGCGGCGCCGATGAGCATGTTCAGCTCGGCGGTGTCGCCCTGCTGCATGAAGCGGTCGATGATGCGTTGACCCTTTTCGACCTCGCCTTGGCGGATGAGAGCGGTGCCGAGCAGATAGGCGACGGTGCGGTCCTCGGGCTGCGCTTCGGCGACGGGCTGAAGCAGGTCGATCACCTTTTTGTTTTCGCCCAGGCGCAACCATGTGTCGGCGAGCAGATAAAGGGCTTGCTTGTTCTCCGGATCGAGTTCGCGGACCAGGACGAGCTCGCGGGCGGCGGCGGCGAGATCCATCTGTTTGTAATAGGCCAGGGCGAGATTCAACCGGACGGCGGCGTTGTCCGGAGCCGACTCGAGCGCCTTGCGGTACTCTTCTACGGCCTCGCCGAGGCGTCCGAGGCTGGCCAGGGCGGCGCCCAGGTTTGAGCGGGCGGGCACGAAGTCCGGACGCAAGTCCAGGAATTCCTTGTACTTCTGGACCGCAGCTTCCAGGCGGCCCTCTTTGTGCAAACGGACGGCCTCGGCGTAGATGGGGGCGGGGTTTCCGAGCTGACCAAGGAGCCCGGAAAGGCCCAGGAGCGCGACGGCCGGCAGCATCCTCACCCAGGATACAACATCGGAGCCGAAGAGCACGAAAAACGTCTCAATACCCGTAAGATCCTCCTCCAACAAATTGATGACAGGGAAGTTAAGAATCAGAATACCCTAAAGATCTTCCTTCTTGCGGCGCGCCGTGTTAACCTGAACTTCAGTTCGATGGACGCAGCGAAACCGGTTCGAGTGGTTCGGTTCGGACTCTTCGAGGTGGATTTCGGCAACCGGGAACTACGCAAGGCCGGCATCCGGATCCGGCTGCAGGACCAGCCGTTCGAGGTTCTCGAGGCGCTGCTGGAACAGCCGGGCGAAGTGGTGACGCGGGAAGAGCTGATCCGGAGGATCTGGGGCGCAAATCCGCCGGGGGATGTCAACGCCAGTCTGAACAAAGCGGTCAACAAGCTGCGAAACGCGCTGGGGGATTCGACCGACAGCCCGCGGTTCATCGAGACCTTGGTGAAGCGCGGGTATCGTTTCTTGACGCCGGTGGAGGTGGTGGAGACGGGGAGGCCTGCGGCGGAGACCGCTCCGCCGGAACCGGCGCAAAACGAACGACGAGAAGAAGAGGAAGAAGAACGGGAAGAAAACAAAGAACAAGTTTCGCCGCGGCGGCGTAAGCGGCCCCGGCAGCTGGTTTTGGGAGCGGCGCTGGCGGCAGCGGCGGCGGTGTTGGCGGCGTTCTGGGCGGCGCGACCGGAGCCGCCGGCGGTGCTGCGGTACCGGCAACTGACCTCCGACGGGTTGGAAAAGGCCGGACGCGTCGTGTGCCGGGGAGATCGCGTCTACTTTTCCGAGTTCTACAGCGGCCGGCTGGTAATCGCCTGGGCGCCGGTGGACGGGGGAAAACCCCAACGCCTGCCTCTCGAATCTCAACCGGGAAAAGACGTCTTCCTGATGGACGTCTCGCCCGACGGGCAGCGGGTTTTGGTAAAGACGACGGCCGGGCCGGGGGCCGAGTTGACGGACGGGCCGCTGTGGGTGATCCCGGTAGGCGGCGGGGCGGCGAGACGACTCGGGGAGATAGTGGCCACCGACGCACGGTGGTCGCCGGACGGCCGCCGGCTGGCGGTGCTCAACGGCGACGGCCTGTATCTGGCAGGCGCCGATGGGGCCAACTTGCGGCGTCTGGTAACCAAACCGGGGGTGAACTACGGCCTGACGTGGTCGCCGGACGGCCGCCGGCTGCGATTCGTCTCACAGTTTCCGACGGTATTCCACCCGATCTTGTGGGAAACGACGGCGGAGGGCGCGCGGCCCCGCCCGGTGTTGCCCGAATGGGATCAAGAACAAGGAGAAGGCAACTGGACGCCGGACGGCCGCTACTTCATCTTCCGCTCGCCTTCCGACTCCGCGCTGTGGGCGTTGCGGGAAGCTGGAGACGCCTTCGGCGGAGCGGCGAATCAACCGTTTCCGCTGACCACCGGGGCCATCCGGTTCAGCCAAGTGACGGTGGATCCCTCGGGGAAGGTGCTCTATGGCATCGGGGGGGTGCGGCGTGGGGAGCTGCTGCGCTGGAACATGGAGACCAGGCAGTTCGAGCCGTTTCTGCCGGGGCTGTCGGCGGACCAGTTGGACTTCAGCCGGGACGGGGCGAAGGTGGCCTACGTGACGTATCCCGAGGGGGACCTGTGGTGCAGCAGGGCTGACGGGAGCGAACGGCTGCAGTTGACCTTCAGTCCAATGAAGACCTATCTGCCGCGCCTTTCCCCGGACGGGGAACAGATCGTTTTCATGGGGCGGATGCCGGGCAAGAACTGGAAGATCTATACGGTGCCGTCTACGGGCGGCACGCCGGCGGAGCTGCTGCCCGGAGAGGGTCCGGAAGCGGATCCGAACTGGTCCCCCGACGGCACGCGGATCGTCTATGCGCCGTTTCCCTGGGATGTACCGGAGAGCGAAACGGGCATCCGGATCTATGATTTCGCGACCCAGGAGGTCGTGTTGCTTCCCGGCTCGCGGAATCTGTTCTCGCCCCGCTGGTCGCCCGACGGACGTTACATCGCGGCGCTACGGGCGTCGCGGGCCGGTCTGGTGGCGTATGAGATCCGGTCCGGCAGATGGCGGGAACTGACGGATCTGCCGGTGGGATTTCCGGCCTGGTCGCGGGACAGCCGGGCCGTGTACGCCTACGGCGGGAGCTTGGAGGTGCCGTTGGGGGTCTATCGGATCCCGCTGGATGGATCCGGGGCGGAGCTAGTAGTTGCGCTGGCGGGCGTGCCGGTGGTGGGCATAGGAGGTCCCTACGGCTTATCGCTCGGGCCGGGCGACGAGCCGATCGTACTTCGGGATGCGGGGCTGCACGAGGTCTACGCCCTGCTGGTGAAGCTGCCGTGATCCGAGCCGCCGGGTAGAAAGATTCCCGGAACATCCTCTCGCAACATACTGATTACACTACTCTTAGTAGACTACATATCCGAAGATCCAACTTTTCTATTGACACCGCCCGGGCTCCGGCAATAGAATAAATCGTCGTTCGTACTGCGTTCGACCTCACGGGAGAAAGGGTTAACAAGCATGAGTAGAACACTCAGACATCGTTGGGGGGCCACGATGTTGGTGGGTCTCCTCACCCTCTGTCTGGCGCCGGCGTGGGCCCAACAGATCACCGGTTCTCTGACCGGGGTTGTGGCCGACACGACCGGGGCAGTGATTCCCGGCGCCACAATAGTAATGACCAACGAACTCTCCGGGGACGTCCGGAGGACGGAGACGAACTCCGAGGGCTACTTCTCGATCACCGGCGTGATGCCGGGCACCTACACGGTGACGATCGAGGCCGAGGGATTCACGACCTACAAGGTTGAGGGTCTGGAGTTCACCTCCGGCGACAAGCGGACCTTGGGGCAAGTGACCCTCGATGTGGCGGCGGCGGCCGAGGAAGTGACGGTGACGGCGGCCGTCGAGGACTTGACCCCGGTGGACTCCGGCGAGAAATCGGTGGTGCTCACCGAGCAGCAGTTCGAGGACGTCGCCATCGTCGGCCGGAGCGCCGCCGAGTACATCAAGATTCTGCCGGGCATGGTGCCGATCTCGGCGGGGATCGAGAACCGTCCGGGCTTCAACGGCGAGAACATCGGCATCAACGGCAACGGCGACGGCGGCAAACAGAGCGCGATCGGCAACTTCTCGGCCAACGGCACCCGGGAGAACGCGCTGGACATCACCGCCGACGGGGCGCAGGTTTCCGACCCGGGCTGCAACTGCGCCAACCCGGTGAATCCGAACCCGGAGATGATCTCCGAGCTGAAGGTGCTGCAGTCGAACTACTCGGCCGAGTACGCCAAAGGCCCGGTGGTGATCAACACGATCACGAAGGCCGGGGGCCGGGATTTCCACGGCGCCGGGTACTTCTACGCGCGGCACTTCGCGCTGAACTCGAACGACTGGCTGAACAACGCCAACCAGCAGAAACGGCCGGAGAACAAGTACTTCTTCCCGGGCGGCAACCTGGGCGGCCCGGTGCTGCTGCCGGGTAGCAGCTTCAACCGGAACCGCGACAAGATGTTCTTCTTCGTCGGCTACGAGTATTTCCGGCAGCGGATCGATACCGGGTTGTTGCGATCGGTGGTTCCGACGGCGGCGATGAAGAGAGGCGACTTCTCCGACACGGCGTACTTGGCCTCGCTGGGAGCGGCCGCCTGGGGAGCGTCGAGGTCGATCGATCACATGTATCCCGGCGGCATCATCCCGCCGAGCGAGATCGACCCGGGCATGGAGGCGATTCTGAAGCTGGTCCCGGAGCCGAACGTGGATCCGGCGGGCGTCGGCAACGGCTACAACTGGATGAAAGTGCTGGAGCTGGACCAGAACATGCAGCAGTTCGTCACCCGCGTGGACTATTCGATCTCGGACTACACGAAGCTGTTCGTCCGCTACAACCTGCAGCGTGAGCTGCAGCCGTTTCCGGTTCAGCTCTGGTGGCGGAACCCGGGCGCGGTGCCGATGCCGACGCCGATCGAGGGCCGCAACGCCAGCGATTCGATAGGGTTCAACTTCACCAAGGTCATCAACCCGACGATGACGAACGAAACGGTCTTCGGCTACACGTTCGTCGATTTCCCCAACGCTTACAAAGACCCGCAGAAGATGATGCGGGACACGGTGGGGTATCCATACCGGGGCATCTTCAAGGAAGACCCGAAGATTCCCGGCTTCCTCTCGTGGGGCAACCCGACGGCGGGAATGTGGCTGCCGGGCGGCATGGACCCGGTCCTGTTCGCCACCAAGCACCTGGTGACGCTGACCAACAACACCAGCAAGGTGATCGGAACGCACACGCTGAAGTTCGGCGGCTACTGGGGCTGGATCATCAACAAGCAGCCGGGCAACGATCCCTCGGCGGGCCTGATGATTTACGCCACCTGGCACGGGAACACGACGAACAACATCCTCGCGGACATGGTGCGCGGGGTGGCCTTCAACTACAGCGAGTACACCAAGGCCATCGTCCGCGACATGGGCTGGCAGGAGTACGCCGGCTTCGTGCAGGACAACTGGAAGGTGACGCCGAACTTCACGCTGGAGCTGGGGCTGCGGCTGCAGCACATGCAGCCGTGGACGGCGCGCAACGGGATCGGCATCGCCACCTGGGTGCCGGAAGAGTACAGTCCGGACGCGCCGGCCGAAGACCTGCCGGGCGTGAGCTGGTACGCCAAGAACAAGAGCGTACCGCTGTCGGGCTGGGCGACCCGGGCGCTGTTCTGGGCGCCGCGAGTCGGCTTCGCCTGGGATCTGTTCGGCACCGGCAAGACGGTGTTGCGAGGCGGCTTCGGCACCTTCGTCTACCATGATCCGCAGTTCGCCGCCGGGGCGATGGACTTGCCGGCGGGACTGCGCAACACGACGGTCTGCTGCGGCGTCCGGATCTCGGAGCTGGACGACCTGCCGGCGCGAGGCAACCTCGTTTTCAACGGTCAGGTGGTGGACAGCAAAGACGACACGCAGCCGACCACGCACACCTGGAACGTCACCATCTCGCAACGGCTGCCGGGTCGGGTGTTGTGGGAGATCTCCTACGTCGGCAACAAGAGCAGGTACCTGGCGTTGCGCGGCGGGTTGGTGAACATCAACCAGGTGCCGCTGGGCGCCATGCTGGACAACCCGACCGGCGATCCGAACCGGTTCCGGCCGATGCCGCAGTACGGCACCCTGTCGCTGCAGCGCCATGGCTCTTACTCGAATTACAACGGGCTGCAGACGACGCTGACCAAGCAGGCCGGCCGCGTGAACTTCACCTTCTCCTACACGTGGTCGAAGGCCCTGGGAATCGTCGACAACGTGGTCGACGCGCTGAACCGGGACGCCAATTACGGTCCGCTGGACTTCGACCGCAGCCACGTCGTCGCCGGCAGCTACGTCCTGCAGCTTCCGGATCTGGCGAAAGGCGGCAACGCCTTCGCCAAGGGGCTGCTGAACGGCTGGCAGATCTCGGGCATCGTCCAGTGGATGAGCGGCATCAACCTGCAGCAGGCTCAGGGCTCCGCCGGCGTGAACTTCAACATGACGGCGCCGCACCCGTTCGAAGAGCGCTCGATGGGCGGTCCGGACATCGTCGGCACGAACGCCATCCAGGCCCAGCCGATCCTGACGTGCGATCCGCGGGAGGGTCTGGCGGACGGCCAGTACATCAACGGGGCCTGCTTCGCGCCGCCGATTCCGGGCCGGAACGGAGAGTTCGGCTTCAACGGTACGGTGATGATGCCGTACATGCAGGGGCCGGCGTTCTTCAACGCCGACTTGTCGATCTTCAAAGAGTTCCGTTTCGGCGAGTCCAAGAGTCTGGAGTTCCGGGCCTCGGGCTACAACTTCCTGAACCATCCGGTACCGTCGTTCACCAGAGGCGACCAGAACCTACGGCTGACGTTCGACCGGTCCGGCAAAGTGACGAACCCGCGGTTCGGCTACGCCGACTACAAAGTCGGCAAGCGGATCATCCAGCTTGGCGTCAAGTTCCGGTTCTAATCCCCAACCCTCGACAATTACCCCTGGCATCGGTAGGGGGCGGACGCTACCCGGGCGTCCGTCCCCTCTTTTCTTTGTTAAGTTGGGACCGAGGCGATGCGAGTCGCGTGTCTTCTGGTTTCGCTCCTGATCCCGCTGTCGGCGCAGACGGGAGCCGGTCCGGATGTGGCGGCGCTGGCCGAGAAAGCGCTCGAGGCGCGGGAGTCCGGGAGGTTGGAGGAGTCGATCCGGCTATACGGGCAAGCGCTGGCGGCGGGGTTCTCGGATCCGGAAGCGCTCTGGTACCAGGGGCTGAACTTTTATGACCTGAACCGCTATCGCGAAGCCGAAGAGATGTTCCGCCGGCTGGTGGAAAGAGCGCCCACGCATGCCGGCGCGCAGGCGCTGCTGGGGCTGTGCGAGTTCCAGGCGGCCAAGTTCCGGGAGGCGTTCACCCACCTGCTGGAGGCGACGAAGCTCGGGCTTCCGCCCGGTTCGGAACTGAGCCGGGTGGCGCGGTATCATCTGGTGGCGCTGACGAACAAGCTCGGGCAGTTCGAGTTGGCGAGCAGCCTGCTGGCGGATTTGGTCCGCACGTGGCCCGACATGCCGGACCTGACCGAGATGGCGGGGCTGAGCGCGTTGCGGTTGCCGCTGCTGCCGGCCGAGATCGCCTCGGCGGACCAAGAACGGATCACGCTAGCCGGGCGGGCGGCGGTGCTGGCGTGGAGATCGAAGCTGGATGAGGCGCTGGCAGTGGCCGACGAGCTGCTCGAGAAGTATCCGGCGCAGCCGAATGCGCATTATCTGAAAGGTTACATCTTGCTGTTGAAGCACTCGCCCGAGGCGGTGGAGGAGTTCCGCAAGGAGCTCGAGATCAGCCCGCGGCATGTGCAGGCGCGATTGCAAATCGCTTACGAGCACCTGCAGCGGGGGGACCCGACCGGCGGGCTACGGTATGCCGAGGAGGCGGTGAAGCTGGCCCCGGAGGACTTCACGGCGCTGGACATCTACGGGCGGCTGCTGCTGCAGGAGAATCGCGTCGAAGAGGCGATCCAGGCGCTGGAGAAGGCGGTGAAGCTGGCCCCGGAGAGCGCGCAGGTCCATTTCCACCTGGCGTCGGCATACAGCCGGGC
>Ga0256830_1001854_pt1 | contig 14548 bp, 16 predicted proteins | sample 128326metaG_FD_190537 | JGI IMG/M metagenome (GOLD analysis project Ga0256830, IMG submission 190537) | Hydrothermal vent microbial communities from Lau Basin, Pacific Ocean - 128-326 | ecosystem: Environmental > Aquatic > Marine > Hydrothermal vents | place: Pacific Ocean: Lau Basin | collected... | reverse complement strand
CCGATACTGGCCGGCCAGCACGCCAAATACCTGGTCAAGCAACTCAAGGCATTCAAGGCGGGGACGCGCAAGGACCCCATCATGAATGGCATGGCCGCGTCCCTGTCCGAGCAGGACATGGAGGATCTCGCGGTCTTCTTTGAGAGCAATCGTGATCACTGAGGAATCGGTCGCCGGTTTCCCGAATACATTTCCATTATTTCAGTCCTTGAGGAGAGCAATATGATGAAAGGGTCGCATCTCGCGCTCTGCGTGCTGCTTGTGGGTGCCAGTGCAAATGCCGCCGTGGCGGGTGATGCCGAGGCAGGGAAGGAAAAGTCCGCCATGTGCCAGGGTTGTCATGGCGAGGATGGCAACAGCTTCAGTCCCGACTGGCCGAGCCTGGCGGGGCAGGTCCCCAAATATCTCAGCAAGCAGCTGCGCGACTTCCAGAGCGGTGCCCGCAAGGACGACACCATGACCAGCATGGTCGAGGGTCTCTCGGAAGAGGATATCGCCGACATCGTGGCCTATTTCAGCAGCCAGAAGGCCAAGGCCGACGAGGGCGAGGGCAACAGCAAGGGCCGCAAGCTGTACGTGGGCGGCAACCGCTACACCAACGTGCCCCCCTGCGCCGGCTGTCACGGCCCCAACGCGGTGGGCAATGGCCCGGCGGGTTTCCCGCGCCTGGCCGGGCAGAAGGCCGGCTATATCGTCAAGGCGTTGACCGACTTCCGTTCCGAGGTGCGCACCAACGATGTCAATGGCACCATGCAGGGGGTAGCGGCGAAGATGTCCGACAAGGACATCGCCGCGGTTGCCGCCTACCTGTCGACGCTGGACAAATAGCCCGGCGGCCGTCCGCTCCGGCCGGGCATGAAAAAAGGCCACTGCGTTTCGCGCGGTGGCCTTTTGCTTTGTCTGGCGGGCGGTGGGCTATTTTCTGCCCGGCATGTGGAAGTAGCTGGCCAGGCTGGAGAGGTCGTTGCTGGCCTGGCGGAACAGGTGGTCGAGGCTGATGATGGCGTGCTCCAGCAGGTTCACGGTGATGTAGGGGTGCTCCACGCGCAGGCGCTTGTACATGGCGCGGGTCAGCTTGAGCAGCTGGGTGTCGTCCTGCATGGCGCGGGCACGCACCGAGCGCGGCTCGCGGTCGAAGAAGGACATCTCGCCCATCAGTTCGCCGGCCTTGATCAGGCCCACCTGGCTCTCCGCCTTCGGGCCCGCGAACAGCGCCGCCTCGCCCTTGATGACGAAGTACAGGGCCTCGCCCACCTCGCCGATGTCGGCGATCACGTCGCCCTTGTCGAAGATGACCAGCTCGGTGTAGTCGATGAGGGTGGTGACTTCCTTGATGGTCAGGGACTCGCACAGATACTGCTGGTTGAGGAACTGGGCCAGATCGATTTTTTCGGAGACCATGGGGGTCGCGCTCCTTGGTGGATGGTGTTCGTTGTTGCGCCGGGGAACCTTTGCCGGGGACGGGCGGCCTAAGCGGGGGTTCCGGTGTCGCGCATAGGATAAACCATGCGGCCGGCAACGAGAATCGACACTTGACGGCGTTTGCGTTCGGGCAGTGATTTGGATAGGCTCGCCGGAACGACAGCCTTGCCCATTCGCGGCCCGCGCCGAACGATCCGGCGCCCGATTATCACGCGTCCACCAAGAATAAAACCAGAGGTCTTTCGATGACACTTTCGACCAACAGACACCTCCTTCCGCTCGCCATCCTGGCCCTGCTGGTGGCGTCGGTTTCCACCAGTTTCGCCGCCCGCTACCAGGAAGGGGTGCAGTACGAACGGGTGACCCCGGCCCAGCCGACCAGCGCCGCCCCCGGCCAGGTGGAGGTGGTGGAGCTGTTCTGGTATGGCTGCCCCCACTGCTACCGCCTCGAGCCCTACGTCGAGCGCTGGCTGAAGAAGAAGCCGGACAACGTCAAGTTCGTGCGCATGCCCGGCGTGTTCCAGCCCAGCTGGGAGATCGGCGCCCGTGCCTACTACACCGCCGAGATCCTCGGCGTGGTGGACAAGATCCACGCGCCCATGTTCGAGGCCATCCACGAGCAGAAGCGGCGCATGAACAGCGAGGCCGAGATCATGGCCCTGTTCAAGGCCCACGGCGTGGCCGAGAAGGACTTCAAGCGGGTGTTCCGCTCCTTCGCGGTGGAGACCAAGCTGCGCCGCGCGCGTGACATGGGCTATCGCTACGGCGCCCGCGGCGTGCCCACCCTCATCGTCAACGGCAAGTACCGCACCGGGGCCCAGGAGGCCGGCGGCAACGCGCGCGTGTTCCAGGTGGTCGACTACCTGGTCAAGCAGGAAAGCAAGTAGGCCGCGCCCGTGAGCGGCGGGCGTCGGCAAGGGGCGAGAGGAGCCATGAAGGCCGCCGAGCTGTTCGTCCGTTGCCTGGAGAACGAGGGCGTCGAGTACATCTTCGGCATTCCCGGCGAGGAAAACCTCGACGTCATGGATGCGCTGCTGTCGTCGCGCATTCGCTTCATCAGCACCCGCCACGAACAGGGCGCGGCCTTCATGGCCGACGTCTACGGGCGCCTCACCGGCCGCGCCGGGGTGTGCATGGCCACCCTCGGCCCCGGCGCCACCAACCTCATCACCGGCGTCGCCGACGCCAACATGGACCATGCCCCGCTGGTGGCCATCGCCGGCCAGGCCGACACCCACCGCCTGCACAAGGAATCCCACCAGGTGCTGGACCTGGAAGAGCTGTTCCGCAGCTTCACCAAGTACTCCTCGCGCCTGCTGGCGCCGGACATCATTCCCGAGGTGACGCGCAAGGCCTTCAAGGTGGCGCAGACGGAGAAGACCGGCGCCTGTTTCATCGAGTTCCCGGAAAACATCGCCAAGATGACGCTGGACGACGCGCCCCTGCCGGTCAAGCAGCCGACCATGCCCGAGCCGGCCAACGAGCGGGTGACGCGCGCGGCGGAGGTCATCTCCGCCGCGCGCGAGCCCATGATCCTGGCGGGCAACGGGGTGGTGCGCGCCGGCGCCTGGGAACAGCTGGCGGATTTCGCCGCGCGGCTCAACATCCCCGTGGCCAATACCTTCATGGCCAAGGGCGTGGTGCCCTTTCACCATCCCATGGCCCTGGGCAGCGCCGGGCTGCAGTCGCAGGACTACGTCCATTTCGGCTTCGGGCAGGCCGACGTGGTCATCTGCGTGGGTTACGACCTGGTGGAGTACCACCCCTACCTGTGGCATCCCACCCGCGACCGGGCGATCATCCACATCGACAGCAGCCCGGCGGAGGTGGACGCCCACTACCCGGTGGCAGTGGGCGTGGTGGGCGACATCAAGCATTCGCTGGACCGCATCGCGGCGCAGGCCAGCCGGCACAACGGCCACAAGCTGCGCCCCCTGCGCAATGCCCTGATCGAGGAGATGAACCAGCACCGCGACGACGACAGCTACCCGGTGAAGCCGCAGAAGATCATCTGGGACCTGCGCACCGCCATGGACCTGGAGGACATCGTGGTCTGCGACGTGGGCGCGCACAAGATGTGGATGGCGCGCATGTTCCGCTGCGAATACCCCAACACCTGCCTGATCTCCAACGGCTTCGCCAGCATGGGCATCGCCGTGCCCGGCGCCGTCGCCGCCAAGCTGGCCCGCCCCGAGCGCAAGGTGGTGGCGGTGACCGGTGACGGCGGATTCATGATGAACGTTCAAGAGATCGAGACCGCCTGCCGATTGAAGATCCCGATGGTGGTGCTGATCTGGAACGACGCCGGCTACGGGCTCATCGAGTGGAAGCAGATGACCCAGTTCGGCCGTGTCTCGCACGTCAAGTTCGACAACCCGGACTTCATCCAGCTGGCGGAATCCTTCGGCGCCAGGGGCTATCGCATCGGGCAGACCGGGGAGTTGCTGCCCACCCTGCGCCGGGCGCTGGCCGACGACGCCGTGAGCATCATCGATTGCCCGGTGGACTACAGCGAGAACCTGCGCCTGACCGAAAAGCTCGGCGAGATGATCATTCACCTGTGAGACCGCAGACCCCGCCATGCAGCAGACCATAGCCATTCCGGATCCCTTCGAACTCGACCCCGAAGCCCATGGCATGCGCATTCGCCTGCTCAGCTACAACATCCAGGTGGGCATCGGCAGTACCCGCTTCCGCGACTACCTCACGGAGAGCTGGAAGCACGTCCTGCCGCATGCGCGCCTGTACGAAAACCTCACCCGCATCGCCCGTGCCATCAGCGACTTCGACATCGTCGCCCTGCAGGAAGTGGATGCCGGCAGCCTGCGCTCCGGCTTCATCAACCAGACCGAATTCCTCGCCAAGAAGGCCGGCTTCCCCTTCTGGCACCACCAGACCACCCGCCGCATCGGCAAGATCGCCCGCCACAGCAACGGCCTGCTGAGCCGCTTCAAGCCGGTGGAGATCATCAACCACCGGCTGCCGGGCCGCCTGCCCGGGCGCGGCGTGATGGTGGTGCGCTATGGCCACCGCGACAACCCGCTGGTGCTGCTGATGCTGCACATGGCGCTCAGCGCGCGCGCCCGCCAGCGCCAGTTCGCCTTCATCGCCGACCTGGTCAACCGCTATGAACACGTGGTGGTGATGGGCGACCTCAACTGCCAGCCGGACAGCAACGAGATGCGTTTCCTGCTCTCCGCCACCGACCTCTGCGAGCCGGCCCACGGCCTCAAGACCTATCCCAGCTGGCGCCCCGCGCGCACCCTGGACCATATCCTCACCTCGTCCAGCCTCCAGGTGCACGACGTGCACGTCATGCATCACGTGTTGTCGGACCACCTGCCCATTGCCACCGAGATCATCCTCCCGGATGACCTGCAGCTGATCTAAATCATGGCCGACGACTGGAAACAGAAATACCTCGCCAACCTCGACCGCCAGGAAAGGGCGGAACAGGCCTGGCAGGCCACCGAGACCCTGCTGCGCCAGGGGCTGACCCGCGTGGCGCTGGCCGCCCAGGGCGTTGACCCGCGCCTGGACCGCGAACTCGACACCCTGCGCAAGGCCATCCGCAGCGGTGCCGACGTGCAGCAACTGGAAAAGATCATCGAGGGCGTCAGCGACGCCGTGGTGCGGCTCGACGAAGAGCGCAGCGGGCAGGCCGGCGAACGCAGTCCCCAGGAACTGCTCGGCGAATGGCTGGACAGCCTGACCCTGCCACGCGCGCTGCGGTCGCGCGCCCGGCGCCTGCGCCGCGGCATCGAGCAGGCCGGCGACATCAGCCAGCTGGAGGCCCCGCTGCGCGAACTGGCCGAACTGATCAATGGGGCCCTGCAGACGCAAGGCGACGGCGGCGGCCTGATGAAACGCCTGTTCGGCGGCCAGGGTGGCGCGAAGAGCGATGCCGCCGCCGAAGACGACAGCCAGGCGGTGGGAGACAGCGCGTCCCCCGGCGTCACCGGTCCGCGGGTCAACGAATTCTGCATCCAGCTGCTCGACACCCTGAGCCTGCCCGCCGAACTCACCGACGAGGTGGAAGACCTCAAGGAGCGGCTCGCCGATGGCCTCCCGGCACCGGCCGTTGCCCCCACCCTGCACGCCATCGCCGGTCTCATCTCCAACATGCGCCAGCAGATGGAGGCGGAAAACAACGAGCTGCAGGACTTCCTGCGCCACCTCACCGGCCGCTTGCAGGACCTCGACCAGCACCTCGCCGGCGCGCAGACCCAGCACCGCGCCAGCATCGACAGCTCGCGCGAGCTGGATGCCGCGGTGCAGGCCCAGGTGCGGCACATCGAAACCAGCGTCGACCAGGCCGAGGACCCGCAGCAGCTGAAGGCGGAAATCCAGCAGCGCCTGGAGACCATCCTCCAGCACCTCGACGAACACCGCGAGCAGGACGAGGCCCGCCAACACCACCTGGAAGAAGAGCTCAAGCGCCTCAACCAGCGCGTGCGCGAAATGGAGAAGGAAGGCGAGAACCTGCGCCGGCGCCTGCGCGAAAAGCACGAACAGGCGGTGCACGACCCCCTCACCGGCCTCTACAACCGCCTCGCCTACGACGAGCGCATCAAGCAGGAATTCGCCCGCGCCAAGCGCTACGGGAAGCCCCTGTCGCTGGCGGTGCTGGACATCGACCGCTTCAAGCGCATCAACGACAGCTACGGCCACAAGGCCGGCGACAAGGCCCTGAAGATCATCGCCGAGCGGGTGCGCAAGAACCTGCGCGAGACCGACTTCCTGGCCCGCTACGGCGGCGAGGAATTCGTCATCGTGATGCCCGAGACGGCCCTCGACGACGGCCTCGTCGCGGTGGAAAAGCTGCGCAAGGACGTTTCGCAGAGCCACTTCCACTACCAGGGCACCGGCGTCAACATCACCGTTTCCGTGGGACTGGCGCAGATGCGCGAAGACGACGGCCCCGAAACCCTGTTCCAGCGCGCCGACCACGCCCTCTACACGGCCAAGGAAAGCGGCCGCGACCGCACTTGCGCCGAGGAAGGCCGCTGATGTCCGCCAAGCGTGACGACCACGCCGCCCAGGACGAGCGCAAGCTGCGCCTCGACAAATGGCTGTGGGCGGCGCGCTTCTTCAAGACCCGCGGTCTCGCCACCGAGGCCATCAAGGGTGGCAAGGTCGAACTCAACGGCAGCCGCGCCAAGCCCAGCCGCGAGGTCAAGGTGGGCGACCGGCTGCGCATCCGCCAGGGCTTCGACGAAAAGACCGTCATCGTGCGCGGCCTCTCCGACCGCCGCGGCCCCGCCACGCTCGCCCGGCAGCTCTACGAAGAAACCCCGGAGAGCATCACCGCCCGCGAAAAGGCCGCCGAACTGCGCCGCCTCGCCAACGCCCACCGCGAACGCGGCCAGGGTCGCCCCAGCAAGCGCGAACGCCGGCAGATCCACAGCTTCACCGGCAAATAGCCGCTGCAAGCCGACCAGGAAAACTGGCCAAGACATTTGTGAATGCCGGGATCTGTCTCCAGTGGTCCGGAATTTGAGAGCGATGGTCAATTTCGGATTCCGGAACTATGACCGCCGCCTTGTTCCCACAACCTGGAGTGAGCGCCGTTTCCAGGGCAGGTTCCGGGCCCGGGCTTGTCCACCAGCCTTCGCGTCCCGGCTACCGGGCTGATCATGTCCACCGAGGCGTGTAACATTCTCCTCATCCCCCCGTCATCCTGCATCGGTGACAACCATGCGACACAGCGATTTCCGCCACAGCCCGCGGAGCGGGAACGAACCCCAACACGCCTTGAGGATCGGGTGGCGCCCCGCATGTTGGGGCTTGCGAAAAACGTTCGTCCCGCGGGCCGGACGGCGGGGCAGGATGAACGTGCCCCCTACTTTTTCGTTATGGCGAGATGCGCTTCCAGTTCGGTGTCGCTGAAGCGCGACTCGATCAGCGGAAACAGTTCCCTTTCCTCCTTGCGGGTGTGGCTTTGCAGCAGTTCACCGAAGGCGCCGAGTCTGCTGCAGTCTCCCGCCTGCATGGCGCGGTGAATTTCCCGCAGCCGGTCGTGTTCCCGCCGCAGCTGGCGGCTGAGGACGGCCATCTCCCCGCCCTCGGCCTCGGCGAGGGCGAAGATGCCTCGTTCCTCGTCCTGGAAATGCCTTTCCCACTTGTCGGGGAAGCCATGGGCGATTTCCCGGCAGAGCTGCCCGATGGCTTCGCGCTCGCCTGACGCCATGGTGCGCTGGCACCGCTTTGCCAGCACCAGCGATTCGTGGTGTTCCTTCGACAGGGGGATGAGTGAGGGGCTGCGTTTCATCTCGTGGACCTCGCTGTTCGGGCTTGCCGGTTCGACGCGTTGGGGAGGGATTTTGTTGCACGGGTCGCGATGCCGTGTCTTCCCTTGGACAATGGTGGGCCGGGACCGTTGCTGCTAGGCTCTCGGCGCGCCGAGCACGTCCAGGCGCAGGCGGTGGCGCTCGTCGAACAGCCGCCGTGAGGCCAGCCACAGGGCGGTGGTGACGCCGAAGCCGGTGCCGGCGGTGATCAGGAACATGATCAGGATCTGGTACTTCACCGCCTCCATGGGCGGCGCGCCGGCGAGGATCTGGCCGGTCATCATGCCGGGCAGGCTGACGATGCCGGCGGCGGCCATGGCGTTGATGATGTGCATCATGCCGCTGCGCATGGCCTCGCGGCGGATCTCGTCGATGGCCTCGCCGCGGCTCTGGCCCAGCATCAGGCGCTGCTCGATCACCGCGCGTTGCTGCCAGGCGGTCTGCGTCAGCCGGTCCAGGGCCAGGGCCACGCCGCTCATGGTGTTGCCGAGCATCATGCCGAGCAGGGGAATGGCGTACTGCGGTTCGTACCAGGGCGTGTTGCCGATCATGGTGAACAGGGCCAGCACGGTGACGGTGAAGGACGACACGAACATGGCGCCGGTGCCGAGGCCGTAACCCCACCAGCCCTTCAGCCGCCGCTGCTGGCGCGCCATCACCTCGTAGCCGGCGGCGGCCAGCATCACCAGCGCCATCAGGCCGACCCACAGCGGGCCGGCGGTGGCGAACACCGCCTTCAGCACCAGGCCCACCAGCAGCAGTTGCACCACCGTGCGCAGGGCGCTGATCAGCAGCGGGCGCTCCAGGCCCAGGCGCATGTGCCAGCTGAGCGCCGCCAGCACCAGCACCAGCGCGGCGGCAAGGCCCAGGTCCAGGGGAGTGAGGGCGATCATGTGCATGGCGTGCCCTCTCGCAGCCCGTCGGGCCGCAGCTGGTAGTGGCGCGTCGCCACCCGCGCCGCCTGTGCCGCGCTGTGGCTGACCCACAGCACGGCGGCATGCTGCCGGTGCCGATAGTCGGCGACCACGGCCTCCAACGCCGCCGCGCTGGCCTCGTCGAGGCTGGCGGTGGGTTCGTCCAGCAGCAGCACGCGGGGCCGGTTCATCAGCGCCCGCGCCAGGGCCAGGCGCTGTTTCTCGCCGCTGGACAGGCGACTCACCTGCCAGCCCAGGGTGGCGGCGGAAAAGCCCAGCGGCCGCAGCCAGGGACACTCGCCGGCGGGGAAGTGGGCGCCCACTTCGTCCAGCCACCACTGGCTCTCCACCGGCAGCAGTGCCACCTGCCGGCGCCACTGCGGGGCCGGGATGCGCGCGCAGGGCGTGCCGTCCAGCCATACCTCGCCCTGGTGCGGATCGAGGTCGGCGATGGCGCGCAGCAGCAGGGACTTGCCGCTGCCGGAGGGGCCGCGCAGGCTGACGCATTCGCCGCCCGCGATGCTCAGGTCGTAGGGGCCGTGGCCGCGGGTGAGCAGCCGCCGGACCTCCAGCAGGGCAGGGTTCATGGACGATCCTTCCAATGCCACCACTTGAGCCGTTCGGGATCGTGGACGGTGTTTTCGGCAAAGTAGACCGCGCAGCGGAACACGTACAGCACGCAGCGGTCCACGTGCCCGCCCGCCTGCTCGCACAGGCGCTGGTAGAGCCGCTCGGGATCCTGCCCGCGCAGGGCGTCGACGGAGGCGATGCCCAGGCCGAGCAGATCGGCGGCGATGGCCGGGCCGACGCCGGGGATGCGTTGCAGGTCCTTGAGGGCAGGGCTGGCGGGTGCGTTCAATGGGGCTTTCTCATGGCGTTTTCACCACAGTGGCACGCCCTTGCCTTTCCCCGGGCCGCTGTGCCGGGCGAGGCATTGTTGGCGTTTGTCTTGGTAAAATACCACGCCCCGCCACCGAGTTAGCGTCCGCATGTTCCAGTTCACCGAATTACCGCCCCTGTCGCTGTACATCCATTTCCCGTGGTGCGAGCGCAAGTGTCCCTATTGCGACTTCAATTCCCATGCGCCCACGGGCGCCATTCCCGAGCGGGAATACGTCGATGCCCTGCTGCGCGACCTGGCCGCGGACCTGCCACGGGTGTGGGGGCGGGCGGTGCAGACGGTGTTCATCGGCGGTGGCACGCCCAGCCTGCTGTCGGTGGAAGCGGTCGACCAGTTGCTGTCGGGCCTGCGCGCGCTGCTGGCGCTGCGTCCCGAGGCGGAGATCACCCTGGAGGCCAACCCCGGCAGTGCCGAGCAGGCGCGTTTCGGCGAATACCGCGCCGCCGGCATCAATCGCCTCTCCATCGGCGTGCAGAGCTTCAACGACGACAGCCTGCAACGCCTGGGGCGCATCCACGGCCGCCGCGAGGCCATCGCCGCGGCGGAGATGGCCCATGCCGCCGGTTTCGACAATTTCAACCTCGACCTGATGTTCGCCCTGCCCCGGCAGGACCTCGCCCAGGCCATGGACGATGTGGCCACCGCCATCGCCCTGGATCCGACGCACATCTCCTATTACCAGCTCACCCTGGAGCCCAATACCCCCTTCTTCGCCCACCCGCCCACGCTGCCCGGCGACGAGGTGGCCTGGCAGATCCAGCGGCAGGGGCAGGCGCGGCTGGCGGCGGCCGGCTACGCGCAGTACGAAGTCTCCGCCCATGCCCGCGAGGGGTGGCGCTGCCAGCACAATGTCAACTACTGGCAGTTCGGCGACTACCTCGGCATCGGTGCCGGTGCCCATGCCAAGATCACCGATGGCGCGCAACAGCGGATCGTGCGCCTCGCCAAGCGGCGCGGCCCACGGGACTATCTCGAACACGCCGGCGGCCCGGCGGTGGTGCAGAGCGAACGCGTGGTCGGGCGCCACGAGGTGGGGCTGGAGTTCATGATGAACGCCCTGCGCCTGGCAGAGGGCTTCGCGCCGTCGCTGTTCGCCGCCCACACCGGCCAGCCGATCAGCCTGGTCGAGGCAGCGCTGCGCCGGGCCGAAGAGCAGGGCCTGCTGGAATGGTCCCTCGACAACATCCGCGCCAGCGAGAAGGGATGGCTATTTCTCGATACGTTGCTGGGGATTTTTACTGAAGCCGAGGGAGAGAGCTAGATACCTGCACCGGACGCGGCTATGCTGTTTTCAGGCATCGGGGTGAATCACCTGGGGAGGAACGAATCATGAAGCGCCAACTGCAAATGGCCGGCCTGTTGCTGTTCGTCCTTGGCAGCACCGCCGCGCAGGCCTTCAATGACCAGCGCCAGGCATTCCTCGTCGGCCTCGGTATCGGCTATCACGGCAGCGAGCTGGAGTACGGTAATGCGGTCGACAGCGCCAGCGTCAGCGGCGTGGCCACCTCGGTGCGCATCGGCTTCGGCCTCGACAATCAGACCATCCTCTACTACTTCAGCGACGGCAACTGGTACAACCGCGCCGGCGACAGCTGGTTCTCCGGCATCAATGGCCTCGGCGCGGCCTGGTATCTGTCGCCCGGGCCGCGCTCGCCCTACCTGCATTACGGCTATGGCTACGGCTATCATTCGCTGCCGCGCGAAACCAGTAACAACAGCAAGTTCGGCAGTGGCTACACCCTCGGCGTGGGCTACGAGTTCAGGCGCCATGTCAGTGTCGAGGCCAGCTACCTGCGCACCAACCTGTGGGACGCCAGCGACGGTCCGCATCCCGCCCGAACCAGCAGCTGGCGGCTGATGCTCAACTACCTGTTCTACTGACCGTCCTGCCGGCCGGGGTCATGGCCCGGCTTCGGCACCGGATCGCCCTGTTCCAGCAGTCGAAGGGCCTCGCGGGCCTTGGGATGCCCGCGCGCCGCGGCGGTGGTGATCCAGCGGATGGCCTCCTTTTCATTGCGAGGCAGGCCCAGCCCGTAGTAGTACATGTATCCCAGCACATACTGGGCCTGCAGGTGGCCGCGCCCGGCCAGGGTCTGCATCAGCGCCGCCGCCCCGGCATAGTCCCGGGACAGGTAGAGCAGCTTGGCACGCTCGAACAGGGCCGCGGAGATCTCCTCCGGCGACACCTTCTTCGGCGGCGGTTCCACCGGCACCGTGGCGCAGGCGGCAAGCATCGCGGCGATGAGCAGAAGCACCGGCAGCGGGCGGTTTGGCGACAGGAATGGCGTCGGCATGAATCCATCATAGCGCCACTTTCGCATGCCTGCCGACCGCCGTGACCGCGAGGGCTCAATAAATTCCGCCAGCTGCCGCAAATACCCGCGGATCACAGGAAAATTGCCGCCCGGCACGCGACGGCGCCGGGCACCCCGCAGCAGACAGGAGCATGACATGGCATCGCGGACAGAACAGATCAACGAAATCCTGCAGACGCTGAAGAACGACATGACCGACATCGTCGCCAGCGTGCTGGTCTCGGTGGACGGCCTGGTGCTGGCCAGCCAGCTGCCGCCGGACATCAGCCAGGAGAACATCGGCGGGGTGGTCGCCACCCTGCTGCAGCTCACCCAGCGCGCCGCCAACGAACTGCGCCAGGGCGGCATGGAACAGGTCATCATTCAGAGCGCGGAGGGCTATTCCTTCATCCTCGGCGCCTCGGAAGGCACCTTCCTCGTCGTGCTGGCCAAGAAGGGCAGCACCCTCGGCCTGCTGATGGCCAACGCCAAGAACGCCGCGCGTGACATCGCGGCCATCATGTAAGGGGGCGACCATGGGCTCAACCGTGCTTTTCGACAACGGCGATCACAAGAACATCCTGATCGAAGACTTCAGCTCCGGCCTCGCCGTGCAGGCCAACCAGCACCTCATCATCCACGGCGGCGAGGGCATGATCCTCGACCCCGGCGGGCACAAGGTGTTCAACAAGGTCGCCAGCGCCACCAGCGAACTGCTGGAAGGCGGCAGGCTGCGCTACCTGTTCCTCTCCCACCAGGACCCGGACATCGTCGCCGCCACCAACGGCTGGCTGATGACCACCGACGCCGATGCCTGGATCTCCGGCCTGTGGCAGCGCTTCCTGCCCCACTTCGGCATCGACACCTTCGTCGAGGACCGCCTCAACGCCATCCCCGACGAGGGCATGATGCTGGACCTCAACGGCGTCCAGCTCAGCGTCATCCCCGCCCACTTCATGCACTCCTGCGGCAACTTCCAGGTCTACGACCCGGTATCGAAGATCCTCTACAGCGGCGACCTCGGTGCCTCGCTGGGCATGGACTACATCGAAGTCAGCGACTTCGACGACCACCTGCAGTACATGGAAGGCTTCCACCGCCGCTACATCGTCAGCAACAAGGTGATGCGCCTGTGGGCCAGCATGATCCGTGGTCTGGACATCGAGATCATCGCCCCCCAGCACGGCGCCCTGTTCAAGGGCAAGGAAATGGTCGGTCGCTTCATCGACTGGTGCGAGAACCTCGAGTGCGGCATCGACGTGATGGACGAGGTGTTCAAGCTGCCGGGCTGAGCCTTTCACCACAGAGGCATGGAGGGCACGGAGAAGGCCCGCTGCCGGTTGTCCGTGACCGGGCGCAGGTGCGTCCGGGTGCGGCGGATTTCTCATGCAATGCTTTTCAACGCAAAGGCGCAAAGACGCAAAGGGCGCAAAGATTATTCGAGTCGCTAATGTGTCTTGCGCGGGCATCGGCGTTCACCTTGATGTAGTCGCCACATATCCGAACGCACCATGATCTGACGATCAGCGTGCAAATTCCGCAGGGGCGACTTGCTTCTTCGCGGCGGTGAACCACCGGCTTTGTGACGCAGAGCGTCACGGGGCAGGTTACACCGCGGAGCGGTGTAACGAGGGGTGTGGCCACGGGCAGCGGTGGTGAAGGGAAGCGAGCAAGCGCTTGGCGCTTGTCACACCGCTCTGCGGTGTGACATATCCTCAGGCGCTCCGCGCCGAAAACAGCCCTGTAGCAAGAATTCCGGGAATTCCCGGAATTCCGCGGCAAAAGCGGTCCAAACAAGCAAAAGTAAGTGCCATTCGGGGCAGAGCACTTTGGCACATTACACTCCCACCCGCTTGAAATCCTAATAGTTCTGGGCCCTAATTGGCCACAGAAGCGTCTGAAGCGCTACAACTTTCCATCACGACAGACCGAATCGGCCTGGTAGACTCCTGGCGCCATAGAAAATCACCATGAATATTCGCATCGCCACCACCGATACCGAAATTGCAGCTTGCTACCCAGTCATGCGAGAACTTCGCCCTCACATTGAGGAAGAGCAATTTCTTCCTCGGGTACGGAGTCAAAGTGCTTCGGGTTATCGGCTCGCCTATGTGCAAGACCAAGATGACGTCGTAGCCGTTGCAGGGTTTCGAGTCGGTGAAAATCTGGCATGGGGTCATTTCTTGTACGTTGATGACCTCATAACCCTACCCGGATATCGTTCAATGGGTTATGGCGCCAAGTTGCTTTCTTGGCTCAAGGAACAGGCGGCAATAGCGGGTTGCAAGCAAATACACTTGGATTCAGGAATCCAAAGAAAAGACGCTCACCGCTTTTATGATCGTGAAGGCATGTCAATGGCAAGCTTTCACTTCGTCGAAAACATAGCGTGACCAATCGGGTACCCGGGGGTCTCTAATCCCAGCCCCCACCCGGCATGCGGCACGACGGGCCATAGGAAATTGGTATGGATAGATTCGAAGCAGATAGTAAACCGTGGTCTGCCCCCCAATTATTTCGGCGGATAAATGCTTTTATGAGAGGTTTGGGCAAGATGACCGACGAACAATTTGCGGTCAGAATTAGATCCATGATTGAGCATGAAAACGTGCTGCAAGATCAAAGACTAAATTGGTTGATCGCATCACAAGGTTTTTTTAATTTCTGCAATTGGCTATTCTTGGGACAAAGATAAGTATTTCGTTGTTTCATTGTCTGTCATCGGAT
>Ga0256830_1001853_pt1 | contig 14558 bp, 11 predicted proteins | sample 128326metaG_FD_190537 | JGI IMG/M metagenome (GOLD analysis project Ga0256830, IMG submission 190537) | Hydrothermal vent microbial communities from Lau Basin, Pacific Ocean - 128-326 | ecosystem: Environmental > Aquatic > Marine > Hydrothermal vents | place: Pacific Ocean: Lau Basin | collected... | reverse complement strand
AGAATTCTACCCTATTTTTAGAAAAAAATTATTTTTTTAGTTCTAATGCCCGTTGATAGATGTCGTTTTTCTTTAAGCCGGACATCGTTGTGGCTAGCTTGACGGCTTGTTTTAGGGGGAGTTCCGCCAATAGGGTTTGTAGTATCTTTTCGATATTTAATTCGGTATGTTCAGTTTCGGGCGCGGGTTCAGCACCGGCTAATAAGAGTACAAATTCACCACGGCGCTGGTTATCATCCGCTGCGAGCCAGTTTTTGATGTCTGAAATACGGGCTTTGTGAATGGTTTCAAAGCGTTTAGTGATCTCACGTGCGATGACAAGCTCGCGATCTGGGCCAATGATTTCTTTCATATCGGCGACGGTGTCGCGGATACGATGTGGGGATTCATAAAATATTAAAGTGCAGGTTTCTTTTGTTAATTGTTCAAGACGTTTCCGGCGATTGCTCGATTTTGCGGGTAAAAACCCGGCAAAATAGAATCGGTCGGTTGGTAGGCCTGCTGCGCTTAATGCGGTTATTGTTGCACTAGGTCCTGGAATGGGGATGACTTTAATGCCGCGAGTATGAGCTTCACGGACTAATGGAAAGCCAGGGTCGCTGATCAAGGGGGTTCCACTATCGCAAATCAACGCATATTTTGTGTTACTCATTATGTCATCACAGATTTTATGCAGCATGGAGTGCTCATTGTGTTCGTGAAATGCGATGCATGGTGTTGTTATTGCAAAATGATTGAGTAGTGGCCTACTATGGCGGGTGTCTTCGGCGAGAATTTTGTCCACTGATTTTAGCGTTTCAATCGCACGCATGGAAAAATCAGACAGGTTTCCGATGGGAGTTGCTACAATATAGAGTACACCATGATTTGACACTGAAACCTCCAACAGATCATACTTTTATTAGTGAAAATACCCTGAGCGAATAAGATAGCTTATGAATCAAAACCTGTTTTTTGTACTGATAACATGCATGTTATTGCTGTTGTATGGGTGTAGCACAATATCACAACGTAGTGGTGTTGTTGGCTTAGAAGTATCAGAGTCTCTAGCCATTGAGTTGGAGCAACAAGAAAACTGGCGTGAAGCGGCGACAGTATATAGAAAAATAGCGGTTTTGGAATCTTCTCCCAAGCGCCAAATATACGAACTACGCGCAGTTCAGTTGTTATTAAAAGCCAAAATGCTCGACATGGCGGAGCAAGTGCTGTCTGATGTGCGCCTGGACTCTGAGGTAGCGCCCGAAGTTGAGCAATATTATCAATATTTAGGTGTTCGACTCGCGATTTTAAAGCGCGACCCAGATCTTGCAAAAGAGCTATTTCGTACGTTTCCCGCAGGTGAGTCTTCCTATGTCTCTGCGTTAGATTATCAGCGAATGAAGGTGGCTGTTTATACTTTGCTCAACCAGCATTTAGATGCCAGTCTCGCTCGGATTGAGCTTGAGACCTTGCTGTCTGATCAGGAAAAAATAGATACCAATCAGATTGCTCTTTTGTCGTCGTTAATGACTTTTTCAGTGAAAGAACTCGGGCGGATTAAAAGCACGTCTGAATCCTTGGTTGTTAAAGGGTGGGTGAGTTTGGCTGAGTTGACTAAAAAGACCCAAGATCTTCTTCGGCTTTCGGGTTTAGTAAATAGTTGGCGAATGGAATATCCCGATCATCCTGTCTCTGAAGCCTTATTAGCTTCCATCAGTCCGCCAGCGGATGACCAGCCGTTATCATTGGATAAAATTGCGCTGTTATTACCGTTTGAGGGGCCATTTAGCAAAGCGGCAATTGCAGTTCGAGATGGTTTTTTGGCCGCCTATTACGCGCAAGATAGTATCGACAAGCCGGAGATAGGGCTATATAACACAGGCCCAGATGCCATAGATATTGTGTCGGTGTATGAGAAAGCAGTGGATGAGGGTGCCTCAGTCGTGGTGGGGCCATTAAACAAACAAGCTTTGGAAGTTCTGGTGGAAGATGGGGATATCAGTATACCGACAGTGGCGCTGAATCAAATCGATATTTTACCGGGACTGGCGGAGAATTTTTTTCAATTTGGGCTGTCTCCTGAGCAAGAAGCGGAGCAAATAGCGCACCGAGCATGGGCGGATGGGCATACTCAAGTTGCTGCGATATATCCGCAAGGAAGCTGGGGGGAAAGAGTGTATGATTCATTCCGGCGAACTTGGGAAGACCTCGGTGGAACTCTGGTGAGTAAAGAAGCCTACAACCCCACTAACACTGATTTTTCTAAACCTATTAAGCGGCTGCTGAATATCAGCCAAAGCGAAGATCGACGTAATAGGTTGAGCAAAGAGCTAGGCGTTAATTTTAGATTTGAACCACGACGCAGGCAGGATATTGATATGATTTTCATGGCCGCATTTCCTCGCCAGGCGCGATTGATTCCTCCGCAAATGAAGTTTTACCGTGCGGGAGGGATCGCTATTTACGCTACTTCGCACGCGTTTAGTGGAACCCAAGATAGAAAAGCAGACCGCGATATGAATAATGTCATTATTGGTGATATGCCATGGACGATTGGGACGACTTATAATCCACAAGTAAAAAAAGATGTGACCCGGACAAGGCCGACAGCGCTTAAAAAACTGAGTCGTTTATATGCTTTGGGTGCAGATGCATACCACTTGCTTTATTACTTGAACTGGATGCGAGCCAATAATAATGCAAAACTCATGGGAAATACCGGAACATTGCAAATGAATGATAAAAAAATGATTACGCGCCAATTATCGTGGGCAAAATTTGTCCGCGGCCGCCCCGTTTTGCTCAGTTCTAATCCAGTGATTGTTGCAAGTCCTTAATTCTGATGTGCTGGGATTGATATTGACCGCTCAACATCTTCAGCGTGGAGCATGGGCAGAGAGGCTGGCAGCGTCTTATCTGGAACAGCAAGGTTGTGAGATTATTGAGCGTAATTTTCGTTCACGTTACGGGGAGCTTGATCTGGTCGCTCTGCAGAAAACGGAGCTTGTTATTGTAGAGGTTCGATACCGACGGTCTATACATTATGGGCGTCCCGAAGAAACTGTTAACGAAAGCAAGCAACGTAAGGTAGTGATAGCGACAGAATATTTCTTGAAAAGGCATGCAAAGTATACGGAATGGCCGATTCGGTTTGATGTGCTTGCCATCAGTGGTGAGCAGGCTAAGCCTGAAATTATGTGGATAAATAATGCATTTGATGGTGCATTCTAAAAATGTACAATACAGTTATTACAACGGAAAACTAAAAAAATAGGTTATGTCATTTGTTTTATAAAGCAACAATAATAACGATTATGCGGTTTTTCGCATTATTAACAGGGCTGGTTATTCTGCTACCAAGTTGTTCGCCATTGATAGTGGGTGGCACAGTGGCGGGTATCGGAGCGACGATTGTGCAAGATCGCAGAACGTTTGAAGACGTTATTCGAGACCAGGGTATAGAAATGCGGGCTACTGATTCGATTTATTCGGACTCAGTGCTGGGTAAGCGGGTTAATATCCAAGTTTCGAGCTTTAACAGTATCGTATTGTTAAGCGGTGAAGCACCTACGGCGGAAATGCGAGAACATGCGGGTAACATGGTTTATGCTCTGCGCAATGTGCGAGAAGTTTATAATGAGATTCGCATTGCTAAGCCGCGAAGTTTAGCTTCTCGTACCCGCGACACCTGGATAACAAGTAAAGTTAAAGCGAGTATTATTGCCGACAAGGGCTTGTTTGCTCGCACCAAGGTCGTTACCTCGGACGGTATTGTTTATTTAATGGGAATTGTAACTCCTGAAGAGGCGCGTGATACTAAAGATGCTGCAGATTCCTTGGCAGGCGTGAAAGAAGTTATTCCTTTGTTTGAGCCGATTGATAGTGCATTGAATGATGTTGTTCGTGCTTCTGCGACTAAATTACGTAAGGCACCCAAAGCTGCTGATTCGGACGATCCCTTTTTACGTAACGATGAAGATGATATAAAATTAATACCTCATTCTTTACCTCCCCCTATTCAAGCGAATATTGAGTAATTTTGTTTTGAGTCAAACTGTATGGCCACCTTCAGTGGTCTACCAGCTTCAAAAAATCTTTGGTATATCGAATGTGTTGCTCGATGAAGCTGAATGCGCGGCTTATGGTTATGATAATAGTCGTCAATTTGCGCTTCCAGATGCCGTTGTTTTTGCCACTACCGACAATGAAATTCATCAATTGGTTGAGCTGTGTAATCAGCAACAGATTCCCATCGTTGCTCGCGGTCGAGGTACGGGAACGACGGGTGCCACGGTACCTATAACAGGTGGTATTGTTGTTTCACTGGAGAGAATGAATCAAATTATTAAGTTGGACGCCAAAAACCGTGTCGCTGTGGTGCAGCCAGGTGTGACCAATCAAGCGCTGCAAAATGCAGTGGGGGCGCTAGGTTTTTTTTGGCCGCCGGATCCGACTAGCGCTGCATTTTGTACTATAGGTGGAAACTTAGCCTATAACTCAGCAGGTCCAAGAGCCGTTAAATATGGAACACCTAGAGAAAATACATTAGGTTTGCGTGGAATTACGGGAGCAGGTAAGAAAATAACAACAGGTACTTATACCACTAAAGGGGTGGTTGGCTATGATCTCACTCGTTTAATTATTGGTTCTGAAGGAACACTGGCGTTAATAACGGAGGCGACTTTAAAACTGACTCCGCTACCTGAAACCAAAATGACGATACAAGCGGTATATCATAATATTCACACAGCCGCGCAGGCGGTGTCTGCAATTATGGCTCAGCCAGTTACCCCCTGTGCCTTGGAGTTTATCGATCATGCAGCGATTGAAATGGTGCGAGATTATGCGGTTGTGGATTTGCCTAAAAATTCAGGTGCAATGCTGATGCTAGAGATTGATGGAAGTCGTGCGAGCATTGCTGAAGCAGGAAAACTTCTCAAAGCAGCGGCGACTAATCAAGGGCTGATTTCTTTTACTGAAGCAAAAACTCAAGATGAAATTAATGCGTTGTGGAAAATTCGTAAAGCGCTTTCACCCGCGTTGCGCAATGTTGCCCCGAAAAAAATCAATGAAGATGTGGTGGTGCCTGTTTCGGAAATCCCCGCCTTGGTAGAGCGACTCGAACAGCTCGGTAATCAACATCAAATTAAAATTGTGAATTTTGGGCATGCGGGAAATGGCAATATTCATGTTAATTTGCTGGTCAATCCAGATGATCCTGAAGAGCTAAGCAGGGCTTATACTTGTTTAGATCAGGTTTTTGATTGTGTTATTCGTTTAAATGGAAGTTTGTCAGGGGAGCATGGGGTCGGGATTGAAAAACGGGACTTTATTGATCGAGAGATTGCGCCTAATAGTTTGCAGCTTATGCGGGATATTAAAGCAGTATTTGATCCCAATAATATTCTTAATCCTGATAAAACCCTGCCGCTGGTAAAAAATGCCTGATCAGGTTTTCTTATTGTTCTGGAGGCCATAACCACGCGGCTCCACGAACGCCACTAGAGTCACCATGCAATGCTTTTATCAGCTGAGTGTTCCCGACATAAGAAAAACAAAGTCCGCCCATAATTTAGGTACATTGGCATAGAGTGATTCAATATTTGACATGCCTTCGTCAAGCACAATGATTCCAGGGTCGAGTATGTTAATGACGTGAGCCAGCGATTTAGCGAGCTTTATTTTATACTGCTGTAGCTTCCTGTCATTTGCTTAGGGCGTGTTGGCTATATTAATTTAATTTGACGACACGCCCAAGTATCGGATAAAACATTGCGTCCTGATGTGGTATTATATCAACAATATAAAAATCCTCCTTAGCGGTTCGCTGCGGAATTTAGGTTTAAAAGTCAATGATAAATTTCGTAGGTTCTCTTGCCAAAAATAGCCAAAATCTAATGCGTATTCAGTGTTTTATTGCGTTGTCACTGATCTTTTTTTCATCATGTGGGAAAGATGAAAATAAAAATGATCAATCACTGCTTCCTGATGTTTCTCAATTGGAGTTTTGGGAGCCGGGTGCGCAAAAGAAAATCAGTATTGCGGTACTTGATAAAAATAATAATAAAGTGTCCGGTCATTTTAATTTTTCCTTTCAAAGTGAAAATGAGTTGGTTGCAACAGTTAATAGCACGGGGAATGTCTCGGCTAAATCCGTTGGCGAAACAACGGTTGTTGTGCGCTTAGGGAGTATTGAGGCAAGGGTAGGAATAATCGTTGATTATGCAACCGAGCTTGTTTCCGGGCTCGTTCGCTACGAGGATAAGATCTATGATAAAGACGGTTTTACCGGTGAAACCGTTTTCAAGGCGGCGCGTTTTGTGGTGCTCGATATAGTTGATATTATTGGCAATGTGCAACAAACTTTGAGCACGGATGCTAAGGGTCAGTTTAGCGTCAATTTGCCGACTAATCGGAATTATAATTTATATATTTTCCCCAAAACAAATGCAGTGTCCGGTTTTAATTTTGAGGTCAGGGATCCTAATAACAAATTATATGCTTTAGTAGAGGCAATAAACTCAACGACGCTAAATATTGATATGCCGTTGAGCGTTGAATTTACCCCAAGTTTCAATATTTTAGATGTGATTATTACGGGTGCTGAATTTTTTCAGTCATTTACTCAACAACAAAACTTTTCCTTAACGGCATATTGGGGAAAAAACGCTGGCACTGGCACTTATTATTGTACGGCGAAAGCCCCTTTATTATGCGAAAACGGTCAAGGCATTTATGTATATAACGAAGTTGAAAATGACACCGATGAGTATGACGACGATGTACTGTGGCATGAGTTTGCACATTACCTGTCATTCATTTGGTCTAAAGATGATTCCCCTGGAGGGTGTCACTTTCTAGATAGTGTGGATTTAGATTTACGTTTGGCCTGGAGTGAGGGTTGGGGTGGATTTTTTCCGTTTGCACTCAAGGACTGGCTAAGCAAAGATGAAATGCGAAAAACGCTATTATCCACGGCGTTGGAGATGTCTACTACACGTTATGTAGATACGGTTTTTAATGGTGCTCAATTGAGTTTTGATATAAATAACTTAGTGCCCGATATTCATTATTCCGCAGCAAACCAAGCCAGTATAGCAAGGGTATTATGGGAGTTTTATCGTATTTATGATATCGAATCTATTTGGAACGTGCTCGACGATTATTTTAAAACCTCGAGTGAACCGGCTAATTTAGAGTTATTCTGGGATGGTTGGGTGTCTCTTTATCAACCGACAAATAACGAGCAATTAATATTGCAAGATATTATGTCGGAGTGGAAAATAAATTATCGAGACGATAGTTTTGAAAACGATGAGCAAATTGATATGGCTCGAATGGCGGTTCTAGGACAAGCTGAAGCGCATAATTTGTATAAAGCCGATGTACCTGATGTCGATATCATCGCTTTCAACGCTCAGCAAGATACGACATATTCAATAAGTACCTTAAATCTATCCAGTGGTGCGGATACTTATTTGCGTGTAGTCGATGGGCAAGGAAGTCTTGTTGGGTCGGCAGAAAATGATGACGCTGACCCATCGTTGTATAATCGATTTGATTCGGCATGCGGCGCATTTAGGGTTTATAATAATGCAACTGCTTTGGCATCAAAGCTTGAATTTACTGCGCCTTCGACAGGAATATTTTATGCTGAAATTTCCTCATCCATTGGCGACGATGCTTATTCTTCTGCTGGCAGATACGGAGATTATGAGATTTTAATTGAGGCCATTCCATGAGTTTATTGATGAGCAAAATTCGTATACCGGTTTTTTTTGTGTTGCTACTACTATCAATCAGTGTTGCTGCCGCGAAGCCATTACCTTCATTGACGGTGAAGCTGATAGCGGATGACGCAGTTGTTCCTGGTCAGTTACTTTGGTTGCGTGCGGTGATTGTTAGTCGCTCAACATCTGATGATATTCGCGTTGCTTTAACGTTGCCAGCGGGAGTTATATTGATCTCAGGCGAAAAAATAAGCGAATTATCGCTTAATGCGCATCAAGAGAAAATACTTTATTACCATATCCAATTGCCTTTGAGGGTTTCGGGTCAAATTGATATTCTCGTAGAAAAGGGAGATCAACCTGGCGTCTACATGTCCGCAAGCGATAGCTTTAACTTGAACCTTTCGCCGTCAGGCGTAAAAAGTCGTGAAAAGCCTTCGTCTGGACGGCTTTTAGACAAACGTGGTGAAACCTCGTTAAGAGTCATGCCATTACACCCATGAAATTGATTGTTCGCTATTTGTTCATAAGTCTCGGTATGTAAATTGCCCGAAATATTTCTTATGTAGAACTAAATGTTTTAAACTAATGCAAATATAGTGAGTCATAGTTCAGTAATTTAATTCTTATGTCCTTCATATAAATATTCATTCCTTCGGTATGCTCAAGTCTTCCCTGAATATGCTTAAGTAAAAAGGATGGTGTGATCGCATAAAACGAACTCCGAGTTAGGAGAATTAAGAGCGTACCTCTTGCGGATTATTGAGTATAAAACGGGATTACTGACCCAATAGAGTACATGAATGACCAAGAAATAGTGGAATTTACCCACATCTGATTTATTACTTTGAAGAAGTAAATGCTTTCAATTGAGTTAAATAAAATAAGACTGCCGACAAATGCGGGCAAATATGCGGCGCGACTACCTGATTTGGTTAGCATTTTACTGATCATTGCGGTTGCGTATACAGTGGCTGTGATTACCTGGAAGTTGTTACCAGTGCTTGCGCAAGATCCGATTCCGCAGATTGCAGTAAAAAAGCAGGTAGCGGCCACAAATACGAATCGTTCATCAATGAGTGTAGGAAATCTGGCCAATTTACATTTGTTTGGGCAAGCTACAAAACATGTGCCCAAAGCAGAGCCTGTTGTACCAACAGAAGCGCCAGATACACAATTACGGTTAACGCTGAGAGGAGTGATCGCGGGCAGTAGCATTAACAACCTAGCCATCATTTCTGATCGTGCAGGAAATGAAGAGACCTACCGAATAGAATCGAGTTTACCCGGTGGAGCCACTCTCAAGGAAATTCATGCAGACCGAGTGATACTACTACATAATAACCGCTTTGAAACGCTGCGATTACCTCAAGATCAAATTCCCGGCGGTGCTGCAAAAAATGTAGCATCGAAGCAAAAACCTCGTCACCAAAATAAACGGAATGTCAATCGACGGAATAATAAATCTAAACCCACGGTGACAAACCTAGGGCCAGAAGTGAGTCAGGCCTTGACTAATTATCGGGAAACATTAATTAATGACCCTCAGTCATTAATGAACGCCGTGCGTGCTGAGCCATATCGCGAAGGTGGAAAACTGTCGGGATATAGGATTTTTCCAGGCAAAGATAAAAAACTAATGGATCAGATTGGTTTACAGCCCGGAGATGTGGTGACTGCGGTAAATGGTATTGAATTGAATAGTCCGTTAAAAGGTTTAGAAGTCATGCAGAAGGTTACGGATGCCACTGAAGTCACCGTTAATGTTATTCGTGATAACGTTTCGCAGACTTTTGTCGTGCCATTAAATTAACTAGTACTGAAACTGAAGCTATGGATTCAGTTTAGGGCAAATGAAAGATAAAAAGCGTAGATTGGGAAGTTAATAATGATCAAAATGGTTTGTGAGCATAAAACAAGTACCATTAATAATACAATACGTAGGCGGCGTGTCTTTTATCACGCTTGTTATGTGTTGCTAGCAATACAATTATTGATTTTTAATACCGCCTTTGCCAAAGGCATAACCTTGAATATGAAAGGTGCGGATATAAGTGCTGTTATCGGCACCGTGGCGGAGGCTACTGGGAAAAACTTTATAATCGACCCTCGCGTAAAGGGTAAAGTAACCATTATTTCTTCAAAGCCATTAAATACTAAACAGTTGTATCAGGTTTTTTTAGCTATTTTAGATGTTCATGGTTTTACCGCCGTTGAAACCGGTGAAGTCATTAAAATTCTTCCCGATGCGGATGCCAAGCATGCAGGCACACCGAGTGAAGGTATTGGCGAAGAAGTTGTTACCATGGTGGTGGAAGTAAAGCATATTGCTGCCGCGCAAATGGTGCCAATCTTACGTCCACTGGTTCCACCGCAAGGCCATCTTGCGGCTCATGCGCAAACCAATACCTTAATTATTGCGGATCGGGTGAGTAATATTGAGCGTTTAATGAAAATTATTAAACGTATTGATGAGCCTAGTGGGAGTGAAATTGAAATTGTCCAATTAGAACATGCATCAGCGAGTGAAGTTGTGCGTGTATTAACAAGTTTGCAGCAAAAAAACAAAAAAAATAAAGGCAAGGGCGCATTAACGCTGGTTGCGGATGAACGTACCAATTCGATATTAATTGGTGGAAAGAAGACCCAGCGTTTGGGTGTGAAGGCGATTATTGCTCACTTAGATACTCCATCAGAAGTCACCGGCAATACCCATGTTATTTATTTAAACTATGCTAAAGCCAAAGATTTAGTGACTGTATTAACTGGTGTGGGCCAAAGCAAGGCGAAAGGCGCAAAAAAAGGGAAATCGAAAGCAAGAAGTAGTACGACGTTTAACATTCAAGCGGATGAAGCCACGAATGCACTGGTCATCACCGCCCCTCCCGATATTTATCGTTCGCTCGAGTCGGTAATACGCAAACTGGATGTGCGTAGAGCGCAGGTCATGGTGGAGGCGATAATTGCTGAAGTTTCGATAGGAAAGACTAATGAATTGGGCATTCAATGGTTTGGTGATGGTTCCAATTCTAATTTACCGGTTGGTTTGACCAACCTTGGCCCTAATAGCATCGCTGGAGTGGGCGCCGCTATCGGTGCGGGATCCGCTGAGACAGGGTCTCCCTTGTTAGCTGCGATAGGCCAAAATCCGGGTATGTCTTTGGCTATTGGGCGGTTTAACAGTGATAATGTCAATTTTGGTGCGTTAATTAGCGCATTGGCTGGAGAGGGCGAGGCAAACTTATTATCTACTCCGAACATTGTGACGATGGATAATGAAGAAGCGGAGATTTTTGTGGGTAGAGAAGTTTCTATTCCATCGGGTGCTTTTACTCAGCCAGCGGGTGGTGCGGGGGTCAATCCATTTACCACGTTTAAACCGAAACAGGTTGGAATACGCTTAAAAGTTAAACCGCAGATTAATGAAGGCGATGCGATCAAACTTGAGATTGATCAATCGGTGGATGCGATTACAGCGGGTATTGCAGGGACGGCGAGTTTAGTCACTAGCCAACGAAAAATTAAAACATCGGTAATGGTCGAAGATGGTGGCATTATTGTTCTCGGTGGTTTGATGACAGATGATGAAAAGGAAACTGTGCAGAAGGTTCCACTATTAGGTGATATACCACTGCTTGGTTATCTGTTTCGCTATAAACGTGTAGAAAAAGAAAAGGCTAATTTAATGGTTTTCTTACGGCCTAAAATATTAAGAGATGCGGCAGTTACTTCTGCTATTTCTGGCAGCAAATATCAATTCATGCGTAATGAGCAAATGAGAGTCAGAGACATTGGAGAGGAAGAGATTATGCGGATGATGCCTAGAGTAGATGAATTTTTACCCGATGAATCATTGAAAAAACCCGATGAAGCTCAACTAGAAAAGCTAGATGAGATGAATTAACAGCTCTATGTATATGCCGGATAAACAAAATGATTTAGGTTCTGAAGTGAATTTTTCAAAGCAAGAACCTGCGCCAGACATTATGCCTGAAGTTGTTGTGCAAGAGATAGAAGCCCCCAAGGTTCGCCAGTTATCATTTGCCTATGCCAAGCGCCATCAGGTATTACTAGGAGAAAACCTGGGTGACAAAATCGAAATATTTTGCGGCCCTATGGTTAAACCACTTACCTTGAATGAGCTTCGACGTTCGCTAGGTAAGCCGATAAAAATGATATCGCTAAATATCGAAGTCTTTGATGACAAGCTGACTAAGCAATACCAGCAAGGTTCTAATGATGCGATGCTCATGGCGGATGAGCTAGGTGATGAGCTTGATCTAACCAGTATTGCCCAGGAGCTTGGTGAGCCTGAAGATCTACTAGAAGCCGCTGATGATGCGCCGATTATTCGTTTGATTAATGCGATGTTAACCGAAGCGATTAAAGAAGGTGCTTCAGACATACATATCGAACCCTTTGAAAATCGACTAGTTGTACGTATGCGTGTTGATGGTGTATTGACTGAAATTTTGGAGCAAAAAAAGGGCATCACCTCGCTTATTGTTTCGCGGATAAAGGTCATGGCAAAATTGGATATCGCGGAAAAACGTGTGCCCCAAGATGGGCGTATTTCATTACGCTTAGGTGGGCGTGCGGTTGATGTAAGGGTATCAACATTACCATCGGGACACGGTGAGCGAGTCGTATTACGTTTACTGGATAAACAAGCCGGGCGCATGGATTTAGAAAAGCTGGGTATGGATCCTAGTGAACTGGTGGTGATGAACGCTATCATCCAAAAACCTCATGGCATTATTCTGGTCACCGGGCCTACTGGCTCAGGAAAAACGACTACACTTTATGCCGTACTGACACGCTTGAATAATAGCAAACGTAATATTATGACGGTGGAAGATCCGATCGAATATTATCTGGATGGTGTTGGTCAAACAAATGTTAACCCTAAAGTCGAAATGACATTTGCGCGGGGTTTACGAGCAATACTCCGGCAGGATCCTGATGTGGTGATGGTTGGTGAAATACGCGATCTTGAAACCGCAGAGATTGCTGTTCAAGCGAGTTTAACCGGGCATCTTGTATTATCCACCTTGCATACGAATACAGCGGTTGGCGCAGTGACTCGTTTGCGTGATATGGGTGTAGAGCCTTTTCTGTTGTCATCTAGTTTAATTGGCGTACTCGCACAACGCTTGGTTAGAGTATTATGCCCGGATTGCAAAAAAGCTTCGCCGGCGAATGAAGCAGAGTGCAAACAATTAGGTGTTGATATTATAAACCCACCTACAATTTATAGCCCGGTAGGATGCAAGCAGTGTAATCATTTAGGTTACCGAGGACGTACGGGTATTTACGAATTAATAGATATCGATGAAAAAATGCGTAATATGATTCACGATGGTGAAAGCGAATACCGAATGGAAGCGTATGCGCGAGAAAAATCTCCCAGTATACGGCAAGATGGTATGCGACGAATATTACTGGGAGAGACCTCGCTGGAAGAAGTTTTGCGGGTGACTCGTGAGGGTTAATGAATGCCACTCCCTACATGAGTATATGCACTAATGGGCGCGTTTGAGTATAAAGCTTTAGATCAATCGGGTAAGGAAACGAAAGGGGTTATAGAAAGTGATACGCCGCGCCAAGTGCGGCAGATGTTGCGGGACAAAGGTTGGATGCCGCTCGCGGTTGAAGAAGTTCGACAGCGCGAAGAAAGAAAAAAACAGCATGTTATTTTTTTTGGTAAAGTTAGTGCTGCTGATCTTGCCTTAATAACACGGCAAATTGCCACCCTGGTTAAATCTGGTTTACCGATTGAGGAATCCTTAAAAGCGGTTTCACAGCAAACCGAAAAAGCACGCCTAAGAAATATGATAATGGGTGTGCGTTCACGTGTTTTAGAAGGCCATACGCTGGCCAAATCATTAGCTGATTATCCGCATGTATTTTCTGAGTTATATTGCAGTACGGTTGAAGCAGGAGAACATTCCGGGCATTTAAATATTGTTCTTGAGCGCCTTGCCGATTACACCGAAGGTCGGCAGGCCATGAAGCAAAAGATGATGTTGGCCTTGCTTTATCCGGCGCTCATTTCTATCGTCGCCATTTTGATTGTTATTTTACTATTGACGTTTGTTGTTCCGAAAGTGGTAGAAATGTTTTCCCACACGGGTCAGGAGTTACCGATCTTAACTCAGGGCTTAATCATGGTGAGTGATTTTGCCGAGTCATATGGCATGTTTGTATTATTGGTAATTATATTATTTTTCATGAGTTTTAGTTACATGCTGAGAAACGAGGGTTTCAAGCGCCAGTTTCATAAAGTATTATTACATATCCCGATGATTGCCAAACTTGTGCGAGGTTTAAATACCGCAAGGTTTGCGCGTACCTTTAGTATTTTGGCGGCGAGTGGAGTGCCGGCATTGGATGCGATGCGCATTGGTGCTCAAGTACTCGTAAATTTACCGATGAGGGATGCTGTTGAGGATGCGGCAAGACGCGTGCGTGAAGGTGCGAATATCAGCAAATCTTTGGCAGCAAGTGGTTACTTTCCACCAATGACCATGCATTTAATTGCGAGTGGTGAGGCCAGTGGTAATTTAGAAGAAATGCTAGATCGTGCTGCGGAAAACCAAGAGCGCGAAATAGAAACCTTTTTATCCGCGCTTATGGGCTTGTTTGAGCCGTTAATGATTCTCGTAATGGGTGGCACGGTGCTGCTTATTGTGCTCGCCATCATGATGCCAATTCTTGATATGAATACGTTGATTAAATAATTAAATTTGGGTAAACCCCCAGCTCTGCTGGGGTGACTCGCATAGGTTTTACCGAGACTACGGTAACGAGTACTTTCAAATCTCGACCAAGAGAAAAGGAAGTAAACCT
>Ga0256830_1001852_pt1 | contig 14561 bp, 10 predicted proteins | sample 128326metaG_FD_190537 | JGI IMG/M metagenome (GOLD analysis project Ga0256830, IMG submission 190537) | Hydrothermal vent microbial communities from Lau Basin, Pacific Ocean - 128-326 | ecosystem: Environmental > Aquatic > Marine > Hydrothermal vents | place: Pacific Ocean: Lau Basin | collected... | reverse complement strand
CAACACGCCCACCCCAACCCCGACCCATACCCCCACCAGCACCCGTACACCCACCCCCACATTCACTCCCACCCCCTCTCAGGGAGAGACCGTAGCCAACCTGTTCCCCGGGCTGCAACTGCGCCAGACTCCCGGCGGGGTCCCGCTGGCCACCCTGCGCGTCGGCGAGCCGCTCACCATTCTGTACGGTCGTGAAATCGTGGACGGGCTGGTGTGGATCGAGGTAATGGACTCGCGCGGGCGCACCGGATGGCTGCCGGAAGTGTATCTGATCATTTTTACCCCCGTCCCAACGGCCGCCCCTTAACAGGACTTACGCACTTGAAAAGTCGCACCCAGACCTCACAGGTCTCAAAACGCATGGAGATGCCCGGATGCAATCGATTTTGGGTAAAATCTTCCTGCATCGTATGATAGTAGACCTGTGAGGTCTCAACTGCCTAAGTACTGTCATACACATTTCTTACACACCACTTGTCCTTCATTAATCTGCTGGTGATATAATTTTTTTTAGCCTTAGATGGGCGCGAGGGGACATTTCTAACAGCACAAAGGATGGTTCTTACATGATGCGATTTGATCGATTTACCGAGCGGGCACAGGAAGCCGCTCAGAGAGCCGCTGAAATCATTCAGCGCTACAACCACAACCAAATAGACACCGAGCACATTCTGCTGGCGCTGCTGGAACAGCCAGAGGGTGTGGTGCCGCAAATCTTGCAACATTTGAGCGTCAACCCGGCTGCGTTGATGGACCGTCTGGACTATATCCTGCGCACTTCGCAAAAGGCCAACATCTTTGGCGGCGGTGCGGGCCAGATATTCATCACCCCGCGCGTCAAGCGCATCATCGAGCAGGCGAATGAGGAAGCCAACCAACTGAAGGATGAGTACATTTCCACAGAGCACATTTTTCTGGCTATTCTGAGCGAGCGCAATACGCCAGCCGCCCGGTTGATGGAGGGGGCCGGCGTGACGCGCCAGCGGGTGTACCATGCCATTCAGGAATTGCGTGCCGGGCAGCGGGTGACTTCCCCGCGAGCCGAATCGCGCTATCGCGTGCTGAACAAGTATTCTCGCGACCTGACCAAGATGGCCCGGGAAGGGAAACTCGACCCGGTCATCGGGCGGGATGCGGAAATTTTACGCGTCATCCAGATTCTCTCCCGGCGCACCAAGAACAATCCGGTGTTGATCGGGGAGGCTGGCGTGGGCAAAACCGCGATTGTGGAGGGGTTGGCGCAAAAGATCGCGTACAACGACGTGCCCGAAATCCTGAGTGGCCGCCGCGTGGTGTCGCTGGATTTGGGCGCCATGATCGCGGGTTCCCGCTTCCGGGGAGAATTCGAAGAACGATTAAAAGCCGCTATCGAAGAAATTCAACGCTCGGAGGGGGAGATCATCCTGTTCATCGATGAGTTGCACACCGTGGTGGGCGCCGGCGCGGCCCAGGGCGCGATGGACGCCTCCAACATGCTCAAACCCGCGCTGGCGCGTGGGGAGCTGCAATGCGTGGGCGCCACCACCCTGGACGAGTATCACAAATACATCGAAAAAGATGCCGCGCTGGAACGCCGCTTCGCGCCGGTGTATGTCGAGGAACCCAGCATCGAAGACACCATCAAGATGCTGCACGGCCTGCGCGACCGCTACGAGGCTCATCACAAGGTGCGCTTCTCGGACGAGGCGCTGGAAGACGCGGTGCGGCTGTCCGCGCGTTACGTCACCGACCGCCACCTGCCCGACAAAGCTATCGACCTGATGGATGAGGCCGCGGCCAAGCTGCGTGTGGCCCTCTACTCCCTGCCGCCCGATTTGAAAGAGATGAAAACCGAAATCGACCGCCTGATGGCCGAAGAGGAACAGGCCGGACAGGAGCGGGATTACGAGCGTGCCGCGATGAAAAAAGCCGAACGGCTGCGGCTGGAAACCGAGTTCAAGGCGCGCCGCGACCAGTGGGAAGCCGAGCACGAACTGGACGAAGTGGTGGATGCCAGCGACATCGCGGAGGTGATCGCGCAGTGGACCGGCATCCCGCTCAGCCAGCTGAAAGAAACCGAGGCCGAGAAGCTGCTGCACATGGAAGAACGCCTGCACGAACGCATCATCGGGCAGGACGACGCCATCCGCGCGATTTCGGACGCCATTCGCCGGGCGCGATCCGGCCTGAAAGACCCCAGGCGGCCTATCGGTTCGTTCATCTTCATCGGCCCCTCCGGCGTGGGCAAGACCGAACTTGCCAAAGCGCTGGCCGAGTTCCTGTTCGACGATCAGGACGCGCTGGTGCGTATCGATATGAGCGAATACCGCGAGCAGCACACGGTCTCCCGCCTGTTCGGCGCGCCGCCGGGGTATGTGGGCTACGAAGAAGGCGGGCAACTGACCGAGGCGGTCCGCCGCCGGCCCTACCGGGTGGTGCTGTTCGACGAGATCGAAAAAGCGCATCCCGAAGTGTGGAACGCGCTGCTGCAAATTCTGGACGATGGCCGCCTGACCGACGGGCAGGGGCGCGTGGTGGACTTCCGCAACACGGTTTTGATCATGACCAGCAACCTGGGCACCGAATATGTGCGCAAGGCCGGCAGTTTGGGATTCTTGCAGCCCAGCAGCGACGAAGAAGAAGAACGCCTGGCCGAGGAAAAAATCCGCAAGGCGCTGCGCCAGGCCTTCCGCCCCGAATTCCTCAATCGTATCGACGAGATCATCACCTTCTCCCCGCTCTCGCTCGAAGACATGCGCCAGATCGTGGATTTGCAGATGAAAGAAATCCGCGAACGCCTGGAGCAGCATGGTATCCAAGTGGAATTGAGCGACGCGGCGCGCGATTGGCTGGCCGAAAAAGGGTACGATCCCTCCTTTGGCGCCCGGCCACTCAAACGGGCGTTGCAAAAATATCTGGAAAGCCCGCTCTCCATCCAGTTGCTGGGGGGTGAGTTCTCGGCTGGCGACACCGTTTTTGCAGAGGTGGACGAAGAGGCCGACAAGCTGGTGTTCCGGCTGGCCGAGGATGCCCAGGTGGAGGCAGAAGAGGCACAATTGGAGCCTGCCGAGGTATGAGCGACCCAAACGAGCACCACGGAGCATGAAAATCATCCGGTTTCGCGGGAGATGGCTTCCCTTCGCTAGCCACTCCGCCTTCGGCTCAGTGCATGGCTCAGGGCAGGCGGTCGCTGCCGCGCCTCGCAATGACGCCACAGGATGAACTGAGACCTCACAGGTCTACTAGCACACGATGCGGGAAGATTTTACCCAAAATAGATTGCCTCCGGGCTTCTCCATGCGCTTTGAGACCTGTGAGGTCCGGGTGCGACTGTTCAAGTGCGTAACTCCTGTCACTTACTTTACACCCACTACCACCCGTTATTGCCAGCACAATTCTGCCCCCCTCTGACACAAGGTGCTCAACACACCTCGAAAACTGCTTTCAGCGAGGTGCTGACCAAAATCTTGGGTTGCGGCTCTTTCTCGTCATTGGGCCAGCGAATCAGGCGAATTTCCCCCTCCGCGATCTCCAGGCCGGTGATGTCGCCATCGAGAAACGCGCAGCATCCGGTGTTGAAGTAGCTGGGCTTCTTGAGTTCGATGGGGGGCTGCTGGCCGGGTTCCTGGCGGTTTTGCGCCAATATCCACTCCAGTTCCGCGGCCAGCAGCGCGGTTTGCTCGCGCAGCTTTTGGTCTGCGGGGGATTGCGCCAACGCCTGCTCGGCCTTTTCCAACGATTCACGAATTTGTCGCTCGTGGCTCTTCGATTTGAACACGGGGCGGTGCGTGTGCCCGGCAATGAGCACGATTTTGTCTTGTTGCTCGGACCAGAAGTACATGGCGCTGTCGTGAGCCTGGCGAAGCTGCCAGTCTTTGGCCGGGGTGTTGAGCGAGTATTTGACCACCCGCTGAAGTGGCCGCCAGAAATAGCGCACGAAGAATTTCGAGATCGGCGCGATACGGTCGCTCGCCACCGTGCCCTGATGTCCGTGCACCAGAAACAGACTGCCCAATTCCGTATCTCCATCCACGACGCGCACCAGCAAGTGTTCGCGCACTTTGAGCGGTTTGCCACCCAAAGCGGGCACCAGATAGCGGCGCACCAGGTCTTCGTGCGACCAGTCGTCGTCATGGTTGCCAAAAAAGCGCAGGTAACGGCCTTCCTGGTGAAAGCGGCCTTCCAATTGGAATGTATGGGGGTATTGTTTCAACACGGTCTGCCGCCGTTCCTCCCAAAGCTCCTCCACGTCGCCCAGCACCACCAGGGTGTGTCCTTGCCGGTAGTAGTAGGCCAACGCGGCGTTATAGGCCCGCTCGCAGACCAGAAAGTCGTCCGCGCCGTTCCGCCCGCCTTTGTGATGGTCGGAGAAGATGATGAATCTGTCGCGCGAGAGGTCGAATTTGTAGACACCCTCCCTGGCTTCTTGCTCCCGCGCCCGCTCGAGAGCCTGATCGAGCGCCTTCCCTACGCGCGCTCTGGCCTGGTCAAAGTCCTTAGACATGGCTGCCTCCTTTCCTCACTGCATCTCTGCTCTCACAGTCTGCACCAGATTTTCGGTTTTCAGTTCGTTCAGGGTGTAGCAGGGGCCGTTGAGGTGGTCGGCCAGGGCTTGCGCCAACCCCTGATCGAAGGCCGCGTGTTCCATGTTGATCACCACTGAGCGGATGCCCTCGTGTGCGATTTGTTCGGCAAGCTGGTGGGCTTCTTTTTGCGGGTTCATCTCCCCGCTCATGGAGACGTTTCCCGCGCCGTCGGTGAGCAGGATCAGCAGCGGCTCCACGTCGGGGTGGGTGTAGCGTTCCTGGCGCACGACCTGATAGGCCAGAAACAGCCCTGCCGAAAGCGGCGTTTTGCCCCCGACCGGGATGTCCACCAGCGCGCGGCGGGCAAGTTGAACCGAGTTGGTGGGTGGCAGAATCAGCCTGGCGCGGTCTTTTTGGAAGACGATCAGCCCCACCCGGTCGCGTCGCTGGTATGCGTCCGTGAGCAAAGAGAGAATCGCGCCTTTGGTGGCCTGCATCCGTTCAGCTACAGCCATGGACCAGGAGGCATCCACCACGAAAATCACCAGATTGGCCGAGCGTTTGATGCGCACTTTGCTGTGCAGGTCTTGGGGTTGGATGGCAAAAGCCACTTGTTTGCGTTGTTCGGCGCGCTCTTTTTGGTAGGGGGCCGCGGCGCGGAGGGTGGCATCGAAGGCCAGGTCAGTGGTTTTGCCATGCGAGGGCCGCGCCTGGATGTAACGGCCGCGTTTGCGTTCGGTGCGCGTGCGAGAGCGCCGGCCGCTTTTTCGCCGCGTCATGCGGTCCAGGGGGGTATCTAGCCTGCGTGGTGCAAAGGGCTGTGTGGGGCGGACCTTTTCTCCTCCCTCCCACCAGCGGGCATCCCCGCCGTGAAAAACGTTCTGCGGAGCGGGGTCGGTGGGGCCGCGTTGGGTGGTTTCTTCCCCCAATTCACGCTGGTCTACGGCTTTTTTTTTACCGCCTCTTGCTCGGATTGCTCCTGCTCCGACAAGTCCGAATAGCCATCGCTGGCCTCCTGCCCTTGAAGTTGTGAGATGCGCTCCTGCAGCTCCTCCAGGGTGACTTCGGCCTGGTAAAACGGGCCGCGGCGGATGCGGTGCGGCAGTGCCAGTTCGGCGGCCAGGGCGATGTCGTGGTCGTTGATCTGGGTGCGCCCCTCGAACGCGGCGTGGGCGCGCGCGGTTTTCAGGATCACCAGGTCCCCGCGATGCCCATCCACTTGCAGCGAAGAGGTCAACGCGGCTATCGAGAGCAAATCCCGGCGGGAATACTTCACCTTGTCCACCAGTTTGCGCGCCGCTTCGATCTGGCGGGACAGTTCTTGTTCTTTGGGCAGCCACTTTTCGAGAAATTTGTCCGGGTTGGACTCGAATTCGAGGTGGCGTTCCATGATGGCTACGCGGTCGCGCGGGTCGCGAATCCCCTTGATGTCCACCGAAAGGGCGAAGCGGTCCAGCAATTGGGGGCGCAAATCGCCCTCCTCCGGGTTCATGGTGCCGATGAGGATGAAGCGGGCCGGGTGGGTGAACGAAATCCCCTCGCGTTCGACGATGTTGACGCCCATGGCCGCCGAGTCCAGCAGCAGATCGACGACGTGATCGTCCAGCAGGTTGACCTCATCGATGTACAACAAGCCGCGATTGGCCGCGGCCAACACGCCCGGCTCGAAGTGGCGCTCCCCTTTTTGGATCGCTTTTTCGATGTCCAACGTGCCAACCACGCGGTCCTCGGTGGCGCTGACAGGCAGGTCGATGAACTGTATCCGGCGTGTGCAGACTGCCAGCTTTTCCCCTTTCGCCATCATATCCCGCACCCAGTCCGACCAGGTTTCCGGCGCGTTGGGATCGTCGTTGAAGGGCGAGTCGCAAAACACTTCGATTTCGGGCAGCAGCGCGGCCATGGCGCGGGCAGCGGTGGATTTGGCGGTGCCGCGTTCCCCGCGAATCAATACGCCCCCGATCCTTTGGTCGATAGCATTCAGAATGAGGGCGCGCTTCATTCGTCTCTGGCCAACGATGGCCGTGAATGGATAAATAGCAGGCATGGACTTTCCTTAACTCCGTAGCGCTAGCAAACACAACGAAATGCGATTCTTCTGTCTGCCAGACCACATAATTTCCAGGGCACAATGTTACCACAAAGGTTGCCAACTTGCACCATAGCCTGTATAATACCGCTTATCTTAAAAACAACTAATGGAGTTTTCACATTTATATGGAACGAAATAAGGAGATTCTTGAGGAGGATATCCTGCTTGAGAGCAACCATAAAGACGAAAGCGAGGAGGATGAGAGCTTAACATCCATGGAAGCTTTATTGGCTCAGGAGGAGCTGAGCATCGACCTGCCCCGTCAGGGTGACACCCGGACGGGGGTAGTTGTAGGCGTCAGCGAGGATGAAGTTCTGGTAAGCATTGGGGCGAAATCAGAAGGCGTTATTCCAGGCAAGGAACTATCCCAACTGGAACCAGAAGAACTGGAAGAACTGCAAGTCGGCAACGAGGTCGCTGTCTACGTCGTTACCCTGGAAGATTCGGGAGGCAATCTGATCCTTTCCCGGCTGCGAGCACTCGAAGAGGCGGATTGGGACCGGGCCGAGGCACTCAAGGCCGCCAATGAAATCTATGAGGGCACCATCGCCGGTTACAACAAAGGCGGTTTGATCGTCAAACTGGGACGCTTGCGCGGTTTCGTGCCCGCTTCTCAGGTCAGCCTTTCTCGCCGGATGGCTTACGGCGGCTCTACGCCGGACCAGCGTTGGGGAAAGATGGTCGGAGACTCGATCATCTTGCGGATCATCGAAGTGGACAGGGAACGCCGCCGGCTGATCTTTTCCGAACTGGCTGCGCTGCAAGAGTCACGCGAAATCTTCAAGGAACGTCTGTTGAGTGAAATCCAGGAAGGTGACGTGCTGGCAGGGCGTGTGACCAGCCTGGCCGATTTTGGCGCCTTTGTCAACATCAACGGCGCGGATGGGTTGGTACACCTGACCGAAATTTCCTGGGAGCATGTTACCCATCCCAGCCAGGTGTTGAAGGTGGGCCAGGAAGTCAACGTCAAAGTGATCAACATCGACCGGGAGAACAAACGCATCGGCCTCTCCATTCGCCAACTTCAAGAGGACCCCTGGCCACAGAAGGTTGCCCGATTCCGCGAAGGACAACTGGTGGAGGCGACGATTGTCCGCCTGGTCAAGTTTGGCGCCTTCGCCCGTCTGGAAGATACCGATCTGGAAGGGCTGGTCCACATCTCTGAACTCAGCGAGCACCGTATCGAACACCCCAAGGAAATCGTCAAAGAGGGCGAAACGCTTACCCTGCGTATCATCCGTATTGACGTTCCGCAACGACGTATCGGCCTTAGCCTTCGCAAAGTGCACTCGCTGGCGTATGCCGACCTCGACTTGAAGATGGCGTTGTCCGAGGAAAGTGCAGTCACGGAGCCAGACACGGAACCCCAGGCGGAAGAAGAAGTTGAGACAGCGGCGGAAACCAGCGAAGAAACCGCAGAGGAAGACAGGACAACTGAAAATGAGGCCCCGGATGCGCCGACTTCGTCCGCAGAATCATGATCGAAGATATACCCATTGAATTTTTTGCAAACAAGACTGGGAAAGCGCACTCAATGGTGCGCTTTTCTTATACATTTCTAAGAGCAGTCATCTACCTTCGGGAACAATTTCTGGTAGAATTTTGATAACACTCATCGTCTATGCTGTACAAAGCAGCGGCTCAGCTTCAACACCCTCCAAGACAGCCATGTTTGAACGACGAGCGGTTTGGTATACGATAAGAGAGAGTTAGGAGGACGACATTGTCTGGCAAAGATCGACTCACCCAACGTGCAAGACGTGTTCTCAGTTTAGCCCACGAAGAAGCCGAAAGAATGCGCCACAATTACATTGGAACCGAACACCTTCTTCTGGGCTTGATTCGCGAAGAAGGGGGTGTTGCAGGAAAAGTTTTGCGTGAACTCGGATTGGAAACCCGGCGGGTTCAGGAAATCGTTCAACGATTGACCGGCACCGGCCAATATCGAGGCGGCAAAATTGACCTCTCCCCAGGCACCCAGCTTGTGCTGGAATACGCGTTCGAAGAAGCCAAGCGAATGGGGCACCATTACATCGGCACCGAGCACATCTTGCTTGGGTTGGTGCGCTATGGGGAAGGGATTGCCTTGAACGTGCTGCAAAAATTGGGGGTGACGCCTGAACAAATCCGCCGCCAAACGCGGCGCGTTTTACAAGAGAGCAGCTCGCCCCGCCGCAGCGTGACCGCACGCCGGGGCGAACGGAAAGAGAAAAAACGGGCCAAGACTCCGATGATCGACCAGTTGGCCGTGGATTTGACCCACTTGGCCGAGGAGGGGAAACTCGATCCGGTCATCGGGCGGCAGATGGAAATCGAGCGTGTCATCCAGATTCTGGCACGGCGTACCAAAAACAACCCGGCCCTGATCGGGGAACCGGGCGTCGGCAAAACCGCCATTGTGGAAGGGCTGGCGCAGCGCATCATCGAGGGCGATGTGCCCACCCCCCTGCTCGAAAAACGCCTGCTCCAACTGGACGTCGGCTCGCTGGTGGCCGGTACGATGTACCGCGGCCAGTTCGAGGAACGCCTGAAACGCGTGATCGAAGAGCTAAAGGCCTCGGGCGCCATCCTGTTCATCGACGAAGTGCACATGCTGGTGGGCGCGGGCGCAGCCGGCTCCTCGGTGGACGCGGCCAACATCCTCAAACCGGCCCTCTCGCGTGGCGAACTGCAAGTGATCGGCGCCACCACCCTGGACGAATATCGCAAATACATCGAGAGCGACGCGGCCCTGGAACGCCGCTTCCAACCCATTATGGTCGAAGAGCCTTCCGTCGAAGAGGCCATCGAAATCCTGCACGGCATTCGCGGCGCGTACGAAGAACACCACCGGCTGACCATCTCCGACGAAGCCCTGGAGGCCGCTGTACACCTTTCCTCCCGTTATGTCACCGAGCGCTACCTGCCCGACAAAGCCATCGACCTGATCGATGAATCCTCTTCCCGGGTGCGCATGTACAAAAGCCCGGCTGCCAAAACCGCCAAAGAGATCATCAGCCAGCTGCGGGAGATACGCTCCCAACACGCCGCGGCCGTCGAGGGCGGCCTGTACGACGATGTGCAGGAACTCAGCGAGCGAGAAGCCATACTGGAACGCCAACTCGAACGCCTGCGAACCGGCTGGGACCGGGCCAAAAGCCCTGTCGTCACCCCCGAGGACATCGCCGAAGTGGTCTCCATGTGGACCGGCGTGCCGGTGATGCAGATCGCGCAGGAGGAATCCGAACGGCTGCTCCACATGGAAGAGGAATTGCGCAAGCACATCATTGGCCAGGAAGAGGCCATCGAGACTATCTCCAAAGCCGTGCGCCGCGCCCGCGCCGGGCTGAAAGACCCCCGCCGCCCAATCGGTTCCTTTGTCTTTCTGGGGCCTACCGGCGTCGGCAAAACCGAACTCACCAAAGCCCTGGCACGTTTCCTGTTCGGCAGCGAAGATGCCCTCATCCAGCTCGATATGTCCGAATTCATGGAACGGCACAACGTCAGCCGGTTGGTTGGCGCACCCCCAGGCTACATCGGTTACGAAGAATCCGGCCAGCTTACCGAGGCCATCCGCCGCCGGCCCTACTCCATCGTGGTCTTCGACGAGATCGAAAAAGCCCACCCTGAAGCCCACAACATGCTGCTACAGATCATGGAGGAAGGCCATCTCAGCGATGCCCGCGGCCGCAAGGTCGATTTCCGCAACGCCATCATCATTATGACCTCCAACGTGGGGGCCGACATGATCAAACGCCAGACCTCTCTGGGCTTCAATCTCAAAACGGATGAGGAACTGGAGGAACGCCTGGCCTACAACGAGATGCGCAAGAAACTGACCAACGCGCTCAAACGCACTTTCCGCCCGGAATTCATCAACCGTGTGGACGCCACCATCATTTTCCGCTCCCTGACGCAGGACGACATCCGCCAGATCGTTTCTCTGGAACTCGACAAGGTCGCCCAACGGCTGGAGGAATACAACATCCATCTGGAGGCTACACCAGCAGCCATCGACCGCCTCTCGGAACTGGGTTACGACCCCGAATTTGGCGCACGCCCCCTGCGCCGGGTGATCCAGCAAAAAGTCGAAGACCCGCTCTCCGACGGATTGCTGTCCGGCAGGTTCGAGGAAGGTGCCACCATTGTGGTTGATGTGGCGGTGAAAGAGGACGAGAGCGGTGAGGAAGAGAAGGAAATCGTGCTGACCACCCGAGAGTCCACCCCGCCTGAATCGGCTGAGCCTGAGATGATGGCGGCCTCGTGAGGACGTAGAGCGTAAAACGTAATGCGTAAAAGAGCGCAGGCAGCCCCTGCGTTCTTTTGATTCCGGGCGAGGGTGTCCCGGTCTTTTGTGGGTATAATTCCCCCATGGCAAAAACTCGCATCCAATATGTTTGTCAACAATGCGGGCGCCGCTCCCCCAAGAGCATGGGACGCTGCCCGCAGTGCGGCGCCTGGAACAGTTACGCGGAGGAAGTGGTTCAGCCCGCCAAAAAAGACCGCGGCCGCGTGCCGCGCGGCCTGAGCGGGCGGTCCACCCCGCGGCGGTTGCACGAGATCAGCGGGGACAGCGAAGAACGGCTGTTGCTGCCCATCGGCGAGTTCGCCCGCGTGCTGGGCGGCGGGGTGGTGCCCGGCTCGATTGTGCTGATCGGCGGGGACCCCGGCATCGGCAAATCCACCTTGTTGCTGCAAACCGCGCTCGAAATGGCCTCCCAGGGCACGGTGCTGTACGTCTCCGGCGAGGAATCCGAACGGCAGATCAAAATGCGCGCCGTGCGCCTGCGCTCCCCACAAGGCAGCCCCGAGTTTCCCCAAGACCTGTTCCTGGTCACGGAAACCAACCTGAACACCATCCTGGAGCACGTCACCGGGACCCGGCCGCGGCTGCTGGTGATCGACTCCATCCAGACCACCTACCTGCCCGAGCTGGAGTCCTCCGCCGGATCGGTGACGCAGGTGCGCGAATCGGCCTCGCGGCTGCGCGAGCTGGCGAAATCCTCGGGCATCGCTGTCTTCATCATCGGCCACGTCACCAAAGAGGGGGCTATCGCCGGGCCGCGTGTGCTGGAACACATCGTGGACACCGTGCTCTACCTGGAGGGCGACCGCTTCCAGAGTTACCGCCTGCTGCGTTCGGTCAAAAACCGCTTTGGGGCCACCTCCGAGGTGGGGGTGTTCGAGATGCGCGAGCAGGGGATGATCGAGGTGAGCAACCCTTCGGAGGCCTTCCTGGCCGAGCGCATGGTCAACGCGCCGGGTTCGGCCATCGCGGTCACCATGGAGGGCACCCGCCCGCTGCTGGTCGAAATCCAGGGGCTGACCAGCCGCACCACGTTCGGCAACCCGCGGCGCACCCCGAACGGGATCGACTTCAACCGTTTGCTGTTGACCACCGCGGTGCTGGCGCGGCGGGTGGGGGTGCGGCTGGCGGAACAGGATGTGTTCGTCAACGTGGTGGGCGGCCTGCGGGTCAGCGAACCGGCTGCGGACCTGGCGGTGGCCGCGGCCATCGCCTCCTCGGTGCGGGACGTGCCCGTGCGCGCGGATACGGTGCTGATCGGCGAGGTGGGCCTGTCGGGCGAATTGCGCACCGTCGGGCAGATGTCCGCCCGGCTGCGCGAGGCCGCCAGCCTGGGTTTCAAGACCGCCATCGTGCCGCGGCGCTACCGCAAAGGCGAGCCGTGGCCGCCGGGAATCGAGATCGTGGAGGCCCGCTCCCTGCGGCAGGCGTTGGAGCGGGCATTGGTCGAGCCATGAGAAACACCCCCGCCTTCCACATCCGCGACCTTCCCGTCTATGGCCGCGCCATCCTCTCGCCGATGGACGGCTATTCCGACCTGCCGTTCCGCTCGTTGTGCCGCGAGCTGGGTTCGGCCATGAGCTACACCGAGTTCATCAAGGTGGAGGACATCCTGGAGCGGAGGGGGTACGTGGAGGAGAAACTGGCCTACACCGAAGCCGAGCGCCCGGTGGTGTTTCAGCTCTACGGCCACGACCCGGACAAGATCGTGGAGGCCGCGCTGCGCGTCCGGGAACGCGACCCGGACGTGATCGACATCAACATGGGCTGCCCGGCCAAATCGATCAGCAACCGCGGCGCGGGCGTCGGCCTGATGCGCACCCCCCACAAGATCGCCGAAATTTTCTCCCGCCTGAGCCGCGTTCTCGACATCCCGCTGACCGGCAAAATCCGGCTGGGATGGGACGAACACAGCCGCAACTATCTGGAGGTCGCCAGAATCGTGGAGGACAACGGCGGCCAACTGCTGGCGGTTCACGCGCGCACCAAAGCGCAGGGCTACCGCGGCCAGGCCGACTGGGACGCCATCGCGGAGATCGTGGACGCGCTCTCCATCCCGGTGATCGGCAATGGCGACGTGAGCACCGTGGCGGACATTGCCCGCATCCGGGCGCACACCGGCTGTGTGGCCGCCATGATTGGCCGCGCCGCGATGAGCAACCCCTGGATTTTCCGCGGCCTCGACCGGCAGGAGGTGCCCCCCGAGATGGTGCGCCAGACCATGCTGCGCCACCTGGAACTGAACGTGAACTTTTACGGCCCGCAACGCGGCCTGGTGCTCTTCCGCAAGTTCGCGACCCGCTACCTGGCGCCCTACCGGCTGCCGCGTCCCGTTCGCCAGCGACTGTTGACCTGCACGCAGCCCGATCAGTTCACCGCGCTGTTGGACGCAATTGTGCAGGGGGGTACAAACATGGCCTTGAAAACTGCGTAAATCTCCAAATTCTACAAAAACTACATTGACGGAAAGCGGGACTCTTTCGATAATTTTTCGCGGAGGACCTGAATTAGGAGATCGCGTGAAAACTACCCAACAACACGACCGGAAGAACGCGCCACACCCCCCTTCCCGCATACCGAAAGGTTCTGTCTTTTTCGAGAAAATCGTGCCCGTGCTGCTGGTGGTGATGGGCATCCTCACCATCGGGCTAATCCTGTTTGCGCTGGGCATTCTGCTCGGCCTGATTCAATTTTGAGGTTCAAAAAATCATCCCCGCTACTCTCTAGCCTCCTCATCACAACGGAGTTTGATGATGTCTATCAACCTAATCCTCCCTTTCGCATCCACCGCGATCATGCTGGTGTTCACCATTTTCGTTTTGCAGCGTTATTTCGTGCGCCGTGCCCCCCATTTTCTGTTCTGGGGGGTGGGGCTGGCCATGTTCGGCGCCGGCAGCTTTGCCGAGGCATACCTGGCACTGGCCTGGAACCGCTGGGTGTTTTTCGTCTGGTACCTGTTTGGGGCCGCGCTCAACGCCGCCTGGATCGGCCACGGCACCATGTACCTGATGTTCCGCAAAAAATGGGTACACGTGCTGACGGCTGTTCTGGTGCTGGGCAGCCTGTTTGCGGCCTATTTGATGTTGCAGGCCGTACCCACCTTCAACGAGGCGATTTTCACCACCGACAAACCGGTCAGCGAGCAATACGGCACCCGGCGCCTGGAGCCGGAAGACCCGGTTCCGCCGGGCGCGCAGGTGGAAACCGTGGTCTACCGCGGTGAAGAGGTGAACGTGATTCCCGGTATCCTGCCTTTGGGAACGCCGGTGCGCCTGACCACGCCGTTCTTCAACATTTACGGCCTGTTTTCGCTGGTGGGCGGCGCGATCTGGTCGGCCTATCTGTTCTGGCGTAAGCGGGTGTTGCCCAACCGGGTGATCGGCAATATCTTGATCGCCGCGGGCGCGCTGCTGATCGGGTTTGCCAGCACGCTGACCCGGCTAGGGTACGGCCAATATCTTTATCTGGGCGAGTTGTTCTCGGCCATCCTCATGTTCGCCGGGTTCCTGACCGCGGCCAAGCCAAAAACCGCGGAAAAACCCGCGCCCGTCGCCGCACCCTCGTCAGGGTAGCGCAGTTGAACGTCAAAAAGAGGACTTACGCACTTGAAAAGTCGCACCCAGACCTCACAGGTCTCAAAGCGCATGGAGATGCCCAGATGCGATCTATTTTGGGTCAAATC
>Ga0256830_1001851_pt1 | contig 14566 bp, 16 predicted proteins | sample 128326metaG_FD_190537 | JGI IMG/M metagenome (GOLD analysis project Ga0256830, IMG submission 190537) | Hydrothermal vent microbial communities from Lau Basin, Pacific Ocean - 128-326 | ecosystem: Environmental > Aquatic > Marine > Hydrothermal vents | place: Pacific Ocean: Lau Basin | collected... | reverse complement strand
GGCTTTTGTAAGATCGCTGGATGCTATAAACTATTTTGAATCAAATTTCAGCCTTGTTGCATACCTTCTTGATGAGATGAGCAGAAAAACAGGAATGGAGGCCGGAAGTGTTGGAATGCTCGTAGCTATACCTCATGTTTATGAGAGGGACATTGACAGGATTGGAAAAGCTAAATACTCAGAGATTTTTGGATTTCACAGGCTTGGAACTCATATTGTTGAGGATTACATTTCCTCCGCCTGGCATTCTGCACTTGAAGCCATATATTACAACGGGGGCACAAAAAGGACTGAATGGGGTGAGCTCTTTGAAGGGCAGGAGGAGAGCAGGTTTGTCCACAGACTCTTTGTCGAGGTGAAAAATCCGGATGAGAACCAGATTCACGACAAGGCACCTTTCACAAAAAAGTACGGAATCGAGTATGCTCACGACTACGTGATTCATGCAAAGTCCATAGACAGGGAGGTAAATGAGAACATACTGAAGGAGGGAGAAAGCTACACCTATGCTGAGAGAGCCAGATACTGTGTTAGGGATGATGTTAAGGTGGATCAGCTTTACAGAGTCATAGAAAAACTCAGAGGCAGCTCCATGAGGAGGGACTGCTATGTTGGGATATCAAGACCGTGGGACATAAACTCAGACGAACCTCCATGTCTCAGGGGATATCAGTTTGGGGTCAGCAAGGACTTCTTTGGCTTGTTTTACATGCGCTCTAACGATGCATATGGAGCGATGCATGCGAATATGTATGCCTTCAATCTCCTGACAGAGTATGTTGCAGAGATGTGTGGATTTGACATGCACAAGTACTACCACTTCGCTCTCGACGCCCACATCTACGGTGAGTTTCTGGACTCTGTTAAGGAAATCCTTGAACCTGAAACCCCGGGCTACATGGAAAAGGTGAGCAGATAAGGTTACTGAACCTTCTCCCACTTGTAAAGCTCCACTATCTCTGCCAGAGTTCTCCCTTTGTCCTCAATCTCTCCTCTGATTCTCTCTTCATGTTTCTTTACCTCAAGAGCCCTCCTCGCTATCTCGTAAGCTCTATCCTTGGGTATCACCATTACACCGTTATCATCCCCGACTATCCAGTCTCCGGGATTGACTTCAACTCCTCCACACTCTATCTTGATGTTTATTTCTCCAAAACCCTTTGGCTCTCCAGCGTTAGGCACCTCCCGTTTTGCGAAGAGTGGATATCCGAGTTCTCTGATGTCATCTACATCTCTGACTGCTCCGTCTATTACTACACCCTCTATGCCCTTGTTTATGCAGCTCCTCGTTGCAAGCTCTCCCCAGACTGCTGAGCTGTCCCCTGAGCACTTTATCACAATAATATCTCCCCTTCCGGCAACATCAATTGCCTCGACGGTCTTTGCCCAGTCCCCATCGAATGTGCTTACCGTTACAGCCTTCCCAACCACCTTCCTGCCCCTGACAAGTGGATAAATGTCCTTCATAGCCTTTGCTCTGTGCATCGCATCGCTTATGTTGGGGGTTGAAACCTCCAACAGAATCCTTCTTATCTCTTCCTCAAGACTTCTCCTCCGTATCTCTGCTTTCTTTCCCTCCTTCCATGCTTTATCAACGGCATTTCTCACTTTTTTCGCGGATTCGGTCACGTTTCTTGACTTCACAATGTTGCTCCCAACAATCACAATGTTCGCTCCAAGTGAAATGCAGTTGGCTGCCTTTTCTGCATCAAGCCCTCCAGCAGCGGCAACAGGAATATTGGCATTTTCAACAACCTCAGACAGAATATCAAGAGGATCTCTGCCCGTCATCTGCTGATCTATACCAACATGGACATTGAGATAATCAACTCCAAGCTCTTCAAGCTCTTTTGCTCGTTTAACAGGATCTGAAACATTTATCAGATCAGCCATAATCTCAGAACCGTATTTTCTTGCCGCCCTTATGGCCTCAGCAATTGTCGAATCATCGCTCAGCCCGAGAATTATGACAATGTCAGCCCCGCTCTTTGCGGCCATCTCCACCTCCACGCTTCCTGTGTCTATAGTTTTCATGTCTGCGAGAGTTTTCACACCGTAGGCTTTCTTTATTTCCCTGATAGCATTCATTCCCTCGCTTTTGATGAGCGGTGTGCCAACCTCAAGCCAGTCAACACCTCCTTGTAGAGCTTCTCCTGCTATCTCAACAGCTCTTTTCAGTTCAAGGAGGTCAAGGGCAACCTGCAGTATCGGCCTGTCCATGGGAACTATTTGCTCCCGCCTGTATTTATATTTTCATTATGCCAAAAATCAGATCAAAAGTGAAGTTTTATATGCCAACAAGAGGGTCAAAGCCCATGAACGTTCAGTATCACGGGCCTGTAATCATCGACGATCCTGAGAGGTTTGAGCTCTCAGAGTTTGTAAGGAACGCAGTGGCTCTTGAAGCTCAGAGGGTATTTTACTTCAACAGAAAGCTTTTCATAATAGATTACGAAACCCTCCACGGGATTTATGAGGACAGGTTTGTTGTTGTGGAAGTTGTTACATATTCAGCATTCACGGAAGTTGACGAGTTCAGGAGGTGGTTGCTTTACCACAGTCATGAGGACAGTTTTGAGTACACAAACTCAGTCAACAGCCTGAGAGGCGACACGACGATAATCCCGGTTGTCAGAACATCCGACAGGTTTGTGAGGAAGATTGACGGGCAGATTGGTATAGGGAGACTCAGGCATCAGTAAATCATAGCCGGGAGTATTATGGAGCCCATGCAATGTATTCTCCTCACGCCCAAGAACAGAGTTGACAGTCCTATGATACCTGCCAGAGCAAATACAGCAATTCCCGAGAAGCCATTCATGGCAAAAATCGAGATCAGGAGAAATACAAGAACTGCTTTGGAAACTCTTGAAGGTGTCAATCGCTGAAAAGCTCTGATTGCAGGGATGGAAAAAAGAATTGTGAATGCCATAGCTGCAAATGCCGATGCAACAGCCAGAAATGGTAAAAAGAGGAATTTTTCTGGCGAGACAAAGGTGGAAAACGCCTGTGCAGCACCACTTCTAACCCTTCCAAGTGAGATGAGGATTGCAAAATTAAGAATTGCATTCGCAGTGTTCGCAGAGCTGACAGATGCGATATAATCCCTTTCATCATCATCCTTTCCGACGGATAATGCCGTTGCCACCCCAGAGCTTATTCCGGGAAACAGTGAAACAAACAGCCCAGATATCACACCTTTCAGAATATTCCCAAACCTCGGAAAATCCATTCCGTAATTCTGTTCTGGAATGCTTTCGGATACCATGCCTGTTAAAAGAGTTGGAAACGCAAAGAGACCTGAAAGCAATGGGAAAAGAATGGATACATTTGAATATCTAAATTCCCTCAAAGAGTAGAGACCGAGGATACCTGAGGCTGAGAAAACAAGAAGGGCATAAAGCCTCTTTTTCCATTTGGAAAGAGACCCTCCCAAAGGATCATCCTCAAATGATACAAGGTAGATTGTCACCCCAGCCAAAACGATGGGTGTGAGGGGCTCTGCATTCCTGAGCAGCGGGCTTGCTTTCAGTAAAATGTAAAAAACTGGTAATGAAAATACTGCTGAGAGAAAACTTGAGAATGACGACACCGTTACCGCTCTCATCCCCTCCCCACTTAAAACAAGTCTGTGGGCTGGCAGGATTGCAATGGCTGTATCCTCATCAGGAACGCCTACCATGACTGCAGGGATTATATTGACAACAGAATACGTTATTGAGGATACGAAAATCATGATTGCAATTTCAAAACTGTCAAATCTTGAAGAGAGAACAAAGGACGATCCGAGCATGAGCGATGCAAATGTGTTTGGATGAATTCCGGGAATCAACCCTGCAATAACCCCAATCAGGAAACCATATAATTCTGGAACCATTTTCTTTTCATCAGTTTTTCGATTCTCTCCACACTCTCACCACTTATTTCAGCCATCTCAGAATAGCCTGATATTCCGTACCTTTCAGAAAGCATCTGGAAGTAGTCAAAGGCAACATCATCTCTATCAAGATCCCACATGCCTGAGAACATTGGATGGAAATCCTGCATGAAATCGATTAATTCCTCAGAACTCATTGAATCAAGATCTTCTGCACTTTTTCCAAGGAGATTGTCTGATATTATGGTTTTCACAGCTCTCAGAAGGGTTTTCAGGTTGTACTTTCTGTTTTTTGGGGAGTACTTCTGAATTATCGAATCTATTTCCCTCTCACTGTAATCGAAAATTTTTGATCTCTTACCAATGGATGCCGATAGCTCCCTGAGGGTCAGATAGGTTCTCCTGTCAATTGGATACCTTCTCACCCTTCTACCCTTTCTCAGATATACATAGTGAACTGGTACTCCTTCCAGCTTTTTTTCGATAACATCCTTTGGTGTTAAATTTGATATTTCCTCTGCATCTGCCATGCATGAGAGAACAAGTCTGATCATTCCATGTTCTTTCTTGTTTTTAGAGGATGCCACATTTATGTACTGAAGATCTTCCTCAAGCTCCACAAGCATCTCTCTCATTTTCAGGGAAAAGAATTAAATCGGGAATAAAAACTTTTAGTGTGAAACACCCGGCACTCCTTCAGTTCAGGGGAAACACCTCAAAGGTTAAAAAACACATAAACAAGCTTAGGGGAGTGGAGATAGAGGAGAACAGATATGGCATAGATGTTTACTTTGAAGATGTCAATGATGCGAGAGCATTCCTCTCGAAGATAAAGAAGGTCATCAAGGCTGACGTAAAATCAAGCACCAAGTATGCCGGCCTGAGAAAAGGGAGAGTTAGGTGGTTTTTTACGTATTCGGTGAGGATCAGAGATGAAGATTGAGGAGTTTTTTCAGGTTAGAAATGGATTGAAAAGCTTGAGAGATATCTCAAACCCCAATTATGAGAGAGGTATGCTTTTCAGCATTCTACTGCAAAAAAGAATTGATAACGTTAAGAGAAGATACCACCTCTATGCATCGAGACTGCCAGAAATAGCGCATCACTGGGAATGGAAAAAAGAGATCCCAAAATGGGTCAGATTGCCACCGGTTATGAGGATAAAGCTTCTGATGAGATCGCTTGGGATGACGAACAGGGAGATATCAAGAGCTTTTTCAGATCCCGATTCGTCTGAAATGAGCGAGATGATATGGTCTGCAATATATTCTGACTTCATATACTCCCCAGTAGCTGTTAGAAATCAGTTTGCCAGAGGGCGAGTCGGGGAGAAAATGATAAGAAACTGCCTGGAAAAATCCAGCATAGAGTTCAAAGATGAGGGGCAACTGAGACCGGCAAGAAAGACTCCTGATTTTTACATAGAGGATGGAATTGAGATTAACGGAAGAAACATAAAATGGATCGAAAGTAAGGCGCTTTTTGGTGATATAAGACTCCATAGAGTTTACTCAAAAAAACAGTACAATCAGTATCTTGAACTTTACGGTGATGGCATGATAGTTTACTGGATGGGATTTATTGATGAGCTCACATCCCATGCCCTGATAAGAGACCACACATCGTTCATCGATCCAGCAAAGGAATTTCTTCTCAGGATGAGGGTCCATCTTGCTGATAAAATGGCTGAGAAAGTTGCAGAAAAACTGGATGGAATCGTTTTCGAATGGAAAGCAGAGGATGAACCACGATCCAGGGAATATCTAAGGGAGGTTTTGAGGCTGTTTGATTCTATAAATGGAAATGTTGTCGTGTGTGGATGGGATCCAAATCTGCGTAAAATTCTGAAAAAAATGGGATTTCAGGTTGTGATCGAAAAATAGCAGGGTAAAATCCGTTGAAGTATGGAAAAATTTATTAATTAGTCCATCATGATGAGGAAATAATGTCTCTCCGAGACATATTTCATGCTCTTGAGAAAGGACAAGACTGTCTTATTGTTTATCCAGATAATGATGTCTTCCTGTCAGTTTCAAAGCTCCTTGCTGATGAATTTGGGAGGGACAGGATTGGATGGTTTGTGTTCAATGAAATTGGAAAAAAAAGGCTTGAGAAATACTTCAAGACATTTGAAAAGATCGCACCGGAAAGACCCGGAAAGGTTTTCATGAACTACGATGAAATAGACAGGGAGACTGTTCTCGGCTTTGGCTATCACTTCCATGTTTTTACAGGATACAGTTCCGATGAATCCCTCATAAGGCTTGTTCTGGATGATGAGATCACGTTTATAAATTTTCTGTATTCAGGCGCTCTTGAAGATGGAAAGCAGATAGCTCTGAGGGATCTTTTTGATTTCATAATCGATGTAGAGGAAAAGGAGGCGCCACTCGGGAGAGAGTTCTTTTACAGGGTAAAGGCCTACGTTTACCCCCACACAGAATATTCGGGGTCGATAAAAATAGATAGTCATTACAATCTCATAGAGTGAACGAAACAGTTTTTTAGTATGAAAAAGTTATGGTATTCATGATTTCTGAGTATATCAAACCATCTGCACCGGGCGAGAAGGTTCTTGTGATCTATCCAAAAAATGAGGTTCTTTTCGCTGTTTTCAAGTTAATAACAAGGATACACGGAATTGACAAAATTGGATGGTATGCTTTTAATGATGTGGCAAAAAGGAGGCTTGAGGCTGTTTTTGAGATGTTCAAGGAGTATGCGCCAGCATATCCGGGAAAAATATACGGCAGCTATGATGAAATAGACTCAAAAGTTCTCATTGCGTTTGGCTATCACCTCTGCATATATGGTGGTTGCAGCGACGATATGCTTGTCAGGCTTGTTTTGGGAAAAGATGCCACACTTTATCTCTTTCTTCTAAAGGGAAGCGTTGATGAGATAAAAGAAAGGGGGATGAGAGATCTTTTTGATAAGGTCATTGAGATTGAGGAGAAAGAATACTCATTTGAAAAGACATTCACCTATTGCATATCCGAGTACGTCTATCCGTTCAGAGAATACACAGGAACCTTCAGGGTTACCAGTGAGTATGAGCTAATCGAATGAGTTAAGTATCCCACGTTTTCAAATTAGTTTCATGAAACCTTCAGAATTTGCCGGAATTCTTCAGAGATATGTTCGACCCCAGACCTTCCCGCTGGGCTTTAAATTTATAAAGGATGTGTCCGAAGTTCCAGAAAAGGCAAGGAGATTTGACAACATAACCCTCTGCCAGGGCTACAATCTTGCCAGATTTTACAGATGGACGGTATATCTCGACAACAAAACAGTATGTCCAATAGGGCTCATAGCCTACGGATTTGCTGAGCCAGATGAGCTTTACAAAACAGGAGAGCTTGCTGTTGCAGGTGGATACGCAGGAGATATCGAGACTGGAGTCAAATTTGAGGAATCGGTTGCAAAGCTTGATTATGGCGAGTACTCTGGAGTTCTTGTTTTTCCGCTTGAGAGAGACGAGGCTGAGCCCGATCTTGCAGTAATTCATGGGATGCCCGCACAGATACTGAGATTTGTTCATGCTGTGTTACATGATACTGGCGGTGCTCTGGAGACAAGGATACACGGTAGGGCTTCATGCAGCGAGTACCTTGAGGCATATATAGACAGAGAGCCAAAATTTGTTTTAACATGTTACGGGGAGAGAATATTTGGTTTGACTCAGGACCACGAGGTATCATTTGCCTTTCCATGGGAAATGGCTGACAAAATTGCTGAGAATCTCGAAAAAACCCACAGAAAAGGCATAAGGTATCCTGTCCCAATGAGCGGGTTGAGGTCAATGCCAGTTTTGCCCAAAAAGTATGAGGAATCTCTTGAAAACATCAGAAAATCAGACCATGGTTAAAAAATATCTGTGAATTCTTGTGTCATTTGTCAGCTCAGGATGAAAGGACAGACCAAGAATATTTTTTTCTCTCGCTGCAACTACTTTGTCCTCAAATCTGGCAAGAACCCTGACGTTACTTCCCACTTCATCAATAACCGGAGCCCTTATGAAGACGGCATTGTACTCTCCAACTTCATCAAACTTCAGAGGAGCTTCGAAGCTCTCTCTCTGCCTTCCAAAAGCATTTCTTCTAACTCTAACATCGAGAAGCCCTAAAAGCTTTGTTTCCGTTTTTCTCACCTGCTCATCTCCATGCTTCGAGATGATTATCAGTCCGGCACATGTCCCCATTATGGGATGTCCTGAATCTGCAAGCTCGATGATCTCGCTGGCTATGCTGTCCTTCCATATCAGCTTGGATATTGTTGTGCTCTCTCCACCGGGAATTATGACAGCGTCACACCCGGAAACCAATCCGGGTTTTCTGACTGCAACAACCTTTCCATCAATTCCGAGATCGTCAAGAGCCTTTTTTGTGATCGCTAAATGCTCCTCAACATCACCCTGAACTCCAACAACGGCAACCCTCATATACCTCTTTCTTGAAGCTGGATCTCAAGATCAGATACATCAAGACCTTTCATCGGCTCCCCAAGACCTTTACTCACCTCTGCCACAATTTCAGGCTTATCATAGTGCTCAACAGCCTCAACTATCGCTCTTGCATACATCTCTGGATTGGATGACTTGAATATTCCTGATCCAACAAACACACCATCAGCACCAAGCTGCATCATGAATGCCGCATCTGCTGGAGTTGCGATACCACCAGCGGCAAAGTTGACCACGGGAAGCCTTCCAAGTTGCTTTATCTCCTTCAGAACCTCAAAAAGCCCATCAATTATGGTGTTTAAAGTGTATTCCTCATAAACAATCTCATCACCGCTGAAATCGGATTTGAGCTCAAACTCCTCATTTATTCCTGACGGCAGCCTGAGGTAGGCTTTGCTGTAGGTTTCAGCAAGTCTGAATAGAGAGTCCCCATCCATTTTTTCAACCAGAGAGATTGCGTGGTTTATTATTCTCATGTGCTTCACAGCTTCAACAACATTGCCTGTTCCAGCCTCCCCCTTTGTTCTTATCATCGCTGCCCCTTCCCATATCCTTCTTGCAGCCTCTCCAAGACTTCTCGCTCCGCAAACAAACGGGACGGTGAACTTGTTCTTGTCAATGTGATAGAACGGATCTGCTGGTGTTAATACCTCACTCTCATCTATCATGTCAACTCCAATTGCCTCAAGAGCTCTCGCCTCTCCGTAATGTCCTATTCTCACCTTGGCCATCACGGGAATTGTCACGGCATCCATTATCTCCTGAATTTTCTTTGGATCAGCCATCCTCGCAACTCCACCGCTTGCCCTTATGTCAGCCGGGACTTTATGCAGAGCCATAACTGCTACAGCTCCAGCCTCCTCAGCAACCGCTGCCTGCTCAGCTGTTGTGACATCCATGATAACCCCGCCTTTCTGCATCTTTGCAAAACCTCTCTTGACGAGCTCTGTCCCGAATCTGAGTTTCTCGATATCCATATCCATCACCTGTTCATAGCCAGTAAATGCGAAGTGTTTTTTTATCTTACGCATAGGCTTCACGTGGGTGTGAAGGAGGCAAAGAAAAATTTTGTCGAAAGGAGGGAAAAACTAATCGACGATACCTTTTCACCGCTCGCTGAAGAGGTAAGAAAGATAAAGGAGAATTCGATTGACAGGATTGAGGAGCTGATTGAGGCTGCTGAGAGAAATTTCGAGAGAAGTGGAATTGAGTTTTATTTTACCAGAAGCTCGAAGGAAGCAATTGAGGTTGCTCTGGAATTCTTTGATGGAGCCAAAACTGTGGTTAAGTCGAAGTCACTTGTTGCACATGAGATAGGTCTTGTTGAGGAGCTTGAAAAACATGGGATTGAAATTTTCGAGACGGATCTCGGAGATCTGATTGTCAGCATGCTGGATGAAAAGGCGAGGCACTTCACAATGCCGGCCATCCACATCTCTGCTGAAAGAGTGTTCAGGCTGTTTGATGTAAAGGATGAGAACGGTCTGAAACAGAGGGTGAAGGAGATCATCAGGGAGAGAATTTTTGCCGCAGATGGGGGGATTACTGGAGCAAATGCAGTATCTGCAGATGGATGTGCAATTATAATCGAGAATGAGGGCAATGTAAGGCTTGTAAGCTCAATTCCTGAAAGACATCTCATTGTCACGGGAGCTGAAAAGGTTGTTGAGACTTTCAGTGATGCCATTAAGGTTGCCGAGCTAACATGGAGAAGCGCCGGATACAGCATGCCATCCTACCTGAATGTGATTGGCGGGCTGAGCAAAAGCGGAGACGTTGAAAAAAGAATCATAACCGGGCTTCACGGGCCTGAAAAAGCTGGAATTGTAGTGGTGGACAATGGTAGAACTGAAGCCTCAAAAACAGGTCTGAAAGAAGCCCTTTACTGTCTCAGATGCGGTGCATGCCTTTTCTCGTGTCCAGCATACATTGCACTTGATGCGGAGTGGGGCAGTGTTTATCCGGGTGGAATCGGGCAGGTATGGAATTACATTGCCAAGCATGAGACAAATCCATTCTACTGCCTCAACTGTGGAGTCTGTGAAGAGGTATGTCCACTAAGCATAAACACTCCGGAGATGATACGGGAGCTCAAAGAGACAACACTGAGAAAAATCCAGAAATTTTAATTAACCTTCACGGTAAATTTCGAGAGGTGGATTGAATGAAGCTCGGTTTTGTTGGTGCGGGAAGAGTGGGAGCGACATCAGCGTTCACATGCCTCCTCAACATGGATGTTGATGAGGTGGCATTGGTTGACATAGCTGAAGATCTTGCAGTTGGAGAGGCAATGGATCTGACACATGCATGTGCGGGACTAAATAAATATCCGAAGATTGTCGGTGGGAGCGATTATTCACTGCTGAATGGGAGCGATGTCATTGTTGTGACGGCAGGTCTTGCCAGAAAGCCGGGCATGACAAGGCTTGACCTCGCAACGAAGAATGCAGGAATAATCAGGGATATAGCGAGAAAAATAATGGAGCACAGCCCTGAGAGCAAGATACTCGTTGTCACAAACCCGATGGACATCATGACATACATCATGTGGAGGGAAACAGGAAAGCCGAGAAATGAGGTATTTGGCATGGGAAACATGCTTGACTCATCGAGGTTGAAGGCCACACTTTATGCTCAGGGAGCGAGGAACATAAGGAAGGCCTGGATAATCGGGGAGCATGGTGACAGCATGTTCATTCTGTGGAGTCAGGCAGACTTTGATGGGGATGTTGATAGGGGCAAAACCCTTGAGGAGGTCAGATTTGTTGCCGCAGAGGTGATAAAGAGGAAAGGTGCAACAATTTTTGGTCCGGCTGTTGCCATCTACAGAATGGTCAATGCTGTCATCAAAGACACGAAAGAGGAGATTCCTACAAGCGTGGTTCTGCAGGGAGAGTATGGCATAGAGGATGTTGCGGTTGGAGTGCCAGCAATCATTGGTAAGGATGGGATTGAGAGAGTGATTGAGTACGAGCTGAGCCATGATGAGGCTGAATCGCTGAGAAAATCTGCAAGCATTCTGAAGGAGAGGTTCAGGGAACTCAATCTTTAGCTTTTTTTTATCGAAATCTAAATATTCAGCCTGCCATTCATTGGCTGAAGTGCCGGGGTTGCAGAGAGGCACTGCGGTGGACTCGAGATCCACTGCCCGCAAGGGCACCTGGGTTCAAGTCCCAGCCCCGGCGTCTTTTCTTAATTGTTTTCTCAAGATTGATGATCTACCGTTCGTCAAGCTGTCTGCTCAAACCCAGTTTGAATGAAAACCTTTAAATAATCCAAAGCTTCATGATGCAGTGAATGGTACACAGCTTGACACACTGGTGGCGCTTTGGATTTTTTGGTTTCTGGTATAGCTTTGGCTATTGATGCTGGAGGTGTTCTTGGTGGTGTTGTGTTCGAGGTCTCTGGTGGCACTATGTATAAAATCTTTAAATAAAAGAGGTGAATAAAATTGTTGGGGAAGCAGAGGAGACTCAGGAGAATAATGAAAAATGGAAAAGCTCTGATAGTCCCGATGGATCATGGTATCACAAAACCGGTTGCTGGCATAGAGGATATTGACAGAGTCATAGAGATGCTCGATGGAGTTGCTGACGCCTTTATATTGCACAAGGGGATGGTAATGCATTCTGATCTTGTTGGGGACATGGAGTCAGCCCTCATCATTCACCTTTCCGCATCAACAAATTTAAGCCCTGACCCGCTTGCAAAGAAGGTGATCACATCTGTGGAAAAGGCAATACAGCTTGGTGCTGATGGGGTTAGCGTTCACATAAATGTTGGCAGCAGTACTGAGGGCGAGCAGATAAGGGAGGCATCAATTGTTGCAGAAAGATGCATTGATTACGGCATACCTTTGCTTGTGATGAGCTATCCGAGGGGAAGTGGCATAAATGAGTACGGTCTCGAGGAGGTGAAGCTTGCAGTCAGGACTGCAAATGAAATAGGCGCTGACATTGTGAAAACAAATTACACCGGAAGTGTTGAAACATTCAGAGAAGTGGTTGAATTCTCAAAGGCTCCTGTTCTCATTGCTGGTGGTGGGAAGAGGAGCGATGCGGAGATAATAGACATGGTTGAGGAGGCAATGATTGCTGGGGCAAGTGGAGTTGCTATGGGAAGAAATGTTTTTCAGGCTGAAGACCCAAGAGAGTTCGCATTGAGGGTGAGCAGAATCGTTCACGGTGTTGTTTATGAAAGAACTGTGGTTAATAGATGATGGCAGAATATGGGATGCTGTAAAGGAGAACATCATAAATGCGATAGAGCTTGGCTTTACAGGGGTGGCTGTCAGGGGGGAGTTTGTTGATAGGGCAAAAAAGCTCGGCAACATAGAGGTTGAAGTGGCAGAAATCACCAAGATAAAGTCTGCTGAGGATCAGGAGAGAGTTGCTGAGATGTCAAAAAGTGGTGAAAGGATATTTCTCGACTTTGAGGACTGGAAGGTAATCCCACTTGAGAACATAATTGCCATGAAAGGAGATGGAAAAATAATCGCCATCGTGAGAGATGCTGATGAAGCTGAGACAGTCCTCACAACTCTTGAGGCTGGAGCAGATGGGATTGCCATTTTTCCAATGGAAAGGGAGGAGATGATGGAGTTTTCAGGAGTCATTGAGGGCAGGAAAAATGTTGAGCTTTTAGCAGCCAAAATTGTTGAGATCAGGAAGCTTGGTATGGGTGATAGGGTGTGCATTGACACAATAACGCTGATGGAAGTTGGAGAGGGTATGCTTGTTGGAAATAAGGCTGAGTTCATGTTCCTGATAGGGAGTGAGAGTGAAGAGAGCGAGTATGTTTCATCAAGACCATTCAGGGTTAACGCTGGAAGTGTGAATGCCTACATTAAAGCTGGGGGCAGGACAAAATATCTCTCCGAGCTAAAGTCAGGGGAGGAGGTCGAGATTGTCAGATTTGATGGCAGAACACGGAAAAGCTTTGTTGGAAGAGTGAAGATCGAGAAAAGACCTATGGTTCTGATAAGGGCGAGAGCAGATGGACAGGAAGGAACCGTCATTCTTCAGAATGCAGAAACAATAAAGCTTGTAAATCCAGCTGGCAGGCATGTGAGTGTTTCTGAGCTTAAAAAGGGAGATGAAGTTCTGGTGTATATCGGCGAGAGGGCAAGGCATTTTGGAATTGCTGTGGAGGAGAGCATAATTGAAGGGTAGCTTTGTTGCATCAGTAAGAAGTTTTGCTGAGGCATCTCAGGCCGTAAGAATTGCAGACATAATCGAGTTCAGGCTTGACCTATTTTCCAGCCTCCCAGACTACAGCAGAATCAGGACAGAAAAGCCATCCATAGTGACCATTAGAAGGAAAGAAGACGGAGGTAGATTTGAGGGAGATGAAGAGGAAAGACTGGAACTTCTGTTAAAGTATTCGAGGCATTCTGATTTTGTTGATATCGAGACTGATATCGATGATGATACTCTTCTTAAATTTGAGAAAGTCAAGATTGTAGAATCTTATCACAATTTTTCAGAAACCCCCGACTATGATGTTCTTGTGGATATTGTTGAGGGGAGGAGAGGGGATTACATAAAGATAGCAACAATGGGGAATGGAAGAGAGGATGTTCTGAAAATTGTAAGGCTCCTTCTGGAGTATGAGGGGGTTATAGCATTTTTGATGGGGAAAAAATTTTCGTACACGAGGATACTCTCCTTCATACTCGGCTCTCCTTTCATATACTGCACGGTCTCAACCCCTGTCGCTCCAGGGCAGTATGATGTGTACACCGCGAGAAAAATACTGAAGGCAATGGGTGTGATATGAGAATTCTGATCTACGGAATGGGAGGGATGGGCAGGATTTTCAGGGAGTTCTTTGATACGAGAGGTCATTATGTTCGCGGATATGATCTGAGAAAGGAGATGAGTGAAATTGAGGAAGAGGAGATTCAGGATTTTGATGTCATCTTTCTCTGCGTTCCCATGGAGAGCATAGAAAATGCCCTTGATAGAATAGCGAGACTGAACAGGCAGGCTTTGATTGTTGACATTTCAACGATAAAATCCACCTCAGTACCTCACCTTGAGAAATACGGTTTTGATTATCTCAGCATCCATCCAATGTTCGGGCCGGGGAGCGAGATAGGGCTTTCAAACATAATCGTGGTGTCTCAATCTGAAAGAGAGGAAGCAGAGAGAATTCTTGATGAACTCAGAAAGGCTGGAGCAATTCTGTCTTACCTGCCTTATGAAGAACATGACAGAAGAATGGCA
>Ga0256830_1001850_pt1 | contig 14571 bp, 9 predicted proteins | sample 128326metaG_FD_190537 | JGI IMG/M metagenome (GOLD analysis project Ga0256830, IMG submission 190537) | Hydrothermal vent microbial communities from Lau Basin, Pacific Ocean - 128-326 | ecosystem: Environmental > Aquatic > Marine > Hydrothermal vents | place: Pacific Ocean: Lau Basin | collected... | reverse complement strand
TGATGGATACGGACAGCCAGCGTATGCGCGGTGAACGACCCTTCGTGTTTACCCAGTTAAAAACGGGTGAAGGTCTGGATGTGGTGGTTGAGTTTTTAATCCGGGAGGGCATGTTGAAGGCACCGTAGTAAACCAGCAGTCCTGAACAAACGGTGGGCCACAGTCCTGCCTGCACAGAAAACCGTAGCGACCAGCAAAAGCATTTCCTCTGTTTTAGTGTGGCATTTAAGCAATATTGACCCGGTTTTGCAGATGCTTTAACCTGCTTCGGCCTGGAAATTAACTATTTTGGGTGTTTTTTAACATCATTGATAAAATTTTAAGAAAGGGGAGCTGGTTATGACTTTTGCTATTATACTTTTTGTTGTATTGATGGGCACTGCATTTGTAGGTATGTTTACCTCTTAATTGATGGTAACCGGCAGCTTCCCTACGGGGCAAACTGCCTAAAAAGGGCTGGAATGGCGATATGCTGCTCCAGCCCTTTTTTATTATGTGTTATCTCAAGGCCGGTTTTTTCCACAGGTTTGTAATAAATACTTTGACGTGCGATTGACTTCCTGCTCAATTTCGACCAGCAAATCTGTAAAATTCTCTGTAATATCATTTTTCCTGACCTTATCAACAAGAACATCACAAATTTCCGACAATTTTCGGGCTCCAAGGTTAGCACTGCTACCTTTGAGTGAATGGGCAGAAAATTCGATGCTCTCTACATCCTTGCTTTGAATGGCCACACGAAGCTCATTGAGCCGTTTATCAGCACCTTCAATAAATAACAAAACAATCTCGGCATATTGTTCTTCTGAAAGCACCTCCACAAGATCTTCCAATAATTTCAAATCAAAATATGCAGATAAGTCTACGTCATTCTGCGGCTTCGTCTCTAAAACATGACCCGTAATCATGGGAGCGGCCTCCACATCACTACTCCCTATTGCAAACCGGGAAAAAACATCACGTATTGCCTGTATGCGTATGGGTTTAACTAAAAAATCATCCATACCAGACGACAGACATGCCTCACGGTCCGCATCCAGCGCATTCGCCGTCAATGCAATAATTGGTGTACGTTTCAGTCCTTGCTCACCTTCCATTTTGCGCATTTTTCTCGTCGATTCAAACCCATCCATAAGTGGCATTTGGCAATCCATTAAAACGACGTGATATTTGTTTGACTGAAATAATAAAAATGCCTGTAAGCCATCGCTCGCAATATCAACTTTATAACCCTGTTTATGCAAAATTGTCACAGCAACCTGTTGATTTATTGCATTATCTTCCACCAAAAGCACCGAGGCCGTGTGTGTGTGACTCCGTGATGAAAAATGTTTGTCAGTAGTCTTCATACTTTTTGTATCAACATTCTCTTTGCCTTCCAACAATGACAAAGCTTCAAACAATGCAGCTCCTCTTACCGGGCGGCTAATATTTGTATCAAGCTGAAAAGTCTCCATTTTTTCAATGGAATCATTATCCGAAAGTCTGAAAATTCCAATGCAATTTTTTGCATTGACGATTTTTCTTCGTAAGTCGTATGCGCCTGCAATATTGCAGCTCAACAATTCATCAATATCCAGTATTGCAAGATCAACGGAAGGAATATTCGGAACGGTAAAAACATCATTGGTGCAGTCAATAGACATCACCACCGTACACCCCCAATATTCTACAAGACTGGTGATCGCCTCACGAACAGCAACGCTGCGTGCAAAAATATAAACCGTCAAATTAAAAAATCGACCTTCCTTACGGTAGTCTCTCATTCGCTCTGAAGAGGAAAGCTTGGCTGTAAACCAAAATGTACTACCGACACCCTCAACAGAATCTACACCGATCTTCCCATCAAACAGCTCCACCATTTGTCGGCATATTGATAAACCAAGACCAGTACCACCATATTTTCGGGTTGTTGATTCATCGGCTTGCGTAAAAGTATCAAATATTAATTTCTTGGCTGACTCGGAAATGCCAACACCTGTATCACGCACGATAAATTTATAAAAATTATCACCGCTAGAAGAATGGTTCTTATCGCATTCCAAACCAATAAATATTTCACCATGATCTGTAAACTTCATCGCATTACCAATCAGGTTATTCAATATCTGCCGTAATCTGGTGGGATCACCAAGAACATATTCTGGTATGTCATTATTAATATGAGAAATAATTTCAACGCCTTTGTCTTGTATTTTCTTGGCGTATAGCCCCACCACCTCTTCAAGTAAATGCCGTACATCAAAAGAAATTGATTCAAATTTTATTTTTCCTGCCTCAATTTTTGAAAAATCCAATACATCATTAATAACACTCAATAAGGCCTCTGCTGAATTATAAGCAGTATCAATGAAATATTTTTGCTCGGAAACCAGATGAGTATCACGCAGTAAATCCAGCATACCCAGCACGCCTGTCATCGGCGTACGTATTTCATGGCTCATGTTAGCGAGAAAAGTTGACTTCGCTTTTGTCGAGTCTTCAGCTTGTGAATATGCCAATGACAACCTGGTATTTTTTTCGCTTAATTCCTGACTCTTGTTTCGCACACTCCGAGTTACTGCACGGGCAATAAAAATGCCTACTACTAACGAAAAAATTCCCAGCAAAAGTAACATTAACCAAATAAACTGATAATCATTTTTGTTACTCTCCACCGCCCTGTCGGTGTATTCCTGTTGCAAACGAATCAACTCATCCAAAAGACCCAATAATATTTTTTGTTCTTGAAGACCCTCGGTTGCAGCAACAGTGATGATATTATCCGGCGTTTCCTGCATCAATAATTCAGCAACGGTTCGGTTTTTGAGTTGCGCCCTGTTTGCGGCTACTTCCAAACGTTTGTAAATTTCATATTCTCTTTCATTGGTAGCCAGTCTGACCAGCTCTTCTCTTTGATGCCGATAATCACCCGCATATGAATAAAAACGTAACAACTCTTCATCCCGTGCAAAATAATCATCTGTTGCCAGCATGGTATAAATACTGATTGCTCTTTGCAAAATGGCATCACGCATGGCAAAAGCCAGCGCAACTTTTTTGTTATGCACATCAACAATGGCTTCCGTATTGGCATTGAATTCCTGCAAGCGATACAAACTTACCGAGGTTACCAGCAAAACCAGCACCAGTATGACGCCAAACCCCATGCCCACGACACTTGCCAAACGGCTATATTCTGTGCGTTTCGTGTGTCGCTGTTGAGAACCCCGCCATGGCATTCGCATTACAGGCTCCCCATCAAGAAACTGAAGGCAAGCAGAAGAACAAGCATCACATAACGGTGGAATCTCACGCTGCCATAACAGCGTCGCAAATCGAACAGATGCAATAATTCATTACTATTCAAAGGGATATGTACCACTCAGCATGAAAAATGATGGCTTTTTTCCGGCCTCACTTTAAAAAAAACCTGAAGTTCCGCTACATTTTGCCGCTATTTTGCGAAGAAATCACTAATTCTGGATAAAGCCCTGCCCGTAACGGGAAAGCAAATGTCGGTGAAACAGGACAAGGAATGATCTCACAACACCATTTTTTTCATGAGGGTAGCGTCTTTAGGGGTGTATTAATCTGTGCCATTTTCTTAAGCATTTCACTACCGAATGCGATAGCACAAAATAATACCCTATCGACAAAAAAACCTCCTCCAGTAAAAGATATACGAATTTTAATTGATATTTCGGGCAGCATGAAGAAAACGGACCCCAACAACCTTCGTCGGCCCGCAGTCAAATTGTTTGCCAGTCTGTTGCCTGAAAATATTTTTTCCGGTGTATGGACATTCGGAAAATGGGTCAACATGTTAGTCCCCCACAACATAGCAGATTCAAAATGGAAAACCTCCGTCCACGCACAAGCAGCGAATATTAATTCAACCGGTTTATTCACCAACATTGAAGAAGCGCTACGGCGTTCAACCTGGGACTGGAAGGAATATGACCCTCAATATGAGCGCACCATTATTATTCTATCTGATGGCGTGGTCGATATTTCAAAAAATCCAGACGAAAATAATGATTCCAGATCACGTATTTTGAACGAAATTCTAACAACACTCTCCAACGCCAAAGTCATTATCCATACCATTGCCTTGTCATCACTATCGGACCAGGATTTATTACAACAATTATCATCTGCCACCGGAGGCATTCACGAAACCATTGAAACGACAGAAGAACTTGATAAAACATTTATGCGCATATTTGATGTCGCAACCCCGAGAGATGAATTACCGCTTATCGACAATAAAGTGAAGGTTGATGAAAGCATTAAAGAAATAACATTTTTAACTTTCCGCAAGGATAAATCGAAAAACACATACATTATTTCCCCCTCGGGAAACAAATATTCTGCTGAAAAAGAAAGTGATGACGTTACCTGGCATTCAGAGAATCAATATGACCTGGTAACAATAAAAACACCGGAAACGGGGACATGGCGTGTTGATGCAGCTATAGACCCGGATAATCGGGTTATGGTTGTCACTGACTTAAGACTTATTACCAGCAATTTACCGGACAATCTCCTGGCAGGCGATACAATCTCTTTTTATGCACACCTGGAATCTGAACAAGAAATCATAAAGCGTCGGGACTTCCTTCATTTCGTACGCATGTCGATCAAACATTCAAATGAAACAAAAAAAGAGCCCTATTTAATAAAACTGAAGGATGATGGAAAAGGTATTGATGAACATAAAAAAGACGGCATTTACTCGGCAGAAATAAAAAAAACGGATATTCTGAAAACGCACACATTTGAACTACTGGTTAATGGCACTACATTTAAACGAAAAAACACAAAAAAAATAAAAATTGTTAAATACCCCGCAATTATCGATATAACCAAAACACCACATAATGATATTTCTGTCAGTGTTATTCCTTATCAAACATTGATTAATACAGAATCTCTGGAAATCACTGCCATATATTCCAGGCCTAATGAAAGTGATGATAAATACCCCATTAAAAAAATCAGTCCAGCAGAATGGAAAACAACCATACCAACAAATAATATTTCAGGAAATCATAAGGTAACAGTAAAAGTTATTGGAAAAAATAAATATGGGAAAACAATTAAAATTACAACAGAAACCGAAAATATATTTATTGGTGACAAAAAATATGAAGAAACTGAAAATCACTCAGAAAACCCCGTTGTTAAAAACAATAATACAACTGAACAAGAAACAACAAGCTGGTTAAGTGTTATTTTTTCATTTCTCGGGTTTAACTTTGTTTTAATATTATCAGTATTTTCCCTGTATAAAATATGGATAAAATATAAATACAAATTACTTCCCCTTCCTTGTGAGGAAATAGCCAATGCCTAGCCCTGGATTAAGTACAACACTCATTCTTGGTGAAATAATCCTCATAGAAACGGTATTGATTATAGCAGTGTCAGTCTATTTTATTTTAAAGTTAAAAAAGAAATCATTAAAACTTAAAAATCTTTTGGAATCATTCCTGGATGATGAAAAAAATAGATTATCCAACCTTTCATTGTCACTTAAAAAGCCGGAATTTATTGATGATGAAAAATATAATGCAACATTAAAAAATATCATCAGTGAAGAAAATTTACTGTATAAATACCTAATTAATGTTTTTTACCATAATGATACAAAATCACTGGATTCCCTTTCTACAGAAATACAAAAAATAACCAAACCTTGCGCAGAACTACTTCCTGGAAGTGATCCCCCAGAGACCGATGAGCTAGATAGCGATCCAGTCATTAATGTGGATGATGCAATTGATGAGTTGTTATCGGATGATGAAAAAACAGAAGTAGATATTGAACGTGATCCTGAATTTGATTTAAGCGAACCCACAAAAACTGTTTCTGAAAATCCGATAGAAGAACTTATTGAAACCAGTATAGAAAATGATGAAATCGCTGAAATCCCCAGCGACTTGTTAAACAATATCCCCCCAACAAATGAAAATGAAAGCAACCCGGAAGATATTTCTAAAAACGATGAACCGGATAGCGAAATCATCGAGAATAAACCGGAAAAATAACGAAATAATCCCTCAATACTATGAAACTTTGGAGCCTGAAAAATAAATATATCCTGATTGTGGATGACTTTGCCGGCATGCGCACAATGTTGCGAAATATGCTGACTCCCTATCGCCCCGAACATATTGCAGAAGCCGTGTCAGGAGAAGAGGCATTAAAAGCAATCCAGGAGAATGATTTTGATATTATTCTTTGTGATTACAACCTTGGCCCGGGAAAAGATGGCCAGCAAATACTGGAAGAAATAAAAGAGCGTGAATTAATCCCCTATTCTGCAATATATATTATGACAACCGCAGAAAATACGTCTGAAATGGTTATGGGTGCGGTTGAATACTCCCCTGATGATTATCTGTCAAAACCATTTACAAAAGAGGTATTGATATCACGACTTAAAAAACTTATTAAACGAAAATCAAGCCTGAAGAAAATATCGACTTCCACCCGCCAGAGAGATTATGAATCGGCAATCAATTTTTGTGATGAGCAACTTTCTGATAACCCATCTAATCGGTTTGAATTATTGAAAATAAAAACAGAACTTTTATTACGTATCAATGATTACGACAACGTTGAAGAACTGATAAAACCAATCCTGGAAGAACGTGAAATACCCTGGGCCTTACTTTATCTTGGGCAGGCACATTATTATCGGGAAAATTACGATGATGCACGGTTTATTTTTGAAGACTTAATTGAAGACCATCCCAACTATTTGTTTGCACATGACTGGCTTGCCAAATTACACCGAACCAATAAAAACTACGCTGAAGCCCAAAAAGTGCTTGAAAAAGCCACAATAAAATCTCCCAAAGCCATAAAACGCCAACAAATTCTTGCTGAAATTTCTTTTGAAAATAAAGATTATGACACCTCAGAAAAATCCTATAAACGGATTACACGTACTGGAAAAAACTCATATTATTTGAATCCTGATGATTATTTTGGCTTAGCTGAAGTTTATCTGAAAAAAGACAGCGTTTCTGACGTGCTCGACACCATGTCTGACATGCGAAAAGAATTCAGAAATGCCGACTCATTAAAAAATATGAAATCACATATCAACGAGGCTTTTTTATATGATCGTTTACAACGAAAAAAAGAAACTAACGAACGTATTGATAAAATAATTTCTATTTTCTCAAAAGACCCAGGGTCTGTAACCAGTGTTGATTCTATTGAGCTAGCCAAACTTTGTTATTCCCACGAGCGGAAAGAGGATGGAAACAAGTTCATCCAATATGTTATTAAAAATAATCATGACAACCAGGAAACTATCGATGAAATAATTTCTCTGCTTACCAGCATCGGGTTCTCCAACACGGAAATTAATGCTCTGTTAAAATCACGCGACGAAGTTATTGAGCTCAATAATCGCGGAGTAAAGCTGGCTACCACAGGGAAAATTGCTGAATCCATATCATTGTTTGTCGAGGCCGCAACTGCAATGCCGGAAAATCATGTGATTAATCTGAATACGGCGCAATCACTTATTATGCATATGAACAAGTCCGGCGCAACTGAAGCATTGATGGATGAAACAAAAAAATACCTGGATAAGGTAAAATTTACCGGAAAACCCAGTGAGAAATATAAAATACTCACGGCATCCTGGCAAAACCTGGTAGAAACTCTCAACTAAGGAATGGAGCATTAATCACAATCTGGTGCTGTTATGAAAAACAATATCGAAAAACTGGATTTTTCCACCGTGTTGGCAGGTAGTATTCATGATATGAAAAATTCACTTGCCATGTTACTGGGATCACTTGCAGATATTTCATCGGAATGCGAGGGGGTTAACTGTTCAATAAAAAAAGAACTTTCACGTATCCGGCATGAAGGCCAACGGGTTAATCATGATCTTATTCAATTATTGACATTATATAAAATTGATCAATCTCAATATTATCTTAATATTGAAGAGGTCAATATTTATGATTATCTGGAAGAAATACTCCTGGAGTGTAAATATCTGCTCAATGATCGGGGAATCGATATTTCCCTGCAATGTGACGTTACGTTAAGCGGATTTTTTGATGCGGAACTCGTTTCAGGGGTATTAAAAACAATCATTAATAATGCATATCAGTATGCACATGATAAAATACTGATGAGTGCTGAATCCGTTAATGGCTTTATAAAGCTGACCATTGCTGATAATGGAAAAGGTTACCCATCACATATGTTATGTGAACAATCAGTGCATAAAACCACCAGTAATTTTGCTACAGGAAGTACTGGGCTTGGGCTCTATTTTTCTTCGCAAGTTGCAGAATTACATAAAAATAAAAGAAAACGTGGTTATGTTCAGATTACAAATGCCACCCACTCCAGTTCTGGGCTCAAAGGTGGCTGCTTTTCAATTTTTCTGCCATAATTTCGTGCCGTATAAATCACCACGGAATAAAATATCTTTCGTCATAACATTAACGCTATCCCGTTGACAGAGCCAGTCAATACAAGGGGGCGGAGGAACCAATAGCATGATTAATGTATGAGCTGCGTAACCTTTTCCATTAATCCGGCATAACCATGTGAAGCCAACAGGAAGGCACTGTCATAATACAACTTTTCTCACACACCAAAATGTACAAAAAAATGCCTCAATTCCCTCAAAAAAAACAAGCCAATAATGCCAAGCCGCTCATAATAGCAGGATTCTCCAGTATATTGGTATTGATGATTTTACTGATTGGGTTCTGGAGCAAGAGCCTTTCCGACAATAAACATTTATTGTCCAGCATGGCCAGCATAACGGTTGAAACTGGTTTGATCACAAAATTATTCAATACGATATATCAGCAAACGATAACATTGTACCAAATAAATGAAGCTCAAGACCCAACAAAAAAAGAAACCCATTATGCGCAATATCTGGATTTCAGCAAAACATTGTCCAGTATTTACGCACAACTCGATGCCGGTAAATTTAACAGCGAATCGGTACAGGCCTGGGGCACAATACAGCAAGCGTTTACCCAGCGTCACAATATTGAAAAAATATCAGCCGATCTTCATAAAAATGGAGAACATGAGAAATCCTACGAATACCTGATAAACAATATTTCGCCTCTACAAGATGGTCTAATGAACCAGCTTTCAAGTCTGCTCAATGAAAATGGACGAAATGGGGCTGGAAATAACGTAGATGATATCATGAAGGAAGCAACGAACAAGATTTCCACCACTTATTTTTTTGTTTATTTACTCGGTGGAATTTCTATTTTTCTCGGTATTTTTACTATCTACATTCTTAAACGTACAGAGAGTACCGAAGCGGCATTAATTGCCCAGGGTGAGCGAATTCAGTGGCTGTATGAAGCAACATCGCGATCCGGCATCAGCCTCGATGATCGTATTACCGAAACCCTGAAATTGGGTTGTCGTGTACTGGGGACAGAAATCGGTAAACTGGGCCGCCAGTTTCCGGAAAAAAATGAATCTGTATTTCTCAATACCATTGCCCCGCCTGAGCTCCCTGCAAAACGCGGGTTGGTACTGCCTCTGGATAAGACATTTTGCAATATTACCTTTTCAGCAGATGGGCCGATTGCCATACAACACGTCAGCAAATCTTCCTATAAAGATCACCCTGCCGCAGAGTTTCTTGGCATGGAGGCCTACATAGGCACAACCATTTATGTGCATGACAAGAAATTTGGCACGGTGAATTTTTCCAACCGGCAGCCTATGGAAAAACCCTTCACACAAACTGACATGGATTTTGTTAACCTGCTGGGGAAATGGATCAGTGTGACCATGGAACAGATGATCATCGAAGATGAGTTGCAAAAATCTAAAGATGAAGCTGAAGCTGCAAATCATGCAAAAACAGCTTTTCTGGCAAATATGAGTCATGAAATTCGCACACCATTGACTGCTATTCTGGGTTATTCCGAAATGTTGCTGGATGATGATCAATCACAAGAAGAGATAGAACACGAAATCAATTCCATCATCACCAGCGGTAAGCATCTCCAGCAAATTATCAATGACATCCTTGATTTATCAAAAATTGAGGCTGGACAGCTTATTGTTGAATACCAAGATGTTTCTCCCACTGTTTTTATGAATGAACTTGATGCTATTTTAGGCTCGCAGGTAAGTGAGAAGGGGTTATCATTTTATATGGAGTACCACTTCCCTATCCCGGGAACTATTCGCACGGACCCTACCCGTTTAAAGCAAATCCTTCTTAATCTTTGTGGCAATGCGATAAAATTCACCCGGGAAGGCAATATTAATATTGCAATTCAATATCTTTCAGATTCAAACCAACTACAAATCACTGTTGCCGATACAGGCATTGGCATTTCTGCTCAGGAACAAAATAAAATATTCTCTCCTTTTACTCAAGCTGATAACTCCACTACACGTATTTATGGTGGGACCGGGCTTGGCTTATGTATTTCCAAACAATTAGCCAAGACGCTGGGCGGTGATATTACCGTGACAAGTGAAAAAGGAAAGGGCAGTAAATTCACAATCACTATTGATGTCTGCATTGAAAAAAATAAACTGGAAATGATGAATGCTACACCTGTTCAGGAGGCTCCTTCCAGCAATAAATCCGCTCATCAGCATATCCAGCTGGCTGGCCATATATTATTGGTAGAAGATAACCCTGGAAATCAACAGCTCATTACAAAATCAATCCGCAAAATTGGTTTAACCGTCGATATTGCTGAAAATGGGAAAATAGGTATAGAAAAAGCATTATCAGGCAACTACAACCTTATACTAATGGATATGCAAATGCCCGTAATGAGTGGCTTGGAGGCAATACGGAAATTGCGTGAGCAGGGATACACCGTACCCATTATCAGCATAACAGCGAATGCCATGCAGGAAGATAAAAGCAGTTGTATTGCAGCTGGTGCCGATAACTACCTCACAAAACCCCTGGATTTCGGTCATTTTTATGAAGTACTTTCTACTTATCTGGTTGCCCGTGAACAATAAAATCCAAGTGCAAAAAATACATTTTATACACATTCACAACTTATCCTGTCCCGGCTGATTGTCACCACTTGACCTGCAACGGTTTTGGCATGAACATGGGCAGCATGTCACCACCTTACACATCGTCAGAAATTAACCTGCAACAGGAATTCCCACTGCTGGATTCAGTCCACTACCTGAATCATGCTGCTGTCTCCCCGTGGCCAATTCGAACGGCCAATGCCGTAACCGATTTTGCACACGAAAATGCCACACAAGGGTCGAAACACTATCCTCAATGGATCAACACGGAAGCAACGTTGCGCAAGCAATTACAACAACTGATCAATGCCAAATCTGTTAATGAAATTGCACTGCTCAAAAACACTTCCGAAGCTTTGTCGGTTGTTGCATTCGGTTTACCCTGGCAAAGCGGAGATAACATCGTCAGTATCAAAGGAGAATTTCCTTCAAACCGGGTGGTATGGCAGGCTTTAAAACCCAAAGGGGTTGAGTTGCGCCTTGCTGATATTGACGATGCCTGTCCCGAGGAAAAGTTGTTAAAACTTGTTGATAAACACACTCGTCTTATTACTGTCAGCTCAGTGCAATATGCTTCCGGGTTTCAGCTTGACCTTGCCTACATTGGTGCTTTTTGCAAAAAAAATAATATCCTGTTTTGCGTCGATGCCATCCAGAGCATCGGAGCATTGCAATTTGATGTACAGGCAATACAGGCAGATTTTGTCATGGCTGATGGTCATAAATGGATGCTGGGACCTGAAGGGCTTGCATTTTTTTACTGCCGCGAAGAACTGTTTGAGAGATTGACACTGCACCAGTACGGTTGGCACATGACTAATACATTCACCGACTTTGACAATGAGGAATGGCAGCCTGTGAATACTGCCCGCCGGTTTGAGTGTGGCAGCCCTAATATGCTGGGCATTCATGCACTTTCGGCCAGCCTGTCGGTATTGTTGGAGTTTGGAATGGAAAATGTGGAAGCCTGTATTTTGGAAAATACACGTTATCTGTTTGAGCAGATCAATACTGCTGAGCAATTGATGTTATTAAGCAACACAACTGAAGGGCGTTACAGCGGCATTGTGACTTTTCACCATCGCACATTGAATAATGACAGACTTTTTTCGCTGTTAACCGAACAGGGGGTAATGTGCGCACAGCGCGGGGGAGGGATTCGTTTTTCACCGCATTTTTATACACCAAAAGAAAAAATCCGGCATGCACTTAACGTTGCTGCGCAGGCGTCATAAACCGCCGAAAATAATTCTCTGTTGTTTGTGCAGCGACGGTTTCCCATCGAACATCGCGCAGCCCGGCAATGCACTCGGCAACGTGTCGAACATAAGCGGGCTGATTTGGTTTGCCACGATGTGGCATCGGCGCAAGGTATGGAGAGTCTGTCTCCACCAGCATACGCTCCCCCGGTATTTTTTTGGCGACTTCTTTTAATTCTTTTGCGGAGTTAAAAGTCACAATACCGGAAAAGGAAATATCAAAGTTCAAGTCCAGTGCTCGTTTGGCCACATCCCAGTTTTCCACAAAACAATGCATTACACCACCGACTTCATCGGCACCCTCTTCTTTCAAAATACGCAAGGTATCTTCCGTTGCCTCCCGCATGTGAATAATCAGTGGTTTTTTTGTCGTTTTTGATGCGGTGATATGGGTACGAAAACGTTCGCGCTGCCATTCCAGGTCGCCCTCTTCACCTTCTGTGCAACGAAAATAATCCAGCCCGGTTTCACCAATGGCGACTACCTCGGGTTCAGCGGCTAAATTGATCAATTTTTCGCTGGTGGGCTCTTCCCCTCCCTGCGCTGTGGGATGCACGCCAACCGAAACCGAAATCTGTGTATGGGCTTTGGCCATCGTCAACAAGGTCGGGTAATGTTCCAGGTCAATGGAAACGCACAAAAAATGCCCGACACCTTGTGCCGCTGCATTGTCCAGTGCGCCTTGCAATTCGCCGTTCCACGGTGAAAGCTCCAGACGATCCAGATGACAGTGTGAGTCCACTAGCGGGGTATTTTCAGGCAAAGAAATAGACATAGGTAAAACGTCCTGTTGGAAAAATGAGAAGTGTTAACATCCTGCCTGTCCGCAAAACCCAGGAAAATCTAACGCAAAGGCGCGGAGACGCAAAGATCGCAGAGAAAGTATTTTATGTTTAAACAATCAGCTGTTTTGGGGTATTCATTCGTTGTAATAACGCATATGCACCATGCCTAAAAAAACTCTGCGCCCTTTGCATCTCCGCGTTGGGTTTTCATTTTCTTTCCGGTTTTAAATGTAGAGTTTCACATTTAAGGAATGAAACAAGCTGCGTGTAACAATGAGACTACATGGTATGCGTCTGACGATCAGACTTCAATGCACCAGCGAGGTAGGTTTCAATTTTATTGCGTACGGCACCGTTATCCTGATTGCTGAATTGCACACCGATACCGGCAATGCGCGCACCTTGGGCACCCGCCGGTGTCACCCAGATAATTTTACCGGCAACTGGCAATTTCTCTGTTTCTTCCATGAGGGTGAGCAGCATAAAAACTTCATCGCCCAATTTGTATTTTTTGTTGGTGGGAATAAACAGTCCGCCGTGTTTCACAAAAGGCATGTACGCTGCGTACAAGGAACTTTTGTCCTTGATGGCCAACGAGAGAATACCGCCTTGTCGAAAATCACCGCTCATGTATGTACTGACTCCTGATACTGTTTTATCTTATTTTAAAGCCATTTATCGTAAACCAAGACGCTGACGGCTCCAGCTCACCATCAGGTCTTCCATGGCCAGCTGTGCATTTAACTGACTATTGCTCCAGCGGGCAGTTTCGGTGATCTGTTCCAAATAGGCAAACAGCCGCTTCAGTTCCAGTCCGGTCACCAGTTTTAGCAATTGCGGACTCAGATCACCATTGGTAATAACGACCGGGTCAGCCCCTGACTTGAGACGGATCAAGTCCATCACCCAGCTACTGAGCCACCGGGTGGCTTTGGGCAACCCCAGTTCAGACCACTGTTTTGCACAGACTAACGGGTCAGTCTTGCCCTCTGCCACGCCGACCCATTGACTGGCCAGATCGTGGCGCACTGCCAGCCCTCCCGTTTCATGTAAAGCCTGGGCAGCCAGCGGAGCACCGTTGCTCAGTGCCAGCAAATTTTTGATCGTTGCGGGTTCTTTCACCTCGTTGAGTTGCGTCTGCAACCAGGCTTCGCTGGTCTGTGCCTCTGGTCGCGGGAAAACCACTTGCTGACAGCGACTGCGAATCGTTGGCAATAATAACGAGGGCTGACTGCTAATCAATATCAGCAGCGCATCCTCGGTGGGCTCTTCCAGGGTTTTCAGCAGGCTGTTGGCAGCATGTCGGTTCATTGCCTCGGCTGGATTGATGAACACTATCTGGCGGCCAGCATACTGACCTTTTAGCGCAAAAAACTCGCCCGTGGCACGGATACGATCCACGGGAATCGCCTTGCCTGCTTCTTCGGGTTCCAGCCAGATCAAATCTGGATGCGTGCCAGCCGCCAGCAAACGGCAGCCTTGGCACTGGCCACAAGCCGTACCGCTCT
>Ga0256830_1001849_pt1 | contig 14573 bp, 12 predicted proteins | sample 128326metaG_FD_190537 | JGI IMG/M metagenome (GOLD analysis project Ga0256830, IMG submission 190537) | Hydrothermal vent microbial communities from Lau Basin, Pacific Ocean - 128-326 | ecosystem: Environmental > Aquatic > Marine > Hydrothermal vents | place: Pacific Ocean: Lau Basin | collected... | reverse complement strand
AATCTCTCTTTTTAACATCTCCTTCACAGACATCTTTACCTCCAAAAACAACAGAATAAATTGTATATTTATTATATCAACTTCAACCTGAAAAGTATCTCATCTTATAACTGAGCCATCAGGTTTGTGAACCTTATGAGGTCATCAGAGAAATGTGCGAAAGATTTTTGATATTACCATCTTTTACGGATCTCTTCCATTTCTTCTTTAAATCCATTGTTGCCATGTTTAGCATTTTAGCCCAGCTTCATCAGTCGGAAACGTAGAATCAGCTGCTCCAGATGGTCTCAATTAGTTAAAATACGAAAAAACGCAAAAGGCAAGATCTGACCCATCTATCTATTTTTCGGGTATCTTCGATATGTATTGAGATGCCCAAAGGGCAGATCTATACGCTCGCTGTGCATTATCAAAACCAACCCTATATTTATAAATAAAAATAATAATTCTATAAATTAAAACAATGTAATTAGTATATCCATTGTGGTATATTAATATAAGGAGCGGTAAGTCCGCTGTGGATTCTGCTGGTGTTCCCTTCCATCGGTTGGCAAAGCCAGCAGGGGATGGCATCCACAGGGCACGCTCTTTTTTTATGGTAAATAGACATTGTCGTATTTTACTTTTTCTTTAAAAATATCGTACCACTCTGTGTCATTTCTTTCGTATTTCCTGAATATCCCCCATGAAAACAAATCAACTGCCTGAAGAGGCAGGTCCTCATGGGAAAGATGGTGGTCAATATAAATCGGGATAAAAGGATCTATCTTACCCTCTAATTGTCTAATAATATAATTATTGAACTCTTTGATTTCCTTCTTGCTCTTACTTTTATCTATTATGAAACTAACTCTTACAGATGCATTTGAAAAAGGGATAACATCAAGGACATTTCTTGCAATAAAATTATAAACGCGGTCCTTCCTTTGGTGAAGATAATCATAGACACGCCTTTTATTAAGAGTTAAAGCATAAAGTTCAAAATTTACTGATTCTACATGTCTATAAAAGTATTTCTTTATGTTAATAGACTGTTTTGTTCCTTTCAACTCAAAACTCGTTGTCTTCTTTAATTTGTTTTTAATCGTTCTTTTGACTGCTTTTGCTATTTGTTTTCTATCATCCACTCCTTTTATCAGCATCACTGTAATGGTAAAATATTTAGATGGCTTTTTTGTAAAAAAATCAAATCCAAGATCACCACTCTCGTCAAGATAAAGATAAAGCATTATTTATTTCCCTTCCACAATCCCAATCTCCTGGAGTTAGTTTATAAAGTTCCCATGCCTACCTGTCAATTTTCTACTCCAGAGCCGGAGTGTCTGCCAAGAGGGTTTTCTAATTTGCCTTCAGAATCCCCTCAACCTACCACCTCCATCTTTCGGGCAACAGAGGTAGATTAAGAATCCTTTTAAGTTTGTCTAAAGATAGCATAAGGCAAGACCTGACCCTCTCAATTAGACCCCTTAGAAGTTTAGATAATTCATCGCCTGATATATCTCTTGGAATTTTAGGCATAGGCAAATGTTTCTTCTTTTACGATATGCAAACGGACAATCTTAGGAATTTCTTCATTTCTGTCAAAATGACATTTAATGGCATCCTTAATGTTCTCTTTCAATTCTTCCAGAGTTTCAGCCTCTGTAAATATGGAGTAGCCAAGGGCCCTGGCAGTATATCCACCTTCGGGGTCTTCTTCTACCATAAAAATTATCTCTTTTATGCTCATACCCGGCACCTCCGTTCAATATTTACGAATGTTAAATAATTATATCAACTTCAACATGAAAAGTATCTCTTTATTGTCCTACAACTGTTTTCTACGGCATTAGGAATTGGTGTAGCAAATGGTCTGTCATAGGTCAAGGGCTGACTGTAATTCTTCTTCAATTACAAAAATGTAAAAGGCATGACTTGATCTCTTTACTTATCCTATAAAGGATAATGTAAAATATATTAAAAGGAGGTAATTTTGTCTAAGACAACTACAGAAAAAATAGATCCAGAAAACTATATTCTTGCGGTCCTCTCGCCAGAAGATAGACTTGATGCTGCCTTCAAAATCGCACGGGAGGCCTTCAAGAAGAGAAACCTTACCATGAAAGATATAGAAAAGGCTGTTAAATCCATAAGGAGAAAGACTTACGAAGAGAAGAAATAAGGTAGTTATCGATACAAGTGTTCTCATTTCAGCCTTTGTTTTCGGTGGGATTCCACAAAAAGCCGTAGAAAAGGCTTTTTCTGAAACAGTTATTTATACTTCCCCAGAAATTCTCAAAGAGTATCGTGATGTCCCTCTTGCACTTGAATCTGCCGGTAAAATTACCCATAAACAACTAAAAGCCTTAATTTCAGGTATTGCAACCTTTGTAGCCAAATCTAAGATCGTTTATCCCAAGAAAAAACTCCAGATATGTAGAGACCCGGCAGACAATATGCTTCTGGAATGTTGTCTTGCAGCAAAGGCAGATTTTCTTATAACCGGAGACAAAGACTTGCTTGAGATTAGAGATTTACCCTTTAGATTAAAAATACTGTCTCCGAGAAAATTTGTTGAAGAAGACAAAATTTGTTAATTTCAGGGGTCACCTATGGTGTACCAGTAAGGGTCACTTCAAAATAGGCCACCCCTGGGGAGCCATGTGTGCTTATTATCTGTAAGACTAACAGGGTACTTTTCCTCAAAAATAATCTACCCGAAAGGTAATTGTTTCCTCATAATTGACAAAAAGGGCAACCATCCTTGTGCTGGTTAATCCTTTCATGAAGGTATCCTTTCTTCAAAAAGAATAATAAGCTGGGAATAAATTGAGGACCAATCTTTTACGGACCTCTTCCATTTCTTCTTTAAATCCATTATTGCCATGTTTAGCATTTTAGCCCAGCTTCATCAGTCGGAAACGTAGAATCAGCTGCTCCAGATGGTCTCAATTAGTTAAAATACGAAAAAACGCAAAAGGCAAGACCTGACCCTGTCAATTTAATAACATGAATTTAAGGTGGAATGGGCAAACATTTTCTTTCTATTCTTTGTCTCTAACTCTAACCTTCACCACCTGTGTGGTATCCTGGCCGAGGATATCATCCAATTTGGCGGTGATCTGGTAGGTACCAGGGACAGGGTATTCATGCCAGGCAGACTCAAGTTCCACTTCAGGATTTTCTTTGTCCTGAATGACTGCCATTCATGTTATTCAAATTAAATCCTTAACATTGTCCTTACTAATTGCTAATCCTCCTTCAATCAAGTAATCCTTATTAGCCTGATGTTTAAGGAGATATGTCACTTTCCCATTATTCAGGCATTCCTGAAATATCCTCTCCAGATAACCATCTTTTTTGATATACAAAAAGAAAAATCTTTCAACAAGATTCATAATAAGTAAATCTCTCTTCAGGACAGTTTTCTTGTTTGCTCTATCAGGTTTGTCAAGAAAAGGAGAGATTATGAGTAGCTTACCTTCCTTGAATAATGGATCAAGATGCTTTGGTATTCTAAAATTATTGATGCCCTTTGCAAGAAAATATATAATATTTGCCTGACATCCTTTATGGTAATTTTTTAGCACTCTCTTTTCCATCACAGAATGCCATCCTCCAGCTATCGTAACGGGTTGCTCAATCATTTCTTTAAAGATTTCGTTTGCTATATGGTAGATACTGAGAGGAATCTCTCTTGAACAAAAGACAGCAATAGGATTCTTTTCAAGGAGGCTTTTTTCTCCGTTAAGGTAGTATTGTGCTCCACTATATGCCTCAACTCTCACCAGAGTCTTGTTACAAGAGCACCTCTCCACAGATGAACTCAATCTGTCTTTTTGCCTCATCATTCCGGGTTTTGTTAACAATTTCACCTAATTTTTCTTTGTTGTAAATATCTATCAGTTCATTCAGGTATTGCTCATCTGAATATTTACCCTTATTAAGCCTTTTAAGTAGTGGAATTAGATGATGGGGAAAGTATTCATTTAAAACTCTGTCTATCTTTTCAGCATTCTCTCTCACCTCTTCAGAACTAAACAGCCCTACTATCTCCTGAAGCCTCCTCTTTGTCTTCAAGACTTCAGAGTGAGATCTAACCTTCAGCTTTTCTCTACTCAGAGACTCTTTAAAAATCCTCCTCAACTCATTCAGGTCATTGAAATAAGTCTCTTTTTGTGTATCATGAATTTCAATCTCAAGACAATCTCTTTCACATCGCAGTTCGTTAATAACCTCAGCGAAATCATCTATAATCTGTCCTTCAGAAGTGCGTATAAACAGTTTTGCGATATCGCCAGCCCTGAAGAAAGCGTATGTACCTTTAAACGTCTTACCTGTCTTTGCAGAGCGGAGCCCTAACTGCATCTTCTTTATGAGGGCCATGTATTCAGGATTTTCTTTCTCCAGTTGTTTGATAAGACTTTCTGCCTCATCAAAGGAAAAGTCAATCTCTTCTGTTTTCTCAGCCTCATCCAGATCCCTTCGTTCATAAATACAGTACATCGCCTCCTCGTTCAGCCGCTCACTTTCGTCAAGGATTCTGCTGTCTTCACCAATGTATCTGTGAATCTCCTCTATTCTTTTTCTCAGGATTTCTTTGAGCTTTATTTCACGTTCCACTCTTTCAACGGGAAGAAAGTTTTTAATGTGAATAATCTCTGCTTCAGAGCCAATCCTGTCAATTCTGCCAGCTCTTTGAATAAGCCTAACAGGATTCCAGTGAAGGTCATAATTAATGACAATGCTACAGTCCTGAAGATTATAACCCTCGCTCAGCACATCTGTGGCAATCATTATGTCCACTCTTTTAGGCCCTGTATAATCATTTGCAGTAGGCGCAAAGTATGCTACCTTTTTAGGTATCTCTGTTCCTGTATCACTTGTCACAGAGTCAACATAAGGAAATTTATCTTTAAGCCTTTCATAGAGATAATGAACCGTGTCAGCATATTCACTGAAAATAAGTAACTTTTCTTCATGATTTTGCTTTTTAATAGCAGCAATGATCTCTTCAAGTTTGTCAAATTTTTTGTCGTCATTTTCCGCTATGGTATCGAGGTCTTTTTTAATCTCTTCAAGGATGTAGATGTCTTTAAGTAAATCCTTCTTCAGCTCATCAACATAAAAGTCCTCTGCTTTGTAGTCTCTGGTTATCTCCTCTATTTCATCCCAGATGTCTTCAAGTTCATTCCTGTATATGGCATCTGCTGCCTTTTCACCTGCTGGAACAATGCCTTTTTTTTCTATAATCCTGTAAAACTTTTGATAAATATCAAGCAGGTTATTAATAGTCATTTTGAAGGCATAAATGGAGCTTTCAAGCCGCTTGAATAGATTGATTTTGTGAAACACCCTTAGAGTGGTAATTACCTTTTTTAGGTCAGAGTAAGGTGCAATATCTTTTTTCTCTTCAACTACATAGTCCCATAGATTATACCTTGCAAAGGTAAGCCTACCAAGTGCAGCCTTTATTTTGTCATAAAGATTATGATAGGTTTCGTTAATGTCATAAGAAACAGTCTCAAGTCTTCTTTCAGGAAAGGTGATGTTGCCATCCTGCGAGTAAAACTTCTTAATGTGTCGCCGTGTCCTTCTGATGAGAATATGTTTTAACAACTCTCTTATGTGAAATTGTCCTTCTTCTGCCTTTCTGAAAAGATTTCTCAGATGAGTCTCTCCTTCAATGGGAAAGATATTTTCCTCTGTTTGGTGAAAGAGTTTAATCTGATGGTAAATGTTCCAGACAGAAGTATTTTGTGGAGTTGCCGTCATAAGAATTACCTGTTTGTCTGCAAGGAAAGGCTGTAGTTCCTGATACCGCTTTGACTTTGCATTTCTGAAATGGTGGCTCTCGTCTATCAGTACTATCTCTCTGTTTTCATATTGTTTCAGTACGCTTTCTTCATCATAGATGCCTCTATATATCATTCCTCTTGATACAACTTCAGCGTCTATCCGAAACCTCTCCTTAAATCCCTTCCACATATCAACGAGACCTGGAGGAGAAATAATTAGAGCCCTCTTTTTGAGATGCCTTAGCAGTCCTGCTCCTATGAAAGTCTTTCCCAGCCCTACAACATCGCTTATAAATACACCGTTGTATTTATTCAATGTCTGATATGCCTGCATAATTGCAGCCTTCTGGAATGAGTAAAGGGCTGGCATTCCCTCCCAGTTCCATATAGTTGAGACCTGTTTCTCAAGCCTGCCTTTAACTAAGTGATAAAGAGTAAGTATGTAAATATCATAAGGATTAACAGTTTTTAAAGCCCATGACTCTTCAAACCTGCTAATCAATATCTCTTCAAAAGGCACAGCCTCATTCCATAGTTCATCAAACCACCTGTTAAGCTCATCATAGTTGTTCTGTCCCCTCACATAAGTATTCAGTTCTGTGTTGTGATGAAAGCCACTTATGGTAAGATTGCTTGAGCCTATTATTCCTATCCCCTCAGATCGTGCAGCCTCAGCTGTTTCTTTCCTGTACTTAAATATGTATGCCTTTGCATGAAGTGGATGTTTGGTATAAACCTTTATCTTTACCCTACCTTCTCTAATGAGTTCAGAGAGATGTTTTATGTTTTGCTCTCTCTGAGATGTATGAGGCAGTGCCTGAAGGTTTCTTGTGATGGCATCAGCAATATTGTTTCTTATCCGATCTTTTTCTGATTTTCTCTGCAGTTTTGTGGTCTCAACTGTCTCTGTGAGTTCTTCCTCACTGGCAAGACTCTGGGCAAGTTCCTCAATGGTGTGTCTCTGGAGGGTGTTCCCTGTAATAATCTTTACCTCTTTAAGATCACCAAGTGTTTCTGTAATCTGATAAAAGCCTGAAAGATAAAGATACCCAACTGCAAATTTAACCTTTTCACTACTTTTAAGAAGGGCATTTATTTCGTCCCTGAGTTTTACATTGCGGTTGTCAATGATGTCTGAGTAGGGCATATTATTCGGTTTTTTTAGAGGCAGAAGTCTTCTTTTTTCGTCTCTTCTTAAGAAGCTCAACAAAATTTACGGTAGGCAATATAAATTTTCCATGGACTGACTGAGCCGTTGTCTGTGAAACAATTCCCCTCGCTATACTGTATAAAATTGCAGGTGCATTAAGGCTGATCATCTTTTTAATTGTTTCTTCATCTGTGCCTTCTTTAAAACTGAAAAATCCTGTAATTTTCAGGACTATCTGATATGCTGCAGTTTCAAACGCCTTTTTAGTTTTATTAACATTTATAACCATTTGAATCATAAAGATCGGCTCCGTGCCTTTTCTTTTGGTGTTGAAAGACACAGAAACCATTCCCTCATGGTCTGGTCCCCCACTGTAATCAGGATTGGCTATAACCCTTATTTCCTCAACAAAATACTCTTCTATATCAAGCAGCGCAGGCATTTAACTCCTCAATATTTGATGATTCTATAGTCTCTGCAAAAAAACTTTTTACAAAATCCTTATTTTCATATTTACCTGAATGTTTTGAGCCCCTGGGATGTAAATCTATATTAAGATCACATCCAAGCACATCCGCTATGGACATCATGGTCTTTATGGTGAGATTGGGATTGCCATTAAGCAGTTTGGTAACAAATGCCCTGGATACACCAAGCCTTCTTGCAAGTTCAGCCCGACTGATGTCCTGTTCGTGCATCTTCTGGACAATCTTCTCTGTAAAGTCCAGTATCAGTTCCTCAAGTCTGAACTCAAAGTCATCCCTGTATTTGTCAAGCATCTCCTGAAACCACTTGGCCTCTCTCATCATAAGCCTCCTTCTGCTTTAATTGCTCTAATAATCTTATGGCTCTTTCTATCTCTGTCTTTGGTGTTTTGCCCTTTTGTTTAACAAAGCCATGAGTAAGTATTATAATCTGTCCTTTATCAAAAGTGCATAATATTCTGACCTGATGAGCCTTGAACTCAAATATCCTGTCTCTTAGAAGTTTAAACTTTTCCTCGTTAACTGGTGGTCCATGTTCAGCAGTCCTTTTGAGTAACGCAAAGACCTTTTTCTGAACAGACTCTGGTAGCTCCTCTATGAATTCTCTGACGAGACATTTTTCTCCTCGCGCAATCGCATAAATACTGAACTTAGGCCCTTTATAAAATAAAACCTTATCTACCATTAGATTAACCTAAAAGTTAACAGAGTGTCAATTAAAAAATATTATAGATCCTACAAATTAGATTTATTTACCATTCCCTCTTTATCTTCTAACCAGGCTAATTGTCTAATTTTTCTAAATCTCTGCAATAAAGGAGAGTTTATTATACGCCACCTCCTCTTCCGTTGGCTCAATAAACCCTAAATTGCGTCTCTTATCTCGCTCATTTGCAAATCATCATGCAATTTTTATTTTTAAATAACACTCCATTGGCATACAGTGCAAATAAAGTATTTTTATTATTGTTTCTTTTTGCTTTAATTACTGGATAAACGAAATAAGAGGGAGTTACAACCAATAACCCAATATTATGTTCCTTAAACATATCAAAGTCTACATTTTTTAATGATCTTTCAAGTATAGCCACATAACAAAAATCAGCATATTTTTTGTATCTTATTGCCTGGAAAAAAGCTTTTTTCCATTTGGTTAATTTAGCTTCTATAGCGACAATTGGATTCTTATGCACAGAAAGTCTTTTTATACGTCTGTATCCTATATCATCTTCTATTAAAAGTCCTCCCTCTATGAAGCCTTTCAATACTACATATTTCAAATATTTCTCAGAATAAGGAGATATTTTATGAATGTCTTCAAACAGGATTCTTTTGTTATATGGAATACTGTTTAACAAAAAAACATCAATTAAATTATTAAACGGATAATAATCATACTCTTGTGAGTCAATTGTAGCTACAATATCTGCTATCCCATAGCCTGAATCAAATTCATTGATGATAATTGAATAGCCCATATTATTAAGTAAATAATCAGTCAATATAGGAAGCATTTCTTTCTCATATCTCATAAGTTCACCTCCTAAATTCAGAAAAAACGTCTATCCATGTTTCTATATGATTGTACGGTGGTAGTACAATACCTGTCTTTTTTATTTTATCTAAATGTGCCTTCGCTGATTTAGCTAACTCAATAAATGTTCTGCTTTTTTTATCATTAATTAATTTCATCTCTTCGCTACGAACTTGAAGGAAGTGTACTTTTGCACAGTTATAAATTTTATCTATACGATATTCATTTTGGCAAAACTTGCAAGAACATCTATATCCTGGAAATCTTTCCAAAATTTCATTTGCCAATCCAATTTTCAATGAAACAAGCAAATCTTTTATGTAGTATTTACGTTCCATATCATATCCTTTTTGTCTATTAGATAATAAGGTCTGTTCTGAAAAACTTGTCAAAGAGGCAATCCCTGAGGAGAAAGAATCTATTCCAACTTCCATAAGCCCTAACCCTAAATTTCCAACACGAGCAGCAATTAAGGGTCTCTTTAACTGCTTAAATTTCAATAATAAATCGATGTATGCAAAGAGTTGAGCTCTGTTAGTTGTTTTTTCATAAATATTATTGATATAAAAGATAAATCCATCAGGCAACCTCCGAGAATACTTATTTATTAATTCCAATCTATTTTCTTCGTCTGTCAAGTCCTCAATATCTATACATATACCAGCAAATATTTCTTTCTTGATATTCTTCTTTTCTTTAAAATCAAAAGATTCCTCAATTAACTTAAGATCCACTGAGAGCCATTCATCACTTAAAGTTTTTGAGTAATGAAATGGAGCGACTAAAAAATCTACATCCCATCTTAATTGCCAATTTAATACATCAGCAGTATATTTTCTAATATTTTCTAGGCTTGAAAAATGTTTTGGTGTAATTCTGTTATATTGGTCATAAACATAAGGCAATTCAACTAATCCTTTGGTATCTGCAAACTTTGAATAAGCCAGTCTATTTGTAGAAGGATCAAAGAAGAAAGGAATCGCAAATTTTTTTAAATCAGAAAGTTGATTTTTGTATTTAGGCAAATAATTAGCAGGATATTCAACCCCATCTATAGATCCTCCTGCTTTTAAATAACGCTCTACTTCGGTTTTCTCCGTATGCAATAATCGGACAAAGAAACGTTTCTTAGGAAACGATTTATCCTTTATTTTATGTAATGAAACTTTTACCTGTAACAAGGGGATATCAAGAATAACTTTTTCTAATTCTTTTGCATCCTTGAATGGTCTTAGATAAGGTTGTTTTTCAAGCAATTTTAAAATAATATTTTCCATAGCATTTGAAATATTAGGAAATGTATCACTTATTCTTTTAGGGAATTGTTGTACAATATTATTAAGCAAAACAAAGACATTCTCTCCAGTAAAAGGATATTTATTTGTATAAATATAGTAAAGTAAAACTCCAAAAGAATACAGGTCACTTCTATAATCTATTTCTTTCCCCTCAATCATTTCAGGAGCCATAAATAGAGGTGTGCCTACAAGTTTACCTTTAGTTGTAATTGTACTGTAATCAAGCATTTTCACAAGACCAAAGTCCAACAATTTAACCTTGGAGTGTATGGTTATATAAATATTGGCTGGCTTAAGATCTCTATGGATAATATTTACTTTATGAATGTCAAAAAGTCCTTTAAGGATCTGTGAAAAAATATCTTTCATTAAATCTTCACGTTTGATAAAAGTTGTTCTATGTAGCTTAAGATATCGATCAAAATCCATACCCTCAATATATTCCATTATGATGTAATAATGCTTTACAGATTTATCTATCCATTCACCACTGTCGTAATATTCAACCACATAATCGCTCTTTACTTTCTGTAATGCTCTTATTTCTCTTTGAAATCTTACAAATCCTTCTGACTGTATCTCAAAACTCATGGCTTCTGGTTTAAGAATTTTCATAGCATAGATTTTTTCATCCTTCTGTACCTTATAAGTATGCCCAAAGGCACCGCTACCTATAGAATCAATAACCGTATAACCATTAATGTTTTTCCCAAGCATAGGTTATCCCCCCTTTATGGCTAATTTCTCTTCAATCACCCTTGCCAGTTTTGGATACCTGCGGTAGAACCAGTTTTCCACTTCCTGGATGTCCTCTTCAGAGAGATTATACATCTTATAGACAAGTCTGTCTATCTCAACCTGCTCGTTACTCATGTAGTCGTAACGGGGGTTTTGTTTTTGTTTGGAGATGATGGATAAAACAAGAGAAATCATTCGTTCATTGGTTTTATGAGGGGGAATAATAATTTGTTTAACATCATCAACTTCAAAATTTACTGTATGATTAATAAAGTTTTTTACAATATAACGTATTAAATTTGAATTGAGGCATCCTAAAAGAAAATTTCGTGTTTTTTCATCATTTATTATGATTCTTGATGCTGCATTTAGAAAAATCGGAGCAGAAGCAATTCTAAAAGTGGGAGCATATTGACCGGTAAAAGAAAATGATATATGATTTTTGTACTTTAAAAACCTGAACTCTTCATTTGCAAGATCAGAGTGCTTTTCTTTTCTCATTCCTCTAACTGCTTCCCTTGACCAATCAATTACAATTTTGGTGGGCTCTTGATAATACTGAGGCAACACCCCATCCTGTATATTTGAAGGCATTCCCATTTCAAAAGGAATAAATCGTTTTGTTTTTGCACTAATCCCGTTTCTTTTCTCATCATCTGTCAAAGATTCTATCTCTTTATTATTTAATACAAATCTTTTATCAACTAACTCAAAAGACTTTTGGCACTATTCAATGCATCTTAAATACTTTGCATTATTACCCGTTTTTATTCCCGATACGATTTTAAATAGTCCTTGATTTAACCACCGTTTGTTGTTACCAGTACCTTTATAACTATCCCCCAGTTTCATCATCTCCAGTTCCTTTCCGTTAAATTCTACTGAATAGACAGGTGGTTCGTCTTCACGGCGGAGTTCGTTTTTTATATTTCCCACATCCCTCATCAGGCCAAAGAGTTTGGGAGAGGCTATGAAAAAGGAGTGGTTTGAGAAACGGGTTATCAGTTTCTGTCGGTATGCAAAGATTGCCATGTCTCGGTCAGACCAGATGGTGTAGCCATCCTTTGTTTCATCAAATTCGTTTTGCTCTATAAGCATCTCAAAGGCTGCCTCAAGTTCCCCCTTCTCTATTGACAGGGGTGAAAAATCGGCTGCCAGAATCCAGTTGTCCCCTCCCATCTCTGGAACCAATCTCTTTTTGAAGGTATAAACACCCACATTTACGGTAGCACCAAAGGTATCAGGCGGGCAGGAGATAAGATACTGACAATCCGTCTCTGAGAGGAGTTTATCCCTTAAAGGCTTGTGTGTCCTGATGGTCTGCCAGGTGTCTGACATTATAAAACAGAGGGTGCCGCCTGGTCTTAAAATCTTAAGCCCCAGTGCAGTAAAGGCACCATAACTGTCTTTGTTACCAAGTCCAAAGTCGTTTTTAACTGTATCTGATACCTTAACACCATAAGGTGGATTGCCGATTACTATATCAAATCCCCCTCTCATCTCCAAGACCTCAAAGAAGTCAAGACCCCAGTTAAAGCCCTTCACAAGAGTATCTGCATTTTTTATGTGTTTATCTATGGTCTTGAGCTCTTCCTTAAGTCTCTCTTTCTTCTTTTCTTCCTGTTTTGTAAAGAGAGTCTCATCCTTCATGAAGTCAAATTTTGCATCATAAAGGTTTGCCAATTCTTTTTCCTTCTCTTTCTTTAATTTTTTTAAAAACCATAGGCAGAGGTCTTTCTTTGCCTTTTCTATCTTCTGCTTTTGTTTTTCTTTTTTCTCTCTTGAAGGGATTCTCTCATGTTCCTTTTTTAGCCTTATATATCTATCCACCAATTCCGTGCCTTTTGTATCAAGTTTTACGAGTCTTTCAAGGTCAAAATCTATCTCTCCAATCTTTGATACAAGGCTGTCTCCCTCAATTATGTGATAGTCAAGATTTGGAAGCGGTGGCACATCTTTAACAGACTTCACATTCAGGTCAACTATCAGGGAAAGCCAGAGTCTGAGATTGGCAAGGTTTACAGCCCTTCTCTGGATGTCAACTCCATAAATGTTATTCTCAATTATACTTCTCTTAAGGGCATAACGGTAATCATCCCTTTCAACCAGGTCTGGCTCTAAGAGTCTGTCAATCGTCTCTATTATCTCAACCATCTTAAGAAGCACTCCCACAGGGAATGCCCCGGAACCAACTCCTGGGTCAACTATTTTTATATCAAGAAGTCTCTCTTTTATTGCCCTGAGTTCATCTGGACTAAAACCCTCTGTCTTGAGATTAAAGACTAGTTCTTTCAGTACCTTTCTCTTACCTGCAAATTCCTCGGCAAGATAATTGAGAAGGGACTGTTTTACCATAAATGCAACGATGAACTTTGGGGTATAATAACTGCCTGTGCCCCTTCTGGCATCAGGAATGTCTTTATATTTTGCCTTCTCAAGACTCAGAACCAGGCGTTCAAAGATTGTTCCTAACATCTCAGGGTCTATCGCTACTTCTTGCTCAAACTCGGTGTCTTCCCTCACTGTAAAGTTGTACCGTTCAAGAAGGTCTTCAAACACTGCCTCAAAGGCGGTATCTGGAACATTTATTTCCTCTTCAAGGGGATCAAACTCAAAAAGACCACCATTTAAAAAGGGAACATCATCAAATCTCCTGTCCATAAAATTGGGATCAGAGAGTTTTTTGAAGAGGGGAAGGAGGAAGTCACTGTAGTAGTTCGCTCTTCTATCTGAGTTGACCCTGAGGAAGTTTTCGTAAAGATATCTTGGATTGCCACCAAGAAGTTTCTTCTTCTGGATGTAATAAAGAAAGAAAAGTCTGTTAAAGATGTTCTGGGTGAGAGTGTCTGCCTTTTGCTCAGTTATACGATTCCTCTTCTTTAATGTATCTCTGAAGTTTTTATAGTAGTAAACAAAATCCTGATAAAACTCCCTGGTCACTTCCTGAACATCAAAAGCACGATTACATTTTTCACGAACTGACAGGGCAGAGTCAGAAACATCCACCTCAATCATGGACAGTCTTTCTGATGCGGTTCTCAGCCTTTCTGTGCTACCAACAACAATCCTTCTGAATGGTCTTGGTCTTCTGTCAAACTCTTTTTTCTCAAGTTTGACATACTTGATATTGGTAAAGTGCCATTCAGAATTTTCAGGGGTTGTGAAGACAATAAGACAGTGGGGATAACGGGTTTCTATAAATTCAGCAATTGGTTTTTCTATGCCTTTAAGGAGGTGCTCTATTTCACAGAGTATTACATAAAACTCATCCTGCCGTGCAATTATTCTGAGAGAAAGGACTCCATTCTTAAGTCTTTCGGTAAGGATGGATAAAATGTCTTTGCTGTAGAGGTGAAAATTAAGTTCTTCAACAAAGAATGCCTGAAGGCGCTCAGGTGAGCCATTGCTAACAAGAGACTCAAGCCAATGTTTAATCTTCCTTTTTTCGTCTATTTTAGACAATACCTACCCCCTCCTCATCCTTTTTTACGAGACTTTTTGCCAACCATCCCCTCCGTTAAAATTTCTATTAATTTAATACCTTCCGCCTTATTATTTCAACTTTAATAAATTCCTTATTTTATTAAATCT
>Ga0256830_1001848_pt1 | contig 14578 bp, 3 predicted proteins | sample 128326metaG_FD_190537 | JGI IMG/M metagenome (GOLD analysis project Ga0256830, IMG submission 190537) | Hydrothermal vent microbial communities from Lau Basin, Pacific Ocean - 128-326 | ecosystem: Environmental > Aquatic > Marine > Hydrothermal vents | place: Pacific Ocean: Lau Basin | collected... | reverse complement strand
CTCGTATTATGGGGCTTTCGGCTGGTTAGGATTATTTCGAGCACTACGAATAGGTGATCTGCGTTTGAAGGGTTGTTGATGATCCAGACGATTCGAGTTGGTGGTAGTTTCGGAATAGCATTGTTGCTAATGAAATGTAAATGTTCTTTTATCTGACATTTTGTTGCCGTGTTAGCTGTTATGGAGAGATAAAATATGAACTCTTTTAATCTAAGTTTTTTGTCCAGCAAAGTAGCGATGGCGGCTTTGGTTTTAATTGTTTTGCTACTATCTGTTCCTGTGGCCGTGGCAGATTCCAAGATTGATGTCCCCATCAATACATGGATTGAGCGAGCTCTACCTGCGATAGGAGAGGGGCCAGTGGGTGATGTAAAGCACATACGTATTGCCCACAACAGCCACAACGGACGTCTATATTTTCAAGGTGGGGATCACACGGGTCTGGAGTTTCTTAATTCCGGGCGGAATGAAATTTATTCATATTCTATCGAAAATAACGATTGGCGGCAGGAGCACCCTTATTGCGCAGAGGCAGACGAATATCAACCTGCAGGGCCAGACCAGCATGGGTGGGTTTACGATTCCAAGCGTAAGCTTTTCTGGATGACACCGGGTTATACCTCACCAGGAAGTCTACAATATTGCGAGACAGATAAGATGTTGCTTGGCACCATGATGGCTTTTGATCCTGCAACCAAGAAATGGATTTATGATACCGAGTGGGAACAACCAATTCGTCCAACTAACCGAAAATTTGCCCAATATGATCCTGTGACAGACAGCATTATTCGTTTTGCCGCTAGCACAGTAGAAATTTATGATATTAGTAATAATACATGGACAATAAATGGTCTGGCAGGACTTGGTAACGGCGCGAAGCTGGGCTTTGACTATACCGCAATAGATGTTCCAGGCCGGGTTATCTACATGGTAAGCCCCACTGAGGGTAAGCTACTGAGCTATGACATTGCTACCCAAGCAGCCACTTATATTTCCGAGCTGCCAACAGGAATTATTGGCCTTGAATCTAACTATCTTGCATGGGACTCGCTTAATCAGGTCTTGCTATGGATAGTCAATCCAAACTCAGAAGATTTAATCGCGTTTTTTGCTTATAAGCCGGAAACCAATAGTTGGGAAACCCTTCCTACTACTCACCCAAATGGTTTAAGAGTCAGGGGTAGGGCTGCGGTTTTTGATCCAGACCAAAATGTCATGTTGATTCACGGTGGCACTAAAGGAGGTGCTAATACTACATTCAACCCTTATCTTTTTCTTTATCGATATGGGGATGGCAACCTCGTGCCAGCACCGCCCACTATCCTGACCCAACCGAGTGATGTCACAATAATGGAAGGCGAGGATGCCACTTTTAGTGTGGTAGCCACCGGTGGAGGTCTCGCTTATCAATGGTTACGTGATAATGTGCCTATTGAAGGCGCGACCAATGCGAGTTATACGCTCAGTGGTGTAGGTTCCTTGGACAATGGCAGTGTTTATTTTAGCAAAGTCACTAACAATGAAGGTGAAGACATTAGTACGGATGCCACATTGACGGTGTTATTCGACGTGACAGCGCCGAGCATCGTGTCCGCTGTTGCCACGCATAATACCCGCGTCGATATCGTCTTTAGCGAACCGGTCAGCGCGAGCAGCGCTGAAAACACGGCGAATTATCAAATTGATCTCGGTATTACCGTGACATCAGCCACCCTGAGTGAGGATGCTCGCAGCGTTAGCCTGACGGTGAGCCCGCTCACGGAAGCAACGACTTATACGGTGTGGGTGAGTAATGTAACAGACCTTGCAGAAACTCCTAACATGATTGCTGCCAATAGCCGCCAGGAGTTCACCTATTTGATTGCCGATGGATTTGAAGATGGCAACGCGGATGGCTGGACGCCACTTGACGCGAATAACTGGGAAGTAAAAATGGATGAAGGGGATATGGCGTATTGCACCCGCAATGCGGCCCCTCTCAGTGGTAGTCGCTTGGGTGAGTATTCGTTGCTACCAACTGCCTACGGTGATTTTTCTTTAACGCTATCAGCGCGCTTGGGAGCGGATGTGGATTCCAATGCGAACGCCGATTACGCGGTGGTTTTTGGGTATCAAGATCCTGAAAATTATGACTATGTGATGTTTAATAATAATGCCGCTTATACACAATTGTTTAAAGTGGTTGACGGTATTCGGGCAACGGCCTTGGATACGGCCACCGACGACTGGTTGACCGACAATGCCTACCATGAAATTAAAGTCAGTCGGGTAGGGGATGAAATCCGTGTTTATTATGATGGTAAACGAATCTTAAAAGCCAACGACAACAGTTTTGGCAAAGGTCAGATCGGGGTGGGTAGTTTCAATGATCCCGCTTGTTTTGATGATATACGGGTAACGGGCGAGGAGCTGGTTACGGAAGATACCGAAGCGCCGGTGATCACGCTAAAAGGCGCGAATCCGCAACAGCTGACTGTGGGTGACCCTTATACCGAGCTAGGTGCGATGGCCTTGGATAATGTCGACGATGATCTCAGTGCGCTGATCGAGACAGATAGCTCAGCGGTGAATACCGCCGTTGCAGGTTCCTATGAAGTGACTTATAAGGTCTCCGACCAGGCCGGTAATGCCGCTGAAATGATCCGCATGGTCAAAGTAGAAGCTACCAACGTGATCGATATTATTGCTCCGGTGATCACGCTGAAAGGCGCGAATCCGCAACGACTGACCGTGGGTGACCCTTATACCGAGTTAGACGCGATAGCTATCGATAATATCGACGGTGATATCAGTGCGCTGATCGAGACAGATAGTTCAGCGGTGAATACCGCCGTTGCAGGTTCCTATGAAGTGACTTATAAGGTCTCCGACCAGGCCGGTAATGCCGCCATCGAAATGATCCGCATTGTCAAAGTAGAAGCGGCCAGCGTGGCCGATATTATCGCTCCGATCATTAGTCTAATTGGAGATAACCCGCAAACGCTAACCATCGGAGCGAGTTACATCGAGCTAGGTGCGATGGCCTTGGATAATGTCGACGATGATCTCAGTGCGCTGATTGATATAGATAGCTCAGCGGTGAATACCGCCGTTGCAGGTTCCTATGAAGTGACTTATAAGGTCTCCGATCAGGCCGGTAATGTCGCTGAAATGATCCGCATGGTCAAAGTCGAAGCGGCCAGCGTGGCCGATATTATCGCTCCGATCATTAGTCTAATTGGAGATAACCCGCAAACGCTAACCATCGGAGCGAGTTACATCGAGCTAGGTGCGATGGCCTTGGATAATGTCGACGATGATCTCAGTGCGCTGATTGATATAGATAGCTCAGCGGTAAATACGGAAGTCGAAGGTTCTTATAACGTGACTTATAAAGTCTCCGATGCAGCGGGTAATACTGCAACTGCAGTGCGCACGGTTAAGGTAACGGCTGCGACAGTCATCAGTTTTGCGAGTGCAAGCTTTGCAGCGTTGCTAGGTTTAGGCCTCGTATTATGGGGCTTTCGGCTGGTTAGGATTATTTCGAGCACTACGAATAGGTGATCTGCGTTTGAAGGGTTGTTGATGATCCAGACGATTCGAGTTGGTGGTAGTTTCGGAATAGCGTTGTTGCTAATAAAATATTTTACCCTACATCCTATTACCGCGTTAGCTGATAGGGAGAGATAGCGTATGAACTCGTTCAATATAAAGTTCCTGTTGGTCTTTTTTCTCAGCTTGGTTTGTTTAAAAACATCGTTGGCGGCAAGCGTTTTTGGGCAGGGGCCAGAGTGGAATGCTGAATTTGCCGCTAATGCACTGACAGAATTTAATGCGCTTATGCCAGACCCGGAGTGGGTCACAGCGCTCGAAAAGCTTCCCGACAACACTTGGATGAAGGCCAGTCCCACAGGAATCCCGGCGCTGGCATCGCGCTTTCGTAGTGAGGTTCCCATGGTTTACATGCCACAATTCAAAGCTATGTTTTATACCGCAGGCGATGGAGAGGAGTTTGGGAGTTACAATTCAGACTCCTGGGTCTATTCTCTTAGTGCCAACACCTGGGTACAGATGTGGCCAAACTATATCAAAAATTCTGCTCTTAACCTGGAAGAGTATCCGCAAGACAGACCTGCCGGACGCTGTTCCTTTGGATTGGGTTTCGATACCGATAGAGGCAAGCTGGTTTTGCGTGGTGGGGCCAATACAGGCTCTCAAGGACTTTACACCTGGGAATATGATTTTGCCATCAACGCATGGGAAAGAACCGCACCTCAGAACAACGGCTATTCCAGAGCCGAGGATAATAATCTGGGTTTTATTCCAGGATTTGGCGTGGTAGAAGTGGGAGGGGATCGCAATACCCCTACTGGTGAATCTGAAACCTGGGTCTACCGCTCGGATATCAGTGGCTGGGAGAAAATCACCACTAATGGCGCGCCTCCGGGAGCTCATAACTCTCGACTTGTCTGGGCCGCCAAGCAGCAACGACTCATTTTCTGGGCCGATTTCTCGCAGTTGTGGGCATTCGATCCCGCCACCAGCACCTGGGAAAACATATCGCCGACATCGGGCCCCAGTCCTGCCGGATTTTATCGCCACGGTATGGCCTACGATTTAGCCAATGATGTGATCATTATGTACGGTAATAATTCTGCCGGTTCACTGATCACAGGGCCGTGGGTTTATTCGTTTGTAAGCAGAACCTGGAAGAATATGAACCCTGAGTTTCGACCGGCCGATGGCGGCTTTGGAAAACAACAGAGCCAGCAGATGGCTTATGATATCGAGCACAACGTGGTTGTCGTTACCGGTAATGGCCGAGGAACCTGGGTATACAGGTACAAGAAAGCAAATTCAGAACCCACTCGACCGATCATTCTTACGCAACCAAGTGATGTTATGGTAATGGAAGGCGGGGATGCCACTTTTAGTGTGGTAGCCACCGGCAGTGATCCGTTGAGTTATCAATGGTTTCATAATGATCTCGAAATTGAAGGGGCTACCAATGCCAATTATACTATTAGTGCGGCAAGCAGCTCGGATGAAGGCCTCTATCGTAGCAAAGTTAGCAACGAGTTAGATCCAAATGGTGTCGATAGCCAGAGTGCTATGCTGACCATAGTGGCGGATAATGTCGCGCCAACTCTGCTCTCTGCTTTTGCCGTTAACGATACCCGCGTCGATATCGTCTTTAGCGAACCGGTCAGCGCGAGCAGCGCTGAAAACACGGCGAATTATCAAATTGATCTCGGTATTACCGTGACATCAGCCACCCTGAGTGAGGATGCTCGCAGCGTTAGCCTGACGGTGAGCCCGCTCACGGAAGCAACGACTTATACGGTGTGGGTGAGTAATGTAACAGACCTTGCAGAAACTCCTAACATGATTGCTGCCAATAGCCGCCAGGAGTTCACCTATTTGATTGCCGATGGATTTGAAGATGGCAACGCGGATGGCTGGACGCCACTTGACGCGAATAACTGGGAAGTAAAAATGGATGAAGGGGATATGGCGTATTGCACCCGCAATGCGGCCCCTCTCAGTGGTAGTCGCTTGGGTGAGTATTCGTTGCTACCAACTGCCTACGGTGATTTTTCTTTAACGCTATCAGCGCGCTTGGGAGCGGATGTGGATTCCAATGCGAACGCCGATTACGCGGTGGTTTTTGGGTATCAAGATCCTGAAAATTATGACTATGTGATGTTTAATAATAATGCCGCTTATACACAATTGTTTAAAGTGGTTGACGGTATTCGGGCAACGGCCTTGGATACGGCCACCGACGACTGGTTGACCGACAATGCCTACCATGAAATTAAAGTCAGTCGGGTAGGGGATGAAATCCGTGTTTATTATGATGGTAAACGAATCTTAAAAGCCAACGACAACAGTTTTGGCAAAGGTCAGATCGGGGTGGGTAGTTTCAATGATCCCGCTTGTTTTGATGATATACGGGTAACGGGCGAGGAGCTGGTTACGGAAGATACCGAAGCGCCGGTGATCACGCTAAAAGGCGCGAATCCGCAACAGCTGACCGTGGGTGACCCTTATACCGAGCTAGGTGCGATGGCCTTGGATAATATCGACGGTGATCTCAGTGCGCTGATTGATATAGATAGCTCAGCGGTGAATACGGAAGTCGAAGGTTCTTATCGTGTGACTTATAAAGTCTCCGATGCGGAAGGTAATACTGCAACTGAAGTGCGTACGGTTAAGGTAACGGCTGCGACAGTCATCAGTTTTGCGAGTGCAAGTTTTGCAGCGCTGCTAGGTTTAGGCCTTGTATTATTGGGTTTTCGGTTTTGGTATAAATATAAAGCACCAAACAATGTTATCAGGAAAAATTTCATGAGCAAAAAAAGGACTTTTAGAATGCGTTATTTATGGCTGGCTTTGATGTTAAACATAACGAGTATTTCTAGTACTTTTGCCGCTACGTATGATGCGAATCCGAGCGACTATCTCACGTTTCTTAACCAGCTGAAGCCTGGTGATACCCTCGTATTAGCGGCAGGAAGTTATACGGATCTCCTGCGTGTTAGCAACTTGCAGGGTACAGCGGATAAGCCCATTATCATTACAGGGCCTGAGAGTGGGGAGCCCGCCATCATGCTTGGGAAGGCTTGCTGTAATACGGTGACAATCAATAACTCAAGTTATCTCACTATTCGGCACCTCACACTAAATGGGCTTGATATAAAGTACATTGATGCGGTGACCTCGACAGGCATAACGCATCATATCACGCTGGAATATCTGGAAATCGTGCGCCATGGAGGTGCTCAATTGACCAACGGTATTTCCACCCGTGGGCCGGCCTGGGACTGGATAATTCGTAACAATAAAATCATCGGTGCTGGAACGGGCATGTACCTCGGAGATTCGGAAGGCACACGTTGGCCCTTTGTCGGCGGCTTGATTGAGCATAATTTGCTCGTGGATACCGTGGGATACAATGTTCAATTCAAGCACACGATCAGTCGCGCTGATGTGAATGGTAATGTGATTCCAGGTATGCCGCAGGAAAAACGTAAAACGATTATTCGGCATAATGTATTCAGCAAGGCCAATCAGCCTCCAGGGTCGATAGGCCCACGTCCTAATTTATTGGTCGGACATTTTCCGTTGACCGGCCCCGGCAGTGATGACGTTTACGAAATTTATGGAAACCTCTTTTACGAGAATACGAACGAGGCATTGTTCCAGGGTGAAGGCAATATTGCACTGTATGACAATTTGTTCGTCAACTCCTCAGAAAGCGCGATCAATATCCAGCCGCACAACGAGGTACCACGTAATATTAATGTATTTCACAATACGGTTGTTGCCACTGGTGGTGGAATTCTAGTGAGTGGAGCGAACACGGAATTTGTGCAGCGGGTAGTCGGCAACGCGGTATTCGCGAGTACGCCGATAGCGGTTAATGCCGCAGCGGTGCAAGAGGATAATGTGACGGACACTTATGCTTCTGCCAGCGATTACCTACTGAGTCCTGAAGGTGACCCTGAGCAGGGAACGTTGGATTTGTTTCCGGTGATGGATATGCTGCTGGCGAATGCCATCGACATGACAGCATTTGAGCAGTTTTCTGACGGGAATCTTGATTTCAACGGCAACCCGCGTACCGGTGTTTTCCGCGGTGCCTATGCGGGGCAAACAAACAACAACGGCTGGGCCTTGGCTCTTGACATCAAGCCAGCGCTGAATAGCGTAGCATTACCGATAAACATCTTAACCCAACCTCAAGCAATCACCGTCACCGAAGGCGAAGACGCCAATTTTAAGGTGGTTGCTGTGGCCGGCGGTGGCCCGCTGACTTATCAATGGTATCGCGATGAAACGCTGATCGATAATGCCACGAGTGCAAATTACACGGTCGAAAATGTCAGCGCGATGGATGATGGCAGCATGTATCGCTGTGAGGTGAGTAATGTTGTAGATGGAGTGGAGGAGATTGTACCCTGCGATAGCGCCGAGCTTAGTGTGCTGAAAGATACAACGGCACCGATGTTGGAATCCGCGCTTGTCATAAACGCGACGCGTGTAGACCTGGTTTTTAGCGAAGCAGTCAGTGTTAGCAGCGCTGGAGACATGGGCAATTATCAAATGGATCTGGGCATTGTTGTGGCGTCTGCCAGTCTGCAAGACGATGCACGTACCGTTAGTCTGACGGTGAGCCAGCTCACTGAAGACACGACTTACACCGTGCAAGTCAGCAATGTGCAAGACCTCGCCCCCAGTCCGAATACGATGGCCCCGAGCAGTAAAACCTTTACTTACCGCACGGCGGATGACTTTGAGGATAAAAATGCGGATGGCTGGACACCGCTCACCCTCTCCCGCTGGAAAGTGGTCGAAGAGAATGACGGTAACCAAGCCTATCACCTTAATACCACCGAATTTGATTCACTCAGTGGTAAGCGATTGGGCGAGTATTCGTTATTATCACCAGACTATGGTGACTTCACATTGACCGCGCGCGCCAAACTCGGTGACGACATAGACAACGGCAGCAATGCTCTTGCAGACTACGCGGTAATCTTCGGTTTTGAAAATGAATACAACTATTACTATGTCATCTTCAACAACAGTCAAAACGCAAGCCAGCTCTTTAAGGTGACCGGGGGTGACCGGGGCACCGCATTGGCGACGGCCAACGCTGACTGGTTGAACGATAACGCGTATCACACGATAAAAATCACACGTGTTGGCGCTGCTACTGCGGTTTACTTTGATGGCAGTGAGATGATGAAGGTCGATGAAAATACTTCAGGTGTGGGCCAAGTCGGTGTGGGCAGTTACAACGATTCGGCTTATTTTGACGATGTAAAAGTAGTCGGGAAAGTGACGATCACACCGGATACCACGCCACCGGTGATTACTCTGGTTGGCAATAATCCGCAAACCATCACACTAGGCGATGCTTATACCGAACTCGGTGCGAAGGCTGAGGATAATGTCGATGGCGATATCAGTGCCAAGATCACGATCAATGCTTCAGCGGTGAATACCAACGCAATGGGCATCTATGAAGTCACGTATAACGTGATGGATGCCGCCGACAATGCAGCGGATGAAAAAATCAGAAAGGTTCAAGTAACTGCCGTCGCCGATACCACGCCACCGGTAATCACACTGGTTGGCAATAATCCGCAAATCATCACACTAGGCGATGCTTATACCGAACTCGGTGCAAAGGCTGAGGATAATGTCGATGGCGATATCAGTGGCGAGATCACGATCAATGCCTCTGCAGTGAAGACCAACGTCGTAGGAACCTATGAAGTCACGTATAACGTGAAAGATGACGCGGGCAATACAGCGCTTGAAATCACCCGTGTCGTGAAAGTCATGGCTGCCGGTGGCGAGGATAACATTGCGCCGGTGATTACCTTGAACGGCAATGCTTCTATCACCATCACGGTTGACGGTGTTTATGTCGAGGCTGGTGCAATCGCGTTGGATAATCTTGATGGTGACATCAGTGGTAAGATCATCATCAATGATTCAGCGGTAGATACTAGCATCGTAGGCACCTATGAAATTACCTATAACGTTTCTGATGAAGCGGGCAACGCAGCGACGCCAATGATACGTACGGTGAATATCACCGCCGCGACAGTGATTAAGGTCAGTGCGTTTGGTGGGCCGTTGTTAGCAGGACTGGGTTTTCTGCTGTTGGCCTTGCGGTTGCGCTATCAACATAGAAATTTAATTTCATGAAACGGCTTATTATATTTATCAAAGCACGAAGAGGTATCACAATGAAAAATAGAAAAAGGATGTTTTTTTTCAACAAAGGTTTTTACGCTACGTTGTTGGTGAGTCTGTTTTTAGTAAGCAGTCTAACAACGGCTATTGCGCATGATCAACACCCGAATACTCTGATAAATGCAGAAGAGATCGCCGCGATCAAGGCCAAGATCACGATTACGGAAGACAGCGGTGTGATCACGGTGACGGGCGAAGAACCCTGGAGAAGTGCGGCAGAAAAAATGATGAGGCAAGCAAAAGCTGCGTTGGGTATTTCCGCACCCTATTTCAGTGTCACCTATGGCGGTGATAATAGCAATCTGGCAAATTGTGCGAATGTACGCATTTATTGCACAGGGAAATTTTATGACGGTAATAACCAGTATGATTCTAATAATGGAGCCATTCCCGTTACAGAGGCTGTTCGTGACTTGGGCATGGCCTATGCCTTCAGTGGCGAGGCCAAATATGCAGATAAACTTATTCAACTCGTCCGTACCTGGGCGCTTGATGAAAAGACAGGCATGCTGCCCCGTTTTAGTAACAACCAGTCGCGCATTGGTTTGTTCCCGACAATGAGTGGTTTTATTTACGGTGTCGACTTGGCCTGGAATTACCCTGGGTGGCTTGATGCGGATAGAGTGGCTTTCAAAGCGTGGGTAAGCACGTTTGCCAATAATGCCAAAGACCTTGGCATTCCCCAAAACCCACAAAACTTTGTCAACTGGCGGATCGCCTTTGTCAGTATAGCGGGAGCATTTACTGGCGAACAGGCGCTCTTGGATTTTGCGTTTGACCTTTTCAAAGAGATTATCCCCGGTCAGATATCGGGTGATGGTCGTTTGGGACAGGAAAGTGGTCGCAATAATAAGGGAAGCTGGGGAGGGATCGGTTATTCAGTATATGCCATGCACGCGATGACACTTGCCGCAGAAGTGGCGCGCCATCAGGGCGTTGATCTGTACAACTACACCAGCAATGGCGAAGTGGGGGGGAAAGGTTTGCGACTGGTGCTGGATTATCATGTTCCTTATTTGGCAAAGCCTGTGCCCGGAGGAAACCCATTTGCAGTGGGTGAGAATCCTGTGATCCTCAATGGTAAGCATGGGCTTGGTATTTATGAACTAGCCTATTCACAGTGGCAGGATCCTGAGCATTTATCAGTGCTTGAGTTTTGGGGGCGCCCCTTTGAAATGAGATTTTGGGCGCTTGGCATCGTCACCCTGACCCATGCCAACAGGTTTGAACTGGATCTTGTTCCAAAGCCACTGAGTATCATATCGCAACCGGAGAATGTCACTGTGACGGAAGGTGGGAATGCCACTTTTAGTGTCGTGGCAACAGGCAGTGGTTCGTTGAGCTATCAATGGTATTTCAACGGGGCTGAGATTGTGGGAGCCACTAGTGCGAGCTATACGCTGACCGGCGTAAGCGCCGCAGATGTCGGCAGCTATGGTTGTAGCGTAACCAACGCTGAGGGCGATGCCAGTTGCATCGATGCTAGCCTGGAAGTCACTGTGGATGATATAGCGCCCACACTGGTGAGTGCATCGGCCACGAGTGCGACGGGCGTTGAAATTATTTTCAGCGAAGCGGTGGAGCAAAGCAGCGCAGAAAATCAGAGCAATTACCAGCTTGATCTCGGTATTAGCGTGACCTCTGCTGTGCTGAATGAAGATGGTCGTACGGTCAGTTTGGTAGTTACCCCAGCGTTCTTGGAAGATACAACTTACATGGTATCGGTCAGTAATGTAAAAGATCTCGCACAAGACTCCAACACCATTGCAGCGCTGAGCAGCAAAACTTTTACCTATCGCACCGCTGATGATTTTGAGGATGGTGTCGCGGATGGTTGGACGCCGTATAACGACAATGGCAACGTTAACGTCAATCGCTGGGAGGTCATCGAAGATGAAGGTGACATGGCTTATTTCCTCAATGACACGACTTATGCGAATCTTGGTGGCAAACGTTTAGGCGAATATTCGCTGCTCGCCGCGCAGTATGCGGACTTCACGTTCACGGCGCAGGCCAAGCTGGGTGACGACGTGGCCAGCAATGCTTTAGCGGATTACGCGGTGGTATTTGGTTTTCAAGATAATAAAAATTATTACTACGCGATGTTCAATAACGATAAAACGGCGACAACGCTGTTTAAAGTGGTCGACGGAACACGTGAGAAATTAGCCGCGGCGAGCGATGCAAGTACGACGGATTGGCTGACGGATAATCTGTATCACAGTATTAAAGTCAGTCGTATGGGCAGTGAGATCAAAGTGTATTTCGATAACAAGCTGATCATGAATGTCAATGATGATAGGTTTGGAGCCGGCCAAGTCGGTGTGGGCAGTTACAACGATTCGGCTTACTTTGACGATGTAAAAGTAGTCGGGAAAGTGACGATCACACCGGATACCACGCCACCGGTAATCACCCTGATTGGCAATAATCCGCAAACCATCACACTAGGCGATGCTTATACCGAACTGGGTGCGAAGGCTGAGGATAATGTCGATGGCGATATCAGTGGGCAAATCATCATCGATGATTCGGCAGTGAATACGGATGCCGTAGGCAGCTATGAAGTCACGTATAACGTGAAAGATGATGCGGGCAATACAGCGCTTGAAATCACCCGTGTCGTGAAAGTCATGGCTGCCGGTGGCGTGGATAACATTGCGCCGGTGATCACCTTGAACGGCAATGCTTCTATCACCATCACGGTTGACGGTGTTTATGTCGAGGCTGGTGCAATCGCGTTGGATAATCTTGATGGTGACATCAGCGGTAAGATCATCATCGATGATTCAGCGGTAGATACTAGCATCGTAGGCACCTATGAAATTACCTATAACGTTTCTGATGAAGCGGGCAACGCAGCGACGCCAATGATACGTACGGTGAATATCATCGCCGCGACAGTGATTAGTGTGAGTGCGCTTGGTGGGCCGCTGTTAGCAGGACTGGGTTTGATGTTGTTGGCTTTTCGGTTGCGTCGTCAATGCTGAAACTTAATTTTATACATGCTTCCGGATGAAGTAATCACAAATGGTTTTGAATAAAAACTTGGAAATATATTTTCTGTCGAGGGATAAACAAATGAAGGCGAACACAAGCTTACACATGACTCCAGTAATAGAGTTAGGAGAACGAATGATGACACGATTGGGAACGCTTGGATTGAGTTTGTGCTTGCTGGTGGTTCCTACGCTTGGATCTGCCAGCGTTTTGAGTGAGCTTGCCGCGAAAGTCAAGCCAGGTGCTTTTGTAGAGCTTAAAATTGGTGGGGATATATCAACATGCCAGGCGATGGTGCCGTTTCCTTTACCTAAGAGGCATCTCGATGCATGCAAGAGGGATGAGGAGGGCAATCGGATACTAGCCCTAGATCATCCTCTTGGGTGGTGCCCTGTGCCACAGACGCCGTGGAAAGATCTTGGCAATATTCTCGAATTTACCGATGAGGCTCTGTGGGATCCAGCTGATGGCATCAATGGCGAGATTTACATCATGGGTACGCGGAGACCTTATAAACGATGGGATCAAGGGTTTGCCAAATACTCCGAAGAAACGAACAGTTGGACGATCCTGGATCTTCCGCCGTTTGGTGTCGGAGCACATGGTTATGATAATGGTGCTATCGATGTTGTCGGCAGAAGATACTATTGGTCACGGATATCCGCTGCTTACATTGTGTGGTCAATGGACTTGGATACGGGGGTATGGCAACGACTGCCGGATGCCCCTATAGATACGGGTGAATTCAGCGCCATTGAGTTCTTCCCAGAGCTTAACAAACTGGTTTTTTTTGATGGGCATTTTGGAGCCAGGCCTGGCTCATACGGGTCTGAATATTCGCTATATGACCCAAACACGAACAAATGGGAGGAATCCACCGCCTTGGATGGACCCACTGCCGTGACTCAAGCGCCTTTCGGTGCAATTTCTCACTTTAGTGAATACAACCCAAGCCGCAGCGTGATGTTTTTCGGTGGTGGGTATCACTATATTGACCCTGCTAACCCTGACGACGACCCAACCCCGAACATCGATGAGTCACGACGACTCTACATGCTCGATAAAGACAGAGTAGTGACTCGGTTAGCGAATGCCCCAACCAAGCTTGGGCAGCATGGCGCGGGTCCACTGCAAACCATCGACCCCAACAGTGGCAATCTCGTTGTATTTCAGGGGGAGGCTAACGATGGTACTTGCCCTGGTGGCCCGATGCCAATCTGGGAGTACGATCTTGAAGCCGGAGTATGGAACCAAACGGGTGAGCATAATATTTCGAATCTGTATTGCGGTATGGATTCGGTCGTGGTGCCACTTTACAAATACGGGGTCAACTTCATTGTCTCTGTCAGGAATAACTCGAATTGCAGTGTGCAACTATATCGACACAATCCTGTCGGAGACGTTCCTCTGAATATCAGTGTGCCGCCTGCTGCGGTAACCGTGCAGCAGGGAGAGGTGGCAAGCTTTAGAGTAATGGCTGTTGGCAACGGTCAGCTCAGCTACCAGTGGCGTAAAAATGGCGTTGCCATTGACGGTGCTACTTCGGCTGACTATAGCTTCATCGCACTAGATATGGCAGATAATAATGCTGAATTTGATGTTGTGGTTAGCAATGATTCTGAGACTGTTATCAGTATAGCAGCAGCTTTGAAAATTACTGTCGACACGTTTGCTCCCATATTAGAGTCAGTCTTTGCGGTGAATAATACCCGCGTCGATATCGTCTTTAGCGAACCGGTCAGCGCGAGCAGCGCTGAAAACACGGCGAATTATCAAATTGATCTCGGTATTACCGTGACATCAGCCACCCTGAGTGAGGATGCTC
>Ga0256830_1001847_pt1 | contig 14582 bp, 11 predicted proteins | sample 128326metaG_FD_190537 | JGI IMG/M metagenome (GOLD analysis project Ga0256830, IMG submission 190537) | Hydrothermal vent microbial communities from Lau Basin, Pacific Ocean - 128-326 | ecosystem: Environmental > Aquatic > Marine > Hydrothermal vents | place: Pacific Ocean: Lau Basin | collected... | reverse complement strand
ATCCGGGGGGCCGATATCGTAAAATGCGCCCCCGACGGAACATCCCTCGTCAAAAGGAATCGCGACCCGATGCATCAAACTACCGAACACGACGGTCCCGTTGTGGTTTCCGCGAACCCGCGCGCCGCCCGCGGCCGAAAATGGCGGGGCCTGTCGGTCAGGCTGATGGCCCATGTCAGCGCCGTCGTCGTCGTGCTGCTCTTTCTCGCCATCACCGCGATCAACCTGCTCCTGACCCGCAACCACTACCAGCCCTCCGAAGACGAAACCATCGTGCAGCACCTGCGGGACAAGGCCGAGGGTGTTCGCGGTCAGTTGGCGCTGTTGAATCGCATCGTCGCCAATGTCGCGGTGCAGCCCACCACCCAGGACATCCTCGAATACACCGACAGCGCCAGCGCCCAGGCCTGGGCGCTGCAGATGCGCCGCTTCCTGCCCCAGGCCATCGGCGTCGCGCTGCTCACCGAGGACGGCCGCGTGCTGGGCGAACCGGCCGAACACCAGCTCGGCCCGCAGTGCCTGACGGACCTGGCCAGGCTCAGCCAGGGCGTGCCGGTAAAGCAGCCACCGGTGCATCGCCGGGACCCGGGCCAGGCCCACTACGACCTCACCGCCCCGGTGCTGGACGAGGCGGACAACCGGATCGGTACGCTGATCGTCAGCTTCGCGCTGGACACCCTGCGCGAGCGGGTGAAGAACGGTGCCAACGCCAACCAGAACCTGGTACTGCGTGACGGCCACGGCGAACCCATCGCGCAACGGGTCAACCTCCACAGCGACCGCGACACCCACTCCCGCACCCTGGGCATCGATGACACCGACTGGCAACTGACCCTGACGGAAGAAACCCCGGTCTCCCAGCCCGGCTTCCTGAGCCTGGTGATCTTCAACGTGTCGGCGCTGCTGCTGACGGTGGGGGTGGTAGCCTTCCTGCTGCGCTTCGCGATGCGCCGGCTGGATGCGGACTACCAGAACGTGAAGGGGCTGCTCGACCAGCTCACCAGGGGAGGATTACCCGGAGACCCGCTGCCCACGCCGCGGCTGCGCGAAACCGCGGAGATCCTGCCGGCCATCGACAGCATCCACCGCGAGCTGGACAAGAAACAGCAACTGATCGAACGCCACCAACTCACCGACGAACTCACCGGGCTGCCGAACCGGCGCCAGTTCGATCACGATTTCGCCCGCGCCTACGACTTTGCGCGTCGCGGCAGCGAGGTCTGCACGGCGGTGCTGCACATCGCCGGGCTGGACCCGCTGCCCCCGAAACAGCGCGAGCGGGTCATCCGCATCCTGGGCCGGACCCTGCGCGAGAATGCCCGCAAGGTGGACTACGTGGCACGACTGGAGGACGGCGAATTCGTGATGCTGATGTTCGGCATGAAGGCCGACGGCGCGACACCCTGCCTGGAACGCATGAATGCGCGTTTCATGCGCCAGCAGAAACAGCACCCGGCCATCGAGGCCGGCCAGGTCTGTACCCTGTGCTGCGGCTACACGATGATCCACGGCCACCGCGACAGCGCCGACGAGGTGCTGGAACGGGCCTGGGACGCGCTGACCGAGGCCGAGGCCTCCGCCTGCAAGCAGATCGTCAACGCATGAGACTCAAGCCATGAGACCCAAACCATGATCGTGATCTTCGACCGCAAGGGCCTCAGCCAGTTGTACAGCGCCGAGCTGCCCACCCTGAACGGCGCCGACCTGCGCGACGCGAACCTGGAAAATGCCAACCTGGTGCAGTACGAGCTGCGCGGCGCGGACCTGCGCGGCGCCAACCTGCGCGACGCGGACCTGCGGCTGGCGGATCTCAGCGGCGCCGACCTGCGCGGCGCGAACCTGGACGGCGCCGACCTGGGCGGCGCCAATCTGGACGGCGTGCGCAGCGACGGCCCGCTGCTGCCGATCATCTCCTGACCGACGACTCCCACAGCCACGCGGCGCCACGCACCCCGCTGGCGTCACCAAACACCGGCGCCAGCAGGCGCGTGCGTACCGGCAGCTCCGCGCCGTCGCTGCCCGCGGCGGTAAACACGTAACGCCCCCAGCGCGCCGGTACCGCGTGATACAGGGCCTCCAGCCGCGACAGCCCACCGCCGAGCACGATCACCTCCGGGTCCAGCAGGTTGATCACCGAGGCCAGCGCGCGGGCCATGCGATCCACGTAGCGGTCCACACAGGCGACGGCCTCGGGCTGCCCGTCCCGGGCCCGTTCGGCGATGGCGGCGGCATCCAACGGCTCGCCGCCGGCGCGGGCGAAATCCGCGGCCAGGCCCGGCCCCGACAGAAAGGTCTCGATGCAGCCCCGCTTGCCGCAGTAGCAGGCCGGCCCCGGCAACTCGTCGGCGCGCGGCCAGGGCAGCGGGTTGTGGCCCCACTCCCCGGCGATGGCATTGGGCCCGGCCAGCAGCCGCCCGTTCACCACCACCCCGCCGCCGGTGCCGGTACCGACGATCACCCCGAACACGGTGCCGGCGTCGGCGCCGGCGCCGTCCGTGGCCTCGGACAGCGCGAAGCAGTCGGCATCGTTGGCCACCCGCACCTCGCGTCCCAGCGCGCGCGCCAGGTCGTCGCGCAGCGGCTGGCCATTCAGACACACGGAATTGGCGTTCTTGATGCACCCGCTGGCCGGCTCCAGTGCGCCCGGCGCGGCCACCCCGACGCTGCCGGTCTGCCCGGTGTCGGCCTCCAGCGCGGCCACCAGCGCGACCACTGCCGCCAGCGTCGCCGGGTAGTCCCCGGCCGGGGTGGGTACGCGGCGCCGGGCCAGTTCGCGACCGGAATCCCCCAGCGCCAGCCCCTCGATCTTGGTGCCGCCGAGGTCGATGCCGATGCGCATCAGTCGCCCACCCGTTCCAGGCTCAGCAGCTTGTTGTCGTCATCGGTGCGCAGCACGAACTGCCCGAACACCCCGACACGGGACACGAAGGGGCGCAGGTTCTCGGCGGGGAATTGCAGGTTCAGGCCATTGCTCAGGGTCACCACCACCTCGCGGGCGACACCCTGGTAGTAGGCCAGGTATTCATCGGCGGGGATGGACAATCGGAAGCGGTACTCGCGCATGGGCACAGTGTCCGAAAATGGCCGCCGGGAGTCCAGCCGCGGGCTGGACAGCGCCGTGCTGACACCAGACACTGTGCGCCATGCACATCGACCACCACAGCGGCCTGCTGGATGCGGCCCGGCAACTGGCATCGCCCAATGCCGACGCCCGCCCGGCGGGCTGCGCCATCGACCTGCTGGTGATCCACGCCATCAGCCTGCCGGCCGGCGAGTTCGGCGGGCCGTGGATCGACGCGCTGTTCTGCAACCGACTGGACGGCGACGCCCACCCGGACTTCGCCGACATCTGCACGCTCACCGTGTCGGCCCACGCACTGATCCGCCGCGATGGCGAGATCGTCCAGTACGTGCCCTTTCAGCGCCGGGCCTGGCATGCGGGGGTGTCCCGTTTCGAGGGGAGGGAACGCTGCAACGATTTTTCCATCGGCATCGAACTGGAGGGCTGCGACCAGCACCCCTTCGAGCCGGTGCAGTACCGGCGGCTGGCGACGCTGAGCCGGGCGCTGATGCGCACCTATCCCGGCATCACCCCGGCGCGCATCTGCGGCCATAGTGACATCGCGCCGGGCCGCAAGACCGACCCGGGGCCGCTATTCGACTGGTCGCTGTTTCGGGAGCTGCTGGCGCGGGACGACTGACGCCCCGGCCGGGGGAAAACCGGGCGCGGAGCCTACTGGCGCTCGGCCAGCCACTGGCGGGCCCGCGTCGCCGCCGCGCGCACCTGGGCCGGCGCGGTGCCACCGATGTGGTCGCGCGCGGCCACCGAACCGTCCAGCGTCAGCACGTCGAACACGTCGGCGTCGATACGGTCGGAGAAGCCCTGCAATTCCCCCAGCGACATCTCCGCGAGGTCACGCCCGCTGTCCACGCCAAGGCGCACCGCGCGGCCCACGACCTCGTGGGCGTCGCGAAACGGCACACCCCGACGCACCAGGTAGTCGGCGAGGTCCGTGGCGGTGGAGAAACCGCGCCGCGCCGCCTCGCGCATGGTGTCGCGCTGGGCGCTGATGGCGGGAATCATGTCCGCGAATACGCGCAGCGAGGCGCGCAGGTTGTCGAGGGTGTCGAACAGGGGTTCCTTGTCTTCCTGATTGTCCTTGTTGTAGGCCAGCGGCTGGCCCTTCATCAGCGTCAGCAGGCTGATCAGGTTGCCGTTGATGCGCCCGGTCTTGCCGCGAATCAGCTCGGGCACGTCCGGGTTCTTCTTCTGCGGCATGATGCTGGAGCCGGTGCAGAAACTGTCGCCCAGGTCGATGAAGCCGAATTGGGCCGAGGCCCACAGGATCAACTCCTCGGAGAAGCGCGACAGGTGGGTCATGGTCAGCGCCGCCGCGGACACGAATTCGATCGCGAAATCGCGGTCGCTGACCGCATCCAGCGAGTTCTCCGCCACCGCGTCGAAGCCCAGCAGCTGCGCGGTGTACTCGCGGTCGATGGGATAGGAGGTGCCGGCCAGCGCGGCGGCGCCCAGCGGCATCACGTTGACCCGTTTCGCACAGTCGGCGAGTCGGCCGTGATCGCGCTTCAGGCTCTCGAACCAGGCCAGCAGATGGTGGCCGAAGGTCACCGGCTGCGCGGTCTGCAGGTGGGTGAAACCGGGCATGATGGTGTCGGCCTCCTGCTCGGCGAGGTCCACCAGCGCGGTCTGCAGGCGCAGCAGTTCGGCGGAAATGGCCACCAGTTCCTCGCGCAGGTACAGCCGGATATCGGTGGCCACCTGGTCGTTGCGGGAACGCCCGGTGTGCAGTTTCTTGCCCACCTCGCCGATCAGCTCGATCAGGCGCGCCTCGATGTTCATGTGCACGTCTTCGCGGGCGATGGACCACTGGAACTCGCCGCGTTCGATCTCGGCCTGGATCTCGCCGAGGCCGTCGATGATCGCATCGCGCTCCTCGTCGGTGAGCACGCCGACCCTGGCCAGCATCGTCGCATGGGCGATGGAGCCGGCAATGTCGTGGGCGTAGAGCCGCTTGTCGAAGGTCACCGAGGCGGTGAAGGCCTCGACGAAGGCATCGGTGGGTTCGGTGAACCGGCCGCCCCAGGGTTTTTCCGCGTCGTTACTCATGTGCTCGCTCTTGTTGTTCGTCGGTGTCGATAACTGCGCCGGGCGGGCGCCCGATTGAAGTTGCCGCGCAGTATAGACGATATTGAAACCGAGCCACACATTTCACATCACGAGTTGGTTACACTAGGCCGGCCACCGCCGCAACCGACACAGGGATCAGCCCAACGCCCCATGAGCAGCAACACCAACAACAGCCCGCGCAACGACAGTTTTTTTCTGCCGGATTTCTGCAGCGTGCGCATGGTGTTCGCGGTGGTCATCATCAGCGAGCTGCTGGCCATCCTGCTGACCCTGGCGCCGTCGGTGCACAGTGGCAGTCGCTGGACCGAGCTGAGCCAGATCTCGCTGTTCGTGCAGTGGGTCGGCCTCAGCAGCGCCGGCCTGCTATGCCTGTCGCGGCGCTGGCTGGCCAGCCTGTCGGACACCATGGCCGCCACCGCCAGCTACTTGATGTTACTCGTCAACACCCTGCTGCTCACCGAGATCGCCGGCTGGGTCGACAGCTACGCGAACATGACCCGCTGGCAACCGGCACTGCTGAACCTCGGTGAATGGCAGGGCGAACTACTGCTGCGCAACCTCGGCATCAGCGCCATCGTCAGTGCCGCGGTGCTGCGTTATTTCTACGTGCAGCACCAATGGAAACAGAACATGCGGGCGGAGGCACAGGCCCGCCTGCAGGCCCTGCAGGCGCGTATCCGCCCCCACTTCCTGTTCAATGCGCTGAACACCATCGCCAGCCTGACGCAGACCGACGCCGACCGTGCCGAGACCGCGGTGGAGGACCTCGCCGACCTGTTTCGCAACAGCATGGCCGACGCGACCCACTACGCGACCCTGCGCGACGAGATCCAGCTCACCCGCCGTTACCTGGACATCGAAAAACTGCGCCTCGGCGACCGCGTCGACATCCACTGGCGCATGGACGAGTTGCCGGACGACGCGATGGTGCCGAGGCTGATCCTGCAGCCTTTGCTGGAGAACGCGATCTATCACGGCATCGAGCCACGCAACGACGGCGGCAGCATCGGCATCCACGGCCATCGCTACGACGACGAAATCTACATCACCATCAGCAACCCGTTGCCGCCGTGCGCCGATACCGCGCAGCGCGAGGGCAACCGTATCGCACAGGATAATGTTCGCCAGCGACTGGCCGCTATCTACGGAGAACGCGGGCGCCTGCTGGTACAGGAGGACCAGCAGGACTACATCACCACGCTGATCCTGCCCTACCAACGCGAACAAGCGGAGACCAACGACCGATGAAAGTGCTCATCGTCGACGACGAACCCCTGGCCCGCAGCCGCGTGCACCGGCTGCTCGACGACATGCCCGGCATCCAGATCGTCGGCGATGCCAAGAGCGGCAAGGAAGCGCTGCTGCGCTCCAGCGCGCTGCACCCGGACATCGTGCTGCTGGACATCCGCATGCCGGAAATGGACGGCCTGGAAACCGCCCGCCACCTGTCCAACCTGAAGAACCCGCCGGCCATCGTGTTCACCACCGCGTTCAGCGAACACGCGCTGGCGGCCTTCGAGGCCCACGCCATCGACTACCTGCTCAAGCCCATACGCCGCGAGCGCCTGCAGGAAGCCATCGGCAAGGCGCGTAAGATCAATCGCGCGCAACTGCTGGAACTCGGCAAGCAGGAACAGGCAGCGCAGGCCCGCACCCACATAAGCGCCCATGTGGGTGGCAATTTGCAGTTAGTCCCGTCGGAGTCCATCTACTATTTTCAGGCCGAGCAAAAATATGTCTCGGTGCGCCACCCCGGCGGTGAGCTGCTGATCGACGACTCGCTGAAATCACTGGAAGAGGAATTCGGCGCGCGCTTCCTGCGCATCCATCGCAACTCGCTGGTGGCCGAGGAATACATCGAGGGACTGGAAAAGAACGCCGAGGGCAAATATCAGATCACGCTGCGCGGCATCGACGACCGGCTGGAAGTCAGCCGCCGCATGGTGGCCACCACGCGGCGCCGACTGAAGGAGATGGGCAGGGCCTGAACGAACACCCCTGCTGGCGCTGCCACATGGCATGTGTTGGAATAACGCCATATTCAACGAGGGAGCCCCGTTCTCCCACCGGGAAAGAGCACCATGAAACTTAACGAACGCCAAATCCGATTCCGCCATTTGATGCTGATGATCGCTTTACCCATCCTGCTGACCGCCTGCGGAGGTGGTGGCGAATCGAAGCCGGCGACAGTGTTGCAAGGAACATTCGTCGATGACATCGTTGAGGGCCTGCGTTTCGACACGCCAACACAGTCCGGCCTGACGGACAACCAAGGCACGTTTCGTTACATAAACGGGGAAACCGTAGACTTTCATGTCGGCGACATCTACCTCGGGAGCGCCACCGGGGCGGACATCCTGACGCCCATCGACCTGGTTCCCGGTGCGGTGGATGAAACCGACCCGCAGGTCACCAACATACTGCGATTCGTGCAGTCGCTGGAGAAGAACGCCTATTTTCTGGATGGCATCCAGATCAGCACCGAGATCGATGCGGCGTTCACAGGGAAAACATTGGACTTCTCGCTCCCGGCCACGGACTTCGAAAACGCCTTTGCCGCATTGAGCGCCGCGGTACCCGGCGGCCTGACCCTGGTGTCCGCGGCCGATGCGCAGCAGCAAATGAGGACCACCCTCGTTGCGCTCGGCCTGGTATCGCCAGCCAGTGCCCGGTTCGGAAGCCTGACCATATCCGGCGCCGATATCGCGAACATTGGCGCCAGTTTCACGCCGGGCTATGGAACCAGTTCGGAAACCTCGCTGAGCTGGGGAAACGAAAACGCCACGCAACACGACGACGGGGCCGCCCACAGGCTGGTGGCCAACTTGAATACGAGCGGCCAGCTTTCTTCGGTTGACTATTACACCGACGACTACTCGGCCTATCCCCCCAGGACCTACAGCTACCAGATCCTCTGCTCGGGCACCGCCGGCGCCTATTGCAGTGCCATCAACCTCGATACCGCGGGGAAACGACTGGAGTTCAACAATGCCGAGCTGGACGTTTCGCCAAACTCGGTCGACAACCTCGAAACCGGGCCCGTCACGCTGACCGGCACGCTGTACTGGGAATAGCCCGGAGCACAGTGGCTGCCGAGAATCAGTCCACGTTCGGCAGCCGGCTCGCCGGCTATTTGCTGTCCAGCAACATCTGCGACACCTCTATCGCCTTTTCCAGGTAGGCGTCGTACAGGCCCGAGGCCTGGTAGCCGACGATCTTGGGCACCAGTTCCTCGCCGGCGGCGTTGACCAGTTGCAGGGTCGGCACCACTTCCACGCCCCGCTCTATTCCGAAGCCCTCGCCATCACGCTCGTGGCCGGCGAAGTCGCGCAGGAATTCCCATTCCTCCATCATCACCTTGCGCAGGATGACCCGCTGCGGATCAATGCCGGCGAGGCGCATCGGACCCAGCACCTCGGCCTCCAGGCGTTTGCAATAGTTGCAGTCCTCGGTGGAGAACATCAGCAGGATGGGCACGTCGTTGTCGCGCGCCAGCTTGCTCAGTGCGGTCATGTCCTCGGCGATGGTCAGGCGCAGCGGCTTCGGCACGACAAACACATCGTCGTCGGCATCCTCTTCGGCGAAGGCGCCGCCGAACAGCAGGTTTGACAGTAGAAAGAACAACAGCAGTTTACGCATTTCGATCACCTTCAAAGACCCTGGGGGCGCAGTGCCCAGTGGCTTGTGACGATTCCCCGGTTTCCGGCCAACGCGGAATAACGGCAACACCGGGGCCTCGGCACTCTGTCAGCCCAGCATATCACGCAGGTTGGCGAGATGGGCACGGCCGCGGGTCTGGCGTTCCACCGGGTCCACCTCCTGACCCTCGCCCTCCCAGACCAGGTCGTCCTCCGGCAGCTCGGCGAGGAAACGGCTGGGTTCGCAGTCCACCACCTCGCCGTGCTTGCGGCGGCGCGCGGCCATGCTGAAGGTCAGGGTCTTTTGTGCGCGGGTGATGCCGACATAGGCCAGGCGGCGCTCCTCTTCGATGTCGTCCGCCTCCAGGCTGGCGTGGTGCGGCAACAGCAGCTCCTCCATGCCCACCACGAACACGTGGGGGAATTCCAGGCCCTTCGCCGCGTGCAGGGTCATCAGCGACACGCAGTCGTCGCGGGCCTCTTCCTCCTGGCGACTGAGGATGTCCATCAGCATCATCTTCGACACCAGGTCGGACAGCGACGGGTCGCCGCCCTCCTTCTCGGCCATGCGCTCCAGCCAGTCCACCAGCTCGTGTACGTTCTCCATGCGGCGCTCGGCGGCCTTGGGGTCCTTGCTGGTGTCCAGCAGCCAGTCCTCGTAGCGAATCTCCCGGATCACGTCCTTCACCGTCTCCACCGGGTCGCCACGCTCGGCCTGGTCGGACTTGGCCGCCAGCCATTCGACGAACTGGCGCAGGTTGTTCACCGCGCGTTCCGGCAGCACACTCTCCAGACCCAGTTCGTAGGCCGCGGCGCACAGGCTCACGCCGCGCCCGGTGGCGTAGGCGGCGAGTTTCTCCAGCGTGGCCGGGCCGATCTCGCGGCGCGGGGTGTTGACCACGCGCACGAAGGCGTTGTTGTCGTCGTCGTTCACCAGCAGCTTCAGGTAGGCCATGATGTCCTTCACCTCCTGGTACGCGAAGAACGAGGTGCCACCGGAGATGCGGTACGGAATCTGGCTCTCCCGCAGGGCGCGTTCGAACAGCCGCGACTGGTGGTTGCCGCGATACAGGATCGCGTAGTCACTGTACTTGCCGCCATTCTGAAACTTGTGCGCCAGCAGCCGCGACACCACCTGTTCGGCCTCGTGGTCTTCGTTGCGGGCGCGGATCACCCTCAGCGGGTCACCGTAGCCCAGCTCGCTCCACAGGCGTTTCTCGAACACATGGGGGTTGTTGCCGATCAGCTGGTTGGCGGCCTTCAGGATGCGCCCGCTGGAGCGGTAGTTCTGCTCCAGCTTGATGACCTTGAGGGTGGGAAAATCGTCCTTCAGCAGGGCCAGGTTTTCCGGCTGCGCGCCGCGCCAGGCGTAGATGGACTGGTCGTCGTCGCCGACCACGGTCAGCGCGCCGCGCACGCCGACCAGCTGCTGCACCAGCCGGTACTGGGCCGCGTTGGTGTCCTGGTACTCGTCCACCAGCAGGTAGCGAATCAGGTTCTGCCAGCGGTCCAGCACCTCGGGATTTTCGCTGAACAGCCGCGCCGGCAGGCCGATCAGGTCGTCGAAGTCCACCGCGTTGTAGGCCAGCAAATGGCGATTGTACTCGTCGTACAACACCGCCGCGGCGGTCAGCATCGGGTCACCGTTGGCCTCTGCCTGCGCCTGTTCGGGGCTGGTCATCGCATTCTTCCAGGTGGAGATCTGCCACTGCATCTCCTGCGCCTGCTCGTCGGCGTCAAAGGCGCGGCGCATCAGGTCCTTGATCAGCGACAGCGCATCCTGGGCGTCGTAGATGGAAAAGCCACGGCGAAGGCCCAGCGCCTTGCCGTCACGCTTGAGGATGTTTAGCCCCAGGTTGTGAAAGGTGGACACCCGCATGCCACGCCGGTCCTTTGCCACCAGTTCCCCGGCGATACGGTCCTGCATCTCCCGCGCCGCCTTGTTGGTAAAGGTCACCGCGGTGATGTGGTGCCCCTTGAGGCCGCAGTTCTGCACCAGGTGCACGATCTTCTGCGTGATCACGCGGGTCTTGCCGGAACCGGCACCGGCCAGCACCAGCAGCGGGCCGTCGATGTAGCGCACCGCGGCTTTCTGGCGGGGATTGAGTTGGGACATGGGGGAGATTTCGAACCTACAGCCGGAAAAACATGGGCCGCCATTCTACCCTGTCGCACGACTGACTGTTAGCGAAAACTGTTAGCGAAAAAAGGCGCACAATACCCGCAACCTTCATGAGCCGATTTACAGACTGTGCTATGTTGCGCGGCATGTTTACCCCATTTATCCACGGACAGCACGGATGCCCGACTCCGCCAACTTCGGTTTCCTGAGCGAATACGACCCGGTATTCCTGCAACTCGCCGCCACGGCCGAGCAGGCATTTGCCAGCGACCCCAACACCACACTGATCAAACTCCGCCAACTGGGCGAGGCGCTGGCCCAGGACCTGGCCGCCCGATCCGGCATCGCCTTCGATGAAAACACCACCCAGGCCGACCTGCTGTGGAAGCTCCACCGCGAGATACGCCTCGACCCCACCATCCGCGAGATCTTTCACGCCCTGCGCATCGAAGGCAACAAGGCCACCCATCAATTCCGCACCCGACACAGAGACGCCATGGACGGCCTGAAAATGGCCCGCGCCCTGGCCGTGTGGTACCACCAGAGTTTCGGCAGGCAAGGAACACAGTTCAAACCCGGCCCCTTCACACCACCCCAGGATCCCAGTGAAGAATTGCGCAGCCTGCAAACCGAAATCGAACAGCTCAAGGCACGACTGGCCGATTCCAGCCAGCAACTGGAAACCAACCAGCAGCTGGCGGAGCTGATCGCCCGCGAGAAGGAGGAATACGCGGAACTGGCGGAACAGATGGACGCCGAGGCACGGACCTATGAGCAGCTGGCCACGGAGGCCGAGGCCGAGTTGAACCGGCAAAAGGCGCAATTCGAGCGCCACCTCGCCGAACTCCGGCAAACCCAGCAAACCGCCCCCGCCGACACCGGCAAGGTCATCACCGAGACCCAACAGGCCTCCGCCAACTTCACCCTGAACGAAGAACTGACCCGCATCCTCATCGACCAGCAACTCATCAACGCAGGCTGGCAGGCCGACTCACAGGTGCTGACCCACCAAAAAGGCGCACGCCCGGAAAAAGGCAAAAACCTCGCCATCGCCGAGTGGCCCACCGTGGGCCGGCAGGCCGCCGACTATGTACTGTTCGCCGGTCTCACCCCTATCGCCATCGTCGAGGCCAAGCGCGAAAACACCAATGTCGCCGGCAAGATTCAACAGGCCGAGCGTTACGCGGCGGGCTTCTCACCCAGCGCCGGCATGACGCCCGCCTGGGTCGTGGAAGGCCGCACCATCGCCTGGCCCAGAGGCGAAGAAGGCCACTACCAGATACCCTTTGCCTACTCCTGCAATGGCCGGCCGTTCATCAAGCAGCTTGCAGAACAATCGGGCACCTGGTTCCGTGATCTGCGCGAACCCGCCAATCTGGCGAAACCGTTGCAGGACTTTCACTCCCCCGAAGGCCTGCTCGACCGCCTGACACGCAGCAAAACCGCCGCGCAAGAAAAACTGGCCGCGGAAGGCTTTCACTACCTCAAGCTGCGCGACTACCAGATCAAGGCCATCCAGCATGTGGAACAGGCCCTGGCCGACAACCAATCCAATTGCCTGCTGGCCATGGCCACCGGCACCGGCAAGACCCGCACCATCATCGGCCTGATGTACCGCTTCCTCAAAGCCGAGCGGTTCAAGCGCATCCTGTTTCTGGTGGACCGCACCGCTTTGGGAGAGCAAGCGCAGGACGCCTTCAACGATACGGCGCTGGAGCAAAACCAGACCCTCTCAAAAATCTACAACGTGTCGGAACTGGGCGACATGGCCGCCGAGGCAGAGACCCGCATCCAGGTAGCGACGGTGCAGGCCATGGTGCGGCGCATCTTTCAATCCGACCAGCCGCCCCTGGTCGACGAATTCGACTGCATCATTGTCGACGAGGCCCACCGCGGCTACACCCTGGACCAGGAAATGACCGAAGGCGAGCTGGAGATTCGAGACCAGAGCCAGTACCTCTCCAGCTATCGCCGGGTTCTCGACTACTTCGATGCCGTGAAAATCGGCATGACCGCCACCCCGGCCAAACACACCACCGAGATCTTCGGCAAACCGGTGTACACCTATTCTTATCGTGAAGCCGTGGCCGACGACTGGCTCATCGATCACGAACCGCCCATCCGTTACGAGACCCTGCTCAGCCAGCAAGGCATCCAGTTCGACAAGGGCGAACAGGTCAGCGTGGTCGATACCCGCACCGGCGAGGTGGACACCGCCGAGCTGGAGGACGAACTGAATTTCGACGTGGAGTCCTTCAACCGGCGGGTGATTACCGAAGGCTTCAACCAGGTCATCTGCCAGCAACTCGCCCAGGAGCTGGACCCGGCGGGCGACGAAAAAACCATGATCTTCTGCGCCACCGACCTGCACGCCGACATGGTCAAGCGCCTGCTCGACGCGGCCTTCAAGGATCTTTACGGTGATGAATACAACGAGGCCGCGGTGCGCAAGATCACCGGCACCAGCGATAAAGTCAGACAGCTTATTCGCCAATACAAGAACGAACGCTATCCCTCCATCGCCATCACCGTGGACCTGCTCACCACCGGCATCGATGTGCCACGCATCTGCCACCTGGTGTTCCTGCGCCGGGTGCGCTCGCGCATTCTCTACGAACAGATGATCGGCCGCGCCACCCGCCGCTGCGACGAGATCGGCAAGACCGTGTTCAAAATCTACGACCCGGTGGACATCTACGCCGCCCTGCAGGACGTCAGCACCATGAAGCCGCTGGTGAAAGATACCTCCATCCCGCTGCAACAACTGGTGCAGGAACTCGGCGACCCCAAAAGCTTCGACGCCCCCGGCAGCCGGCCGGACAGCAGCCACGCCGACGACGTGCTCGACGCCCTCAGTCAGCGCGTCATGCGCACCCTGCGCAAGGCCACCCACCTGGCCGAGAAGCGCCCCGAACTGAAACAGAAACTCGACGAGTTGGAACAACTCTGGGGCGTGGAGCCGGGCAAGCTGCACAAACACCTGCACAACATGGGCGCACGACAGGCACAGGCCTTCGTCGCCACCCACAGCAACTTCGTCAACCAGCTCGATGACATCAAGTGGCTGATCGGCTCCGAACGCCGGCCGGTGATCTACCCAGGCGCAGACGAATTCAAGAACCGCACACAGAGCTACGGCGTCAACGAAAAACCCGCCGACTACCTCGACAGCTTCAGCGCCTTCATTCACGAACAGCTCAATCAGTCCGCCGCCCTCTCGGTGGTGGTCAACCGCCCCAAAGACCTCACCCGCCAGCAACTCAAAGAGGTGCGGTTGCTGCTCGACCAGCACGGTTTCAGCGAGGCCACCCTGCGCACCGCCTGGCGCAACCAGACCAACCAGGAGATCGCCGCCAGCATCATCGGCTACATCCGCCAGGCCGCCCTCGGCGAGGCCCTGATACCCTTTGCGCAACGGGTGCAGAACGCCATGGGCAGAATCTATGGCCTCCACAACTGGACGCCCATCCAACGCAAATGGCTGGAGCGCCTGGCCAAACAGCTCACCCACGAAGTGGTCATCGACCACGACTTCGTCAATCGCGCCTTTGCCGCCAATGGTGGGGCCAAACAACTGGATAAACTACTCGACCAGCAACTGGATCACGTGGTGGCCACCCTGTCGGAATCGCTCTGGGACATTGGTTGATCCCGGGCGGAACATGGCGCTGGC
>Ga0256830_1001846_pt1 | contig 14589 bp, 16 predicted proteins | sample 128326metaG_FD_190537 | JGI IMG/M metagenome (GOLD analysis project Ga0256830, IMG submission 190537) | Hydrothermal vent microbial communities from Lau Basin, Pacific Ocean - 128-326 | ecosystem: Environmental > Aquatic > Marine > Hydrothermal vents | place: Pacific Ocean: Lau Basin | collected... | reverse complement strand
CGCCTCGGCGCTGACCGAGGATTTCTACCGCGCCCTGGTCCGGCCGCGGGCCGGCCCCCGCGAGCTGGTGTGGATGGGGCGGGTCGCGGTGCTGGCCGTGACCCTGGGGGCGGTAGCCCTGGCCTGGGACCCGGATCGCCGGGTGCTGGACCTGGTGGCCTATGCCTGGGCCGGGTTCGGCGCCGCCTTCGGCCCGCCGCTGCTCCTGTCGCTGTACTGGCGCAGGATGAACGCCACGGGTGCCCTGGCCGGGATGGTGGCCGGCGCGGTGACCGTGGTGGCCTGGCGCCAGGGGCAGGGCGGGATCTTCGCCCTCTACGAGATCATTCCGGGAGTGCTGGCCTCGGCACTGGCGGTGGTGGCCGGCACCCTGCTGGGACCGGCGCCGCCGGCCGCCGTCACCGCGCGCTTCGACGCCGTGCACCGCGGCGGCTGACGGGTCACTCTCCCAGCGCGGCCAGGCCCTCGGCCGCCACCTCCCGCACCTGGGGATCGGCATCCTCGCGGCAGGTCTCCAGCGCCGTGCGGGCACCGGGTCGCCGCAGCAGGCCCAGGTAGTGGCAGGCGTCGTTGCGGATGCGCGGGTCGTCGTGGCGGGCCAGCGCCGACAGCGGTGCGATGAGCCGGTCCAGGCGCGGGTCGCCGGCCAGCTCCTCGAGGATGGCCCCCAGGCCCACGCGCACCTGCAGCTCGGTCTCAGGGTCCGCCAGCAGCAGGCCCACCGCGTCCAGCGCCGCGTCGTTCTCCCGCGCCAGCCGCTCGGCCCGGGACAGGTCCCCGGTCTCCAGCAGCTCCGCCAGGTGGCGGGCCATGCCCTCGGCCCGGAGGGCATCGCGGGCCCACCGGCGCAGCTCTTCCGGGGAGCGGGCCCCGGGCAGTTCCAGCGGGCCCAGCTTCAGCCACGGCACGCTCCTGACCCCGTACCGTTGCGCCTCCTCGGGGTGTCGCGCCAGGTTGACCACGGTGAGGCGGCCCACCGCGCCTTCTTTCACCAGTTGGGCCAGGGCGGAGAGCATCCCGGCACAGTGCGGGCAGCCGGGGGCGACGAGGAGCAGGGCGTCTGGGGCCTCGTTTTCGGGTGCCGTCGTCATGGGCGTTAGCATAAACCGGTGGCGGGGCCTGTGCTAACCGGGACGGTGCATGTCGCGGCGGTTGCAAACAAAGGAAACCACGGCAACGATTCCGTTCCTTGCCGCCCTTGCCTCGAACCGGGACCGGCGGAGGCCCGGGCGGCCGGCTTGATTCGGCCCCGGGGCTCGCCCAGAATCGCGCCGTGACCGGGGACCTGCCGCCACTCGAAGACAGCGACGACCTGCGCCGTGCCCTGGCCGCGGCGGGCACCGACCACCTGGTGCTCACGCCGCTGCCGGCGGCGTCCGCGCGGGTGCGCTTCCTCGGGCCGTTCCAGGGGCGCGAGGTGGCCTGGGATGCAGAGTTCACCGCCCTGGGCACGGGGGCCGGGGGGCCGCGGCCCTTCATCGAGATCGCGCCGGGCCGGGGCGACGTGTATCTCCTGCGCGCCGGCCTGGCCCTGGAGCGCATGGATGTCCCGGCGGTGACCAAGGCGGTGATCATGGTGCGCAACTACCGGCGCCTGCGCGTGGGCCGCCACGTGTTCGGCGCCCATCATCCCCGGGATGCCTGAGTTCGCGCCCCTCGTCTCCGTCCTGCTGCCGGTGCGCAACGGCGGCGACCACCTGCTGGCGGCGGTGGAGAGCCTTGCCCGCCAGGACTATCCGCATCTGGAGATCCTGCTGGTGGACGACCACAGCCACGACGGCGCGCCGCAGCGCGCGGCGGCGCTGGATCCCCGGGTGCGCCTGCTGCCCAGTCCGGGCCGCGGCATCGTCGCCGCCCTCAACGCCGGCGCGGCCGCGGCGCGGGGGGAGGTGCTGGCGCGCATGGATGCCGACGACATCGCCCATCCCCGTCGCATCGGCACCCAGGTGGCGCTGCTGGCGGCACGCCCGGAGCTGGGGATCGTGGGCGCGCAGGTGGAAGCGGCCGGTGGCGCCGGGGGCTGGTGGCGGTACGTGGATTGGATCAACGGCCTCACCGAGCCGGATCACATCGCGCGCGAGATCTTCGTGGAGAGCCCCATTCCCCATCCCACCGCCGTGATGCGGCGGGAAGTGTTCCGGCGTCTCGGCGGTTACCGCGACGCGCCATGGCCGGAGGACTACGACCTGTGGCTGCGGGCCTGGGCGGCGGGGGTGGCCATGGCCAAGCCCGAGGGTGTGCTGCTCACCTGGCGCGACCACCCCGGGCGTCTGTCGCGCGCCAGCGATCGCTACGGTGCGCGGGCCTTCAATCGGGCCCGGGCGCACTTCCTGGCCCGCACCCTGCTGGCACGTCGTCCCGCGGTGGTCTGGGGCGCGGGCCCCACCGGCCGCGATCTGGCCGATGCGCTCATGGACGAGGGCGTGGAGGTGAGCGCCTTCATCGACATCCATCCCCGGCGGGTGGGCGGGACCAAGCGCGGGCGGCCGGTGCACGGGCCGGAGTTCGCGCTGCGTGCCGCGCCGGCCCTGGTGGTGGCCGCGGTGGGGACGTCCGGGGCACGGGAGGAGATCCGCGCCTGGTGCGCGGCGCACGGCCTGGCCGAAGGGACGGACTTCATCTTCGCCGCCTGAACGACCCCGCCGGAAAACGCCGTTGTCGTTCGCCGCACCCCAGCCGCCAGCACCCGGCGGCCAACGATCAATGCCCCAGGCGGACCACCGTGTTGCGGCCGCGCTTCTTGGCCGCGTACATGGCGGTATCCACCTGGTGCAGGATTTCCTTGAGCGAGGTGCCGGCGGCGTTGCGCCCGCACAGCAGGCCCACGCTCACGGTCAGCTCCACCTTTTCGCCTTCCCAGCGGAAATCCAGTTCACCGATGCGGCGGCGGATGTCGTCGGCCCGTTGCAGCCCGACTTCCTCGTCGCAGTTCATCTGGGCCACGAACTCGTCGCCGGCGTAGCGCGCCAGCAGGTCGCCGGGGCGCATGGCCTCCCGCAGTACCCGGGCCACCTCGATGAGCACGGCGTCACCGGCGGCATGGCCGTAACGATCGTTGATGCGCTTGAAGTGATCGATGTCGATGAGCAACAGGCACATGGGGGCCTGGTCGCTGGCACGCCGGCGCAGGACACCGTTGAGCTCGCTTTCGAAGCTGCGCCGGTTGAGCAGGGTGGTGAGATAGTCCATCTGGGCCAGGCGCTGGAGCCGCTCGTTGGCGTCCCGCAACTGGCGCGTGGCCTCGTTGATTCGTTGTTGCAGCGACTCGTTGAGCAGGCGCACCTCGCGGTGGGCGTGCTGGAGCCCCCGCACCAGGTGGGACAGGGCGGTGCCCAGCCGGCGCACCTCGGTGGGCGCCCCCGGCGGGGGCGGGGGCAGCTCCGCACCGGGCTCGCCGTCGGCCACCGCCTCGGCCGCCGCCGCCAGCTCGTTGATGGGGCGCGTGATCCAGCGCGCCAGGCGCCAGGCCAGCAACAGCGCCAGGACCAGGGCCACGGACAGCCACACCAGGTGCGAACGCATGAGCTCGTCCACGTGCGCCGCCACCTCCGACTTGGGCTGCGGCACCATGATGCCCCAGCCGATCTCGGGAACGGCGGCGTAGCCCGCCACCATGTCGGCCTGGATGAAGGGGGAATAGAACTCGGTCACGCCGGTCTTGCCGGCCAGCATGGCCTGGACCACGGGCCAGGCGGAGAGATCGCGCATCTCCTTCATCCACTGCGGATTGGGATGGGCCACCACCCGGCCGAAGTTGTCCACGATGGCGGAGTGGCCCCTGCGGCCGAAGCGTATGCGCCGGCGCAGGGATTCGATGACGGACAGCCTCAGCTCCGCCAGCAGCACGCCGGCCAGGGAGCCGTCGGCGCGGTGCACGGGTTGCGACATGATCACGGTGGGCTCCCCGGTGACCGGACTGGGCTTGACGCCCGACAGCATCCAGCGGCCTTCGGTGCGGGTGCGCACGAAGCAGCGCTCGGACGACAGGTCCGGCGGCGCCTCCTGCGGGTTGTCGGCTGCCGGTGCCAGGTACAGGGCGCGGCCGGTGGGGCCGGCGTACATGAGGCGCTGGAAGCCGGGCATGTGGGACAGGGCCTGGTCCATGCGCGCGCGGATCATGGTGGCATCGCCGGCCCGGAGGTGGCCCAGCTCCCCGGCCAGCTGGCGCAGCATCTCGCGGTGATCGGTGACATGGATGTGGATGGGCGCGGCGAGGTTCTGGGCCAGGAGCTGATGCTTCTCCCGGATCTCGCGCCAGGCGTCGTTCCAGGCGGTGTTGTAGATGGACACCCCCAGTATTCCCACCGGAAACAATGCCACCAGGAGGAAGCTGAGCATCATCAGCCGGAACACCGGCTGCGAGGTACGGGCGGCGGCATTCACGGGAGGGCGATCATCCGGGGCAGGAGACAACATGGGGATCTCGGGATGCGGAGTTATACCATCATTCGACTGCCGGGGTTCAGCCGCACATGCGCAGGCGGCCGTCCAGCAGGCGGGGGACCTCATCGGCGGGCACCGGCCGGCTGAACAGGAAGCCCTGGATGGCGTCGCAGCCGGCCAGGGAGAGGAAGTCGAACTGGGCCGCGGATTCCACACCCTCGGCCACCACCCGCTTTTTGAGGCCGTGGGCCATGGCGATGACGGCGGTCACCAGCTCCGAGGCTTCCTCGTCGGCGGGCACGTCGGCCACGAAAGATCGGTCCACCTTGACGACGTCGATGGGAAAGCTGCGCAGCCGGCCCAGCGAGGACTGGCCGGTGCCGAAGTCATCGATGGCGATCTGGACGCCCAGGGCCTTGAGCGCGGCCAGGGCCTCTTCCGCTTGTTCCCCCTGCTGCATGAGGCTGTCCTCGGTGATTTCCACGATGAGATCATCGGCCGCGAACCCGTATTGCGCCAGGGCCGGGGCCACCGCCTCCGCCGCCACCCGGCCGTCCAGCAGGCGGGCCGAGAGATTCACCGTGAGCGCCACCGGGTGCGAGGCCCCGCGGGTGAACTCGCGGTGGTCGGCCAGGGCCCGGGGGATCAGCCACTGGGTCACGGGGACGATGAGGCCCGTGTCCTCCAGGATCTCGATGAACTCGCCGGGGGCCACGATGCCATGGCGGGGATGGTTCCAGCGCAGCAGGGCCTCCAGGGCCGTGGTCCTCCCCGTGGTCACGTCCACGATGGGCTGGTAGTAGAGTTCGAATTCTTCCCGCAGCACCGCCTGGCGCAGCTCCTGCTCGCGCATCAGATACTCGGTGATGCGCACGGTCATGTCACCGGAATAGAACTGAAAGCCGTTGGGGCCGCGCTCCTTGGAGTGATACATGGCGGCATCGGCGTTCTTGATCAGGGTGTCCACGTCGTCACCGTCACCGGGGGCGGTGGCGATGCCGATGGAGGTCGTCACCCGGAGCTGGCGCCCCATGACCTCGAACGGCGCTTCGAAGGCCTGCAGGATCTTCTGCGCCACCACCGCCACCTGCTGGAGCTGGTCCACGTCTTCCACCAGGATGGCGAACTCGTCACCACCCAGCCGGGCCACGGTGTCGATATGCCGCACGCAGCGGGTCAGGCGCTCCGCGGCGCCCTGCAGCAACTGGTCTCCGGCCTCGTGCCCCAGGCTGTCGTTGATCTGCTTGAAGCGATCCAGGTCCAGGAACAACAGGCTCACGCGCTGGCCGTGGCGGCGGGCCCGCTCCATGGCGTGCTGGAGGCGGTCGCGAAACAGGATCCGGTTGGGCAGGCTGGTGAGGGGATCGTGGTGAGCGAGAAAGTCCAGCCGGGCCTGGCGCAGCCGGATCTCGTTGCGCATTTCGTCGAACGCCTCGGCCAGGGCCCGCGTCTCGGTGGCCCGGTCCCGGGGCAGGGCCTGAACGGGCCGCCCCGCCCCCTCGGCCTTGAGGGCGGCGGCCAGCATGTTGATGGGCCGCAGCAGCCAGTGATCGAAGGTGAAGAAGCCCAGGACCAGCAGCACGGTTCCGGCGGCGGCGATGATCAGCACCACCTGGGCCAGCCGCGACGCGGTCTCGGACAGGCGGGTGATGTCCCGTGCCGAACCCACGGCCAGCTCCAGGTCCACCGCGCCCAGGCGGCGGCGGATGCGCTCCACCAGGGGGGCCACCTCCTGCTGCAGCAGATGCAGGTCCGCGCGCCAGCGGTCGGCGAGGATGAGGTCCATCACCTGCTCGTAGCCGGTGAGCCATTTGTCCAGTGCCGCCCGAGCTTCCTCAAGGGAGACCTGCTGTTGCAGGCCCAGGTGTCCGGCATCGGCTTCCACCTGCAGCTTCGCCAGCGTGGCCTGGACGGCGGCGGCCCAGTTGCGGACATTGGCCTGGCGCGTGCGTATGGCGCCGGTGGGGTCGGTGGAGAACACGCCGAAGCGGTTGGACACCAGCAGGCGGAATTCGGACACCATGCGGGTGACCGCGTGGCGCAGCTCCAGGAACAGGCGCAGGACCCGGGTTCTCCGGCCGGGGTCCTGATCCAGGTCCTCGATGGCCGACTGGATGGCGCTGGCCATCTGCTCGTTGGCCGGCAGCATGGTGTCCTGCATGATGCCCATGGCCGGAAACCAGCGCGCCAGCTCGGCCCGGGTCGCAATCAGGCTATCCAGTGCGTGGCCCAGGCGTTCCACGTCGCCGGCGAGCTGGCGGGACAGCTCCCGCAGCAGGGGATCGGCCTGGATCCACGGGGTGCGCTGCAATCGCCCGGCCGCACTGCGCAGGGCCGCCATTTCCTGTTGCAGGGGTTCATGGGGCAGGGGCTCGGCACGCAGGATGCTGCGGTTCAGGATGTTCTCCAGGTCATGGATCTGGGCTTCCAGGTCGGCCAGGGCATCGCTGGCCAGGGACCGGGCCTGGATGCGGTCGGTCTGGGCACCGCTGCTGTGGCGCACGTGGAGCCAGCCCGCCAGGCCGCCGCCCCAGAGCAGGGCGGCGAGCACAGCGGAGATGACCACGTAGCGGCCGCGCAGGCTCCGCGGCCACCACCAGTGCCCGGATCGGGTGAAAGTGGGCAGCGGTGAATCGGACATCAGTACCGCTCTCCCAGGACCCGGGCCACCACTTCACGGTGCGGGTCATAGTCCGCGTCGGTGGTGGTCACCAGCCCGGTGAGCCCGGCCTGGCTCAGGGCCGCGCGACCGGCCTCGGTGGTGCCCAGGCCGGTGAGAATGGCCTGCAATCGCCGGCGCATGGCGCCGCCCACGCGGCGACTCACCGCCCAGGGCAGGTGGGCCAGGGGCTCGCCGGAGACGAGGATGGTCAGGGCGTCGGGATCGATGGCCCGGCGCACGACCTCCAGCTGCAACAGTACGTGGCCGGCGCCACAGGCGGCGGCCTGGCGGAAATAGACTGCGATGCAGGCCTTGGGCGGGTTGAGGGCGAACTTCTCCAGGTAGTCGCCGCGCCTGAGGCCGGCCCGGTGCAGCAGGTCGCTGGCGGCGATGTAGCTCACCATGGCGCCGCGACCACCACCGAACAGGACCTTGCGGCCGCGCAGCTGTCCGACCCGGGTGATGCCACTGTCCCGGCGGACGATGATGACGGCGCGGATCTCGGCCTGGCCGAATTCCTCGTTGCGTGCGATGACCTGGTGCCCCAGCTCCCGGTGTGCGCGCAGGTAGTGATAGGGGTTGTAGTGCACCAGCGCGTAACGGTCCCGGCGCACGTCTTCCCAGAAACTGGCGAAATCGGGCGGGGTCTCCAGCTTCACCGGCCGCTCCAGGCGCCGGGCCAGCAGGGCCACGAGCGGAGTGAACATGCGCCGGGTGTCGGCCGGAGCGCGGCGCGGGAAGATCCCCACGACCAGGGGGGCGGGGGCCCCGGGTCGGGCGGTGGTCGGGCCGGGATCGGCGGCCGGGACCGCCCGGGCCATCAGGCCGGCCAGGGCCAGGACCAGGAACCAGGACCCGCGGGCCGGCCGCCGGATCGTCCGTTCAGCGTGGCTGTCCATAAGGAACCATATCGACCGGCCAGCATCTCCACTTTATATGGATGCAAACCCCATCGCCACTGTTTGCATCCCCGGTTCGGGCTAAGGAAATGGCCGGGCCTGCCGAAATTGGGAGGAGGCTGCAAGGCGGCGCGCACACGGTGCAGGCAAAATTCATCAACCCCATCCTCAGTGCCATGGTGGACGTGCTCTCCACCATGGCCCAGGTGGAACCCACACCGGGCCGGCCCCAGGTCAAGGGGGACGACCGGGCCCGCGGCGTGGTGAGCGCGGTCATCGGCATCGAGGGTGAACGGACCCGGGGCTCCCTGGCCATCTCCTTTCCCGAGCCGGTCATCCGCGACATCGTCCGCCGCATGCTGGGTGAAGAGATGACAGTGGTTGACGACACCGCCCGCGATCTCACCGGCGAGATCTCCAACATGGTGCTGGGCAGCGCCAAGGCCGCCTACGCCGAGGCGGGCTACGATTTCGGCCTGACCCAGCCGCGGGTATTCTCCGGCGAAAACCACGTCATCGACCACGGTGTCGACGGCCCCCGCATCCTGCTGCCGTTTGCCACCGAGGCCGGCGAGTTCTTCGTGGAGATCTGCTTTCGCGAATAGCCAACAGTGGCCCGGCGCACGCGCTATCATTGGATTCCGGTTCCGGAAGGCGAGGAGCAGCGGTCGTGTATCGGTACGGAAAAATGCTTCGCCTGCCCCGGCCGGAGGAAATGCTGCCCGGGCGGGAGACCCCCCTGCCGGTGCCGGAGAAGCATTACGTCTCCGGCCACCCCATGCAACCCCCCTGGCCCGGGGGGCTGGAGACGGCGCTGTTCGGGATGGGCTGTTTCTGGGGCGCCGAGCGCCTGTTCTGGGAGACCGAAGGCGTGTACGTCACCGCCGTGGGTTACGCCGGCGGGGGGACCCCCAATCCCACCTACGAAGAAGTGTGCTCCGGCCTCACCGGCCACAACGAGGTGGTGCGCGTGGTGTTCGATCCGGCGGTGGTCGGCTACGAGCAGTTGCTGGCGAAATTCTGGGAAGGCCACGATCCCACGCAGGGCATGCGCCAGGGCAACGACGTGGGCACCCAGTACCGCTCCGGCATCTACTGGACCACGGAGGCCCAGCGCCGGGCCGCCGAGGCCTCGCGGGCGCGCTACCAGCGGGCCCTGAGTGCAGCCGGTTTCGGCACCATCACCACCGAGATCCTGCCGGCCCCGGTGTTCTACTTCGCCGAGGAATATCACCAGCAGTACCTGGCGAAGAATCCGCGGGGCTACTGCGGTCACGGCGGTACCGGCGTCGCCTTCCCGGCGTCCCCGGAAACCGGGGATTGAGAACCGGAATCACCCCACCACCGTCACCGTGATCCGCCGGTGGTGGTCCCGGGTGCGGTGCTCCCACAGGTAGATCCCCTGCCAGGTCCCCAGGGCCAGGCTGCCGTCGCGCACCGGGATGGCCAGCCCGGTCTGGGTGAGCACCGTGCGCACGTGGGCCGGCATGTCGTCGGGCCCTTCGGCCGTATGGCGGAACAGGGGATCCCCGTCGGGCACCAGGCGGGCCATGAACGCATCCAGGTCACGGCGCACGTCGGGGTCGGCGTTCTCGCACAGCATGAGCGAGGCGCTGGTGTGGTGCACGAACACGTGGCACAGGCCGGTATGCACGCCGCTGCCGCTCACCACCGCCGCCACCCGGCCGGTGATGTCATAGCTGCCGCGGCCGCGGGTGGCCACCTCCAGTGAGTCCTGTTTCATCGTCGTCCACCGGGAAAGCCGCCACCGGCCCGCGGGCCGGTGGCGTTCCCGGATTATCTCAAAATACCAGCCGGGTCACGTTGCCAAGTTTTCCGCTGCCGTCCTGCGGCCCGATGAAGGGGAGGATTCTTGACCATGGACCGGGATGCGCCACGGCGCCGTACACTATGGCCCCATGACGGCGTGCGGGACGTTGCCGGCGGCGCCCGGCACCTACCTGCTGGTGCTGGACGCGGTCCGGGCGGGAGAGGTCCGGGTGGGCCGGCTGGGCCTGCTGGAGATCCGTCCCGGCTGGTACCTCTATGTGGGCTCGGCCCTGGGGCCGGGCGGCCTGGCCGCGCGCGTGGCCCACCACCTGTCGCCGCCGCGGCGGCCCCACTGGCACCTGGATCACGTGCGCGGCTTGTTGCGGCCACGGGAGCTGTGGTACACGGTGGACGGCCGCCGCCGCGAGGACCTGTGGGCGGACGTGGCCGCCGCCTGGCCCGGGGTGCGGGTGCCGCTGCCCGGTTTCGGGGCCAGCGACCGGCCGGGCCGCACCCACCTGTTCCAGGTGCCGGCACGGCCGGGGTTCCGGGCCTTCGCCGCCCGGGTCCACCGGCGCCGGCCGGGGCACCCGCCCCTGCGCCGGCTTGAACTGGCCGCCGTCTGCCGCCATTGAGGGACGGGCAGCGGCCGCAGGAGCGAGAAACACATGGGCAGCAAGCGCATCTACCGGGTCATCTTCGTCAACCAGGGCCAGGCCTACGAGCTGTACGCCCGCGAGGTGGGCACCGCCGATCTCATGGGCTTCGTGGAGGTGGCGGGGCTCATCTTCGGCGAGCGCACCCAGCGTGTCATCGACCCGGCCGAGGAGCGCCTGCGCAACGAGTTCCAGGGGGTGCAGCGCCTGTACGTGCCGCTGCACGCGGTCATCCGCATCGACGAGGTGGAGAAAGAGGGCACGGCCAAGGTGGTGGCGCTGGACGGCAAGTCGCTGCCCGCCGGGGGTCTGCCCGCCACCTTCATGGGCCCCGGGGGCAAGCCCGGCGACGGCTGAAGCCATGGCGGTGGAGCACTGGGACGAGGCGCGCGACGGCCCCCTGAGCGAGGCGGCCATGCGCCGCAAGCTGGAGGCACGCGGCTACGTCGTCCATACTTACGTCTACCCGCCCGGAACGGTCTTCCCCGAGCACACCCACGCCGTGGACAAGATCGACGGCGTCCTGTCGGGGCGCTTCCGCCTCGTCCTGGAAGGGGAGGCGGTGGTCCTGGAGGCGGGGGACTGCATCGCGGTGCCGGCCGGCGCCGTGCACAGTGCCGAGGTGGTGGGCGCGGAGCCCGTGGTGAGCCTGGACGCGGTGCGCCGCGCCTGAATCGCCCCGGTGTCCCGGGCCTGCAGGTTTCAACCCCAGTTCGAGGCCCGCGACGTGAAAGCTTCCTTTTTCGCTCCGCTGCTCGTGTTCCTGTTTTCCATTCCCTTCACGCCGGTGGCGGCCGCCGGCCCGCCGGGCGATGCCGGCGCAGTGGCCCGCTGCATGCAAAAGGCCATGCCCGTGGCCCAGCGCAAGATGGTTCTGCGCAGCGTCCTGGCCCAGATGCAGGGCGCGGCCACCCCGGCCTGGGCCCAGGCCATGGGGGCGCTGCTCAAGTACGGTACCGGGTGCGGGCTGGCCGACCTGCCCTCGGAGCAGGCCCAGGCCGCGGGCAAGCGCCTGGGCGAGCTGCTGGTCATTGAGGCCATCGAGCACTACGTGGGCGGGCCCTGACGGGACGCCGGGCAAAGGCCGTTTCGGCCTTTTCCCGGCACCGGACCCGGCGCAGGTCCGGGTTCGGCAACGCCAGTCAGCCGCCTGCGCGGCCGGTTTGCGGCCGGCGTCCCGGACCGCGGACCGCGGGCGCGCCAGTGCAGATGCGAGGACCGGGTGACCGGCCAGGACATTCCCACGCGTCACTCCGGGCCGTCCGGCCGCTCCCGCGACTGGCCTGCGGCCCCGTGTCGCGGCCGGCGTCCCGGACCGCGGGCGCACCAGCGCAGGTGCGAGGACGGGGCGACCGGCCAGGACATTCCCGCGCGTCATTCCTGGCCGTCCGGCCGCTCCCGCGACTGGCCTGCGGCCCCGTGTCGCGGCCGGCGTCCCGGACCGCGGGCGCGCCAGCGCAGGTGCGAGGACGGGGTGACCGGCCAGGACATTCCCGCGCGTCATTCCGGGCCGTCCGGCCGCTCCCGCGACTGGCCTGCGGCCCCGTGTCGCGGCCGGCGTCCCGGACTGCGGGCGCGCCAGCGCAGATGCGAGGACCGGGCGACCGGCCAGGACATTCCCGCGCGTTATTCCGGGCCGTCCGGCCGCTCCCGCGACTGGCCTGCGGCCCCGTGTCGCGGCCGGCGGCTCCACCAGGCGGCCAGGGCGGAACCGGTGAGGTTGTGCCAGATGCTGAACACCGCCCCGGGCAGGGCGGCGGCGGTGCTGAAGTGCTTCACCGCCAGGGCCACCGCCAGCCCCGAGTTTTGCATGCCCACCTCGATGGCCAGGGTGCGGCGGCCGGCGGGGTCCAGTCCGGCCAGGCGTCCGCCCACCCAGCCCGCTGCGAGGCCGGCGGCATTGTGCAGCGCCACCGCCGCCACCACCGCCGGCCCCAGGGTCTGCAGCCGGGCCTGGTTCAGGGCAACGATGACCGCGATGATGAACACGATGGCCGCCACCGCCAGCAGGGGGAACAGCGGGGCCGCCGGGGCCAGCCACCGGCCTGCCGCCGCGTTGAGGATGACGCCGGCGGCCACCGGCACCACCACGATGCGGGCCACGCTCTCCAGCATGGCCAGGGCCGGCACCGGGACCACGTGGCCCAGCAACAGCCAGCTCAGGGCCGGCAGGGCGGCCACGGCCAGGAGGGTGGAGGCCAGGGTCAGGGTGATGGACAGGGCCACGTCACCCCGCGCCAGGTAGCAGACCACGTTGGAGGCGGTGCCGCCGGGGCTGGCTCCCACCAGCACCATGCCCACCAGGGCGGCCTCGGGCAGGTGCAGCAGCCGGGCCGCGCCCAGGGCCGCCACCGGCATGACCGTGTACTGCAGGGCCAGGCCCAGGGCCACGGTACGGGGACGGCGCCAGGCACGGGCGAAGTCGGCCGGGGTGAGGGTCAGCCCCATGGCGAACATCACCAGCGCCAGCAGGGGCACGATGGCCCCGCGTGCCGGCTGGAACAGCTCCGGCTGCCACAGGGCCCAGGCCGAGCCCGCCAGGGCCCAGACGGGGAACAGCGCAGTGGCGAGGACAGCGAGCCGCGTCACGTGCGGGGCGGCGGGGCGGTCCCTGCCCGGCCGCCGGTTCCGTTCAGTTGGTGAAGGCCGGGGCCAGGCCGGCGCCCCAAAGCAGGGCGGTCACGGCCAGCATGCCCACCAGCACCACCATGCCCACGGTGAGCACCGCGGAGGCGAACAGAAAGCCCTGCTCGCGGGTGACGCCCATCATGCGGGGGATGCCGGTGTAGAGCAGGTACACCGTGTAGGCCAGGGCCGCCAGGCCCACCAGCATGTCCAGCCACAGCACCGGGTAGACGGCCACCGCGCCCGAGACGAACAGGGGCGTGGCGGTGTAGGCGGCCAGCACGATGCAGCGCTCCAGGGTGGGCCGGGCGCCGTAGGTCTGCGCCATCCAGTGAATGGCCTTGCCCATGATGAACACCCCCACCAGCATGGCCAGGTAGAAGGCCACGGCGATCTGCAGTGCGCTCTCGGTGGTCAGGCGCACCGGGTCGCCGAAACCCACGCGCCAGCCCACCCGGGTGGCGCCGATGAAGGCCGCCACCGGCGGAATCGCGGCCAGCAGGGCCACGTGGGACAGGTAGCAGCGGCCGATGCTGCACCGTTCTTCGCGAATGGCCTCCCATTCCCGTTCCGGATGGGAAAACAGGCCCCAGACGTGGTTGAATACCATCCTCCTTCCCCTCTCGTGTTGTAGGTCTTTTACTGCCTATAGCATACTAGCCGGGCGATGCAAGCCTTCCCGTTTCCACAATTTTTCCGGGAATTTGTGTGTCCATGACCCGGCCCCGGCGCCTGGTCCACGTCGCCGGTTTCGACGACGCTCCCTTTCCCCGCGGCCATCGCGGAGACGTGCTGGTGGTGGGCACCGTGTTCGCCGGCGAGCGCCTCGACGGCGTCCTGAGCTGCCGGGTGCGCCGCGACGGGGTCAACGCCACCCGGCGCCTGGTCCAGGCCATCACCGGCTCGCGCTTTCATCCCCAGCTCCATGCCGTGCTGCTGCAGGGGATCGCGCTGGCCGGCTTCAACGTGGTGGATATCCACGCCCTGGCCGAGGCCGTGGACCGGCCGGTGCTCGTGGTGTGCCGACGGCGTCCGGACCTGGCTGCCATGCGCCGTGCGTTGTTGACGCGGGTGCCCGGCGGCCGGCGCAAGTGGCGCCTCATCGAAAGGGCCGGGCCCATGGAACCTCTGGAAGGGGTGTACGTGCAGCGGGCGGGCATGGAGCGCGAGGCGGCGGCCCGCCTCCTGCGCCGGTTCGCGCTGCACGGACGCATCCCCGAGCCCCTGCGCACTGCCCATCTCATTGCCGCCGGCGTGGTGCTGGGGGAGAGCCGCTCGCGCGTGTGAGCCGCGCCTCGCTCCCGCCGGCCGCCAGGGCATATACTTCGTCACAAACGGGTACAGGGGGAACGGATGAGCGCCAACGACTGGGAAGTGGTGTTCAGCGGCGAGGTGGCGGAGGGCCACGACCGGGCCGAGGTCATCGCCAACCTGGCACGCCTGTTCCGCACCGGGGAGGAGCGCATCGCGCGGCTGTTCTCCGGCGGCGAGTTCGTGCTCAAGAGCCGGCTGGACGAGGACACCGCCCGGCGCTACCGGGCCACGGTGCAGAAGGCAGGCGCCCTGTGCCGGGTCCGCCGGCGCGCGGCGGCGG
>Ga0256830_1001845_pt1 | contig 14591 bp, 13 predicted proteins | sample 128326metaG_FD_190537 | JGI IMG/M metagenome (GOLD analysis project Ga0256830, IMG submission 190537) | Hydrothermal vent microbial communities from Lau Basin, Pacific Ocean - 128-326 | ecosystem: Environmental > Aquatic > Marine > Hydrothermal vents | place: Pacific Ocean: Lau Basin | collected... | reverse complement strand
TGGCCGTAAAGTCGTTGACGACCTCGAGCCGGGCGAGCCCCAAGCCGGCCCTGAGCCGCTCGACCGAGAAACGCCAGGGGTGGTTGGTCATGGTTATCGCGTCGCCGGTGACCGGGGCGGCGACGGCGATGGCGGCGGCGGCGGGCGATCCGTCCATGTCGGCGAGAAAGGCGCGGATCGCCTCCTCGGGGCCCTCATAGTCGGCACAGGCGAAACGGCGCGGCACCCCCGGACGTTGCCCCGCGAGACCCAGGGCGAAGCGGGCGTAGGTGCCGCCGATGTCGCCGACCAGACGAGGTTCGCTCAACGCACCATCTCGATCGGTCGGCGGGTCTCGCTTAACGCTTTCACGAACTTGTCGCGCCAGGCAAAGACGTCGTCGCGATGGATGCCGACCATCATGGCGGCCCAGCGTTCGCGGCGCTCTTCGAGCGGCATGTGCAGGGCCTGTTGCAGAGCCTCGGCCACCTGCTCGGTGTCGTAGGGGTTGACGATGACCGCCGCTTCGAGCTGGCGGGCCGCGCCGGCGAAGCGCGAGAGCACCAGGACCCCCGGATCCTCCTCGGTCTGGGCCGCGACATACTCCTTGGCCACGAGGTTCATGCCGTCGCGGAAGGGCGTCACCAGGCCGACCTGACTGGCCTGGAACAGGCCGGCCAGCGAGCGCCGGGTAAAGACCCGGTTGAGATAGCGGATCGGCACCCAGTCGAAATCGCCGAAGCGGCCGTTGATGCGTCCGCACGAGGCCTGGAGCTCGCGGCGGACGTCGACATACTCGGGCACGTCGGTGCGCGAGCGCGGCGCGATCTGAACCAGCGTCACGCGGCCGCGGTTCTCGGGAAAGTCCTTGAGCAGCCGCTCGTAGGCCTCGAGCCGCTCCCTGAGCCCCTTTGAGTAGTCGAGCCGGTCGACGCCGATGATCAGCGACCGGTCGTGCAGGCTCCGGGCCATGCGCTGGCGTTGGCGCTGGGCCTCGGGCGAGCGCGACATGCGGATGAAGTCGTCGGTGTCGATGCCGATGGGAAAGACCTCGGCCCGCACCGTGCGGCCGAAGGCGTTGAGGGCGCCGGACGACGTCACCGTGCCGCCGGCCTCGAAGACGACGTAGTCGGCGAACGAGCGAAGGTCGCTCTCGGTCTGGAAGCCCACGAGGTCGTAGGCGAACATGGCGCGGACGAGCTCGCGGTGCGTCGGCAGGGTGAGCAGAACCTCGGTCGCCGGGAAGGGAATGTGAAGGAAGAAACCGATCGCCTGGCGCAACCCCCGGCGGCGCAGCTCCTCGCCCAACGGAATCAGGTGATAGTCGTGCACCCAGATCATGTCGTCGGGCTCGATGAGGGGGACGAGGTTCTCGGCGAACCGCGCGTTGACCCTGAGCTCGCCGTCGTAGAAGCGCCGGTCGTAGGTCGTGAGATCGGTGCGGTAATGGAAGAGCGGCCACAGCGTCCGGTTGGCGAAGCCGTTGTAGTAGTCGTTGTAGTCCTCGGTCGAGAGAGAGATCGTGCCGTAGGTCACCCGGTCGGCGTGGGTGATCTGCGGCGGGCCCGGCGGGCCGTCGACGACCGAGCCGCTCCACCCGAACCAGACGCCGCCGGTCTGCTGGAGGGCGGCGTGAAGCGCGATCGCCATGCCGCCGACATTGGCCTTGGCCTTGAGCGAGGCGACGCGGTTCGAGACCACGACGAGGCGGCTCACAAGACCTCCTCCCAGCGCCGGGTCAGGCTTCGCGCGCAGTTGATCAATCCGACCAGCGAATAGGTTTGCGGGAAATTGCCCCACAACTCGCCGCTTTCTACGTCGAGGTCCTCGGAAAGAAGACCCAAATGGTTGCGGCAGGCGAGCATGTTCTCAAATATTTCGCGCGCTTCCGACTCGCGGCCGAGCGCCGCGAGCACTTCAATATACCAGAATGTACATATGTTGAAGGCGTTCTGCGGAACCCCGAAATCGTCGGCCACGACATAGCGCATCATATGGTTGCCGCGGCGCAGTGTTCTTTCAACCGCGGCGAAGGTGGCGGCGAAGCGCTCGTCGCCGCAACGGGCGAAGCCGACCTCGTACATCATGAGGAGGCTCGCGTCGATATTGTCGCCCTCGAAGGTGCCGACATAGCTGCCGAGCCTGTCGTTCCAGGCCCGCCGCTTGATGACCTCGGCGATCTCGTGCGCCCGCCCGGCCCAAAGCTCGGCCCGCCCGGGCAATCCGAGATGGCCGGCGATCTTGGCCAGGCGATCGCAGGCTGCCCAGCACATCAGGCTCGACGAGGTGTGCACCGAGGCGCGCGAGCGCAGCTCCCACATGCCGGCGTCGGGCGTCTGATGGAGAAGATAGGCCTGATCGCCCACCGCCTCGAGCCGCGTGAAGTCCGCCCGCCCGGCCGGGCGCAGCAGGCGCTGGTCGATGAAGGCCTGGTGGCTCGCCAGCACGACATTGCCGTAGACGTCGTGCTGCCGGTGCTCGTGGGCCTGGTTGCCGACCCGCACGGGTCCCATGCCGCGATAGCCCGCGAGGCTGTCGATCTCTCGTTCCGTGAGGCGCGTCTCGAGGGCGATGCCGTAGACCGGCTGGAGGTGCTCGCCGTTGGCGCTCGCGACGATGTTGGTGAGGTAGCGCAGATAGTTCTCGAGGATGTCGACGGCCCCGAGGCGGTTGAGCGCCCGGACCACGAAAAAGGCGTCGCGCAGCCAGCAGTACCGGTAGTCCCAGTTCCGGCCGCTGTTCGCGGCCTCGGGGATCGAGGTCGTCATGGCCGCGATGATGGCGCCCGATTCCTCGAACGTGCACATCTTCAGCGTGATGGCGGCGCGGATCACCGCGTCCTGCCATTCGAGAGGGATGGCGAGGTGGCGGACCCAGTCGCGCCAGTAGGCGATGGTCGAGCCGAAGAACTGCCGACTGGTCTCGTTGACCGGCTGCGTCAGGCTTTCGTCGGGACCGAGAAAGAGGGTGACCGGCGCTTCGAGGAAGAACGGCGTCTCGTCGATGACGTAGGCGACCGGCGCGTCGGTGGTGACGCGCAGCGCGATCTGCGACCCGACATAGCGGATGTGGTTGCTGCCGTGGGTAATCGTCGGCCGGCTCGCGCCGTAGTCGTACGCCGGCCTGAGGACGACGCGAATCCGTGGCAGGCCTTGAATCGGGCGGACATGTCGGATCATCGTCGTCGGCCGGTAGGTGCGGCCGTACTGGGCGAAGCGGGGGGCGAAGTCGGTGATCTCGATGCCGTTGCCCTCGGCGTCATAGAGCCGGGTGACCAGGACGGCGGTGTTCTTCAGATACTCCTGCTCGCTCCGCACCAGGCCGTCGAGCCTGATCTCGTAGTAGCCCCAGGCGTCGGGGTCGTCGCGTTCGCGGTTGCCGAGGAGGTCGCAAAAGACCGGATCGCCGTCGAACCGAGGGAGGCAGCACCACACCACCCGTCCCAGACGGTCGATGAGCGCGCCGTAGGAGCAGTTGCCGATGACCGCGAGGTCGAGGCTGGATCTCTCGTCGCCCGGCATGGCGGGGCCTCCCTCTGTCGTGGCCGCGGCGCCGTGCGCCCCCTTAGCGGGCCGCTTGCGGCGCGAGCTCGGCAGCGATGTCGGCGAGCCAGGCGAGGAGATCGGCTACGGCCGCAATGCGATAGCGGGCCGCCGTCGGCTGGCCGTCGCCGACCCGGACGGTAATGCCCCAATGCCGGTTGACGGCGGCGAAGCCGTCCTCGTCGGTCGTGTCGTCGCCGATGAACACCGGCCGCCGGGCGGCGAAGGGCGGGGCGGCGAGGAATCGTTCGATGGCCGTGCCCTTGTCGATGCCGGCGGGCTTGATCTCGAACACCATCTTGCCCTCGAGGACGTGGAACGCGCCGTCGGTTCCGGCGGCGGCCGCCTGGACGGCCCGCCGGCACTCGCCGGCCAGGCGCGGCGCGGCGCGGTAGTGGAGGGCCAGGGTATGCGTCTTGTCCTCCAACTCGACGCCCGGGTTGGCGGCCGCGAACTCGGCCAGCATCCGGCGCATCGGCGCCAGGGCCGCCGGCTCGGCCTCCGGCCGTTCGACCCGGCCCCGCTGGTCGCGCCATTCGAGCCCATGGAGACCCGCCGCGGGCAGCACGACCGGCGCGAGCATCGCGTCGATCTGGGCCAGCGGCCGGCCGCTGATGATCGCGACGGCGCCGCCGAGCCCGCCCTGCAGCTTCGCCAGCGTCGCCGGCAGGTCGGGATCGACCCGCACCGCCCCGGGCGTCACGGCGATGTCGGTCAGCGTTCCGTCGAAATCGAGAAAGAGGGCCCAGTTGGCGTCCGGCCGGGGCAGCTCGGTGGCGGTCATCGCATTCACTTCGGTGTCGGTTTCGCGGACCCGGCAGGCGGGACGAGCGGCGCGGGCGGCAGGTGGCACCGGCCGCCGCGAGCCATACGCAAATGTGGTTAAGAATGGAAGAATCAACCGCGGCCGTCGTTCGGTTACGTTGTCGTGTCGGTGAGCGGGGCGACCGGCCGGCCTATCCGAGGCGCGCGAGCCGGCGCGTCACTTCCCGGGTCAGGGCCCTGATCTCGGCGGCGGCGGGGCTTTTCGGCGCCGTCTCGGTCACCCCTTTGCCGTCGAGGAGACTCGAAACGAACGCCAGCCGGTTGCCGAGCGTCGCCCGGGCGACGGGCAGCTTCCTCTCCTTGATCGCCTCGCGCACCAGCTCGGGCACCCGGCCCCTGGGCGGCACCCGGTTGAGGACGAGGAGCGCCGGCACCCCGTCCTGCTCGGCCATCTCCAGCGTCGGCCGGGTGGCCCACAGGTCCATCGGGCTGAGCTGGACCGGGATCAGCACCATGTCGGCCTTGGCGACGGCGATCTTGGCGGCGCTCCGCGTGTGCGGCGGGCTGTCGACCACGAGCACGTCGTTGTCGCGCCGCATGCGGTCGATCACGGCGGCGGCCCGCAGGCCGGTCGCGCCCTGCAGAACGATCCGGTCGTGGTCCTCGGCCAGCGCCTCGCGGCGCAGCCAGTACCAGGCGCTCAGGCTCTCCTGCGGGTCGCCGTCGATCAGCCCGACGCGGCGCCCGGCGCTCGCCAGGGCGACCGCGAGCTGGGCGGTGAGCGTGGTCTTGCCCGCGCCGCCTTTTTGTTGGGCGACCGTCACTACCCGTGCGGCCATGGCCTCGATGTCCCCCGCCGGCGCTTTGCGACGGCGCAGACTAACACGCGACCGCGGCGCGGCAAATGCGCTTTGCGGCCCTATGCGGGCGCCAGGGCGACGATGAACAGGCGGCGAAAGGGAAAGAGCGTGCGGCCGTCGCGCCCCCTCGGATAGGCGGCCGCGACCAGCCGGCCGTAGGCGTCCTCGAAGCCGCTGCGCTCGGGCTCGTCGAGCGCCTCGAGAAAGGGCTTGAGCCAGGTTCCCTTGGTCCATTGCTTGACCGGGTTCTCGCCCTCGAGGACCTGGAAATACCGGGTCTCCCAGATCTCGAGTCGGGCCGCGAGAGGGGCGAGAAGGTCGTGGTAGAAGGCCGGTTCGGCCACCGGCGGGGGCTTGAGCAGCGGCGCCAGCCGATCGCGCCACGGCCCAGCCCGCGCCGCCTCGGCGACCGCGGTGTGCGAGGGCTCGGTGAAGTTGCGCGGCATCTGGACGGCGAGGACGCCGCCGGGCGCGAGACGCGCCATCAGGCGGGGAAAGAGCCCGGCATGGTCGGGCAGCCAGTGTAGCGCCGCGTTCGAGTAGACGAGATCGACCCGGTCCGCGTTCGCGTCCGCCGCCCAGGCGGCGATGTCGGTCTGGCGCCACTCGATGCCGTCCGCCGCATCGTCGGCCGCGGCCAGCATCTCGGCCGAGTTCTCGATCCCGACGATCCTCGCTTCGGGCCAGCGTCGGCGCAGAAGCCGCGTGGCGCTGCCGGATCCGGCCCCGAGATCGACGACCCAGGCCGGGGCCGCCAGCGGCACCCGCGCCAGGAGATCGATCGCCGGACGCAGCCGGTGGTCGCTGAACTTGAGATACTGTCCCGGGTCCCAGGCCATCGTTCGCGCTCCCCTCGCCGACGGCCGTAGGCTAGAGCAATTCCCGGCGCGATGAAATCGCGAGAGACCCCGGCGGCTATGTCGGCGGCGGGACCTGCAGCTCGGGCGGCCGGACGACGCGTTCGTTGCCGTCGTAGCCCCAGGGGTCGGGCTGGCTGTAGCAATCGACCGTGCCGAGGGTGCGGTAGCAGTAGAGGGCGGGCTGGGGGCCGGGCTCGACCGGCGCCTCGCGGCAGTAGGGGCCGCCGGTGAAGAACCGGTTCGCCGAGCAGTCGCTCGCCGTCCATTTCGACACCTTCTCGTCGACTATGGCGACGGCGGCGGTGCCGCAGCCGGCGAGCAGCAGGGCGAGGCCGAGCGGCGCGAAAGCGGTGAGCTTTCGCCTGATCGCGAGGGCCGTCGCGGGCCGCGGCTGAGGGATCGGGCGCATCGCGCCGCGATTGGAGCACGGCTGCGTAAAGAGGTGGTTAAGGAGGCGGCCGGGGCGCGGGCGCCGGGGGCGGCGACGGCCCCGCCGCCCCTACTCGGGTCGGGCGCATTCGTCTAAAGTGCCGGCATGCGAACGCTTTATCATCTGTGGCTCTGTCCCCACTGCCGGGAGGTGCGCCTCGCGCTGGCCGAGAAGGGGCTCGCCTTCGAGCTCGCGGTCGAGAAGACGTGGGAGCGGCGCGAGGCGTTTCTGAAGCTCAACCCGGCCGGCGAGGTGCCGGTGCTGGTCGAGGACGACGGCACCGTGCTGTCGGGCAACGGCGTGATATGCGAGTATCTCGAAGAGGCCCACCCGGCCCCGGCGCTGCTCGGCGGCAACCTGCTCACCCGGGCCGAGACCCGCCGCCTTGTCGCCTGGTTCGACGTCAAGTTCAACGCCGAGGTCACCGTCCATCTCGTCGGCGAGAAGCTGATGAAGCGGTTCATGGGCATGGGCGAGCCCGATTCCGAGGCGATCCGGGCCGGTCGCCACAACATCCACTACCACCTCGACTACATCGCCTACCTGGCCGAGCGCCGCAACTGGCTCGCGGGCCAGGACTTCGGCCTCGCCGACATCGCCGCCGGGGCCCAGCTTTCGTGCGTCGATTATCTCGGCGACGTGCCGTGGGACGACCATCCCGGCGCCCGCGACTGGTACGCCCGCATCAAGTCGCGGCCGAGCTTCCGACCGCTCCTCGCCGACCACATCCCCGGCCTGCCGCCGCCGGCTCACTACGCCGACCTCGACTTCTAGGCTAGGCCTCGCCGCGCCGCCGAGCGCCCATGTCGATCGACCAGGAAATCCGACGAAAGGCGCGCGAGCTCGGCTTCGACGCCGTCGGCGTGGCCGCGCCCGATGCGCTCGGAACGGCCGCGGGCGAGGCCCTGGCGCGATTCGTCCGGCTCGGTCTTCACGGCGGCATGGGATGGCTCGCCGACACCGCCGAGCGGCGCGCCGATCCCCGCGTCCTCTGGCCGCCGGTGCGAAGCGTCGTCATGGTCGCCATGAACTACGGCCCGACCGGCGACCCCTCGGCGGCGCCCATGGGGACGGGGCGGGGCGTGATCTCGGTCTACGCCCGGAACCGCGACTATCACGACGTCCTGAAGAAGCGCCTCAAGGCCCTCGGGCGCTGGATCGAGGCGACCTATGGCGCCCAGTCGCGAGCGTTCGTCGACACCGCGCCGGTGATGGAGAAGCCCCTGGCGCGCTCGGCGGGGCTCGGCTGGCAGGGCAAGCACACCAACCTCGTGTCGCGCCAGTTCGGCTCGTGGCTCTTTCTCGGAGCCCTGTTCACGACCCTGGCGCTCGCCGCCGACCCGGCCGAGGACGATCATTGCGGCTCGTGCCGGGCCTGCCTCGACGCCTGCCCGACCGGGGCGCTGCCCGCCCCCTACCGGATCGACGCCCGGCGCTGCGTCTCCTACCTGACCATCGAGCACAAGGGCCACATTCCCCGCGAACTCAGGCCGGCCATCGGCAACCGGATCTACGGCTGCGACGACTGCCTCGCCGCGTGCCCCTGGAACAAGTTCGCGAAGGCCGCCCGCGAGGCCGCTTTTCACGCCCGCGAGGTGCTGACCGAGACGCCGCTGGTCGCGCTCGCGCGCCTCGATGACGCCGCCTTCCGCGCCCTCTTCTCGGGCTCGCCGATCAAGCGCCTCAAGCGCGACCGGTTCGTGCGCAACGTCCTGATCGCGCTGGGGAACGCCGCCGACGAGGACGCCGGCACCGAGGCCCGCCCGGTCGTCGAGGAGCTGCTCGACGACCCCTCGCCGCTGGTCCGGGCGATGGCGGTGTGGGCGCTTGGGCGCCTCGCCGGCGGGGCCGGGACCGCGGCCCTCGGGGGCCGCCGGCTGGCCCGCGAGCGGGACCCGGCGGTGGCCGCCGAATGGCGGGCCGTCATTCGCGGCCGCGGTCCAGCTTCTTGAGGTTGGCGCGGGCGGCGTCGGCGGCCGGGGTGCCCGGCGCGGCCTCGATCAGCCGCCGCCAGTCGGCCCTCGCCCCGTCGGTGTCGCCGGCCAGGAACCGCAGGATTCCGCGCTCGAGCAGCGCGCCGGTATTGTTCGGGTTGATGATGAGGGCCATCTCGGCGTCCTCGAGCGCCCGCTCGCGGTCGCCCAACCGCCGGCGGGCGCTGGCCCTGAGGGCGAGCGCGTCGTCGCGCTCGGGGTCGACGGCGAAGGCGTAGTCGAGGTCGCTGAGCGCGGCGTCGAAGTCCCCGAGCGAGCCGGCGGCGCGGGCCCGGTCGATGCGGAGGTCGGGATCGTCGGGGCTGAGGGCGATGGCGGCCGCGAAGAGGGGGCGGGCGCGCTCGGGCCGGCCGGCCAGCAGCCAGGCGTTGCCGGCCTGGCCCAGGACCCCGATCCGGGTCGCCTCGTTCTTGTCGGCGACGTCGCCGGCCAGCGCCTCGAGCTCTTTGGCCGCGTCCGAGTAGCGTCGGAGCGCGACCAGCGCCAGCGCCAGACAGTGGCGGGCGGCGAGGCCGCCGCCCTGGTCGCGCCAGGCCTGGGCCTCGGTCAGCGCTTCCTCGGGCGCGCGCTGGGTCCGGGAGACGCAGCTCGCATAGTCGGAACCGGGAGCGGCCGCCGCCGGACCGAGACGCAGCAGGGCGGCCGCCAGGAGAAGAAGGGCGGTCGAGCGGCTCGGGCGCAGGCGGACCGGTCGGCGCATGACGACGAGGGTGACCCGCGCCGGCCGCGTTGACAACCCGCCGAAAAAGGTGTCAGACACCTTTTTCGGCGCTGTTTACAGGGCTCGGGCCGGGTTCTATCCTGCGCCGCCGCGGCAAGGATTGTCCGATGCGTCACTCGCCTTCGTCGGCCCGGTACGAGCGGGCGTTCTACGTTCTCTTCCTCCTCTACGCCGCGGTCCAGGCGGTCAGCCTCTATCGGACGCTCCACTACTTCCCCATCGGCTTCAAGACCGAGGGCTTCTACTCGCCCCTCGCCGCCCATGTCGCGGGCCTCGGCTGGGACGGCGTGGTGGCGCTGATCAAGGGCACGGTACCGACCATCGGCGGTTTCGGCCCGACCTTCCGGCCGCCGCTCACGCCGCTGGTCTTCGCCGCGGCCTACTCCTTGTTCGAGCCTCGCGAGCTCTACGCCCTGCTCGTCAACAACGTGCTGACGTCGCTGACCGTCCTCCTGGTCTACCTGATCGGCCGCGGCGTCAACGCCCGCGTCGGCTTCTTCGCGGCCCTGCTGTTCGTGCTCGACCCGATCTTCCTGGCCCAGGCCAACCGCGCCGAATCCGACACGATGTTCATGTTCTTCATCGTTCTGTTCCTGTACCTGGCCTGCCGCTTCCTCGCCCACGACCGGCGCCCGCACTACGGCCTGGTGGCGGCGAGCTCGCTCGCCCTGATCCTCGCCGTGTTCACCCGCAACGCCGGGCTCTATGTATGGTTCGCGGCCGCGCTGGCGTTCGTCGTCGTGCTGTGGCGGCGCCTCGGCAGGGCCGAGCTCGCCAAGGTCCTGACGGTCTTCCTCGTCGTCCAGTTCGTCCCGATCGGGGCCTGGATGGCGCGCAACTACGCGATCACCGGCAACGCCGATTTCGCCGGCGGCTCGACCGGCGTCTATCTCGGCTGGTTCTTCGTCCCCCACGTCATCGCGATGCGCGACGGCATCCAGTCGAGCGTCGCCCAGCGCCGCCTGATCGAGGACCTCAACAAGGACCCCGCCTACGCGGACCAGCCCCTCGCGGTGCAGGAGAAGTACCTGGTCAGCCTGGCGGTTCGGACCGTGCTCGACAACCCGGGGACGACGCTGCTCGTGATCGCCGACAACGTTCCGAAGCTCTTCCTCTCCTACCCCTTCGAGGTGCTGTCGGTGTTCCTGGACGAATCGTCGTTCCGAAAATGGCAGGAGTTCGACGCCGTCCAGTTTCGAAAGACCTACGATCGCTCGAACTGGGATCTGGCGAGCAAGCTGGAGGTGGTTCGGTTCTACTTCGACAACGGCTTCCTGTTGCCGATCCTCTACGGGTTCGCGAGCAAGATCATGTACGGCCTGACCCTTGTCGGCGGTGTCGTCGGGCTCTTCGCGATGATGCGGTGGGGCGGCCGGTACGGCTGGTCGATCGCCATCCTGTTCCTTCTCGTCGGCGGCGTGCTGACGGCGGTCTCGACGCCCGTGGCCGCGGCCCGGTTCCGCCTGCCCGTCACCCCCATGCTCTACGTATCGACGGCGTTCCTGGCCGACTGGATCCTGGCCCGCCTGGCGGCGCGGCGGCGGGGGCTGGGCTCGCTCAGGGCGCCCTAGAAGGGGGCGGATCGATGGACGAGGCGCTCCGGGCGTTGGACCGCATCCCGCTCTTCGCCGGCCGGCCGGCGGACGCTTTCGAGATCACCCGGCTCGGCGGGCTGACCAACCGCAACTACAAGGTCGCGGTCGGGGGCGAGACCTTCGTCCTGCGGATCGCCGGGACCGGGACCGGCGACTATATCGACCGCGAGGTCGAGGCCCACAACGCCCGCATCGCGGCCGAGGCCGGGGTCAACGCCGAGGTCCTCCACTTCGACACCGGCGACGGCACCATGCTTTGCCGCTATGTCGACGGCGTCACCATGGACGGCGACCGGTTCAATCGCGACGAGGGCGCGCCGGTCCGCGCCGCCCGGACCTTCAAGCGCATGCACGAGTGCGGACGGACCTTCCGGTTCCGCTTCGAGCTCTTCGCCATGATCGACGACTATCTGGCGCTCCTGCGCAAGCGGGGCGCGACGCTGCCCGCGGGCTATGACGAGGTGAAGGCCGAGGCCGACGTCGTGCGCCGCGCGATCGCCGCCAACCCGGCGCCGCTGGCGCCCTGCCACAACGACCCGCTGGCCGAGAACTTCCTCGACACGGGCGAGCGCATGTACCTCGTCGACTGGGAGTACTCGGGGATGAACGACCCGATCTGGGACCTCGGCGATCTCTCGGTCGAGGCCGGTTTCGGGGCCGACCAGGACCAGGCCATGATGGAGGCCTACTGCGGCGGCGCCGTGCCGCCGGCGGTGTTCGGGCGGATGGTGCTCTACAAGGCCATGTGCGACCTCCTGTGGACGCTGTGGGGCCTCATCCAGCACGCCGACGGCAACCCGGCCGAGGACTTCTGGGCCTATGCCGTCAACCGGCTGGAGCGCTGCAAGGCGCTGATGGGAGGGGCCGACTTCGGCCGCCACGTCGACGCCGTGCGGGCGGGGCGGTGAGCGGCGCGCTCAGCCCTTGACGCACACCACCTGCCTGAGGACGTGGACGACCTCGACGAGGTCGGACTGCGCCGCCATGACCGCGTCGATGTCCTTGTAGGCGCCGGGCGTCTCGTCGACGACGCCGGCGTCCTTGCGGCACTCCACGCCGGCGGTGGCCCTGGCGTGGTCCTCGACGGAGAACCGCTTCCTGGCCGCCGTCCGGGACATCCGCCGGCCGGCGCCGTGGGCGCACGAACGGAACGACTCCCTGTTGCCCCGGCCGCGGACGATGAACGAGCGGGCCCCCATGCTGCCCGGCACGATGCCGAGCTCGCCCTTGCCGGCGCGCACGGCGCCCTTCCGCATGACCCAGACGTCGGCGCCGAAATGGCGCTCCCTGGCGACGTAGTTGTGGTGACAGTTCACGACCACGTCGCCGGCCGCGACGTCACCGAACATTTTCTCGAGGACGGCGATAACCCGCCGCATCATGAGCTCGCGGTTGACCGCCGCATAGTCCTGCGCCCAGCCGACGGCGGCGACATAGTCGTCGAACAGGTCCGATCCCTCGGACAGATAGGCGAGGTTCCGGTCGGGCAGATCGACCGACAGCCTTTCCATCTCGCCCTTGGCCCGGGCGATGAAGTAGGAGCCGATCCGGTTGCCGATGCCGCGGCTGCCCGAGTGGAGCATCACCCAGACCCGGTCCGCCTCGTCCAGGCAGACCTCGATGAAGTGGTTGCCGGTCCCGAGCGTCCCGAGATGGGTGACGTGGTTGGCGCCCTCGAGCTTCGGGTGCCGCGCGATCAGATCGCCGAGACGGTCCGCGAGCGACGGGCCCCCGCGCCTTCTCGCGGTCCACGTTTCGGCCACGTCGGGCGGCACCTCGGCCCAGGCCCCGCGGTCGCCGCGCCGCCCGCCCTTCGTGCGGCCGTGCGGGACCGCCGCCTCGATGCGCGAGCGGAGCCCGGCCAGACTATCGGGAAGGCGATCGGAGGCGAGACCCGTGCGGACGGCCATCATGCCGCAGCCGATGTCGACGCCGACCGCGGCGGGGACGATCGCTCCCTTCGCCGGGATGACGCTGCCGACCGTCGCCCCGATGCCCAGATGGACGTCGGGCATCGCCGCCACGTGCCCGTGGATGAAGGGCAGGCGGGCGATGTTCTCGAGCTGGCGCCGGGCGTCGTCCTCGACCGGCACGCCCTTGGTCCAGGACTTGATCGGGACCCCGGCGGTCTCGATCCGCTCGTAGCCGCCCGTCATCCTTCCCGACCCGCGGCCATCGCCCGACACAGGAATCGGTAGAAAATCATGCGCTTGCGTTCTACTTGACGGGCCACCACAATCGCTGTCCGAATGCCGTCATTTGCGATGCTGGGCTCTTCGAGCCGGCGGCGGGGGCCTCCGGAACCGCGGCCCCGGAGGCGTCGATCGCGTTCCGGCACGTGACGCCGGCGAACGGACGGCCGAAGGCGAAGCCGAAAGAGCTGTCGCCCGAACTGGTATCTGCAGGGAGCAAGCAATGCATTCATCCATCAAGCTGGCCAGGCTGGCCGCTGTCGCTCTGATCGCCGGGTCGGCGGTCACCGTCGCCGGCAACGCGCTGGCCGTCTACCCCGAGAAGCCGATCAAGGTCATCGTCCCGTTCCGGGCCGGCGGCGGCAGCGACGCCCTGGCGAGGCAACTCCAGGCGGCGATCGAGAAGTACAAGCTGTTGCCCCAACCCTTCGTCGTGGTCAACGTGACCGGGGCCGGCGGCACGATCGGCACCCGTCAGGTCAAGGACGCCAAGCCCGACGGCTACACCTTCCTTCAGATCCACCAGGAGATGTTCGCGGTCTCGGCGACGGGGCGCGTGGACTACAGCCCCAACGACTTCGAGCCGGTCATCCAGACGACGCGATCATGCCTTTACCTCGCGGTCAAGGGAGACTCGCAGTTCAAGACCTTTGCCGACCTCGTGGCCTACGGCAAGGCCAACCCCTACAAGCTGAAGCAGGCCGACATCATCGGCGGCGTCTCGCATTTCCCCTCCGTGATGCTCCAGAACGCCACGGGCGCCCGCTTCGGCATCGTCCAGACGGGAGGCACCTCCAAGCGGTTCGCGTCGATCAAGGGCGGACACACCCAGCTCGCCTTCTTCTCGCCGGGTTGGATCACCCGCGGCGGCGACGAGCTTCGCGGCCTCCTGTGGATGGGTCCGACGCGGCCCGCGATGGCGCCCGACATGCCCACGGCCCGCGAGCTCGGGTACGACATAACCGCCTGCCTCAACCGGCGCTACTGGGCGCCCAAGGGCACCCCCCAGGACAGGATCGACATCTTCGCCGACGCCATCGAGAAGGCGCTGAAAACGCCGGAGCTGATCAAGTACCACAAGAAGAGGCTGTCGGACATCGTCATCCGCCGCGGCGACGACCTGAAGCGGGACATCGCCGAGGAGTACAAGAGCTTCCAGGCGGTCGCCGACGTCGTCAAGGCGTCGATGAAAAAGAAGTGAGGATGCCTCGCGGCCGGCCGTGACGCGACCCGTGGCGGGACCCGGTCTTCGAGGCCGTCCCGCCGCTCGCCGCGTCGCGAGGTGACATCCCCACATGTCCCCCGGCGAACGCAGAGTGGCGCTTGCGGACGTCCTTCTCGGCCTGACCGCGATCGGGATCGGCGTCGTCGCCTATGCCGGCACCCTGTCCCTGCCGGACCCGGTGTATGAACCGATCGGCCCGGCCGCCTTCCCCCGCACCGTCGCGATCCTGACCGGCGCCATGGGACTGGCGATCCTGGTCAGGGCCCTGCGCCGAGCCGCCGAACCGCCGGCCCGGCAGCTCGACGGCGGGCGAATGGGGTTGGTGTTGCTGATGGCCGTGCTGACGGTCGCCTACGCCGCGGTCATGACTGTCGGCCTGCTCGGATTTCGGACCGCGACGGTCCTCTACATGCTGGCGCTAGGCGTCG
>Ga0256830_1001844_pt1 | contig 14597 bp, 6 predicted proteins | sample 128326metaG_FD_190537 | JGI IMG/M metagenome (GOLD analysis project Ga0256830, IMG submission 190537) | Hydrothermal vent microbial communities from Lau Basin, Pacific Ocean - 128-326 | ecosystem: Environmental > Aquatic > Marine > Hydrothermal vents | place: Pacific Ocean: Lau Basin | collected... | reverse complement strand
CCATCACCGGTTTCGGCACTTTTATGTCAAAAACCCGCCACGCCCGCAACGGCGTTAATCCGCAAAAACCGTCAGAGCGCATTCAAATTCCGGAAGTGCGCGTGGCCAAATTCAAGACCGGCAAAACCTTAAAAGACGCGTTGAAAAGCTAAAAGAGAATTTTGAGCAAATAAAAAAATGAGAAGACAAAAGTCTTCTCATTTTTACTTTTAATTTATTTGTGCGCCCTGCAGGATTCGAACCTGCGACCGTTTGCTTAAGAGGCAACTGCTCTACCAACTGAGCTAAGAGCGCGCTGGTCAATTTTCAATTATCAATGAATAATTATCAATTACGCGTTTTCAACATTAATAAATCATTGGTCATTGCACATTGAAAATTGTATATTGAATTGTGGCCGGGGAGAGGATTGAACTCTCGGTCTTAGCGCTGCCCGCCCCGTTAAATAATTTTCGTTTTATTTCCTCTTTGTTTTTAGTAGCGGCGGGTGGGATTGAACCACCGACCTTAGCGTTATGAGTGCTACGCTCTAACCAACTGAGCTACGCCGCCTTGTTTTTTTATTGTTTTAGCATTATTTAACGGGGTGAAAGCGCTACGCCTTAATCAGCTGAGCCACCCGGCCTAATCAATTTCCAATTACCAATGAACAATTTTCAATAATTTATAATTGATCATTGATAATTGAAAATTGCTTCAAGCGCGTTCGGCAGGGCTTGAAGGGGCGGAAGCCCCGCGCGAACAGTGGCTTCTCGCGTCCGCCGAACACGCAAATAATTTTACCATAAAAATGATAAAAATTACTTGCGCACCCGGTAGGACTCGAACCCACAACCTTCTGGTCCGAAGCCAGACGCTCTATCCGGTTGAGCTACGGGTGCTTTTAATTGAGCGCGGGCGGAATCCAACAATATTTCGTTTCCGATGTCTATGGTTTTCGGAGCCGTCCGATTGGATTGTGGGCGCAAATCAATATTACTACAAAAAACTCCTTTAAGGAGTTCAAATTTATGTTAACACAGTATTTTGCAAAAATCAAGGGCGGCGGCCCGCCCTTCTCGCGCCTTTTTCGTCTGAACCAAAGTGGTGGGCTATTTCATGCTTAACGGTATTTGTTATTTTTTCTTTAATTTCTTGTTCATTGGAACAATGTTTACTGATTGGCCGCCTGAATATGGTAATCCTGTCCGGTAAAACCGGTCCGAAATTAAGCCGTCTTGCTTGGGCGTATCCCTCAAAAAGGCCGAACAGAGTTTCGCCGCGGCGAATTCCAAGTTTTTTTAATTGTTTTTTGTCCGGATAATTTTTGGTGAATATCGCCACATTGTATAATTTATTCTTAAATTTTTCAGGCAAATCATCCAAGGTTTCAGCAACCAGTTTTTCAAATTGTTCTTTTGATATTTTCATTTTATTTTTTTAGAACCGCGTAATAATTATGTTTGTCCTTATAAATTTTTTCAATTCGCAAGCCCGCTTTTTTTATTATTTTTTTTAATTCGCGTTTTCTGAAAGCATGGTAATATCTTTGGGATTTTCGGTTGAAGCCGGCAAACAATATATCTCCGAAGTCCATCCCGTTCTTCTTGATTAATTTAAGCGCCAAAAATTTAAAAATAAGTTTCTTGAATTTTTTTCGGCCCCACATGTTCCAAACCGTTATGATTATTTTTCCATCATCGCTTATTTTATTTTTTAATTGCTTTAAAGCGGCAATTTGCAAATCTTGTCCGGGAATGTGTTGAAGCGCGGCAACGCAAAAAACATAGTCAAAATTTATTTGCGGCATTTCGCTTAATTTCAGAATGTCGCCGACTATAAATTCGTAACTCGCGCGCGACTCGCGGCGCTGTTTTTTGATTCGTCGCTCGGCCAGTTTGATTAATTTTTCACTGCCGTCCACGCCCAGGTATTCAATTTTTTTATTTCCGAAGGCGTCCAACAGCCGTCCGTTGCCGCAGCCGGCGTCAAGGACCCTGTCGCCGTCCTTGATTTTTTCGGTTAATTTAATCAGCTCCGGCCATAACGGCTTATTTCTTGTTTCGCTAAACTCCTCCGCGATTTCATCATAATTGCGCTTGACGATATTCAGCAATTCTTTTTGCGTTTGTTTATTCATATTTAACATTTAAGCATTTTATTGGCAAATGTTTTTGCTCAAAATAACAAGAACGGAAAACATCCTCCTTTTATTAAATTATGTTAGGAATATGTTATCACAAACTTCCGTAAAGTCAACAAAAACCGCCGTCGGCATCGTTGTTCGGCGGGATTGCGCTAACTATGTTTTATTTGTTAACTTAATTATTGTTTGCGGATTATCCGACTTTGGCCCTGAGCCATAATTTTAAAAACACTTTTTATCGTTTTTTTCGCCTTCGGGACAACCATTGCCCCCGTTAAAATAAATTGTCATATTTTCCCAAAATCAATTTTGTTTTGATTTTGGTTTTATTAAAAGTCAATCAAAAATTCGCTTGACTAAATAGGCATACAATGTATACTAATGATATAATAAATTACAAACATTTCTGCCGATTGCGAATTTTAATAAAAATCATTTTTTGGTATTCGCGTTTTAAAGAATTCGCGGTTAGCAGATACAGCCATTAAATTTATGTCAGTGCCAGCCAGAAGGAAATCTTCTTCCAAAACCAAAAAAGGAAGGTCTCATCAAGCCTTGAAAAAGGTCAATTTAAGCAAGTGTCCCAAATGCGGAAAAGCGGTTGAGCCGCACAAAGCTTGCGCTTTTTGCGGCGCCTATAAAGGCAAGGAAACCATAAAGGTGAAGAGCAAAAAACAAAAGAAGAAGTAGGGCTATTATTAATATTAAAATAATATAGTTCAAAACTCAAAATGAAAAACTCAAAACAATAATGTAAAGCGCGGAATTAAAACAGCGCTCAGCTTTAATCGCAACTTTGAATTTTGAGTTTTAAGCTTTGAGTTTCTATTTATGTCTAACAGGCACTTAGCGCGCACTCTGGCGATGCAATCTTTGTTTCTCTGGGATTTTCATGGCAAGACGGAAAAAGATTTTGCCAAGCTCCGGAAAGAAATTTTTTCCAATTTCGCTCCGAATTTTGACGATAATGGTTTCGTGGAATCACTGATTAAAGGAGTGATAAAGCATTTGCCGGAAATAGACAAATATATCATTAAGTACGCCACCGAATGGCCGCTGGAACAGATTACCACGGTTGATCGCAATATTTTGCGCATCGGCGTGTATGAATTGATTTTTGACGATAAGATTCCGGCCAGGGTGGCCATCAACGAGGCGATAGAAATTGCCAAGGCGTTCGGCGGAGCATCTTCCGGCAAATTTGTTAATGGAGTGCTGGGGGCGATATATAACGCGATGGAAAAGAAAGACGAAGAAGAAGAAAAGAAAGCAAGCCCCACTCCGCCCCCCGCGAAGGGCGAGGCGTGACTCGGGCGGCTTTAGCCGCTCGTATCAGCGAAAGAAATTCGTTTTGAAATTGGCATATCGGCGTTGGCGTTAAATTATTGACGCGGCAAAGCCGCCGCGAACGCCGTTCTCCCTTACGGGTTATTTGCCGCCGCGCGGAGCCAAAACGCGAGCCGTGATGTTGTCAAGCGCTTGAAAAAAGCGAGTATGACATTAAGGCGCGAGAGGCCAAGCCTCCAATCGGAGGCTTGGCCTCTTTGTTTGGGGACGAACGGCCGTTCGCCCCTACGAATTATTTTTGGACGAACGCCGTTCTCTCCTCGCGCGCTGTTGATAAATATTAAAAAATATAATATACTTGAATTGTAGTCAATTTAACAAAAATAATTCGTAATTCGTAATTGGTAATTTGGGAAAATAAAATTTAAATTCGTTTTGCCCCAAGTTATAAACTACAAATTACTAATTTCAAGAATATGAAGGACCTCGCGAAGCTTGAGAAAATCATCGGTGTCAAATTTAAAAACAAAGACCTGCTTAAACAATCAATGGTGCATCGCTCTTATTTGAACGAACATCCAGAATTTCGGCTTCCGCATAACGAAAGGATGGAGTTTTTGGGAGACGCGGTTCTGGAAATCATAGTAACCGAACATTTGTTTCATAATTTTCCCGATACGCCCGAAGGGGATTTAACGAATTGGCGCGCCAGCTTGGTTAATTCCAAAATGTTGGCGGAGGTAGCAAACGCCATAGACCTTAAAGAGTTCATTTATTTGTCAAAAGGGGAGGCCAAGGACAAAAATTCAAAGGCGCGCCAATATATATTGGCCAACGCGGTTGAGGCGTTAATCGGCGCGATTTATTTGGACCAAGGGATAAAGGTGGCCGATAAATTCGTGCGAAAAAATATTTTATCAAAATTAGAGCATATTTTATCCAATAAATTATACTTGGATCCAAAATCAAAATTTCAAGAAAAATCACAGGAAGAGCTAAGCATAACGCCTCATTACAAAGTGTTGCGAGAGTCGGGGCCTGACCACGCCAAAATATTTGAAGTCGGTCTTTACGTCGGCGATGAACTAATCGCGAAAGGAAAGGGCTCCTCCAAGCAGGAGGCGCAAGTTGAAGCGGCGACCAAGGGAATAAAGAAGAAGGGATGGCAATAAAAACGCAAAAATCAAAAATCAAAATGACAATTAAAAATTAAAAACCAGCAAATTAAAAATAGCTTCGCGTTTTGAATTGTCATTTTGCGTTTTGATTTTTAAATTTTAAACTTTTTATTATGGATATCAAAAAATTATTTCAAATCGCGGTTAAGAGAGTGGCGTCGGACCTGCATCTGGTCGTGGGCCTGCCGCCAACGCTTAGAATTGACGGGGACTTGATTGAAATAGAAAAGGAAAAACCGGTAACGAATAAGGAAATGGAGCAAGGGGTTTTCTCCATCATTACCGCGAAACAAAAAGAAGAATTTATTAAAACGCGCGAGCTTGATTTCAGTTATGAATTGTCTGACTCCAGGTTTAGAGTGAATTTGCATTTTGAAAAAAACAATATCGGCTTGGTGGCGAGAATTATCAGCAATAAAATGCCCACGCTGGAAGGCCTTGGCATAGGGGATATAGTAAGAGATTTGTTAAACTTGAAACAGGGATTGATTTTGGTAACGGGGCCGACCGGGTGCGGCAAATCAACGACCCTGGCCGCCATGATCAATTATATTAACGCGAGCCGACGCTGCAACATAATAACCTTGGAAGATCCGATTGAATATTTGTTTACGCCGAATAAAAGCATCGTGATTCAGCGCCAGCTGGGAAGCGATATGCTGTCGTTCGCCGGCGGGCTAAAACATTGTTTAAGGCAAGATCCAAATGTTATCATGGTCGGCGAGATGCGGGATCTGGAAACCATCGCCACGACCATTACTTTGGCCGAAACCGGACATTTGGTTTTGGCGACGCTTCACACCTACAGCGCCGCCCAGACCATTGACCGCATTATTGATGTTTTCCCCCCGCATCAACAGAACCAGGTTCGTATGCAGTTGTCTATGACTTTGGCCAGCGTTATATCTCAACGTTTGTTGCCGAAAATCGGCGGCGGCAGGGTCGCGGCCCGTGAAATTATGGTGAATACTCCGGCTATTTCCAATTTGATTCGCGAGAACAAGGTGGCGCAGATTAAAACCGTTATTGAGACAAGCGCCAAAGACGGAATGGCAAGCATAGACCAAGATTTAAAAAGATTGTATAAGGAAAAATTGATAACCAAGGAGGCGGCGCAAGGCCAAATGGCCAATCCGGAATTATTGGATAAGTTTAGCATTTTACAGCGCTAAATCACCGCGCGGCAAAAGAACGTTGGGCGCGGACGTTTTCCGGCAAATATCGCGTAAACGTTTTTTAATCTGTTTCGCCGCCCGCCCTTCGCGAAAAACGGAATCGCGTTGTTTTGCCGTTTGGAGGCGGCGCGATTTACCAAAATCAAACCGGTTTAACGGCATATTCGCGTCCGGCGCGAAAATCGGCGGCAATTTTACCAAAAGGCGTTCGGCAACGACTCTATGGCGCTGATTTGGCGTTATTATTCCGTTTGCGGGGTTCGGCTTGACACTATTTTAAAATAATGTATAATATAGATACGTTTCTTGTCGGTTTATCCACAAAAAAATATATGATGAAAATAAATTTGCTAATTAAACTAAAAAGCGGTTAATTACACTGGCGATTTTAAGTGTTTTAAACCGCTTAAAACGCGGTTTTTTTGATTGTTAACATATCGTTTTTCGCGAAAAAACGGCGCGAATTCAAATAACTTATAGCTTATAACTTGTAACTTGACTTTGGCAACAAAGTCGGTTATAAATTATAAGTCGTAAGCCGCAATAAACGCAAAGAGATTCAAGGCCCGCGACAAGAACTTTAACAATTAAATAATTAAGAGCATCTAACAAGTTTATAGTTTATATATTTGCGTATAGATTATAAAACAAGCACTTTTGTTCGGTTAAAATCAAAAGTGTGGGAAAATTACGTTAAGAGTATATGGTGGATGCCTTGACATAAAAAGACGATGAAGGACGTAGCAGCCTGCGATAAGCTTCGGTGAGGTGGCAAGCAACCTTTGACCCGGAGATTTCCGAATGGGGAAACCTACTCGCTTGAAGAGCGAGTGTCCGCTGTCTGAACACATAGGACAGTGAGACGAGCACCCGGTGAATTGAAACATCTTAGTAACCGGAGGAAAAGAAAAAAATCGTTCGTGCCTCACTATCGTTCGGCACTCGTTTCAATTATCAATATTCAATAAATAATGATGATTGAAAATTGAAGCGAAGTGGCGAGCGGCGGCGAGGCGCGAACGCCATTCCCTGAGTAGCGGCGAGCGAAAGGGGAGGAGCCCAAACCTTCTAAACTGCGCCTTTCAGATGTCGGATTTCGGGAGTCGGATATCGTATGCGGATTTCAGGTTTTAAACTTAGGATAATTGTTTATCCGAAGTTTGATTCCGTTTTGTCCGACGCGAAATCCGAAATCTGAATTCCGACGTCTGGGGGCAGAAGGGTCTATGCCCATATGTTTAGAGGGGGTCGCAAGATCGTTGTGTTCACTGCATAGATAAAGTGAGGTAGAGATACAATATATTAACTTCCCTAGTTGAAGCGAGCTGGAAAGCTCCGCCAGAGAAGGTGATAGCCCTGTAAGGCGAAAGGGGTTATAACTCTACGACAACAATTCTTAAGTACCGCGGGACTCGTGAAATCCCGTGGGAATCCGGGTCGACTATGACCCAAGGCTAAATACTTTTTATGATCAATAGCGAACCAGTACCGTGAGGGAAAGGTGAAAAGCATCCCGGTGAGGGAGGTGAAATAGTACCTGAAACCATATACTTACAAGGAGTCGGAGCTTCGTGCCTCACTATCGTTCAGCACTTAAGTTCAAAATACAAAAATCAAAAATCAAAATTAAGGTATCGCTGCCGCGATTAATTTATTTAAAATTTTATAAATAAATTTATGAGCGCGGCGAATACGATAATTTTACATTTTGATTTTTAAATTTTGAATTTAGCGAAGTGGCGAGCGGCAGCGAGACACGGAGTGACGGCGTGCCTATTGAAGAATGAGCCAACGAGTTTATGCGCGTGGCTTGGCTAATCTCCGCTTGGAGAAGAGTCGCAGTGAAAGCGAGGGTTAACAGCCCGTATCTTATTTATTAGAAAGAAGGTCCTTTAATCTTCTTTCTAATATTTAAGACTGTCGCGCGTATAAGACCCGAAGCCGGGTGATCTAACCATGGCCAGGTTGAATGGAGTAGAAATACTTCAGGAGGACCGAACCCACTAGTCGTGCAACACTAGGGGATGAGCTGTGGTTAGCGGAGAAATTCCAATCGAACTCGGCAATAGCTGGTTCTCCTCGAAATAGCTTTAGGGCTAGCCTCGTATGTTTCTTATCGGGGGTAGAGCACTGAATGGGAACGGGCCGCAAGGTACCTTTCTCAACCAAACTCCGAATACCGGTAAGTCAAGTACGGGAGTTAGACTATGGGGGCTAAGCTCCATCAGTCAAAAGGGAAACAGCCCAGACCGCAATCTAAGGTCCCTAAATATATGCTAAGTGTTAAAAGTTGTGTCGTGACTGCGACAATTAGGAGGTTGGCTTAGAAGCAGCCATCCTTTAAAGAAAGCGTAACAGCTCACTAATCTAGTTGTCTCGCGCTGAAAATTTACCGGGGCTAAGCATATTACCGAAGATGCGGATGATCAGATGTCGGATTTCGGAAGTCGGATATCGGATTTATTTCAAATTTAATGTTTAAATTTGCAATCCGAAATCCGAAATCTGAATTCCGATGTCTGGTCATGGTAGAGGAGCATTCTTAATCCGCTGAAGCCGAATCGCGAGGTTTAGTGGAGGATTAAGAAGAGAGAATGTTGGCATGAGTAGCAAAAAGGCGGGTGAGAACCCCGCCCACCGTAAGCCTAAGGTTTCCTGGGCAACGCAAATCGACCCAGGGTTAGTCGGTCCTAAGACGAGCCCCGTGTAGTGCGGGGGTAGCCGATGGAAGAGCTGGTTAATATTCCAGCACTGCCGTGTTATTCCGAGGAGGGGACGCGGTTTCGGATTTTGAGCGTTCTATGGTATGAACGTTGACGGTATCGTTTCGGCGGTATTGTCTGAAGATGAAGCTTCGGCGGAATCAACTCAAGAAAAGAAACCGCCAAGAAAAGCCTCCAAGGGCCAATAACGCGGCAACCGTACCGCAAACCGACACAGGTAGGCGAGGCGAGTAGCCTCAGGTGTACGAGAGAACCTTCGTTAAGGAACTAGGCAAAACAGCGGTCGTAAGTTCGCAATATGGCCTGCCCGTGCGCTTCGCTATCGCTACGCTAAGTTAAAAATGTAAAAATCAAAAATCAAAATTAAGGTGTCGCCGCCGCGACGAATTTATTTAAAAATTTTCTAAATAAATTTATGAGCGGAGCGAATACTGAAATTTTACACTTTGATTTTTAAACTTTAAATTTAGCGGAGCGATAGCGGAGCGTATGGGCCGCAGCTAAAGACGCCTGGTGACTGTTTATCAAAAACACAGCTCTCTGCTAACTCGTAAGAGGATGTATAGGGGGTGATGCCTGGCCAGTGTCCGAACGTTAAGGGGAGAGGTTAGCGCTTCGCTGTCGCCACACTAAGCTAAAAACGCGAAAATCAAAAATCAGAATTAAGGTGTCGCCGCCGCGACGAATTTATTTAAAAATTTTCTAAATAAATTTATGAGCGGAGCGAATACTGAAATTTTACACTTTGATTTTTAAACTTTAAATTTAGCGGAGCGATAGCGGAGCGTGAAGCTTTGAACCGAAGCGCGGATGAACGCCGGCGGTAACTATAACCGTCCTAAGGTACCGAAATTCCTTGTCGGGTAAATTCCGACCTGCAGGAATGGCATAACAACTGGGCAACTGTCTCAACGAAGGACTCGGCGAAATTGCAGTACGAGTAAAGATGCTCGTTAACCATAGTTGGACGAAAAGACCCCGTGAAGCTTTACTACAGCTTAATATTGGATTAGGGGTATGCATGTTCAGTATAGGTGGGAGTTTGTGCCTCACTATCGTTCGGCACTTAAGTTCAAAATGTAAAAATCAAAATGAAAAATTAAGGTGTCGCTATCGCGACGAATTTATTAATAATTATTTTAATAAATTATGAGCGAAGCGAATACCAGAATTTTGCATTTTGCATTTTAAATTTTACATTTGAGTGAGTGGCGAGCGGCAGCGAGGCACGAACGCCAGTGAGATACCACCCTTGTATATTTTTAATTCTAACTTGCAGCCTTGAAGCAGGAGCGAGGACAGTATTTGGCGGGTAGTTTGTCTGGGGCGGATGCCTCCCAAAAGGTAACGGAGGCGTTTACCAAGGTCGGCTATTCCGGAATGGAAACCCGGAAGATAGTGTAAAGGCATAAGCCGGCTTTACTGCGAGACCCACAAGTCAAGCAGTCGCGAAAGCGGAACTTAGTGATCCGACCGTTCGATATAGGACGGCGGAAGCTCATCGGATAAAAGCTACTCCGGGGATAACAGGCTAGTCTGGTCCAAGAGTTCACATCGACGACCAGGTTCGGCACCTCGATGTCGGCTCGTCGCATCCTGGGGGTGAAGAAGCTCCCAAGGGTTGGGCTGTTCGCCCATTAAAGCGGCACGCGAGCTGGGTTCAGACCGTCGTAAGACAGGTCGGTCTCCTATCCACTATGGTCGCGGAAACTTGAGAAGGCCGTTCCCTAGTACGAGAGGACCGGGAATGACGAAGCTCTAGTGTACCGGCTGTTCCACCAGGGGCATTGCCGGGTAGCTACCTTCGGTTTGGATAAGCGCTGAAAGCATATAAGCGCGAAGCCGTCTTCAAGATTAGGTTTCACAGGTTCGTGAGAGACTATCACGTTGATAGGCCTTAGGTGTAAGCGCGGTAACGCGTTGAGCCGAGAGGTACTAATATACCGTTTAATTTTCCCACATTTTTGGTTTTAATCATCTTTGGATTCATAAAGACATCATTATTTTGGTGGTTCCAGCGAAGGGCCGCGCTTCCCTCGCCCCTTTTTTAAGTTTAAAATTTCCGGTGCTTCCAGCGATGAGGACACACCTGTTCCCATCCCGAACACAGAAGTTAAGCTCATCAGCGCTGATGATACTTGGGCATTAGCCCCGGGAAAGTAGGTCAGTGCCGGAAATTTTGAACTTAAATTATTAAAAAGGCGAGGGAGTGAATTCTGGAATTAAGCCTCGGCGCCGATGATTTCGGCTTTAATTCCGAGAAAACGGGCCGCCACCGGAATAATGGTGTTTTTTTGCGCTCAAAATCGGCCGTAACGGCCATAACGGTATTTGGCGACAGTTTCGCGAGCGGGCTTGTTGGCGGATTGACCGCCAAAACGGCCCTTGCTCGGAATAACGCGAAATGATAAAATGTATTTATGATAAGAGGTAAGATAAAACATGTAACGGTTATGGTGAGTTACGTGTTTTTATTTTTTTAAATATGTGCGGAATTGTCGGTTATTTGGGCGAAAACAGCGCCTTACCCGCTCTTATTGACGGATTGAGGCGATTGGAATATCGGGGATATGACTCCTCCGGTATCGCTTTGCGTTTGGGAAGCGATATTCAATCCGTAAAGGCGGTTGGGAAAATTAAGGCGTTGGAAGAGAAGATTTTTGGAAAGGACGTAAAATCCCCCCAATCCCCCTTTGCCAAGTGGGGGAATTATAATAAATCCCCCCAGCTCCAATATCCGCGGGGGTGTCTTGGGATTGCTCATACTCGCTGGGCAACGCATGGAGAGCCGAGCGAGGCCAACGCGCATCCGCATTCGGACTGCCTCGGAAAGATTTGGATAGCGCACAACGGCATCATTGAAAATTATAAAGAGCTGAAAGAAAAACTGGAAGAGAAAGGGCATAAATTCAAGTCGGAAACCGATACCGAGGTTATCGCGCATTTGATTGAGGATTTTTACCCCCACACCAATACCAATGATAATGTTAGTGTTGGCGCCGGGAAGAGCGGCGGTGATTTAGCCGGTTCACTGCGAAAGGCATTAAAATTATTAGAGGGCGCTTACGGGATTGTGTTAATTCACGAAGATTATCCGGACAAAATTATGGCGGCGAAAATGGGAAGCCCGCTCGCCATCGGGCTTGGCGATACGGAAACGATAATCGCCTCCGATGTTTCCGCCATAATAACGCGCGCCAAGCAGGTGATATATTTGGATGACGGCGAAGTCGCCGAGATAAGCAAAAATGATTTGCGTATTTTCAATATTGATAACGTAAAAATTGAAAAAAAAATAGAAGAGATTGATTGGGATATGGGAGAGGCGGAGAAAAAAGGTTTTCCGCATTTTATGCTTAAGGAAATTTTTGAACAGCCGGAGTCAATTATGAACAGCATCCGCGGACGCGTTATGGAGCGAGAGGGAAAAGCAAAGTTGGGCGGATTTGATTCGGTTTCCAAGAAATTAAGGGATATTAACAGGATTATTATCACCGCTTGCGGAACAGCCATGCACGCCGGATTAGTCGGCGAGTATATGCTGGAGGAATACGCCGGAATTCCGACCGAGGTTGAATACGCGTCCGAGTTCCGCTACCGCCGGCCGATAATTGATAAAAACACCGCGCTTTTGGCGATAAGCCAGTCGGGTGAAACGGCGGACACTTTGGCGGCGATCCGCGAAGCCAAGGAAAAAAACGCTTTAACCTTGGGCATAGTCAATGTGGTCGGCTCAAGCATAGCCCGCGAGATTGACGCCGGCGCCTACAATCATATCGGGCCGGAAATATCGGTCGCTTCCACCAAGGCGTTCACTTCGCAAGTCGCGATTATGGCTTTAATAACCGTGTATTTGGGCAGGCAAAGGCGGATGTCGCTTATTACGGGCGAACGCATAATAAAAGAGCTGTTATTAATTCCGGAGAAAATAAAAGATATCTTGGGGCAAAACAATGAGATTAAAAAAATCGCCGAAAAATACGTAAACGCGGAAAACTTCTTTTATTTGGGAAGAAAATATAATTATCCGACCGCCTTGGAGGGCGCTTTAAAATTAAAAGAGATTTCCTATATCCACGCCGAGGGCATTCCTTCCGGCGAAATGAAGCACGGCTCCATCGCCATGATTGACGAAAATTTTCCGAGCGTGTTTATCTGCCCGCGAGACAGCGTTTATGAGAAAAACATCAGCAATATGGAAGAGATTAAATCAAGGGGCGGGCGCGTTATCGCCGTTGCCACCGAGGGCGACGAGCGAATAAAAGAAATGGCCGATGATATAATATATATACCGAAAACTTTGGAGATGCTAACCCCGATTTTGGCGACCGCGCCGCTCCAATTGTTCGCCTATCATGTGTCGGCGTTAAAGGGATTGGATGTTGATAAACCGAGAAATTTGGCGAAGAGCGTGACGGTGGAATAACGTATATTGATAAGCGCTGTTAACAAATAAAAAATTTGGTTTAAACTGGTCCGTAGGGGCGAACGGCTGTTCGCCCTTGGCGGCGGAACGGGTACCTGTTTTTGTTCACGAACGATTTATTCCTCTTGCCGGAGGCAAAATATTATTTGGGGCTATTTTTTTTAAATTCCTTTTTAAAAAACATAATAAATAAAAATAAAAAATGTACTAATAAATAATAATAGGAAAGAGTTAATAAAAATCCTATAATTCCGATTGCGCTTATTCCCGTAAACACCCCGCCCGCAACCGGTCTTAAAAGTAATGGGGAAAAGCTATATGCTAATTGAGCCATTATGGAAACAATAAAATTTACCGGGAATAAAACATGCCGAAAATTTCCAGTGATAGGTATATAGCCGTGGCTGTTAAAAAATTTCATGTTAAAAATATTTATGGCTCCAAAAAATAAATACAGAAAAGCGGCCATTAAACTTTTTTTGGTTTTATTTTTCATAAAAAATTTAGTCGGGGGGTCGTATTTATAATACGTCCCCCCGACCGATCACAAATTAATAAAGAAATAGAGGAGTTGCCGATATATAACCAGGCACATCCGCTTGGTTGGCGAGTCGAATCCTGTATGATATGCTGGCGCTTCCACTTCTATTCTTTATAAAAAAGAACAATAAAACCCCCCATTCTTTTTATTTTTGCCATCTTGTTAAATTTACTCTCTCCTTCGGAGCCCCTGACGGATATTCTGGTGAGGCCAATATTTTTTAAGAAGTGATAAATCCAACAATAATTATAAAAAATGAAATTATTGTTAAAACAAAAAAAATCTTGGGGCGCGTCTTTTTTTATTTAACGAAATAATAATACTTGATATTCCAATTGATCCCAAGAGTCCGGCAATACCCGCGCCAAACAACCATACTGTATGTCCATTCCAAATTTCGTCCATTCCGGTTATAAGGAAAATGGCAACAAAAACACAAAGAGATAAGCCAAATATAAAAAGAATAATATTTTCTATAAAATATCTGATGCTAATCATATGAATTAAGAGCATGGAAAAATGTTTTTGAACGATGAAACGCGGTTTATTAAAATATAGTAGATTTAAATTTTAATATTAAAAAACGCAAATGAACGCCATTATTCTATTCTTTTTTATTGGTGGCTTTTTAACTATTCACATTATAACAAAAGATAAAATTAACAACAATGCGTATAATTTATTATACGCATTATTGTTTTTTTGTTTAAATTAAAGTAAAATGTTTATATTAACATAAAGAAATAAAATCCAGCGGCGGCCCCCGTTATCGCCGTTGCCACCGAGTGCGACGGGCGAATAAAAGAAATAGCCGATGATGTGATATATATCCCGAAAACTTTGGAGATGCTAACGCCGATTTTAGCGACCGCGCCGCTCCAATTATTCGCCTATCATGTGTCGGCGTTAGTAGGGGCGAACGGCTGTTCGCCCTTGGTGATGGAACGGACATTTGTTTTTGTTCGCGGAACGATTTTCCGCTTGCTGTTTGGCGCAAGCCTCTGTTCGCCAATCGGGGCGAACAGCCGTTCGCCCCTACGGGGGGAAAATCGTTTTTATCGCGGCATTCGGAGACGGCAATTTATTTTCGCGCCCGCATGGTTGAATTTATTTCGTTCATGATTTCGTTTAACTTAAAAATT
>Ga0256830_1001843_pt1 | contig 14598 bp, 11 predicted proteins | sample 128326metaG_FD_190537 | JGI IMG/M metagenome (GOLD analysis project Ga0256830, IMG submission 190537) | Hydrothermal vent microbial communities from Lau Basin, Pacific Ocean - 128-326 | ecosystem: Environmental > Aquatic > Marine > Hydrothermal vents | place: Pacific Ocean: Lau Basin | collected... | reverse complement strand
AAATGATATCGCTATCCTGAGAGTGTCTTTAGTATTGACCGGTGATGTCTTGGTTTGGCTCGTCGGAATAAGCCTTAATGCGAACTGGGTGAATTCAGCATTTCACCAATCTTCTTTCCTAATACCAGCAAAGAAGCGGTTTTAGTCAGATAAGCATTAGCCCCAAGATTAAAGGCATCTTCGATGTTGCCAAGTTTATTTCGTTCAGTGAGTATTAGTATCGGGGTGTTTTTTGTTTTTCTTTCGCACCTGAGGTAATTAAGAGTCTCGATCAACATCCAGTCAAGAATAATTAAATCAGGATTGTGGACATTGGCCTGTATAAGACCATTTTTTCCGTCCATTGCTTTTATGACCTTGATATTTTGGTGGATTTCCAAATGAGCATGCAGTCGCCGTTGCAAGCTTGGGTCATTATCGATGATGAGCACTTTTTTCTTATTCGCGATAAAGAACATAGAGACTCCCTCTTGACATACCAATAATTGGAACTGGCTTCCGGGTTATGTCAGCAATGATCATGCCAATGGGTTTCTGTGGCCACTCAATTTGAATTTAAAATGTACAATAACTATTCAGTTTTCCTCTGGATTATTTGGGAACAGGGAAAAATATAATGATTACAGCTGAAATGATCACTATTCATGCCATCGTTGGGAAAATCAAAGACAGGCTGAGCAGTTGCGGTTTTTACTATTATTTTCAGGATAATCCGAATTGGTTTATCTATTTTCCGTATAGATTGAAATATCGTAGCCTACAAATTTCTCAATATGCTTTGCATTTTGCGAATGGCGGCGGGTTTATGGGGTATGAGAGGGAAGGTAAGGTAAGTGTAATAAGGTGTTGCTCAGGAATATGTGCGCCCTTGAGTTTGAAAAGGTTGAAAACCTATAGTTTCGGTTTGTCTGCCGGATATCAAAGGCAGTCATTGTATGTTCATTAAAGCTCGGTTGATTTCTGACCTTTTTCAATTTTAGAAAGGTATTTTTCTAATGCATGAAAGGACTCATTTGCAAGCGTTGGCAACGCGGCAGCATGTGTAAGCACTTGTTCATAATCACCTTGTTGACAAAGTTGTTCAATTTTTTGCGCAAGACTGTGAAGTTTCGGGTTGCCATGGGTGATCGCACTGCTGCTCAGGGCATGACTTTCAAACCCCAGGGTTTTGAAATCAGATTTTGTCATTGCGGTCTCTATTTGTTTTACCCGTTTACGGGCATCATTAATATACAACATCAATAATTCGGGAATGATTTCCGGTGAAGTATCATGTGCCAGCTGTTGCAATACATTCGTATTGACCAGTGAGTTCACATACCTGTCTCCGGTATCAGCAGAAAATGTATTGGCTTGGCTTGTCATGTGGTTATTCAGTGGTTCTTTGATTTCGATAGCTTTTGTCCAGCGTGCGATACAATGCAAGGCAGCGGTGCGGTCTACGGGTTTCGTCAGGTAATCATCCATGCCCGCCTGAATAAAGCGTTCTCTGTCTCCTGATAGAGAGTGAGCAGTGAGCGCGACAATGGGTAGCTTTCCGGCTTGTCCGGGGAGTTGGCGGATTTCGCGCGTGGCACTTATACCATCCATATCCGGCATGGAAACGTCCATTAGCACAATATCATAGGGTAGGGTGCGTACGGCTTCGATTGCCTCTCGACCGTTGGCAGCAATGTCCACTTGCAGACCAGCGTATTCCAGAATATTTTTGATGACCATCTGATTCGCTGAATTGTCCTCAGCCAGCAGAATTCGGGTATTGGCTTCTGGTAATTGTTGAGCTTCATTCAACGTCGTTTTATTTTCACTTTCATGTTTGTTTGCTGTTCCCAGTGTAATGCTAAATGTAAAAGTGCTGCCATTTCCAGGTTCGCTGTTAAAGTTGATATTACCTTGCATAAGAGTGACCAGGTGTTTACAAATGGCGAGCCCCAGGCCTGTGCCCTCATGGTTTCTGGAGTGATTTTGATTGTCCATCGTAAATTTTTCGAACAGCAATGCCTGAAAGTCTTTGGCAATACCGATGCCTGTGTCCTGCACCGAACACTGGAAGGTAAAATTCTCATTACCAAGACAAGTTGCTGAGGCTTTGATACTGATTCTACCGACGGAGGTAAATTTAATGGCATTATTGATCAGGTTGATTAGAATCTGGCACAGACGGTCCGGGTCTCCCTTGGCATAGCAAGGGAGATCGGCTTCTAAAAAAAGAATGAGAGCCAACGTTTTTTGGTCCGCCTGAGATCTTAGCAATTCGACGCTATTGGTGATCAGACGGTGTAGATTAAAGCTGGTGTGCTTTAGTTGCAGTTTGTCGGCTTCCATTTTGGAAAAGTCGAGAATATCATTAATGATGGTCAGCAGTAGCTCGCCAGAATTACAGCCAGTGCGTACCAACTGTAATTGTTTATTATCCAGAGGGGTGTTTTTGAGCAAACTAAGAACGCCTAACACAGCATTCATGGGAATACGGATTTCATGGCTCATGGTGGCCAGGAAGTCTGATTTTTCCCGGTTGGCGATGATAGCTTTATCGTGGGAAATTTGTAACTTATCACGTTCTTGTAACACCTCTTTCTCACGTTGTTGCATTATGAAAAACAGGTTATTTACTGATGTTGTGAAAAGCCATAGTTCACGACAGGAAAAATATTTATTCTTTAGAGGGGGAAATTGTTTACTCTCTGATAATGCAGTCAACTGACGAGTTGCACGATGTATTGGGAGAACGGCAAAATAGTGAATGAGTATAATTGTCAGACCGATTAAAAGAATGATGATTATATAGATAAATAATTGAATTTTAGCTATATGGCGATTTATTTTTTGTTGTATTGGGGTCATATTCCAGCGTATATTAATGGTGCCTAACCGCTTCCCTTCAAGTTCGATAGCATAGTGGTAGTCACGTATATAGCTACTGGCCATGGCATGTGCTTGTGAATATTTACCAAGCAATTTACCCTTTTCACTTTCAATTGAGAGAGTAAGTATATTGGGAACGCGTTTCATAGATTGTTTCACAACGCTATTCATCAAGGAGATATCTTCCGTGATGACAGCGTCAATAATGGCAGCAGAGAAAAGTGCAAAGGAGTTGTAACTTTGTTCTTCCGCCTGTTTGAATTCAAAGTTGCTCACTACATAGCGAATCAATGATGCGGCAATCAAATTAACCAGCAGAAAAAAAATTGCCATTGCCATTGCCAGTTGTAACCAGAGCGGCCACCGTATACAGATTGGTTTTGAAATATAACTCAATAGGGTTTGTCCATGCTTGCAGAGGTTCAATTTCTACCCGCCTTTAAAGTATACATTTGATAACTTCCCTATTTTTTATCTATTGAGTTGTTCTGTTTTCCGCATCCTTGCAGTTATTTTGTCAGTCGACCTTCGCCCAAAGAGTTTTCTTTTTACGTCTGTTCTTTAATCATAAAAGTTTAAAATAAATATCTTCCTGTACATTTATTTCATAACTTTATTGTTGCCTATGCTGCTTTCCTTGCGATTTATAGGGAATCATGCTGAATGCCCAAAAAGGGCGGTTTAGGAAAATGAAGACTAAGCATGAATACCTGACAGGGAAATTATTACAGGTAAGTTTCTGAGCCGAAGGTATTAGGGTCGGCTTATACAAGGATTTTTTCTTCCGTGGAGACCCTTACACTTTTTGTCCACTCTTAAGGGCTTGTCAATTAATAAGTTGACGGTTTTATGTGACTTAATAGCTTGATACAAGGATTAAAACTTTGTAATCATCAAGTTATTAATTGACAATCCCTAAGTGAGCACGCAAAAATTATCGCATGTTTAGTATGATGAGTATTTTTTATTAGTGATGATAGGCCCCAAGAGGTTCTTTAGTGGTATCTAATTATGGTGAAGCCTAGACTGTACAAAAAATAGCAACTATCGTGCCAATGAACTATTTTTTAGAATGTGTATCATAGGCCAATGATTTATGGGTTTTCCCGGGGTTGTTTATATATTTTATTATCAAATTGGGATGCCAAGACAGGTGAATTTTTATTTCGCTTTGCGTTTTGCAAAAAATTGGCAGGATTTTGTATGCGTTTCGAACGGCAGTATGAAGTAACAAAAATACCTATTATAGTCAGAGTTGTTCATTCCGTGGGCCTTTCTATACCCATGGCATTTGAGATTTAGGTGTCAATGTGCGTCATATTTATTTCATGGCAAGGCGAAATGACGAGTAATAGTCGTTCTATTGTGAGGACAACAACGCAGTCATGGAATAAAGAGGGCGTGCAGTGACACCTAAATCTCAATCGCTATGGGTATATGTTAGTGATAACCTGTGATGAATGAGGTTTTATTGCACGCTCTCTTCATTCTATAGCCATGTTAAAATTTCTCGTAACAGGCTGGCTGTTACTTGTCATTTCGCTTTGTCATGAAATAAGGAAGGCGCACAATGAAGGCCTAAATCTCAAAGGTCACGGGTATATAATATTGTATTTCTATATTTTCCTTATTGCAAAATACCACTAAAATATTAAGGATGTTATGCTGGATATGTTTCAGCATGCGACGACGGCGTATCATTTTTCTTTGTTGTAATTTTAAATTTCCGCTGTATCAGAAAGACAAGGATTTCCTGGAATTCTTCTGAAAGACTATTTTAGAAAAATTCATTGCCGCATAAATAATAAAACCGGAGAAATTGCGATGCAAAAAAAACTGATTATATTTTCTTTCCCTTACTTTATTCATTGTCCACTATTATTGATCATTACCATTCTGTTGCTAAGTGCCTGTGGAGGAGGGGGAGGAAATCCTGGTACAGGAGAACCTATTAATAGCATAGCCCCAGTAACCGACTCTGAATTTTCAGAAGAAGTATATCCATCTACTGCAACGGCCTGGGTTATTCCTGGTTATCATGCCGAAAATTATGACTCCATGGGGTATCCGATATCAACGAAGGAACAGTTGATCGACTGGGAATTAAATCATGCTGATATTGTGTTCGGTTCAAATTATGACAAATCAGCAGCTGATAAAATCATCAACCTTGGTTATATATATGCTCAAAAAATAGATTTTTCACCGACTTCAGTCGGATTTAATCTGCGTGAATATGCCGAACGTGTTAATGAAAATTACGAAGATTATTTTCTTCATTTCTCAGAAGATACCATTGTTCAGGGGCTATATCCTGATCATTCAATATATACACCATTAAATCGTCGCCCATGGGTTGCTGGCTGGACTGCGGATGAAAGTCATTCGGGGTTTCTTATCTGGAAATTTCCTCCTTATGAAATCCAGCCTTTCAAGGGATCAGAAAAGGGTGGTTGCGTTTTCGTTTATATGCCGGAAAAGTTTGACCAGATAGAATTTGTTTTGAAGTCGATAGCGATTACAGGTCGATTGGTTGTGAAATATCCTTCCGGAGTTGATGAGAGTAATGGTGTAGTGAATCAATGGAATACCAGTGATTCCGATATGATGGATGGTACTAACGGGTTGAAAACTTCTGGTGTTATAAGTTGGCGGCCTGCCAGTGACTGGGTGAAAGCGGCAACATATGACCCGGGTAATAAAACGGGTCAATTTTTTGGAAATAAGTATATTAAGGAAGGTAAAAAGTTTTATGTTGTAAAAATATGCCGCATTGACGGAGATATTAATGATCAACCGGTTGTTCAGGATATTATGATAAAAGACTTTATGCCATATATTAATAAGTCCAATCAAAAGCGCCTGATTCGTGGGTGGGATTCAAAAAATGACAGGAATGATGATGAGTATATCGATGATTCAGAATTTAACAGCCGTGCGAACACTACAGCTTCCGCACGGTTCCGTTATGAATCAAGAGTAACGCCACTTGGTAATATGTGGGGTAAAACCTCAAATTTTCAAAGGCCTGACTTTCTTAACCCATCTTATAGAACAGCCATAGCTAATGTCATAAGCCAGGAATGGATTAAAGATTCTCTGGCAGGCGCATATAACGATGATGTCTTCAAACTTGAGGGTGTTAATCTTGTCGGGATTGGTGGTAAAACGATAGAACATGGAATTATGATTGATGATCCGGTTTTTAAAGAGAAATACCAGGATGCTTTTCTTGACACTATTCGGGAAATAAAATCCGACTCAGGGAGTTCCTGGGTAGCAGCAAATACATCAGCGGAAAATATTTTTGAGCGCCGAAATAACAGAATGAAATATATCGATGCATTTGATACGTTTCTTCGTGAAGACTATATTCGTCCTGGACAGGGGCTTGATGGCTATTTTGGTATAGCGAAAATGTGGGATACGTTTGCTTTGGCACAAGCCAATAAAACAATGGGTATTATTGCTCACGCAGGGTGGACAGGCTCTATTCCAATAGTAAATACAAAACCCGCCTGGGAATCGAGAATTTCGACGGGACTGGCTATGTATTATCTGATTAACATTCCTGGAAAAACCTTTTACACCAGCTGGAATAATAGTTATAACTATGGGTCGGGAAATACTGAAGAAGGAAATTTTTATAAACCGGGAATCCCTAAAAATATCGCTTACCAGCCATCCCTCATGTTAGCTGTCGATATTGGAGAACCTGCACAAAATATTCAGGAATGGCCTGGTCAAGTTGTTCAGCCTTTGAGTTACACAGCAAAAACAACAAATGAAGATTATGCGGTTATCGGTGATAGTACTCAATTGATATTAACTGATCCGGATATAGCCACGTTTGATCAGGTGGGTGCTGTGCCAGTATCCCCTTCAAATATTTATTACGCTTGGCAATCAGAAGATAAAAAATCTATTGGTGGTGTTAATTTCCCGCAACAAATGATTATTGCTCGTGATTACACTAATGGTCTTGTTTTGTACCACACTGATTTCTTTGGTGGTAATCCAGATTTCATGTCCATTACACATGAGCTGACACTGCCCGGTTATTACCATCGTGTAAATTATGATGGGACACTTGAAGCCGCTACTAATACGATTAGCCTGACTGGGTATGAAGGTGCTGTACTTGTAACGGCTGAATAATGGAAATCCAACGCAAAGGTGAGAAGAGCGAAAAGGGTTATAAGAGTAACGGGAAAAGCATATTGAGAGAAATATCAATATGCTGTGGAACTCTGCGTTTTTTTCGTCTTCGCGTTAGGTTCTGTGATTTCTGGTCGAGGAAGAACCTATGCCAACGAATGTAAATTACTGATTTTATTTGGTTGAATATTTTTAGTGCTTAATTCACATTTCATACTTATTTCATATAAGTACAAGGTTTTATTTTCTCCATCAATAATAACAATGTATCATCTTTAGGTGGTGTTCCGGCAAGTTCATCAAATACATCCATAGCCTTCCGTATAGACTGTTCAATGGGGTTGTTGAGAGTGTCTGTTAATGTAGTGGTTATTCTGGTTTCCAATTGTTTTCTGGTGTCACTATCTTCAGCTGACTCAAACAGACCATCGGTATAAAGGGCGATACGCTCTCCGTTTTCAAGATGTATAGATTCAGTTTGATACGTAGTAGCGGGTAAAAGGCCAGGCAATATACCTCCAATGGGTATCGCTTTAGTACCGTTTTTACTGATTCGGAGTGGGGGTGGGTGGCCAGCACTGGCCAGTGTTACTTTACCTCCGGGAGAAAGGGTTACCACACAGCTGGTTAATGTTACTTGTGATAGTAATTCATCCTGTAGCGCACTCTCTGATAGTTTTTCCAATAATTGTGAGGGGGATATATCTGTTTCGCTGCTGTGCATTAATCCACGAAGATACCCACCATAAGCATAAGCAAAAAATTTGGCACAGTCGTCATGGCCCATAATATCAATCAACACAAGTATCAATTGTTCTTCACTGCTTCGGTGTAAGAGTAAATCCCCTCCACCAATACCGGTATGTCTATTGGCAAAACAGAGACGCCAACCATGTGATTTTTCTGGTAATTTGGGAGCTAATGATGATGTGATATTTTTATCTATTCGATCCGTCAGGTGTCGATATATTTGTTGCGAACGACCCAGTACACGGTTAATTGTGTGAACTAACTGTGCCTTATCAACAGGTTTTACAAGATAATCATCAATGCCCAGGCTTGTTGCCTGTTTCTGCATGTGGGTATCATCAAAAGCAGTTAAAAATATAAAAGGCATTATGGTTGTGCCAGATGTTTGTTTCAGGCTTTTCCGTAAGGAAAAGCCGCTCATTTGCGGCATGTTAATGTCCGACAGAACCAGGTCGATTTTATTGGTATTTAATTGTTGCAGTGCCTCATGACCATTAGATGCCATGAGTAGTTCGAAATCTTCGGTAAGATAAGCTGCATAGATTCGGCGTAAAGAAGTATCGTCTTCCACTATCAGAACTGTCGGACGAAGGTGCTGTTTTGGTGTTGCCCAGATCATTCGTAATTGATTGGGCTTGGTAGTGTCGCCGGAATAATATTCTATTCGTTCGCATTGTGTGTGTAGCAGGGCAGTCCCCCGGCCATTTTCGATTAATTCAAAATTCGTTGAGGTATTAGTTGATTCATGTTGGGTTGGGTTCCATGGCGCACCATCGTCCAGGAGTTCCAGCCACCATCCGTAGCTATTGAGTCCGAAGCACATAGTCACCAGGCTGGCTTTGGGGGTGGCATGTAAAACCAAATTTGTAACTGCTTCAGAAAGACAGAGCAGAATGCGATGTTGAATGGAAAGGTCGGGTACAGTGGTCTGTACTACCGATTCGAGTAGATGGCGCAATTCACGGACCGCTTCAAGCGTAGCCGGCTTTTGAGTTTCAAACAGTAGGCGATCCATGATTATCCCATTAATGGTTTCGTGACAGCCTTTTCAAATTTCCATAGACAGCAGGCGATTTTGTTGCACCCAATTTTTGAGGCGATGGCTAATATTGTTGAAATGTGGTTCTAAATGATGAAGTTCACGTAATAATTCACTTTTTAAGGAAGGGTTATCTCGATCATTGTATATACAAGCTAATAATTGTGCGCCTGCGGCACTTAATTTATTCACTGCGGTGGAAACCATTGCTTCGGTGGTACTGCCTGCTAACACAACCAGTAAGCTGCCATCACAGGCGGCAGCTACTCTTTCTGGCGGAATATTGTTGGCATTAGTGCGGTTGATAGGGGAAGTGTCAAAAATTACAGCGTCAAATGTTTGTTGCCATTCAGCGATACATTGTTCGAGTACACCGGGCTTACGCAGCTTCATCACCAGACTGCGCTGGGTTGGGGGAGTGATTCCGGTTAATGCAATGGATTCTTGTGCAGTAACCAGTTGTGGTTTATCAAGCAGATCAGACTCCTGTTCCGGCTCGTCTAATTTGAGCAAACTATTAAGGGAGGGGTGATGTAAATTAAGATCAACCAAAAGTGTGGAATGACCTGCCAGCAGATTGCGTTGTACCAGTGCCTGTGCAATAGAGCTTACGCCTTCACCAGAGTTTGCGGAGCTGATGGCGATAGAACGTTTTCCCTCCCCCAGCACTTGAGAGTAGATCCGGTCGATTTCTATATGTTGTGATGGGATGTGCATTAGAGAAACCCCAGTAACGCAGAGAGTGCAGTAAGCTGAAATATATCATTTAAGCCGGCACGCATTTTTTCCAGAGTGCTTTCATCTTTGCTGGGTACATACACGGTGTCACCAACCCGCAATACGGGTAAATCTGCAAAAGATGCAGTACGACTGAACTCTGCTAAATCGAAGCTGCGGGCCTGGTCCCGACAACATGAGAGATTTACCACGGTAATTTTTTTAACATAAGCATTGGAGCTTGGGCCGCCAGCTTCTGCGAGTAAATCGAGCAAGGTCATGCTGTTGTTGAAGCGATAACGCCCTGGTTTATTAACGGCACCGAGCACACGTATTGTACTTTCTTTGCTTTGATCCAGCCAGATGCGGTTTTTCTCAGGTACATAGATAGTATCACCTGTTTTTACTGGAGGTAACAGATATTCATCCCCCGTCTCAAAATACAACGCCAGGTTTAATTTGCTTACCCGGGCATGTTTACCGTTACGATGGCTGATACGGATATTGTGAATATCGGCATTGCCTGTAGGACCATCGGCGGCGGAAAGAATATCCAGAAAATGCATGGTATCAGTAAACACATATCGTCCAGGTGAGCCGACCTGGCCAAAGATGTAAATGGATTTTTCCGAGGCTTGATGTATCCATTGTGATTTTCTGTCATTGGTATTTTTTTTTTCGGGGATGAAGACAGCATCACCCGGCGTGATTTCGGGGAGGGGGGAGGGTATTGTACCTTCCATGTACCCGACCAGATTAAAGGGGATGATATTACCGTTGGTTTTTATAATGCGAATCTGTTGTGATTCAGCAAAACGTGTTGGTCCACCTGCATTGGCCAGAACATCCATTAAAGTGGCACCTTCTTTACCCTGAAATGCACCGGGTCGAGCGACCGCACCCATTACATACACCCGATTTCCGCCGGTCTTTATTTCATCCTCTTGCCGAGGGACAAAAATGGTGGCACCCGGCATCATTACAGGTAAAAGTTTTTCGTCACCGGTATCTAGGTATTGTGTCAGGTCAAACAAAACAGGTGTGCCTTGAGTGATTACCCGGATTTGTTCAACTCCAGCATGGCGAGTAACGCCTCCAGCACGCATGAGTAGATCCACAATATTCATCGACTTCCGGTGAGAAAAACTACCGGGTCTGTTCACTTCCCCAAATATCTTGACTGCATTACGGTTATCGGCCGCATCACCTGCATCTGCTATTTTGGATGGGTCAAAGTCTACCTCAACATTTCCAGTCATGGGTGATGCAGGTATGAAAAGAGTGTCCAGTGACTTTAGTTTGGGCAGTGAACTGTGGTCTCCGCTATCGAGATATTGCTTATAGTTAAATACCCGGGTTGTACCATTACGAATCAATTGTATACGGTCCAGTTGTGCCCCGGTGCGCAGCCCATCGGCGGCGTGAAGCGCCATTTGTACCGATCCATTGGCTGCTAATGTAAACTCGCCGGGTTGATTTACATACCCCGATACATTTATCAGTAATTGTTTTTTGTAGACATAAACCTGCAAATGAGTTAGGTCACGAAACACCTTGCTCAAGTGGTCAGTGACCTTTTTTTTCATTTCGGGTTCTGTCATACCAGCGACGGGTATAAGGCCTACTTCGGGCAACAGAATGTTTCCTTGCCGATTGACGCTGATGGGTTTGTCCAAGGTGTTTTCACCAAGTAGTGACACCTGAATCAGATCGCTTACCTGTACCCGGTATTCCTCAGCATTCACCAGTAGTGGGAAAAGGAGCAATAACAGGATTATCCATAAATTCTTTTTTGGTGACATTGTGGTTATTTCCGGATTGTTTGAACCAGAGCTGGAGATTCAATCAGCTCAATGCTGACACGTGGGGTTACCTGTCTGGTATGTGCCGATTTGTTATCATCAACCAGTAGTAGGTGATCTGACTCAACTGTATCAATATGGATACGCTCAGCAGGAAGCCCCATCACCTGTAAATAGCGCCCGACCTTTTGAGCTCGTCGTAAAGAAAGTTTGTGATTATATTCCGATTTTCCAAGAGCATCAGGGTGGCCAGTGATGCGTAAGTGATAACCAGGCTGGTTGCGTAACAGTTGAGCAGCCTCAGCCAGTTGACCGACATACTTGGGGTTGAGTTCAGGTGAGTCGGAAGAAAACTGATTGTTCCGATTTAACAAATCATAGATGCGTTTGCCAATATCTCCAGGTTTCTCTTGGCCTTTGGTGATAGGCAAGATGCAAACATTCTGTTGTTTCACATAATCAAGTTGGCGTTCCAAGCGTGCCAGCAGCTTGCGCTGCACAATCAGGTTGTTGGCCGCATCAAAATCAAGGTTGCCGTAAAGCTCACGGGTGATATCGTTCTGGCGTTGCCTGGCTTGTATCACCGTTGCAGGAAAACACAATTCCGCACCTTCCAGTATGAGTATATCCAGGTGCTGCCGGGCTAAGTCCAGATCAAAGCGCAAGCCGTGTTCCGGCCCCAAAGGTTGGTCTGGCATAACCGGGTTTAGTGCTTCATGATAGTGTTCAGCCATACCACCATGCCCCCCGGCAGGCCAGTTTACACATCCACTAAGAGCAAACAGGGCAGGAAAAATAACGCTTATACTTAGCCGGTGCATTAGTGCGTTTTCTGTAAAGGGGCAGTGCCATATAACTCATTAACCGGCATTACACTGACCGGGATAGCGCTATCGATACGCAGTAGTTTCATCAGCTCCTGAGGTTGACCTTGCACACCGACAATAATCAGTGTGCGTCCCTGAGCTTTGAGGCGCTTATACAGAAAAACGATAGCACCAATTCCAGAAGAGTCGAGAAAGCTTACTTGGCTTAGGTCAAGAGATACATTGGTATTTTCAGTATCAGTTATCCGTTCCAATTCGGTGCGTATCTTTGTGCAACCCAGGGCATCCATTTCACCACACAGCTTGACGACCAGATCACCACCGGGTGTGTCGATACATTCAAGGTCCATATACTACCTCCAAAAATAATTTGATTGTTTAGATTGTTTATGAAGATAGAGCAGAGACCATGCCAGTCGACAATAAATTTTTTTAGATCAATAAAAACAACGTATTATATTAAGTTATTGTTTTGGTTTGATAGAAACTCCTTTGCGCAATTGCAGAATGCGAATGGTTTTGCGAAAGTTTTGTCGCATGTTTGTTTTCACAGAATTCACCTGTATTTAATAGTAAGCGAATAAATATTTTTCGGTGTATGTTATTTTTTACCGGGTAATTTTAATTGTTAATTCATAAGTAGATATTGTTGTAGATCTTCTATAGCATGCCGGTTTAGTATTTAGGGTTGGGAAGAGAAATATTATTATATTCCCATGATGATTTATGTTTTTGGTTTTATTTCACACTTGCTCCAGCATTCCATGGTTACATTGAAGCTTATCGAAATAGTCAAATTATTGCTCATAATTTAACCTAACCAGAAAATGTAGTGTAATTAATAATGAAGCTCATAGTTAAATATTAGCGATCTGGCATGAAGAATATCACCGGTTTTTTTGTATTTAATTGCTCCAGGTTGAATTCTCCGAAGACCCCTTAAGCGGGGAATTCCATGAAATTTTTTATAGTGATAAAATCTGAATGAGAAAAAATATTTTATTCTTACATAGTGGTGGAGACCAAATAAGAGGAACTGAATTCACGCTTATTACTATACTCAAGAGTCTGGATAGAGAAATATTTTATCCAATTGTGATTTGTGATAGCGACGTTTTTTTGGAAGAGTTGAATTCGATAAATGTTGAATGCTATTTACGTAAATTTCCTGAGTTTATGTTTGAAGGTAGTTATGTATCATTTCCTTTGTTTCAATATATTCGTGCTTTTCGTTGGTTGCTAAAGTTATGTAGGCGGTCAAGAATAGATTTACTCTATGCTAATGGTGGAAGGCCTTGTCAATTGGCGGTTCCACTCAAGAAAATAATAAAAATCCCTCTTATTTGTCAGTTTCATCATCCGGCACCAAAAAGATATTATTATATTTGGCTCGTTAAATTGGCAGATAGAGTATTTTTTCCAAGCCAATTCACTGCAAATCATTCTAAATATAAAGCTAACCTGGAAGGTAAGGTTATTTACCTTGGTATCGATAATGTTGATGTGTATGCAAGGAGGAATAAAAGGGAATATCGATACAGGAATGCACTGGGTATAGATGGTGATGACGTAGTATTTTCTCAAATTGGTTTTGTAGGAGAATATAAAGGTGTTGGGTTAGTAATTGATGCTTTTGAAGAAGTTAAGAAAATAACTCCCAATATTAAGCTCGTGTTTATTGGAGAAGGTCCGGAAAAAGAAAAATATTTGACGATTGTAAAAGAAAAAAATTTAACGGATTCGATATTGTTTTTAGGTTATGTCGATAGTGTAGCCGAATATTTATTACATGTTGTTGATGTTAATATCTTGGCTTCAAATGAAGAAGGGTTGGGTCTGGTATTATTGCAAGCATCAGCTTGCAGGTTACCTAATATAGGTACAAATGGGACAGGAATAAAAGAAACCATAATACATAATAGAACTGGGTTTTTGTTTGAAGAAAATAATAAAAATGAATTAGCAGGTTATATGCAAAGTCTTGTATCATCCAATAAACTAAGGTCGGATATGGGATTGAATGGTGAGGAAATGGTTGATAAAAAGTTTTCAGAGAAAAACTATGTCAGTAATATTAAAAATGAAATTAATGAGTTAATCGGCAGTAGATAAAAGTCTAATAATAATTTAGTTTCTTCTTTTTAAATTGCAATGGTGGGGTTGTAATGAATTTATTTGATTCAATGATAATTGAATTTATCAATCAGTTTGCTCAACAGTCATGGACTGTTGATTCTATAATAAAGTTTATTTCAGAAAATCACTTGGTTAAAGGTGGTGTTCTACTTGCTATTTTTTGGTGGGGTTGGTTTAAGGTTGACAGCAACCAATCCAATGTTCAAGTGCATTTGATTTCCACATTGTTTAGTTGCTTTATTGCTATGGTGTTAGCAAGGGCTTTGGCAATGTTGTTACCGTTCAGGCTTCGTCCTATACATGA
>Ga0256830_1001842_pt1 | contig 14599 bp, 24 predicted proteins | sample 128326metaG_FD_190537 | JGI IMG/M metagenome (GOLD analysis project Ga0256830, IMG submission 190537) | Hydrothermal vent microbial communities from Lau Basin, Pacific Ocean - 128-326 | ecosystem: Environmental > Aquatic > Marine > Hydrothermal vents | place: Pacific Ocean: Lau Basin | collected... | reverse complement strand
CTAACCATGTTTTCCGTAAGCCTTAAAAGTCTCATGGTGAGATCATCTATACTCTCTTCAAAGGCTCTCACTCTCTGTATTATAAAATCCGCCACTGCTGTAGGCGTTATTAGTCTCTTATGAGCCACTCTGTCAACAACAGTTTCGTCCCTTTCGTGACCTATGCCTGTCATCACTGGGATGGGAAAGAGAGCAATTTCTCTGGCAAGCTGATAGCTGTCAAAACAGTGTATGTCCACCTGGGACCCGCCTCCACGGATTATAACAACCACATCAAAATCTTCTATCCGACTTTTACATTCACGAAGGGCTGCCAGAATTGACTCTTCCGCTTGCTCACCCTGTACATATGCCTGAAAGAGTTTTGTTTTGAACCTGTAGCCGTAGGGATTGCTCTCAAATTTGTGAAGGAAGTCTCCGTATCCTGCTGCGGTCTGTGAGGATATTATTGCTATCCTCTGAGGAACCAGTGGTATGGACAGCTGTCTGTTGCGGTCAATAAGGCCCTCTTTGGTAAGTCTTGCGATGATTTCTTTCCTTTTGAGTGCCATCTCTCCAAGTGTGTATGCAGGATCTATTTCCCTGATGTTAAAACTCAGGCCATAAACCTCGTGGTAACTGACTTTGCCGAGCATAAGGATTTTTATTCCTGACCTCAGTTCAATTCCGGTTGATTCCAGAAAGTTTGTACTAATTAATTGGTATGTCTTTCTCCATATGGTTCCTCTAATATTGGCAACTATCCTGTCTTCTTCTTTTTCCACAAGATCCAGGTAGCAGTGACCTGAATTGACATTACATCTTAGTTCCGCTATCTCTGCCACTACCCAGTATTCGTCTGAGAGGGAAGAAATTGTGGATTTGATAATGGTAGTTAGTTCTTTGAGAGTCAGGTAGTTATTCATAATGTTTAAAACGAAAAGTTTATCTTATATTGATTTTACCTTTTTCTGACACTTGTAACAATACATTTTACTGCTAAACCTTTCGGCAAATCTCGTGCAGTAACTTATCTCCTTTTGCGTCATTGTTTTTCCACAGTTTACACATTTTACCACATCTGTATGAGAAGTCTCGTTCTTTATATTTTTATTTATTCTTTTTTCAGCATAAGCTTCAAGTTCCTTTAAAAAATTCTTTCTGTCCCATAACTCAACGCCGTTTTTGCCTGCAAGCTCTATTGCCTGTGGGGTAAAAGTGCTGTTTGTTACGACCACAGCATGGTCGCAATTGTAGTATCCCTTAGCAGCAACAGCTTCCTGTATTGCCTTTACTCCAACCTTACTGTTCCACCTTTTTGCCTGAATTACAGTTCGTTTTCCATTAAGAGACACTATAAGATCACCCCCAAAATCTCCTTTATACGGTGTTCTTTCCACCTTGTAGCCATTGTTTTTAAAAATGGATTCAAGATACTGTTCAAAAGTTTTGCCATCCATTTTGTCTATATCCTGAATACCTGCCTTTGAAAGTTTCTTCAGCTTTTTCATATAAATAAGCCGTTTGATAAGTATTAAAACTGTCAAGAATGCAGATAGAATGAGAAAAGGAAGAACCGTTCTTAAAAATAATGACATAATAGGCAGTTCTAATTTTGATTCACCAGGCATTAATCAAGCCTCCTTTTTATAAAATATCATATATTCCAGCAGATTTTAATGCCTTTAAAAGATTAGTTTTTAAAATTGTATCATGATCGCCATTTAATTTTAAGATTACTTCAATGTTATCTATTAATCTAATAAATTGGTTTAATTTGTTCTTCCTTGTAAATTTTAATAGTTCTACTAAATGATTCAAGGCAGCTTCCTGAATCTCTGGCGGGTATTCTTCTGTGAGGTGTTTGACTATAAAAAATAATCTTACATTACCTTTTGTAGGCCACATATTCTTGAGTTCTTTTGTGATCCTTTCTTTTTCATCCGGTGCCACAGAAACTCCCTCCTGAATTTTATATTTTTTATTTTTTATGTTTATCTATTCCTCTGGTGCCTCCTGAACTCCCACGGTGGGGTTGGATTCATTTGCTTCCAGAGGCCAAGCCTGTTGTCTCTGGCCTTCCGTTCGGCATCAATGTATTTAGAAGCATATGGTCTTTTGAGATAGCGTCTGTATGCCCAGGCATAGCCAGCTTTTACCATTTCGAGGTTTATGTCTTTACCGTTAAAGTAGATAAGACATATTTCACGACCGTAGGTCTTTTTACCAGTGGTATATACTTTTACAGTTCTACCAAGAATAAGGGATTTGAGATATTTCTTTGCCTCATATCCAAAAGGCTGTCCTGGTTTACCACGGTGAGGGATTTCTGGAGTGTCTATACCATAAAGCCTGCATGTAAAGAACTGTCCGCCTTCAAGAGGTGAGATGACAACTGTGTCACCATCTTTGACCTGCATGACCCTGCCAAACAGGGAACTTTTCTTCTGTTTGGTTGGAAAATTTTGACACCTCTCAAAGTGGTAATGATACTCTCCAGTCCTTCTGTTGTAATGTCCACAATTCTTGTCAAGTCTGCCGGAGTGGGAGTATGCCTGAAAAGTCGGTGTTACTATGAAAACTATTAGTGTTGCTAAAAATATAAACGTTTTTTTCATAAATATACTCCTTTTATCTTTGTCTATGAATCAAACACCCGTGTAGCCTCTTCCACTAATTGAGGCTTTACTTTGGCATACCTTGCCGTTACGTCCAGAGAAGAATGCCCCAGTATCATCTGTATAGTCCTGATGTCCACTCCTTTTGACAGCAGTTCTGTTGCAAAGCTGTGCCTGAGAAGATGTGGATGAAGCTTATATCCCACCTTTTTTTCAATTCTCTTTATTCTGTAAAGAAGTTTGCTATATGAAAAGTCAAATATCCTTTCCTGGTGAGGATTTTTTAGACTTATGTACATGAGGTATCTGTTTAGTACTTCGGATGTCTTTTCATTAAGAGCAACAGTTCTTTGTTTGCCGCCTTTTCCAGTAACAGTAATCCATGCAGTCTGTCCATCCCTTTTAATGTCAGAAAAGTTTAAATTGAGAAGTTCTGAAGCTCTGAGGCCTGTAGTGAAGAGCATTCTGACAATAACTTCGTCTTCAAGGTCTTCACATACCTCAAGTATCTCATCTATCTGCCACCGCTCCAGATAGTCAGGGATGGTCTGCTTGATCTTGGGCCTTATGTCCTGTATGTCTCTGAAATCTATATCTATGGAAGTTCTGTAGAATTTTTCTATAAACTGAAGCCATTTCGATACAGCAGACAGCTTGGCTGCGATTGCAGACGGGGCGTTTCCTTTCTCAACAAGTAGCCTTTTATATAAAAGCAGGTCATCAATAGTGATAGATGAAACTTCTTTATCGCCTGCAATTTTCACAAACTCCCTGAACCATGCGCTGTAGTTTTTCAGGGTCGTCTTACTGAGGGACCCTCTGTAGTAGTCTTTGAACTTATTTATTGTCTGCTGGAGTGTCAACATTTACCTTTCCATAAGGAAATCTTGTCAAAAATCTCTCATCTCTGTACACGTAGAAGTTCAGTATTCTGGAGTTGTCTTCCATCTTCTTGCTCAGTTCGCAGCGGATACCGTATACATTATTTTCTACAGAGGTATAGGAATACTCTGCAGATGGCTCTTCGTCGTCTTTGAAGGATTTTCCATGAAATAACTCAAGACATCTCTCTTTCAAGGCATCAACGTCATCCTCAAGATCTTCAGGGATTATTGAGCGATTGTTCTGACCGTCGCTTACGTCATGAAGTGTATGTGCTACTGTAAAAGGCAGAGTTAAAGCTCCGATAATTGCTCCTCCTGGCCCTGGCGTGGCAAGACTGCTAACAGTCCCTGCAGTGGATATGTTTCTCGTTGCGTTGTGTGAACAACTCATTAAAAATAATGCTACCATGATACACACTAAAACCCCTCTTTTAACCATAACGTCCTCCTGTTATTTAATTAACATTACCTGTGTTTATATACAACTACAGGCAACCCCTCCAGAGGAGAAATGGGTTAATTTTTGAGGATAATTATACTCAAACTTAAAGACATATTACAATTATACACAATTTGTTATTCATGCAATAACTTTTTTGTATAAAAGTTTTTATTAAAAATATTTTGGGATGAGAGAGGATAAAGGGTTGCCTCTTGCTATATATAAAATTAAAAAGCTTTTGTGGAGGAATGAGTATGATAATAGAAGTATTTCATCAAAAAAATAATAACTTGTATTATGTGAGATTAATGGGCAAGAATACGGTTTTAATGATAAGTAAGCCCTATAAAAAGCGAGAAAGCAGTCTGAGACTGGCGAGAGTACTTCAAAAAAACTTTTCAAAGAAAATTCCTATCTTTTATAAAAGATATAAAAGTGTTGTTAGAGAGATATAAAGATATCATCATCAAAAACATCTACCGAACTGACTACCTCGCTCCACGTTTAGGTGGTGCGGTCAAGCAGGCTATTGTTGACCAGTTGTTCTCAAGAACTGTCCTTGTAGGTAAGGAGACAGTGAGAATAAGCCATACTGACCTGAGCAAGCTTACTGGCATATCCCCTGTGACGATCAGTAAGGCCATGAAAGAGCTAATCAAAGAAGGGATCATAATGATTGTGGGCGAATACAGGCCGAGGGTAGCAAATGAATACAAGCTTAACCTCAGAGTACCTGATAACCTTTCCCAGTGGTTTTCAGCCCAGAGAAATCCCTTTAGTGTCATCAAACAGCTAACAGGTTCCGCTGACGATTACACAGAAAGTATTACCCTTAACCTTACAGAGGAAGGACAGGCTGTTGTAAACAGTATTAAGGAGAGCATGACCACCCTGGAAAAGGAGCTATACAGAAAAAAAGCAAGAGAGGAATTAATACTTGAAGGGAAAGATGTTACTGAAAGTAACATTGAAAACAAGATAACAGAGATAATATTGAGAGGTTTCAGTGACGACAAAAAACGAAAATATCTCAAGCATGATTTCAGTTGATAACATCCTTTTTGCTGTACTGTTTACTGTTGATAAGATAGCGATAACAGAGCTTTCTGATAAATTAGGTATTTCTCAAACGGAAATAAAGTATTACCTGCAGGAACTTGAAAAATCCCTCTCAGATACTCCTCTTACGCTTGTATATGCTGAAGACTTCGTCAGACTCGTCACAAGGCCAGAGTATGGAGAATACATCAGAAAGTTTAAGCAGCAGAGGCCATATAAACTGTCCATTGAGGCTCTCGAGACCCTTGCTGTTATCATATACAAACAACCATGTACGAGACATGAGATAGAACATCTTCGAGGAGTTGATTGTGAGAAGACATTATCAACGCTATTAAAAGCTGGATTAATTAAAGCAGTTGGTAACATAAAGCATCCAGGTAGTCCTTTGATGTATTCAATTACAGAAGAATGTTTGTTTGCCTTTGGAGTAAGAAGTTATAAAGAATTACACCAGATTATTAATAAAGCCAGAGAGGAGGAATTATGACCACAACATCTGGAGATCCACTTGTATTCATCATTTTATTTTTTGTTTTTTTGGCGTTATCAATATATCTTTTCATTTACAACAAAAAGAAGTCTAACCTTATGCTTTCAATTGCCCAGAGGCACGGTATGAAATTCTACGAAGCTGATTCCCTGGGCATTGAAGAGAAGCTAAATGAGCATTTTGCCGTGGAGAAGTGGTCTGAAAAGGAAATACTCAGGTCTTTCTCAAAAGTCAAAGACGTCATAGAGATTGAGTGCAATACTTATTTATTTAGATGCCAGGAACTACTTTGCCTTAACAAATACAGAACTGAACATATTAGTAATTTCTATAGAATTGCCATCTGTTTTCCAGTACATGATAATCTATCTGTATATCTCCGTTTAACAAATAAAAACGCCTATTATCATTATGCTTATGGTAATCCTGGCGATAGAAACAATGAACAAATACTCCTAAAAATAGAAAATAATTTAAAAGAACTTTTAAACATCTTAAACATCAAAAAAGTTAATTATCTATCTGTATCCTTTAATAAAGGACTCGGACTGGTTTATTTTGAACACAGAATCGCTGGTGGAGAGAGTAAAGATGATATTGAGAAACTAATAGTCATTTCAAATAAAATAAGAGTTATGTTAGCAGATTGTCAGTTTTAGGGGTAATATAGAAATGCTTTATTAGATATATTAGGTAGTTCTCCATTTTGCACAAATTTTGAGCAATAAAAAAGGGGTGGGATATCCCACCCCTTTTTGTTTATCCTCTGATAAAGTCCAGCACGTCTATTGTGCTGGTCAGAGGCATTCTTGAGAGGATCTTTTCAAACTCCTCCCAAGAGAGAAGGAATATTCTTTCATTAATTTTGCATCTTACTGCCATTTCTATACCTCCCTTTGGGGTTGTTTTGCCTGCTTCTGCAGGGCCTGACCAAACACCCGAGTTAACTTCAGATGCTTAATTAGACCCTGCAGAGCAGTTACCTTAAGGGAGGAGAGAGGGAAGATGCCTTCCCTCTCTAAAAGCTATTCTTTAACAGAAGTATAATTCGTTAATAGCTGACTCTACCCACTGCAAAACATCTTCCCGGTACCTCTGATCCGAAAGCTATAGGTCCCTCAGAGTTCTGGACATCAGCTACAAAATCATCAAGGTTATACACGCTATTTTCAGGGAATCTATGCTTCTGGGAATACTCAATAATTTCCTCTTTCGTCGGTCTGTCATCGCCCCAATGAACCACATCGCATGTTCTTCTGCTTTAAAGAACTTTTCTGAATTCCATTATGATCACCTTCTAATCTTCATCGGGCATCATGATGGTTATACATGGATTACCATCATCGTCAGGCCCGCAGACGGCTTTCAGTTTGATGAGTCTGTGTTTTTTGCCTGATAGATGGTACAACTTATAAAGGAGGGTATCACCTTTACACTTTGTGGCAGCCATCCTGAACATCCAGAGAATGTCCCAGAGGCGGCCTTCCTCTGACTGTCCGACTTCCCTATCCTTTTCATCAGTTTTTACGTACTCTTCCCATACTGTTCTTGTTAGAGCCACAGGATACCTTATCCCCGCCTCTTTTGCCATTCCAGAAACATCAATTAAAGTTCCGTCTTCTATTGCCTGTCTTCTCGTGTACGCATGAATTACTTCAAATTCATCCCTCATTTTTACCTCCCTGATTTTTAATTTTTTGAACTAAAGCATACTCGTCATAAACATCATATACAACATCACCTTCACTAAGACTATTCATTGAAGGCCAATCATTGGGCCAAGTATCAGCAGTATAACTTTCTTGGTATTTCTTTACTGTTCCGTCTGAATTATATTTGGTTACCGATAAAATAATAATCATACTCTCCTCCTAAATCATCACATTTCTTACAAACAGGTAGAGCATTCTACCTGTTCTTGGATTCATAAACTTCCTTGTGCAGGCAAACCCCAGTTTTGTGAACAGCCTTACGGCTGCCACGTTGTCAGCCTGCACAGTTGCACAGGTCAGCGGGGTTTGTATCTTTTTTAGGACTTCCTGCACGAGGATTGTTCCTACCCTCTCTCTTCTTTTCCAAACATAGAGATGTCGGATTTCGGTCATATACCACGACCGAAACAGCAATCCGACAATCCCGGCAATCTCTCCATCCTTTTCTGCCACATAATAACGCCCCCGTATTTGTAAGTCGGGGGCATAGTGGCTGAGTAATTCTCTTATTCTTTCTGCGTCTTTTTCTCGTTTAATCAAAATATCATGCACATATACCACTCTCCTTCCTACTCCTGTGCTTTCTCACCCACTCAACCCAGTCGCCTTCAGGGATTTTGACCCTGTTTTTTCTGACATGGTCAGCACGATGTGATTGAGTGTATACCAGAGCCTTAATTTTTTCACCGTTTTCAAGCTCTACTACTGCGGTTTCTCTTATGTACAGATTCGGGTAACCTTCCAGCTCATCTAAAGGAACAAGGTCACTTACCTCATACACTTCGCCAACCACAGTACCTAAACCTCTAATCACCATCGGATATGCTCCATTGGTGTACATTTCGTAACCTTGTATTTTTCCTTTTCCTATGCAATATCCGTCAACTTCGGTCATAACAAAGTTATTACCGCACCTCATCCGAAGTGTCCCGTATACAAATACTTTAGGTCTGATGTTATATAAAAGCCAGTTTTCTATAGGTGTGCTCCAGTCTATATTTTCACAGCCACGAATCCCTGTTTCTACAAGCTCCTCAAGATGTTCCTCTACATACTCAATGTCTATCCCGAGATCATCAACAAGTGTTTGTGTTATGGTCTCAATCACATCTCCAATACAGACGCTGTAGACGATCTCGTCTGTATTAATTCCCTTCTCTTTTGCCTTCTTAATAAGTCTCTGAACGTTATCCATACCTTTTCCTCCTTAAATCCGTCGAATAACAAAAAAGGCATACCGGGTAATACCCTGCTGTATGCCTTCTTGCTAAAACGGTAATAACTCAAAACGGCAACAACTCGTTACCCTGTTTTAAAAGCTCTCTTCTTCTCTTTTCACGATGTAAGGCTTGATAGTAGTCTTCAAGCTCATAATACTCATTCGGATCTGAGAAATCACTGTCTAATTCTATTTCCAAATTGAACATCTCGGTTTCGATTTGCTCATCAGTCATGTCTCTCACTCCATATCTATCGTCTCTCCAGTATGACCTGTTTCTCTGCCAGAAAGTCTCAACAACTCTGTGCTTAGGTTTTTCCCTGTACTTAAGGTCTTTTACAGCTACAACCTCATAGTTATCATCAAGCGACATCCTGTACAGCCTGTACGGGACGGCTTCAAAGGAAGTTACTTTCTTGAACTTCTTTGAGGCTTTAGGTATTGCCAGACGAAGTGCCTTCTCCATCATTGTCCTGGTAGAAGCAAAGAATCTGCCGAGACCTACCGATCTGAAGTCGAATATAGCCAGAGGTCTTCCTTCATTTCTCCACAGGAATATCTCCTTCGGCGTCATGTAGGCAAAGGCGAACTCTGCTTTGTCGCTAATGAAGTATGTAAGTTCTTCAATCGCTTCAACTACATCAGCCCCATCTCTCAACATCTTTGCAAGAACCCTGAAAAACGTCTCTGAGTCCACTTTTGCGGGTTTAATGCCATACTCCCTTGCAAGCTCTTCAACATTTCCAATCTTGCCATTGTGAATACCGTAATACCACCTTTCGTTGATTTTGTATCCGAAAGGATGAGCATTGCGGCTACTTACTTTACCTGTCGTCTTCTTTCTTACATGGCCGAGTGCCATGTAAAAATTCCCAGGGTACAAAAAATCGGCATATCCTCTTACGAGGAATGCCTTACCTCTGACCCCTTTTTTCACCATAACGTTGTACCCTTTAGGCATGGTCTTTATGACCACACCTGTACCATCAGGATTCTTTGACTCTTCTGCCAGAATAAGACCTCTGAGGATTCTACCTACCAGAGGTCTTTCTTCTTTCTTAATATTTCCTACAAATCCAAATATCCTACACATATATCCTTCTCCTCCTTCAACTTATTCAAAAGTTAGAGAGGAGAAAGTATCCCCTCTCTTATGCTGCTACCGCAGTGTTCTCGTTTTGTAACCTTTCTATCTCTGCCCTAATTTCTTCAGCTCTTCTTTCTAACTCCTGCAGTTCCCTTTGAATGGCAATGTATCTGGCAACATTGATGGTGTGCCAGCAATAGTTTTCACGCCTGAAAGCACTGCAGGAGCAAGTAAGAGTATCGTCCTCTCTGCTTAAAGTAACCTCATACTCTCTATTTCCAGTTCTTGCAGGTACAGTCCATACACCTCTTTCAAATCCTTCCCTTAAACGATTTTCTGCACGCATAACAGAACTTGGAATCATATTTGCCAGATTCTGAACACTGTTGGCAGGAAGTTCTTCGTTTCTTTCTGTCACACGATACCTTCGCTGGATATAACGAATACCAGATGAGTAAATCAGACTTTCAATATCCCGTAGTTCATTCTCCAACTCTCTTAACCTAAAAATATTGCCGCTAACCACAGGTGGTATCACATCAGGAACATGGTGTGGATTCTGCTCAGCATCCTCCTTCCAGTGCATGTATCTGCCATAGAGATAGTTACGGGCATCCCAGATGACAGATGTGGCACTATCGTCCATGCCAACAGCATCCATAACAGCATTGAAAGAAGTGTCAGTGATATCAGTATGTTTAAGACCACGTTTAACCGCATCTACAAGCTTCAGACAGAAAATTATCCACGGGATTATCTTCTTCGAATTTGTGGTTCCGTTGTGGATTCTGAACTCAATAGTCTTGTGCCTCTCAAAGGCACGTAAATTTAGTGAATAATATCTGTCGTCATGTACTAATCTTTGACCACATACAACTTTCAATAAGTAATCTTCATCAACTACTTTGGAATATCGGCCGTTTCTCCTAGAGGGGCTTACGAGATACCACACAAATGGAACCTCAATCTTCGCCCAGACTTTAAGGAGTTCTTTCTTTATCTCTCTATCCCAGTTCCATGCGTCAATGTGAACGTGAGTACCACAGGAGCGGTTTACCTTACATCCAACTTCATCGGCTATCCTGAGAACTTTTCTAATCTGCTCAAAACCTTCTACTCCAAACAACTTTGGACTAACAAGCTCTATCGTTTGATAACCATTCTCTTCTCTGAGACTGGCATCAGTCCCTATTTTCCACTTCGCCATCAAAGAATGGTCATAGCCTGTAATTGTAACAGGGATACCAGCTTCCAGCATTTTTCTGGCTAACTCTTGTTTATTTCTGATAGCCATCTCAAACTCAACTCCGAATGAGTAAATCGGTAAAAGGCTTACATTTGAGTACTGTATCAACAGATTTTCATACTCTCTGTATTCAACTCCCTGCTTGTGCAGGAGGTCCTCAAATACGAAATAAGCCTGAGCATCTGTGAGACTTTCATGTGGAACAACTCCGAATCTCTTCAGTGCGACTTTCTGCCATTCTGTAGGTGGTTTGAAGGTGGTTTGATTAACCTGAGAATCGTTAATGCAATTCCTTATATGTTTACAAGTAGCAAATCCATGATAATTCTGAACTCCACGCTGGAAAAGAAAACTCAAACAGGTACAAGAGTAACTCCCATCTGAATTCCTGTAAATCTTGTAGCGGCCATTATAGTTTTCGCTATCAATTTCCCTTACCAGTTCCCTGGTAGGTCTATTCCTCCTTCTCCTCTTTCTGTCGAGATTGATAGCCCCACATTGAGGACATTCAATCTCGTCATCCTGAAGCTCTGTGCCACACTCTCTGCAGGTTCTATCTTCTGAATTATCTGGCCTATTGTCTTCTGGACTTGTAGAAGGCTCAGAAGAAACAGGAAACGGAAGGTCATTTAGCTCTTCAATAACACTTAAAACATCAGTGGTAAAAAAGCTGGATGGCATCTCTCTCCTCCTCCGGGCATACAGCACCGGAGGAAGGACTATATCCCTCTCTTGCCGGAGCTGTATGCCCTGATGTTCAGGGTTAGCCCCGACAAGGTCGGGGAAGGTTGGTTGAAGGTTATCTCAGATGCGCATGTAAAGCGAGTTCTTTTTCATAAGCCTCAATAACTTCATCGTCGGTTACACCGTCTGGCGATTCATCATTCTCCCACACAACTTCTACATCCTGAGTGGAAATTCTGCCTACACAGGTAATCATTTCAACTATAGATCCCTGGTACACCTTTTCACCATCAAACATCTCAAAAGGGATGTACCTTGTTAGTGACATCTCGTCCATTTTAACTTTAACTCGCTCCATTACCATCACCTCCTTTTAGCCTTTAACGGTGTAATACCCTTCCGGTACTTCCTCTCTCAGGCAAATGGGAACGTAGTCGCACATACTACAATGATTACCTGGGATCTTTGGAAAGTATCCATCTTGGACATCATTCCAGACCTTTTCGCATAATTTCTCAAATTCCCTGAGATCCTCTTTTGTCCTTTTGGCAAAGAGATACTGGATTTCAGGGTCTTTTTTCTTAATAAAGACTCCGAAACCCACTTTCTCAGGAAACCTTTCTGTTACTGCGAGCACATAAGCATAGGCTGTAAGCTGAAGGTCAAGTTTGGCTTTATGCTCAGGATACTTGCTTGAAGAGGTTTTCCAATCCAACAACAATTTTCCCTGGTTACCTGTGAAGTCAATCACTGACCAGAAGGGGACTACACCTCCCACCTCGCAGTATCTCATCTTCTCTATACTGTGAGGGTTTTTAGGAGTATCAGGATGGACTGGAAACTTTCTCAACAAATCTACGCCACAGTCTCTGAGAGATTCATAAGAGTCTCCATTTGAGTAGATGTAGTCATCTTCTACCCAGACGTTTTGGAATGTTCCTTCAGGTAGTTCCGACACCTCATAATACTTCTGTATCGAGTAGTGAATCGCAGTCCCAAAGACCAGAATTGCCTTCTGTCTCGCAAGCCTTAACCTGTCTATGTGGGCAAGTTTGCCCTTGAACGGACAGGTTAAGAAGTCTCTTATACTTGACGCTGATAGATGTCTTAGCATTTTCACCTCCTACCCTACATGATTACCATAAAAGTATTTGATTCTCTTACGTGATACCTCCCACACTTGATACAGACGTACACGTCTTCATTAAAGTGTCTTGAATATAACGGCTTGTACACCAACATACCATCACTGCAGTGACGACAGTCTCTAATAGTTTCGTAATTATCATAAATGTTCATCATTATCTCCTCCTTTTTTAAATCTCTTGACACATCTGGGTTGCCCAGTGCCATACTTAACATATGGCTTATAAAGACAACCTTAAACAAAGAATTTTAAAAATTAACCCGAAAGCTCTATCCTTCCTTGAAGAATTCAATACGTTAATTCCACCAGGCTCAGTCACAGTAACCACCACTGAAGATATGACAGATGAAGAGAAGGAAATGGAGCTTTTTGCTGGTTTCCTCAAGGAAGGATATTCACCTGAAATTGCACAAAAGAAAGCTAAGGAATGGCTTAAAATCTCAAAATGGCAATACCTGAAGAAAAGCTACTCATAGCTATCTACTCCAGAGAAGTCTTCGAGGGAAATACTATTAGACAGGAACGTCCTCGTTGCTGTGGAAAGCTTACAGACCTTTACAATACGGATGTCTCTTTCAAGGACGTAGAACTCAATGGAAAGATTTACACCTTGATAGAACCCATCTGTCCGATATGCAAACAGAGGGTCAAGGCTACTTTTCATATAATCCATTGATCCCTTGACACAATAGGGTTGCCCTATGCCATACTTTATATATGGCAGGAACCCCAGAACTTAAACAGCAAATCATCATTAAAATCCAAGCCCTAATAAACTCCAAAGAAGGTCTCTGGAGAGAATTCGGGCAGTTAGCTCGTTCTCGTAATTACACTTCAAAGGATTTCACAGATAGGCTACTCGATGAACTTGATCTCCTCGAAAAGAGACTTGGTAAGACTGAAGATGTGCTTGAACTCAGAGACCTAATAGTTTCTTTAAAAGAACACTAAGTTCTTGGGCATTCCAATCATCTTGTGGCATAACAATAAAGTAATCTATTCTATTGTTATACCATTTAATTGTTTCGGCCTCTTGCTCAGCAAATAATACTCTGTCTATATAAGCGTTTAGAACCCTTAGCTCTTCTTCGTCTGTTGACATTAATTCTATTTCCACAATTTTACCTCGTATTTCAACATTAATAAGCTTTTTTATTGACATATTTCACCTCCATTCTCCTTCAAACAATAAAAAAGGGCGGAACCTGCAAATCAGGTTTTAAACCGCCCTTTAAATCAGATTCAGGAATTTCTACCGAATTAGAAGTCTTCTACAACTTCCTCGGCTTCTTCGGCATCGTTATTTGCATCTGCTTCCTCATCTACACTCTCACCATTGGAACGACTGAAAGAAAACCAGGCTCTTTCCATGGATAGATACTTTAAAAGCTCCCCGAGGTAGGACAACGATACAGCATCCATGGCAACACTTATACTGGTGTCACTCCTTTTGATGGCGAAGCCGTAACCTGATTTTCCATTTCTTTCCCAGCGTTCCAGCTTTACAAGTGTCTCGATTTTCTTATCACCATCCATAACCTCATGCTTAAGATATTTCTTCCCGCCATTCTTTAAGACTTCAACTGTCTTCATGTAGATGTCATAAGCCTCCAGAGGTGTTAAGATAAACCTCATGTACTCAGACTTGAACTCTGATTCACTTCCGTTTCTACCAGGTTTGCCAGGATGTGTGAAGAACCTTAAGACAATCCTTCCCTCTTTGTTTCCCTTTGCATCTTTTCTTGATGCAGCCTTTACCTCAAGCCCTGTCTTGGTTGCAAAAAATGTGTAACCCTTTGCCATGATACTTACCTCCTTAAACACAAAAATAGCGACCAATTCCAGATGTCAAAGACATCTATACAGAACTGTGTCGCTTTTCTTCCTAAGACGGCCTAATTCAACTAATTCAGAGAAACAACAACTGACTCCCATAAGGCTTTGTTAAGTCTTATGGGATAAACCATTACAACAATCTTCCTCCTTCTGTTTACATAGCCCGCACATAACAGCCGCATAAGCACCTCCT
>Ga0256830_1001841_pt1 | contig 14602 bp, 11 predicted proteins | sample 128326metaG_FD_190537 | JGI IMG/M metagenome (GOLD analysis project Ga0256830, IMG submission 190537) | Hydrothermal vent microbial communities from Lau Basin, Pacific Ocean - 128-326 | ecosystem: Environmental > Aquatic > Marine > Hydrothermal vents | place: Pacific Ocean: Lau Basin | collected... | reverse complement strand
GGCCTGCCGGGGAAACGGCTTGTACCCCTTCGGGACGGGCCTGAAGGGGGCGATGGGGACCGGCCCGGGTTGCCGGGCCCGCATCCTGCCCTTTGCCCGCGGGCGGCGGGGGCTGGTATGGTCCGAGGGCGGCGGATGAAACCGGGGCCGTCCGGCACTTCAATCCCGCACCATCATTCCCGGCAAATCCGTTCGTGTTTCCCGGGCGTCCCCGGGGGTACGCATCGATGATCAGCCATCGAGGGATCAACAGCAGGGTTGCATGGCTCGTCGTGGTCATGTGCATGGCGGCGGGCTGTGCCACCCGGGTCGGGTGGTACACCACGGAGTACGGCACCATGGAGTACTCGCGGGGGGAGCTGGAGCGGCTGCCGGGGATCTCCATCAGAAACATCCTGGCGTCGGGCAGGAAGGACGAGAATGTCTGGATCCAGGTCTTCGTCGAGGCCGAGGGGACCGACGGGTGGGCCGCGGTCAGGCGGCTGGAGGGCGATGACGCGGTGAGGGTGGTGGATGCGCAGGGCCGGGAAGCGAGCGTTGCCCTGGCGGAGATCACCACCATCAGGCGGGTGCGCCGGCTCTGGCAGGGGCCCAGGGAGAAGACGGGGGAGGAGAAGGCCGCGGAAGCAATCGAGGCGCTGGAGTATGCGCCGCTGGTGCCGCTGGCCATCCTTTCGTGGCCCATACTCAGCGCCACGGGGCTCGATGCACAGAAGAATGCTGACGACGAGGAGAAGGCGGAGCTCGCCTACGGGGGGCTGTCGCGGAAGGAGCTGCTGGCTCACGTGGGGCAGCCGCGGGAGAAATACTTCTGCCGCGAGGTGAAGGGGGTCACCGGGATCGAAATCTGGGTCTACGACGATCAGAAGGTCCTGCGCGGCGGCCGGGCCATGTTCATCGATCTGCGCGACGGGGCCGTGTATTCCACGTCGGTGGACACGAAGTTCTTCCGCGAGCCGGGCTGGCTGGACTGCCGGCCCATGGCGGATGGCGGCACCGAAGGGATTCCCCGCTGATGGGCCGGCGGGAGAGGGGCGTCCGTCAGTCCACCGGCCGCGGCCGGCGCTGGTCGTCGATGGCGACGTAGGTGAGCACGGCGGTGCAGACCTTTTCGCAGCCCTCGGCGGGGAGGCGGCGCTGGGCGTAGCCCTCGACGCTCACCTGTAACGAGGTGTTGCCCACGCGTTCGACTTTCGAATAGAGCGAGACCAGGTCGCCCACGAAGACCGGCTTGAGGAAACGGAACTCGTTGACGGCGACGGTGACGACGCGCCCGGCGGCGCGCTCGATGGCGGCGATGGAGCCGGCGATATCCACCTGGGACATGAGCCAGCCGCCGAAGATGTCGCCGGCGGCGTTGGTGTCGGCGGGCATGGCCACCACGCGGATGGCCGGCTCGCGTTCCCGGGGCAGGCAGTCGTCTTGGCCGAGCACGGCGCGGTGGCGTCAGTGGCCCGCGTAGAGGGCTTCGATGCGATCGGCGAAACGCTCCATGATCTGCTTGCGCCGCAGCTTGAGGGTGGGGGTGATGAGGCCGTCTTCCACGGTCCAGGGCTCGAGGGTGAGGATCACGCGGTAGATCTGGGCGTAGCCGGGAAAGGCCTTCATCTGGTCGTGGATGCGGTCGAGCACGGCCTCGGTGGCCTTGTCGCTGGTGAGCGCGGCGGGATCGTCGGGGTCCAGGTCCAGGGACCGGGCCAGCTCGCGCCAGTGGTCCTGCTCCAGGACCGCGATGGCCGCCATGTAGGGCCGGCCTTCGCCCACCACCATCACCTGCTCGAACAGGGGATCGTTGGCGATGGCCATCTCCACGTCGGCCGGCGGCACCTTTTCGCCGTTGGCCAGGACCAGGATTTCCTTGATGCGGCCGGTGATGTAGATGTGGTCGCGTTCGATGCGGGCCTGGTCGCCGGTGTGGAACCAGCCGTCGCGGTCGATGGCCGCCCGCGTGGCCTCGTCGTTGTTCCAGTAGCCCAGCATCACCCCGGGACTGCGCACCAGCAGCTCGTCGTCCTCGCCGATGCGCACCTCCACGTCGGGCAGGGGCACGCCGACGCTGGCGGGGTCGTTGTCGTCGGGCGGGTTGGCGCTGATGACGGGGCTGGTCTCGGTGAGGCCATAGCCCTGGATCAGCTCCAGGCCGAGGCCGATGAAGGTGCGGGCGATATCCACGGACAGCGGCGCGCCGCCGGAGATGGACACGCGCAGGCGCCCGCCGAGCCCGGCCATGACCTTGCGGCCCACCAGGGCGTGCAGCAGCGGGTGCAGCAGCAGGCGCGGGGTCCAGGCCGCGCGCTTCTGCCGCACCTGGAACCGCTGCCAGCCCACGTCCACCGCGGCCTGGAACAGCCTGCGCGCCAGCGGCGGCTTTTCCTCCAGGCCGGCCTGGATCTTGTTGTACACGCGCTCGAAGATGCGCGGCACCGAGATGAGCACCGTGGGGCGCATGGTGCGCAGGTCCTCGGCCAGCTCCGGGATGGAGCGGGCGTAGGCGACCTGGGCCCCGGCCAGGATGGGGATGTAGTGGCCCACCGTGCGCTCGAACATGTGCGACAGGGGCAGGAAGGACAGGAACAGGTCGTCGGTGTAGACCGGCACGATGCGGGTGGAGGCCCAGGCGTTCCACAGGATGTTGTGATGGCTCAGCATCACCCCCTTGGGCCGGCCGGTGGTGCCGGAGGTGTAGACGATGGTGGCGAGCTGCTGGGGATAGAGATCGGGCTCGGCCGGTTCGCGCCCCCCGGCCGGCAGCCAGTCGGCGGCGTGCAGGAGGCGATCGTCATCCGGATCCTCCACCCGCTGCAGGGTGAGGATGCGCTTGAGGGGCCCGAACTGATCGCGCGCCTCGCGGATGTTGTGCCAGGTCTCCCCGCCCTCGATGAGCAGCAGCTTGACCGTGGCGTCGTTGACGATGTAGGCGACGTTGCCGGCGCGGTCGTTGGTGTACAGCGGCACCACCACCATGCCCAGGCCGAGGGCGGCCTGCTCCAGCAGCACCCACTCGCGGCAGTTGCGCAGCATGATGCCGATGCGGTCGCCGGCCTTGAGGCCCTCGGCCTCCAGGGCCGCCTGCCAGCGGCCCACCTCGCGCGCGGTCTCGCCCCAGGTGTAGCGGTTCCAGCGCGTGGTGCCGGGGTCGTACTGGTGGTAGGCGGTGATGCCGGCGCTGCGTTGTACTCGCTTGAGAAACAGCCCGGGCAGGGTGCGGGCCTCGTCGACCGGGATGTAGTCGGTGCGGTTCATGCCGGTTCTTCTTCTTGTTGCTGCGTGGCCTGGGCCTCCAGCTCGCGCCAGCCGGGATCGGGGGCGAAGCGGTCGCCGTGCCGGGCCTGCAGCTTCTCCAGGGTCTGGCGCAACTGGGCCGGCCCGCGGGTCATAATATAATGGAGTGGTCCGCCGCGGAAGGGGGCAAAGCCGGTGCCGAAGATGACGCCGGCGTCGAGATGGTCGGCGGAGTCCACCACCTTTTCCCGCAGGCAGGCCACCGCCTCGTTGAGCAGGCGCAGCATGAGCCGGTCCTGCAGGTCCGCCGGCGGCGAGTAGTTGCGGTCCACCTGCGGCTTGACCGGCTTGCCCTTGCGGAAGGGGTAGAAGCCCTGGCCGCTCTTCTTGCCCAGCCGGCCCTGGTCCACGAGCTGCTTGAGGGGGGCCGGCACCTCGATGGCCATGCTCCGGGACAGGATCTCGGCCACGTGCAGGCAGATGTCCAGGCCCACGGTGTCGGCCAGCTCGATGGGGCCCATGGGCATGCCGAACTCCACCGCCGCCTTGTCGATGACCGGCGCCGGCACGCCTTCCTCGTACAGCACCACCGCCTCCACCAGGTAGGGCATGAGGATGCGGTTGACGAGGAAGCCGGGGGTGCTGGTCACCGGCAGCGGCAGGCGGTTGATGCGCCGGGCGAAGGCCGCGCCCTGCTGCACGCGCTCGCGCGCGGTGGGCCGGCCGTGGACCACCTCCACCAGCGGCATCTTGGCCACCGGGTTGAAGAAGTGCAGGCCGATGAGGCGGGCCGGGTCCTTGAGCGCCGGGGCCAGTTCCTCCAGCGGGATGCTGGAGGTGTTGGTGGCGATGAGGGCCTCGGGCCGGGTCTCCGGGTCGAGACCGCGGAACAGCTCGCGCTTGACCTCCGGGTCCTCGAAGATGGCCTCGATGACGAGGTCGGCGCGGCGCGCGCCGTGGCCGTGGGGGTCGGGCACGAAGCGGTCCATGGCGGCCTGGATCCCCAGGCGGTCCCTCTTGAGCTTCTTGCGGAACAGGTCGTGGGCGCGCTGGACCGCGCGGGCCAGGGTCTCGTGGCTGCGGTCCTGGATGGTGACGGTGAGGCCCTGCAGGGCGCACCAGCTCGCGATGTCGCCGCCCATGACGCCGGCGCCCACCACGTGCACGTGGCGCGGCTCGAAACCGCTGTCGCGGGCCAGGCCCTTGAGGTCCTCCTGGAGCAGGAACACCCGCACCAGGTTCCGGGCCGTGCGCCCGACGATGAGGCGGGCGATGGAGGCGGCCTCCTCCTGCAGCATGCGCGCGGGGTTGTCGTAGTGCTGCACCCACAGGTCGATGATGGCGTAGGGCGCCGGGTAGTGGTTGCGGGGCGCCCTGGCCGCCACCTTGCGCGCCATGTAGCGGCCCAGCCAGGGCCGCACCCACGGGGCCGAGGCCAGGCGCTTCCACCAGGCCAGGGGCTTGCGCCGCGGGGGATGCAGGGCGGTCTCGCGCGCGGCGGTGAGCAGGTGGCGCTCGGGCACGGCGTGGTCCACCAGGCCCAGCCGGCGCGCGGCGCGGGCCGAGAGGCTGCGGCCGGTGAGCATGGCGTCCAGCGCCGCCGGCGCGCCGATGAGCTGGATGAGGCGCAGGGTGCCGCCGAAACCGGGGTGGATGCCCAGGCGCACCTCGGGCAGGCCGAGCCGGGTGCCGGGATCGTCGCAGGCCACGCGGTGGCGGCAGGCCAGGGCCAGCTCCAGGCCGCCGCCCAGGCAGAAGCCCTTGATCATGGCCACGGTGGGAAACGGCAGTGCGGCCAGGGTGTTCATGAGCTGGTGCCCGCGCTGCACCGCGGCCAGGGCCTCGGCCTCGCTCTCGAAGCGGGTGAACTCGCGCACGTCGGCGCCGGCGATGAAGCCGTTGGCCTTGCCCGAGCGGATCACCAGCGCCGCCGGCGGGCTGGCGGCGATGTCCTTGAGCAGGCGATCCAGCTCCTCCAGCACCTCGGCCGAGAGGGTGTTGACGGAGGCGTCGGCGCGGTCGAGGGTGAGCCAGGCGATGTTGTCGCCGTCGCGTTCCTCGCGCCAGTGCTTGTACGGTGTGGCCATGGGTCGTTTTCCTTGTGCGTTCCGTTACGGGCCCGGGCGTTCCACCAGCATGGCGCCGCCCTGGCCGCCGCCGATGCACAGGGTGGCGATGCCGGTGCGGGCATTGTTGCGCGCCAGCACGTGCAGCAGGTGGAGGACGATGCGCGCGCCGCTGGCGCCCACGGGATGGCCGAGGCTGACGCCGCCGCCGTCCACGTTGAGGCGCTCCTGGTCCAGCTCGCCCAGGGCGCCGGGCAGGCCCAGCTCGGTGCGGCAGTAGTCGTCGTCGGCCCAGGCCGCGAGGCAGGCCAGCACCTGGGCGGCGAAGGCCTCGTTGATCTCCCAGTAGTCCACGTCATCGAGGCCCAGCTTGTGGCGCCTGAGCAGGGGGGTGCTGGCATGCACCGGCCCCAGTCCCATCTGCTCGGGCAGCACGCCGGCCCACTCGCAGTCCACGATGCGGCCCAGCACCGGCAGGTCGTATTGCTTCACCGCCTTGTCGCTGGCCAGGATCAGGGCCGCGGCGCCGTCGGTGACCTGCGCGCTGTTGCCGGCGGTGACGTTGCCGAAGGGCTTGTCGAACACCGGTTTCAGCCTGGCCAGCGACTCCATGCTGGTGTCGCGGCGCAGGCCGTCGTCATCGAGGTAGGCCTTGCCGCGGGTGTCGTAGAGGGGTTCGATCTCGCCCAGCAGGTTTTCGTCCTGGGCCCGGGCCAGGCGCTGGTGGGAGCGCAGGGCGTAGGCGTCCATGGCCTCGCGCGAGATGCCGAAGCGCCAGGCCAGGTTCTCGGCGGTCTGGCCCATGGACAGGCCCACCACCGGGTCGGTGAGGCCGCGCAGCAGGCCGATGACGGGCTTGAGGTGTTTCGCGCGCAGGCCGGCGATGACGCGCAGCTTGTCCAGCGGGGTGCGGGCGCGGTTGAGATCGGCCAGCCAGGCCACCATGGCCTCGTTGAGCAGCACCGGCGCGTGGCTCATGGACTCCACCCCGCCGGCCAGGACCAGGTCGGCCCGGCCCAGGGCGATGTCCTTGGCCGCGCTGTCCAGGGCCTGGAGGCCGGAGGCGCAGTTGCGCTGCACGGTGTAGGCGGGCACGTCCTTGCCGCAGCCCAGGCGCAGGGCGACGACGCGGGCGATGTTGGCCTCGTCCGGTCCCGGCATGACGCAGCCCAGCACCACCTGGTCCAGGGCGTCGGGCATGAAGGGCTGGCGCGCCAGCAGCGGCCGGGCGCAGCCCAGCGCCAGCTCGGCGGCGTGGAACGGCCCCGGCCTGCCGCGCGCCTTGAGAAAGGGCGTGCGCGCGCCGTCCACGATGTACACCTCGCGGCCCTTGTAGGCGCGGCCGGTGCCTGCGGCGCGGGTGGCGGTCTTCTTGCGCGCGGCGGGTTTCTTCTTCGTGGTCTTTTTCTTCACCTGCGTCATGAGGGGGTTCCTTTGCCGAAGTCGGGCGGGAAGTCATCCACGCGGATCACTTCGAGGCGGGCGGCCTCCGCCTGGCGGATGAGTTCCGCCTCCTGGGCGTCGATGACGCCCTTGTCCTGGGCCGTGCGCAGCACGTCCTCCAGCCCGCCCAGGCGCCAGGTGACCCCGGGCAGGCCCTTGCGCAGCTTGCGCTCGGCGTGTTCGGCGGTGATGACCTTGACCAGGGCGTCCTCGATGCGCGCGAGCTGCTGATCCGGCGCCTTGGGGATGAACATGCCGGAGGTGAGGCGGTCGCGGGTGGGCGAGGGGGCCAGCAGCAGCTCGGCCACCTCCTTGTCCAGCCTGTCGCCCGGGGCGTGGAAGCGCCGCCCCAGGGGGAAGATGCACAGGCGCAGGAGCCAGGCCACCGGCCGGCTGGGGAAGTTGGCCAGCACGCCGTTGATGCGGTCCTGGATGGTGTACAGGCTGTGGTTCAGGGCCCAGCGCAGCAACGGCAGTTCCTCGCGCGGGCAGCCGGCGGAGTTGAAACGGTGCAGGGCGGCGCTGGCCAGGTACAGGTGGGAGAGGACGTCGGCCAGGCGCGCCGACAGCCGCTCCCGGCGCTTGAGCGATCCGCCCAGGGTGATGATGCTGGCGTCCGCCAGCAGGGCGAAGGCGGCGCTCATGCGGGTGAGGTGCTGGTAGTAGCGCCGCACCACGCCGCGCCCCGGCGCCACCACGAACAGCGAGCGGGTGACGGCGTAGCTGAAGGTGCGCAGCACGTTGACGATGACGAAGCGCACGTGGGAGAACAGGGCGCGGTCGAACTTCTGCAGCGACTCCTCCGGGTCCTCGGTGCTGATGGCCTCCATGAGCTTGAGGATGTGGGGGTGGGCGCGCACCGCGCCCTGGCCGAAGATGATGAGGCTGCGGGTGAGGATGTTGGCGCCCTCCACCGTGATGGCGATGGGCACCGCCTGGTACACCCGGCCCATGAAGTTGCGCGGGCCCAGGCAGATGCCGGCGCCGCCCAGCACGTCCATGGCGTCGTTGACCGCGCGGCGCATGCCCTCGGTGAGGTGGTACTTGACGATGGCCGAGATCACCGACGGCTTCTCGCCGTGATCCAGGGCGGCGGCGGTGAGCAGGCGCGCGGCGTCCATGAGGTAGGTGAGCCCGGCGATGCGGGCCAGGGCCTCCTGCACGCCCTCGAAGCGGCCGATGGGCAGCTTGAACTGGCGGCGGATGCGGGCGTAGGCCCCCACCGCGCGGCAGGCCAGCTTGCCCGCGCCCACGCCCAGGGCCGGCAGCGAGATGGAGCGGCCGTCGGCCAGGCATTCCATGAGCATGCGCCAGCCCTGGCCGGCGCGGTCCTTGCCGCCGATGACCCAGTCCATGGGGATGAACACGTCCTTGCCGCTGTTGGGGCCGTTCTGGAACGGGATGTTGAGCGGCAGGTGGCGGCGGCCGATGTTGACGCCGGGATGGCTGGTGGGGATGAGGGCCAGGGTGATGCCGGGCTCGTCGTCGTCGCCGATGAGGTGGTCCGGGTCGTAGAGCTTGAACGCCAGCCCGAGCAGGGTGGCCACCGGGCCCAGGGTGATGTAGCGCTTCTCCCAGGTGAGGCGGATGCCGAGGACGTCCTTCCGGCCCTCGAAGTCCTGGCGGCAGACCACGCCGAAGTCGGGCATGGCCGAGGCATCCGAGCCGGCCTGCGGGCTGGTGAGGGCGAAGCAGGGGATCTCCTCGCCCCGGGCCAGGCGCGGGAGATAGTAGTCCTTCTGCGCGTCGGTGCCGTATTCCAGCAGCAGCTTGGCCGGGCCCAGGGAGTTGGGCACCATCACCGTCACCGCGGCGGTGATGGAGCGGGTGGCGATCTTCATCACCACCGCCGAGTGGCCCAGGGCGGAGAACTCCAGCCCGCCGTAGCGGCGCGGGATGATCATGCCGAAGAAGCCCTGGTCCTTGATGAACTGCCACACCTCCGGCGGCAGGTCGTAGCGCTCGTGGGTGATGTCCCAGTCGTCGAGCATGGCGCACAGCTCTTCGGTGGGGCCGTCGAGGAAGGCCTGCTCCTCGCGCGAGAGTTCCGGCGCGGGCTGGCGGTGCAGCTTGCGCCAGCGCGGGCGGCCGGAGAACAGCTCGCCGTCCCACCACACGGTGCCGGCCTCCAGGGCCTCGCGCTCGGTGTCGGACATGGGCGGCAGCATGCCGCGGAACAGGCGCAGCAGCGGCCCGGAGATCCAGCGCTTGCGCCAGTGGTGCTCGTCGCCGGCGGCGGTGGCGGCGGGCAGCGGGCGGCGCCGCCAGCGCAGCTCCACCGCGAGCAGGGCCAGGGCCAGGCCCCAGCCCGCGGCGTCGGGGGGCAGCAGCACGAGCCCGGTGAGGACGGCGGGCAGGGCCAGGTGTTCAGGTTTCATGCCGGACTCCTTTCACTGCGGGGCTCGGACGGCGGCGAAGTCTCCGCCGGGGGTGTTTCCTTCTGGTTCAGACCACGGCGGCATGCGGGGGTTGCAGGGCCTCCGTGGCGGGTGGCGGTGAAAGTGATGCGGTCTCGAACGGGGTTATCGTCCCCGGGGGGACGGGGCTTGAGGCGGCGGTCGAAGGGGCCGGCCGCGCCGGGGGCAAGCAGGTGTGTGCCGGTGTCTGGTGCATGCGACGTCGCGCCGCCTCCCTGGGTTGTTGTTGTTTCTTCTTCCTCAAGCTTAGGCGCCGCACCGGGCGGCGGCAAGGGGCAGGACTTGATCCCCCGCAAGGGATCCGGGATTCAGGCCGAGGCGGCCAGGGCCACCGCGCGGTCCAGGACCTCGACGGGGGTGTAGAAGTGGGGCGAGAAGCGCACGCCGGGCCCGCGCCGGGCGCACACCACGCCGTGGGCGGTGAGATGCCGGTGCAGCGTCTCGGGGTCCAGCCGGCGGTGGCGGAAGGTGACGATGCCGGCCACGCGCCCCGGCGCGGGGTCGCTCACCAGCTCCAGCTCCGGCGCCGCGGCGATGGCCTCCAGCAGGCGGCGGCTGCGATCCAGCAGGCGCGCCTCCACCTCGTCCAGGCCCACCTCCTGGAGCAGGGACAGGCTGGCCTCCAGGGCGTGGATGCCCAGCATGTTGGGGCTGCCGCACTCGAACCGGCGCGCGGTGGGCGCCGGGCGCCAGTCCAGGCGGTCGAAGTCGTCGTGGTGCTCCACCATGTGCCAGCCGTACTGGTGCAGCACCAGGCCCTCGCGCAGCTCCGGCCGGCACCAGAACACGGCCAGGCCCTCGGGCCCCAGCATCCACTTGTGGCCGTCGGCCATGACGAAGTCGGCCTGCCAGGCGGCGACGTCGGCGGCCAGGGCGCCGAGGCTCTGGATGGCGTCCACGCAGAACAGCACGCCGCGCTCGCGGCAGCCGCGGCCCAGGGCCGGGAGATCCAGCCGCAGCCCCGAGGCGTACTGCACCGAGCTCACCGACAGCAGCCGGGTGCGGTCGTCCATGGCCCCGAGCAGCGCCGCCTCCGGTTCACCGCGGTGCAGGTTCACGCGCCGCACCTCCACCCCCAGGGGCGCCAGGGACTCCCACACGATGCGGTTGGACGGAAACTCCTCGTCGCTGATGATCACGTTGTCGCCGGCGCGCCAGGCCAGGCCGTGGGCCACCACCGACAGGGCCTCGGAGGTGTTCTTGAGCAGGGCGATGTCGTCGGCCGAGGCGGCGTTGAGCAGGCGGGCGAGCCGCTGGCGCAGCCGCTGCTCCGTCTCCAGCCAGCGGGGGTAGTGGCGCGCGCCCTCGCGCGCGTTCTCCTCGGCGAAGCGGGCCACCGCCGCCGCCGCGCGCCGCGGCCACGGCGCCACCGCGGCGTGGTTGAGATAGCACAGCTCCGGGGCGAGGGGGAACTCGCCGGCCGCGGGGTCTTCGCTCATGGGGCCCGGGGCTCCCGGGCCAGGGCCGGGTAGGGCGCGCGCTGGTGCTTGAGATGGGTGGCGCCGACGATGATGCGGTACAGCACCCAGCCGCCGGCGACGAGCAGGATCACGTAGCCCACCAGGTATTGCAGGGTGAGGAGGCCGGCGGCGGCCAGCAGCAGCCCCGACCAGAAGGTGCGCAGCTGCCAGCGGAAGTGGGGGGCGAGCCAGGTGTCGCGCACGTCGCGGGCGCGGACCAGGTTGATGCCGGCGGCGATGAAGAAGGTGACGAGGGTGACGAAGCCCAACGCCTGGAGCACGTAGACCGCATAGGTCAGGTCCACCAGCCGTTGTTCGCGTGTCTTGTATCCCATGGCCTCATTCCCGCGTCCCCAGCCAGCGCTGCCTCCGGGCCAGGATCTCCGGCGCGGGGTCTTCCTGGAACTCCAGGTATACCGTATCCGCCGGGGGCGCGCCAAGCACCAGTTCCAGTTCCAGCAGCTCGTCGCGGCGGAAGGCGTGCAGGCGCAGGCGCTCGCCGGGCCGGGCATACCGGAGGCGCCGGGCGAGGCCGCCGCTGGTGGCGCGCACGCCGTCGGCCGCCACCAGGACATCGCCCGCGGCCAGGCCGGCGGCGTGGGCCGGACCGCCCCAGGTCACCGCGGCCACGCGCAGGCCGCCGTCGCCGTGCTCCAGCCGCGCGCCCAGGTGGACGGGAGGGATGTCCGCCGCGGGCCGGCCGCCCTTGTCGTCGGGCCCGGCGGCGGGGCGCAGGTGCCAGGCCACGCCCACGTCGCGCAGGAGTTCGGCCAGGGGCGGATCCTCGGTGCCGTGGACGTGGCGGGCGAAGAAGTCGTCCAGCGGCGTGCCGGCCAGCTCCGCGGCCAGGGCCTCGACGGCGTCCTCGGGCACGCCGGTGCCGGTGCGGCCGTAGTCCTGCCACAGGCGGCGCATGAGGTCGTCGAGGCCGGCGGCGTCCCGGCTCGCGCGGCGCAGGGTGAGGTCCAGGGCCAGGGCCACCAGGGCGCCCTTGGTGTAGTAGCTGACGATGGCGTTGGCGGCGTTCTCGTCCTGCTTGTAGAAGCGGGTCCAGGCGTCGAAGCTGGACTCGGCGATGCTCTGCAGGCGGCGGCCGGGCCCGCGCCAGACCCGGGTGGCGGTGCGGCCCAGCAGCTCCAGGTAGGAGGCGGGCGTGATGACCCCGCTGCGGGCCAGGGCCAGGTCGTCGTAGTAGGAGGTGATGCCCTCGAAGGCCCACAGCAGCCGGGTGTGCACCTCGCGGGTGAGATCGAAGGGCACGAAGGCCCGCGGCCGGATGCGCTTGACGTTCCACAGGTGGAAGTACTCGTGGGAGCACAGGCCCAGCAGGTTGCGGTAGTCCTCGTCCACCGCGGTCCCGCCCGGCGGGGGCAGCTCGTCGCGCTTGCACAGCAGGCTGCAGCTCGAGCGGTGTTCCAGCCCGCCGTAGCCCTCGCCCACGGCGGTGACCAGGAACAGGTAGCGTTCCATGGCCGGCAGTCCGCCGAAGAGGTCCACGTGGGTCTGGCAGATGCGCCGGAGATCGCGGGCCAGGCGGTCGAGGTCGCCGCGGTGGCGGCCGGTGACCGCCACGTGGTGGGGGGTGCCGGCCACGCTGAAGTCCACGAGGTCGAAGGTGCCCATCTCCACCGGGTGGTCGATGAGCTCGTCGTAGTCGGCGGCGGCGTAGTCGCCGAAGCCCCACAGCGGCGTGCCCGGGGCGCGGGGCAGGGTGGTGGCCACGCGCCAGTGGTCCAGTCCCGGCGGCGGGCGCAGGGTGACGGCGCAGGGGGCGTCCTCGCGCCCGGCAGCGGCCAGGAACAGGCACGGGCCGTTGAAGTAGGCGTGGGTCTGATCGAAATGGGCCCCGCGCACCGACAGGTCCCAGGCATAGACCTGGTAGCGCACCTCCAGCGCGCCGCGGGCGGGGGCGCAGCGCCAGGTCTGCTTGTCCAGTTTCTCCACCGGGAGCGGGCCGCCGGCGTCGCGCGCCTCCAGCGTCACCACGTGGCGGGCGAAGTCGCGGATCATGTAGCTGCCGGGGATCCAGGCCGGCATCCACAGGCGCTGGCCCGCGGGATCGGGCGCCGCCACGCGCAGCGTGACCTGGAACAGGTGGGCCCCGGGGTCCGCCGGGACCACGGTGTAGTGGACCGCGGGTGCGGTCACGGCGCCGCCGGCTGCGGCTGGACGGTTTCGGGCGCGCCCTCCGGCGCGGCCGCGGACGGTGCCGGCGGCGGGCCGGGTTCCGCCGCGGGGGCGGCCGGCGCCGGCCGGGCGGCGGGGGCCAGGTCCACCTTGATGGCCATGAGCCGGGACAGGCCGGAGCGGTCTGCGGTGGAGTGCACCCGGTCGCCGGCGGCCTCGGTGGTGCCGGCGAGGCTGAGCCAGGTTCCCAGCGGACCGCGGATCACCGTCTCGGTGCCGGTGACGCCGCCGGCGGGCGGGCTGTCCGCGCCGCCGCTCACGTGCTGGGCACGCACCTTGAGGGTGACGGTGTCGCCGTCCAGCACCGGCAGCACCTCGAAACCGGCGGACAGCCCCTGGTAGATGATGCGCTCGGCGATGGTGCCGCGGGCGGTGGTGTAGCGCTCGCGCACCGGGTAGCGGGTGGCCACCTTGACCGTGGCCCACTGGCCCTCCACCGTGTCCACGTAGTAGGTGCGCGGGCGGCTGTGGCGCGGGGCGGTGGACAGCACCCGGCCGCGCCGGCGGGCGGCCTCGACGATGCGCGGGTCCATGGTGACGGAGATGCGCAGCATGCGATCGCCGGCATCGATCTCCTTGAGCATCTGCCGGATCTGCTGCAGGTTCTCGGGCGTGGTCTTGACGAACAGTTCCTGGCCGTCGGGCAGCAGCACGCCCTCCTCGTGCAGGAACGGCGCCAGCAGCACCACCGCTTCCTCCGCGGTGCGGTGCTGGAGGGTGAAGGTCTCGGTCTCCATGAGCTGGGCGGCGGCGGGAGCGGCCGCGGCCAGCAGCAGGCACAGGGCGATGGTGCGGATGAATGACGGCATGGTCGGTCCTACAGGTGGAGACGGCGCAGCTCCGCCGAGGGCTGGCTGTGTTCCCAGACCTCGTTGAATTCGTCCACCAGCTCGCGCGCGCGCAGCACGTCGTTGAAGTTGATCACGGCCTGGTAGCGGTCACCCTGCTCGCGGTAGCAGTAGCCGCGGCCGTCGGCCACCAGGTAGGCGTGGGTGCAGTGGCGGTAGTCCTCGTGCACCAGGCGGATGTGAATGAAGGAGCTGAGCCGGCGCGACAGCTCCACCAGGCGGTGGCCATGGCGGACCACGGGGTTCTCGTCCATGAGCAGGATGCGGATGCGGGCGCGGCGGCCGTTGCAGGCCAGGCGCGCGCAGGCGTCGGCGAACTCGGGCGTGTCGTACAGGCGCGGGTCCAGGTCGCGGGTGAAGATTTCCAGCGTCTGCCCGGCCTGGCCGGCCAGGGCCAGCGCGGCGCCGCCCACGGCCTCGATGCCCTCCAGCTCCTGCTCGCTCTCGCTGACACCCAGCACGTATTGGTCGAACATCACCATGGTCATTCCATTCTATAGGGGACCCCCCGCCGGTGCCAGACGCAGGACCATGCGCCGGTGGGGGATGCCGGCCTCCTCGTACTCCCCGCCCTCGGCGGTGAAGCCGCGGCGGGCGTAGAAGGGCACGGCCGCCGCCTGGGCCGAGAGCGTCACCCGGGCCAGGCCCCGTTCGCGCGCCGCCGCCAGCAGGGCATCGAGCATGGCACTGCCCACGCCGCGCCCGCGCCAGGGCGCGAGCACCGCCATGCGGCCGATGCGCCCGTCGGGCAGCAGGCGGCCGGTGCCCACCACCTCGCCGGCGGACGTCACCGCGATGACGTGCAGTGCCTCGTGGTCACGCCCGTCCCATTCCAGCGCCAGGGGCACGCCCTGTTCGGCCACGAACACCGCCTCGCGCACGCCGGCGATGTCCACGTGAGCTTCGTCGAAACGCACGCGGCGTACCGTGAAGCCGTTCATGGCCGCGGGGTGTCCATG
>Ga0256830_1001840_pt1 | contig 14611 bp, 18 predicted proteins | sample 128326metaG_FD_190537 | JGI IMG/M metagenome (GOLD analysis project Ga0256830, IMG submission 190537) | Hydrothermal vent microbial communities from Lau Basin, Pacific Ocean - 128-326 | ecosystem: Environmental > Aquatic > Marine > Hydrothermal vents | place: Pacific Ocean: Lau Basin | collected... | reverse complement strand
CCCCTGGAGAATGGAGAGGTAACCGTCTCAAGGGCGGTGGCATCCATAACATTCCCTGCCTCATTCATGCTCGTGGCAGCCATGAACCCCTGAAGTTGTGGTCACTTTTGCAAAATTCCATAAATTCAGGCAGGAAGTAAAACTCGTATTCTAACTTATCTTTTGTTACTCTTATACTGCTGAGAATTTCTTTTATTATTTTAATCTGACTTTCTTTTTCAAGTTCGTCCCAGATTGAATACAGAGTTGTTGCCTGTGTAAGAATGTAATCTTTACCTGTTTCTGAGACTTTATAAAAAGCTATTTCAGCCTCAATTTCTGGTATGGTTTCTTCTATCTGTTGTTTTCTCTCTTGAAGGATATTCAGACGTTCCCTGAAGATGTCTTTTTGTAGTAGATCGTCATTGTACATATCTATCAGCTTATCTATCTTAAGATTTACTTTTTTAAGTTCAGCACTAAGTGTCTGCAGTTCTTTTTCTTTCTGATTTATAATCTTTTCTTCTGCTTCCATCTCTGCCTGAAGTTGTTCTGGCTTCACAACCATACACTTCAGCCCTTCTTTGAATTGCTCCATTAAAATATTCTCTTTTATTTTGTTGTTACACTTACGGCAACGATATTTCGGAATTTTCATGCCCTTATATTTCATTACGTACATTTTGGAACCACACTCGCAGTATACAAGGCCAGAAAAAGGATACCTTGCGGAATATACACATGGAGGTAATTTAGGAAATGGCCTTGCATTTTTCTCTATTATTGCATTCACTTCTTCCCACGTTTTTGAATCTATGATAGGCTCAACGTTAAACCACACCCAATCATTCTCTGGTTTCAAAACCCATGATTTTTTATTACCCTTACTTTTTGTGTAGTTAGCTCGCTTTTGCCCTTTGTAAACAGGATCGGTTAGTATTCGTTTTATAGTGGTTTTACCAAATTTTGCTCCCTTTCGGCTCCTATATCCTTTCTCGTTTATTATTTTTGAGGTTGTAAGTATTTTTTTCGTCTCAAGAAATGTATTATATATCTCTTTGACTACTACTGCTTCCTCTGGATGTGGAACGAGTTTTTTGTTCACCCAGTGATAACCAAATGGTCCCTGCCCACCGGTCGGCATACCCTGCATTGCTCTAACTGGAACAGAGGCCGAGACACGAGCTGATATTTCTTCTCTTTCCCACTGGGCAAGTGCGCCAATGACTGTAAAAAGAAGTCTTCCGGCTGGAGTACTTGTATCTATGGACTCCTCAATACTGACAAGATCTGCGCCATATTTCTGAAAATGGTCTGATATTTCAAGGAGTTCTCTGACATTTCTTGCTAGCCTGGCAAGTTTTGAAAAGATAAGAGCTTTAATTTTTCCTTTAGAGACATCTTGAAGCATTCTCTGAGCTTCTGGATGTTCTATTACAGACTTTCCAGATACTCCAGAAAGGTCATACAGTTCTACAACCTTCCACCCCTTTAGCTCCGCATACATGCGAGCTCTTTTCTCGTGATTCTTAGGCGACTCGCCTTTAGCCTGATCTTCTGTAGAGACTCTTATCCAGATGCCAACTTTCATTGTAGAAAATATTTGGTTTAGGTTTTATTTGAAATAAAATATTTTAAAAAATTTAGCATCGCAAATTGAACACATTGAATAAAACCACAATAATTTTTGAATAAAACTACAATACTTCTTGAATAAAACCACAACCCATTCGTGCTTGTAGGAACCTTCATTCGTATACCCATATTCGTGGTATTGGCAACCCATATTCGTGGTATTGGCAACCCATATTCGTGGTATTGGCAACCTATATTCGTGGTATTGGCAACCTGCGTGGCTATAACATTTTGATTTTAAAAAGAATTTCCAGCCAACAAAGTCTTTATAATAAGTCTTATATAAATCTTATAAGTCTTATAAGTCTAGTAAGAACGAAGATTTTTGAAAAAAGTTATCTCAATTAAAAGTCTATCCAATGGAAGTATCTTAAACCAATACAAGCATTACAATATCCGGTGATTTTCTCAAAAAACCACTTCTTTTGCTCAGAACATTATGAGACTTGAGTTCCTTAATGGCATTTTGTATATTTATTTTGATATATATAGCCTTTTTAGAAGTATCTTGAGAAGTATCAAGATTAAGAGCTTTCGCTAAAGTAATATAGTGACCTTTCCAAACCTTTCCTTTATGGCTTTTTATAAATCTATAAAGAGCTTTTGAAACTGGTTTTTTTAACTTAAATCTTATATTTAAATCCAATAATGTATAATTTTTTCTCATGTAAATATCGTAAAAATAAGGATTTAATTCAATTTCTATTTTTTTATTCACATCATCCCAAAAGTAATGAACAATAAGATTAAAGCCTTCTATTTTTCTTTTTTTCTTTTCATCTGTTGATTGATAATACGTTATTATCTGAATATTTGTAGAAGCTAATAAATTAATTTTTTTAAGAAAAGATGTGTAATCTTTGCTCGAAGGATTTCTTCCTTTGGTGTATAGTCTGAGAAATGGTAAAATTGATCCTTTATAAACATAAGTTTTTTTATCATCAATAATTTTGTAATTATTTTTTATTTTCTTATCAAAAACTGTTAATATAGCAATAAGTGCATCTTCTTCATAAACGCTAAGTTTAGGCCCTGTATAAGTAATTTGTCCCCAACTTGATGTAACTATAACTTCTTCTTCAATGAAATCTCTTTTTTTAAGTTCCTTTTTACTAAGAGGAAAAAAAGGAGATACTCTACACATATCAGTTGGTAGAGGACAATATGGGAGAGGATCATTTTCTACCTTTTGAGGGAGTAAGTCCTCTTTATGTGAATTTTTTTCTATTTTTTTTGCCAGGCTTGATATAATAGTCTTTAGTTCATCGTCGTTTTCTCTATTCAATATTGCCTCCATCAGAATATTTATATAAACTTAAGAGTACTTTTTCATACCTATGAATAGTTGAAGGATGATTATCATAAGTTCTCACTTTTAACCTCCTTTCAGGTTTTATGATTTCTCAAAATACTCCTTCACCCTTTCCATCCCCTTGTTACGTAGTTTCTGGATATATTGTCTTTTATATCCCATCTTTTTAGCTATGTCGCAGACTCTTTGACCTTTAAGAAGGTATCTCCAGACCTTTCTTTCAAGAGGAGTCATAAGCGATAGAGCCTTCTTAATCTTTTTTTCACGTAGTTTCTCTACTTCAATGTGACCATTGTGACCATTGCCGTTTCCTGAATAAGAACCGTCATCCATACCCTCAAAGATGTTGTCGTTATTCCAATATTTTTTTGGTAATTTCGTAGGTGCCCTATCATCGTCACCAAACTCAACATATTCTTCGTGGTAGCATGGAATTCGGTATCCTTTCGTATAAGTCATATCCCTGCAGGCTTGTTTAAAAAGACTCCAGAAGTAATAATCAAATCCTTTGCAGTTATTTCTTGCCCTGACCTCTGCTTCCACTGCGGTCAGATATGCCTGGCTGATGAATTCCTCCTCTTCGTAAGGCGAGTAGTTCTTGTACTTCCTGATGAATCCTCTTATTTTCGGCAGTTCCTTTTTAACCCACTCGAACACCTTTCTTTCTTTCTCTAACTCTGCTGACACAGTCATTAGACCTTTCATGATCTCCTCCTTGTTGTTTTCTTTTAAGATCATCCGCAATAATGCGGAGAATTGATCTCGTTTTAGCTCGTGTCAATGCAGCCGAAATTTTTACATAAGAAAATGAAGATTTAAGCCCTATATGGTTATTATTGCTCATATGTTAATTATTTTTTACACTTAGACTTCTTAAACAAATCATAATTGTTGTTAAAATTACTCTTTGGACTATATTTGTGTAAATTATAATTTACATTAGGGATAAAAAAATCCCATATTTGGATCTTAAGCACTTCAGCTATTCTTAGAAGGTTCATAACTGTAATATTCTCTAACCGTGCATTTTCAAGCTTGTTTACGTATATCCTGGATAATTGTGCCCTCCTTGCAAGCTCATCTTGAGACATATTTAGTTCTTTTCTTCTTGACTTGATTTTCTCTGCAATATTAAGTATTATTATATTCATACAGCGCCCCTCTCTGAGAGTTAGAAAAGATTATAACTGTAAATATAATTTTACAAAAGAAGGTAAGAAATGTCAATAAAAAAATTTAATGCTGACCCGAAATTAAAAAAAATAGGAGAGTATCTTAGAGAGAGAAGGCTTAAAAAAGATTTATCATATAGAGAACTTGCGGCTTATGTAGGGTTATCACATACAACTATAAAAAACATTGAAGAAGGTAAAACTAGCCCTACTTTAGACATGCTTTACAGATTATGCAGGGGGTTGCTGATAGATCTTGAAGACTTACTGCGAGAATCAGGATATTTATCGAATATAATACCGGTTAAGAGGGAGGGAAGAGCAGTGAGAAAAGTACCTGTCATTTCATGGGTAATGGCCGGTAAATGGCATGAAGTTTGTGACTCATTTCAGCCAGGAGATGCTGATGAGTGGATCGAAACAGATGTGAAGGGAAAGAACGTCTTCGCACTTCTGGTAAAAGGCGACAGTATGGAACCAGAATTTCATAATGGAGAGATAATAATAGTTAACCCTCACGTTGAAGCACAGCCTGGTGACTTTGTGGTTGTCAAAAATGAAGACAACGGAGAAGCAACTTTTAAGCAACTAAAGAAATACGGGGACACCTGGGTACTTCACCCACTAAACCCCAAGTATCCTGATATAATTTTAAAAAAGAATTTCAGATACAGGATTGTTGGGAAGGTTGTAAAGAAAGAGAAGAGGTATTGAAGGAGGGAACCGCTTCCTATTTTGGAAGACTATATTCATCGTTATAGGCTCATTGCAAAGGTGGTGTCCCTTTCAAGGTGTCAGTCTGAAATTAGCCTCTTTACACGCTTGCGGTTTAGTTTATATCCCTGTCGCCTGAGCCAGGCTGCCATCTTCCTCGTCCCATAAAAGGGTGTCTTCGTATATTGTTCATCTATCAGTCTCATCAGTTCCAGATTGTATTCACTCTCACCTGCTGGCTCATAATAGTACGAAGACCTGGACAGCCCCAGTAACTCACACTGCCTGTATATCGGTATCTCTGTATTCATTGGCTCTATCATCCTTCGCTTTTCATTTGCTGAGTATCTTAGATTTTTTTTTAAGCCAGTCCAGCCCTACTTTCAACTGTCCAATCTGACGGTATAGTTCAGCCTCAAGCTCGTCTCTATCCTTTTCTGCCTTTTTCTTCCTCTCTGTAAATATACCTCTGTAGTTGTCATGGATACTTGCTGAAATGATACTTGAAAGGGTAAGTCTTACTGACCTTCTCTCCCTTAGACATTATATTATTGCTAAAATAAGAGAACATGACCTGCAGTTCTCTATTTTTAAACCGGACAGTAGTGTATCTATTCACCTGATAACTTACGGGTGATAAGCTCTTTCAATTCATCAGGTTCATCTGTTCCAATCCTGTAGACCCTTCCATCCTTCATGGATATCTCAATCGCCTTTGTACCATAAATATTAAAAAGCCACCCTTTCGGAATTTTGCGAATACCAAAACCATACCACCATGGATTCTTTACACTCTTACAAGAAACAATATCCTTCAGTTTAAATTCCCTTCTAATCAAGCCGCCAGTAAATCTAATCCTCAATAAATCATTGTCTACTATAATAGTTAAGCTTGAAAACAGTATGACACATATAGTTAATACAAAGAGCGATACAAGGATAGGCCACCAGTAGTAGTAATGGATAGCATAATACAACAAAATAATTATTGCAATACTACCTAAAGTAAATACTGGCCAGGCAATTTGAGTATGTTTATACATTTTAAGTCTTTCATTATCTAATTTGTTCTACAATTTCTAATGAACAAAGATACTCTATGAATCTTATAACATCATCTGAAATCCGGTAAGCAGCCTCTGGAAATTCTTCCTTGAGAATAGAAACAATATCCGTTATTGTATGTTTACCATCACATAAAATAAATATCTTGGCACCTATGGGATTCAACATATGGGCTGACCGTGTTTTGGGAACTCCAACAAGTACATGTTTTCCCTGTTCCCCATCCCATCTCCACATTAAATTACGACGCATAAAGATACTATTTTCTACTATCATCTTCTTCTCTGAACAAATCTATATAACCATCTCTCAAATTCTCATTTTTAATTATTATATCGTATGCATTGGCATAGTCATCAACTGAGTTTATAGATTCAAAAATTTCTTTTGCTTTGGGAAGATTCCATCCCATACCTAGTCCCTGCCTCCATGCAGAAGATAGCGTAACTCTATAAGCATTACCAAAAGCTATGGGAAGATAAGGAGATATTTTATAATAACCCTCTGGTGAAATATTAACACCCAGCAGGTATCCATATAACAAACCAATCTTTATGTGCTCATGTGGAGAACCCCATTCTATTGAAATCTTTGAGATGACTTTCTCATCTTTAGTCCATGCCTCTATTTGATTTTTAACCATTTCCAAGTCATTTTTATTGGCCCATAATTTTTTATTTCTGAATGCACGGCCTACAGGAACAAGTTGCATAGTTCGTAAATCATTAGCACCGATTTGTAGACACAAATCCAGCATCTCGGGAAAATACCTGATATTTCTACTGGTACATGTAAAGGCAATTCTGAGTTGATGTAAGTTGTAATATTTCAGCCGTTCGATGGTCTTCATTGCTTGTTCGAAAGACCCCCTGCCTCTTAATTGGTCATGAATTTCAGCATTTGGACCATCAAGTGTAACTTGCAATATGGCAAGATTAGCAGCCATTTCTTTTATTACTTCATCATCTAAGTTATAGCCATTCGTGATAGAGGCAACGAGGATTCCCTTTTCCCGAAGATAACGTATCAAATCAATATAATCAGGATGTAAGGTAGGTTCACCACCACATACACAGACACTAAAGACCTTCATTTGAACCAACTCTTCTGCTGTCCATATAAATATGGTTGCCATCTCCTGACTTATTATAGCAATATGAACATCTTAGATTACAATCGCTGGTTATATCAAACAACACGAACATAGGAGCTATAAGACGTTTTGGAATCACCTCAAGTTTTCTCATTATATTGATATAATGTGTCTGATTCCTTGTCAACATTAAAGGATCATTGAAATCTGTAGAAAATATAGGCAGGACACAAGGGTCCTGTGTATTATTATCAGGTTTTGTTATCATTTCCTGTCTCCTCACAACGTGGGTCTCTCCCGCCCATAATCACACCATAATGATGATAAATTCTATACACATCTCCACCTGCACATTGGACATGGCGACAACCATAACATTCGCTAAAAACAGTATTACGTATCTTTTTAAAAACAGGGGCTTCTTGCCATATCCTGATAAAGCTGTCCTTTAAAATATTTCCAGCAATTACTTGCATGTCATCATCAGGAAAAGAATGGTCTGGCTTAACAAAACCCTCAGGTGTTATTGTACAATGGATTCGCCCACTACCACACCAGGGCATTATCTTGTTAGGATCGCTTAGAATAATAATATGTTCGTCTTGTTCATAACCTACATTAATTTTATTCTCATATTCTATTCGCAACTTGCGAAGTAAGGGTAAAACTCTTTCACGATAAAACTTTTCACTTATATTTAACTTATCAAAATTTTTATCACCACGACCAGCAGGAATAAGTCTAATAAATGCAATATCTGTAACACCAAGATTATAGGCAAATTCAGTGATCTCTTCTATAAACTGATAGTTTAGTTTCGTTAGAGTACAATTGATTCGAACAGGTAAACCAACTTTCAAACAGTGTTGTATGCCCTCAATAGTTCTTTTAAAACTACCAGGTACCTGACGAAGATTTTCATAAGTCTCAGCAGTATGACCATCTAAGTTTCCCTCAACCTTATAAAAACCTATCTCTTTTAATCTTGAAGCAATATTATAATCTATGAGGGTTAGATTACTTAAAAGACACATCTCTATTCCTTTCATTTTTGTATATGCAGCAATATCAAAAAAATCATCACGGCAAAGAGGTTCTCCTCCTCCAAAAAATATTAGAAATACTTTCATATCTGATAAAGTATCGATAAATTGTTTCCATTCATCAGTGGTGAGTTCTTTTAAACTTGTATCGATTCCAGAATTTGAAAAACAATGCAAACATCTTAAATTACATTTTCTTGTTATTTCTATTAAAACTGAAATAGGAGCTGATAATTCAAGCTCATACATCCCTAACAATGGATAAACAGAAGGATAATTAATTGACCTCTCAAATGATTTCATTTATATTCCCATACCAAGAGACCTTCGTCTGCTAAAAAATGGAAAAACTCGCTTATGTCCTTTCTAATAACCTTTTCAGACAGAGAGTATTTTTGGCTTATTCTTGTTACGATCTTTTCAATAGAAGTAACACCATCTACCTCAGATAAGATTTCATATCCTGTATGGTTTATCATCAAAATTCGAAGTGGTTCCATACAGAATATCAATCCCCCAAATCTTTCAGAGCGCAATCTACCTTTTAATAATGGAATAGATTGTAACCTCATAGGACCAATCAGATTTTCTTTATTTTTCAGACTCTGAGAAGACCACGAATATTAATTTAAATTTCGACTTTTGTTAAACGGATTTTTCAGTGGTAACTGCCCAGGGAGATACAGCTAACCATGCCCAGATCCAACCAATACCAATTCCCAGAACCGCTGCTACACAGGCTTCTTGTCTTTCTGTACTTACAATAGTTGCAGCAGGTGGAATATATCTTGCTTTAGGTGTCTTGAGAATAGTTTCATAATTAGCCTTTATAAACTCAAAAAATTCCTCGTCCTTTTCATTTGCAAATCTAATAGCAAGCTCAACAAGATCATCCCAGCTTAACCTGATATCATCTTTGAGCATCTCTGATACATAGTATTGGAAATTTGGAAACTTTTCCTCGATTATTTTGCGCATTACCTGCATTCTTTCCAAACGTTGTTCGATTTTTTTCTCTCTTTCACTCATAATTTCCTCCTTCATGTCTATTATGTTTTATTTATACAACTTATCATAATTAAAGCAATTTTTCTTTACATTTTTTATCTTTTTTTTAACATTTTCTGCATGGCAGGCATAGTTTTAACACTGCTCTTGTTGTTTAACTTTCTGATAAATCTATATCTCTGAGAGAAAAGACAGATAATAATTTACTTATCAAAATACAATGAGCCTGTTCTTATAGATATTTTGAAGCAAAGGAATTTCTATTGATATCTTTTTCAGTCTTCCAGTAAAGAAAACTCTTTATCCTACCCTTTACTACGGTCAAACTAAATGTTGTTTAGTACATCCCAAATCCAGCGATAAGGGATGTTAACAGAAAAATATAGCTTTTCTCAGGCTTAAATGACCAATTATCATTACAAGAACTTAATGGATATGAAGAAATAACATCAGCAACAGCGTTTATTCAAAGTTAACAGGCCTGATATGCACAAAGAAGTTGAAAATAGACACACCTGTTGTTATTATATATAACTCTCGCATGAATTGGATATCAGCATATGTTAGCTCTCTGACAGATTTCAGAATAATGTAATTTATACTTTTTGGGAATTGCTTCTGAAATTATTGCTTTTTAAAGTTTTGCGTATATTGCGATTTTTGCTTCTTCATCGTCACGAACAGCACTTGATAATAACGAATAATAATCTTCTAATTCAAAAAAAGGCTTTTCTATAAATTTCGTCAAATCTTCTTCTGTTTCATCCTCAAGTAGTGCTTGGTGAAATTCTTGAATCCTTATCTCTACAAGGTCTTTATAAAAATTTTTACTATGCTCAACTAAAATTTTTCCTATCTTGTATACTATTTTACTCCGGGTATTAACAAACCTAATGCTTCTTCGCCTATAACATCTATAAGAGTAACTACAGTTTTTTTTGTGCGAATAAGACTTCTATCCACACGATCATTTTCAGACATTGTTCAACCTCAAATATTTCTTCTTTCAATTTCTAATAATTTCTCTCCGAGTTCTCTCCAAAAACTTATAATGTGTTCGCAATATTGTATGAAATCATCTAACGGTATATTCAAATCTTCACCAGCTAAAGGCAGCCTTACTTGTAACTTAACTGGAGAAGGAAATCCTAATTCCAACAAGTCATTACTTGGCATAAAATATTCAGGCTTAAATTGTTTTAACTTTTCTGCCGAATGACCTTCAGCATGTTTGATTACATTTGAGGTCAATCGTAAAATTTCAATCTTTTGAAATGATATGAAAGACTCTAACTCTATTCCTTCATTTGCAAATCTTATCTTCAGTCTTTTCCATTCAGAAGGCAATATTATAGCTTCTTTTTCACCGTATTTAAGCACACCTCTATTGAAAAAAAGAAATATTTGTTGTTCAAAAAGATGATATAGTCCAGAAGTGAAAAGCCCAACTAATCCTCTTTTCATACTACTCATCATAATGTAATAATCAATTGCTTTATCTTGTGCCCGCTCTGCTAACTCAGCTGGATCAATAAAATCATCTGGACCAGCTGGTAGATTGTTTAATCGTTCATACTCTTCCTCTGCAATTTTTTTAGCCTCTTCTTCTATAGTGTCTAAAGAGGGAAGAATTCTATCGATTAAACAACCCATAAAGTAATCTATCTGTCGAATAAAAATGCTTTCAAAATAATAAGTCCAATATTGGGCACCAAAGTTTATCATTTAAACTCCACCTCACTTAAAAATGTCCGTTAAAATCCCAAATATATCTTACCATACCGTACAAAGCCCCCAAAAGGGGTTGCCTCCCTCCATATATATACCTGATATGTCTTTCTTTCTCTCAGACAAAATTCAGGAGGCAATCGAATTCCTGCGTCAGCACGAACCACCTGAGGGCTACGACGTGAAGTTTTCAGGCGGTAAAGACTCCATTGTCATGTATGACATGGTGAAAAAATCCGGCGTAAAGCATACTGTCTACTACAACATGACCACCATAGACCCGCCTGAAGTAATGAAATTCATCAAAAAACACTATCCAGAGGTAATCTGGCTCAGGCCTAAAAGAAGCTTCTTTGACCACGTGCTTACAAAAGGACTTCCCACGAAAGTCAAAAGATGGTGCTGTGAGAAGCTGAAGCACAAAGTTCACGCTAAAGAGGCCTCCAGACACAAAATAGTCGGCATCAGAGCAGAGGAGAGCAAGAAGAGAGCACAGAGAGGAAGGATATCAACTTTTGGAAAAGAAACAATGTATTCTCCGATACTGTATTTTACAGAAGGAGACGTCTGGGATTACATAGAGAGCGAAAAATTGCAATATCCATCCCTTTATGACGAAGGCTTTTCAAGGCTTGGCTGCGTAATCTGTCCGTTTATCTGCCGTAGTGGTGGGATCCTCGAGATGCACATGAGAAAATGGCCTCATATGTACAGAAGGTTCGAGCGTGTAGTAGCTGAATATTACGAGAAAAAGAGAGATTTCTTTATATCCCGTGGCATAGACTCTCCAGCACAACTACTTGATCTCTGGTACACTAGCAGACCCATCCCTGTTGACAGCAAAAAACAAAAACAGATGTCCCTTCTGAAATGATAGAGCACCCGACTGACAGCTTACTTTTCTCCAGTCTCGTCAGTATCTGTCGGATAGCCGAGCAAAAAGGCGGTTTTTCACAGGGCCACCTTGACCGTGTAGCGGAACATACATACAAAATTTCCCTGAAAATTGGACTATCTGAAGAAGAAAGTAAAAGGATAATGCTTGCATCAAAAGTTCACGATCTCGGCAAAGTGGCGATCCCCGAAATGCTGCTCTCAAAGCCGACACAACTGACAGACGAGGAGTTCAGCATAGTCAAACTACATACTATCAGAGGCTACGAACTCCTAAAAGAAGTCAATCATGATAAAGTAATTAGTTATGCAAAGATCATAATACTCCACCACCACGAAATGTGGAACGGGAAAGGTTATCCTTTCGGTTTAAAAAACACAGACATACCTTTATGTGCGAGAATAGTTGCAATAACAGACGTTTACGATGCCCTCACACAGCCCAGGGCATACAAATACCCCTGGACACAAGAACAGGCCATAGACTACATAAATAAAAACAAAGAAAAACAATTTGACCCAGAACTCGTAGAAATCTTCATGGAGGTTATATGACGATAAAAGAACTTTCCAAGCAGCTAAAACTTCCCCTCATGACGTTGAACTACCTTGTTCAAAAAGGTCTGATTCACGATCCCCCCACTGACGAGGACGTAAACAATCTGTCTTTTCTCAGCAACATCTGGGGAGACAAGGAGTTACTGAAGCATCAACTCACAAAATACAACCAGAAGAGCCGCCTTGCAATGATAAAAACTGCAGAAATGGACAAGATAACGGCCTACATATTCAACCGCTATCTAAATGCAGAGGGTAAGTTAATGGTTCAACAGGTAGCAGAAGAAGTAAATCACTACTACCATGTACCCATAGACGATAAACTCAAAAAACTCATCTACAAAACGAGAGAAAAAGCCAGAAAAGCCAAACAGAGGATGAAAAGGAAATAAGATGGATGATAGCAGAGCGTTTCCGCTCTAAGTGGGTCATGGGCCCCACAGAGCGACTTCTTATGGTTATGTGCCCATACACACCATAATCAGAACTCTGCTATCATCCTAAAACACACGCCGTGAATTTAACAGTCTTGGGCCCTGCACGGCGCCGCCTGTGGTTATCGCCCCAGGGCAAACCACAGGGTCGGTAGTTAATTATTAAAAATAATCGTTGTTTCTAATTATAGAATTATTCTCTATTTATTTAAGTTGTAAATATCACAGAAGTGCTTTTATTGATATTTGAATGCCTTATAAAATTTAGTTTATTATTTTGAATGGACTGAATTCTTCCTCTTTCACTATCTTGGATTCATTAAAATGATCTATCATAGTGCAACTTTTTCATTATCAAGATATTTTTGCACAATCTACTATTATTTCTTTTGCTTTTTTAAAATCTATCCTCTAATGTTTTGACATCGTCATTCCAAACTTCTGTTAAAAAGCCATCTTCTTCAGTAAAAATTGCTCCTCGTTCCGGAACATTGCTGTTGTATCACCAACTGCAATGTTCCATTTGTTACCTATTGCTTTAAAATAAAATCGGTGGTCTCTTATTTTCTACCGCTTGGATTGTACGCATGGTTAAGAAATTGTCCTGTCACGTTTAAATCACTACAATCTAACTTCTTCTTCCTAATCATATCTGTATATTTTCGAAGCCTGAATTAGATACTGCTATTGTGGTGAATTTTTCTATCCATCTTAAAAAAGATTCTAATTAAAAAGTCTTTGAAGTCAAGGTTTAATTTAATATAAAAAATTTCAAGTAGAGAAGAAATAACTTCCTTTATTCAATTACTACACGATCAATGTCAATTATAAATTTTCCCTTTATATTACCATAGAAGAATTCGTCATAATCTTTGGGCAAGATAGCGTTCTCTAATATTGACTCATAAAACTTTGGCTTATAAATGTCCATTGCATTTTCTTTTTTAATTCTTATACATCTCAAATCTCCATTACTTAGGTCACACTTTATAAATTTTGTGCCAGTTAATAAAGCACCAAACAATTTGCTATTTTTAAAATTGCAATTAATAAATTCTGAATGAGATAAATCAGAACCTGTGAGATCGGTATTTTCAAAAATTGCATTTTCAACCCTATTCTTAATCAAAGATACACCTTTCATATGAGAATTGCTTAAATTCACATGATTTAGTTCCGCTTCTGACAAATCTGCAAAATCTAAAATTGCATCTACAACTGTAGAACTAGTTAAATCTGATTTGCTAAGATTTGACTTACTAATATTTGCATTTGAAAAATTCACTTTACTGATATTTTTTCCAGAAAGATTTAAATTTGTCAGATCAAAGCCGATAAGATTTTTCTTCAATTCTTCATGAATTGGCCAATAATGTTCTCCTTCTCCAATTCTTTCTGCGATGTTCATTTCTTTTAAGAAAATTTCTGTTAAAGGTGTGGGTTCCCAATTTCCTAAATCTTCTCTAAGAAAGAGTGCTCTTGCAAGAATGGACTCTAAAATTGAAAAATGAGAAAATTTATAATCTCCTGCAGCATTTATATTGAGAAGGGATCTTCCTGTTATTTGCCAATCTTTAATATTTATATTATATTCATTTGCTAACTGAAAAAGTTCCTCCGCTGGTATATGATAACCTTCTCTTCTTTTATAATTTAATGCCAAGTTTTTTCCTAACAGATAAACAAATTTCAAATTTTCTTCATATTTAGGATCAAGTTCTTCTGATTTTCTTCTTTTAAGCCATCCTCGGATCATAGATTCATAAATCTGATAGGTAAAAGAAAAAGGGATTTCTTCGTTCAGTAGATAATCAACATAGTTTAACAACATTGGCCTAACGGTTATATATGGAATCTTTTCAACTAACATTGATGCTTTTTTATATCTTTTAAATGAAAAATTTTTAATTGTTAGTATATATTTTTTAAATAATAATAGTTTGATTTGAAAGTCAGAAAATGGTGCTATATATATC
>Ga0256830_1001839_pt1 | contig 14618 bp, 13 predicted proteins | sample 128326metaG_FD_190537 | JGI IMG/M metagenome (GOLD analysis project Ga0256830, IMG submission 190537) | Hydrothermal vent microbial communities from Lau Basin, Pacific Ocean - 128-326 | ecosystem: Environmental > Aquatic > Marine > Hydrothermal vents | place: Pacific Ocean: Lau Basin | collected... | reverse complement strand
TGGCTCTCATCGGCTCCAAGGAAGGCATCGGGCACATACCACTTGCCCTGGTAAACCCGGGGGACCTGGTGCTGGTTCCTGACCCGGGCTATCCGGTTTACCAGGGAGGCACAATCCTGGCCGGAGGTGAAGTCTTCCCCCTGCCTTTAAAAAAAGAAAACGGCTTCCTCCCCGTTCTGGAAGATATCCCTCCCGATGTGGCAAAAAAGGCAAAAATCATGTTCCTGAACTACCCCAACAATCCCACCAGTGCCACGGCCGAAAAGGCATTCTTTGAGAAAGTAGTGGCCTTCGCCAGTAAATACGATATCGTCGTATGCCACGATGCCGCCTACTCCGAGGTAACCTACGACGGGTACCGTGCGCCTTCCTTCCTCCAGGTGCCCGGAGCAAGGGAAGTGGGCATAGAATTCCATTCCCTCTCCAAAACCTTCAACATGACCGGATGGAGAATCGGGTTTGCCGTGGGCAATGCAGAAATAATAAGCGCCCTGGGCAGGGTAAAAAGCAACCTGGATTCCGGAGTATTCGAGGCTATCCAGTGGGCAGCCATGAGAGCACTATCCTCCGGGGGAGTAGATGAAGAAACCCTGAATACTTACAGGGAAAGACGCGACCTGCTGGTAAAAGGCTTGCAAAAACTTGGCCTGGAGGTAAAGGCTCCCCGCGCCACCTTCTACCTCTGGGTGGAAGTCCCGACTGGCTTCACCTCGGAAGAATTCGTCCTCTACATTCTGCAGAAAACCGGCGTGGTCATAACCCCGGGCGGAGGCTTCGGAGAATTCGGCGAGGGATTCATTCGCATCTCCTTCACCATATCCACCCAGAAAATTGAAGAGGTATTAAAAAGATGGGAGAACCTATCCCTGGGGAAAAAATAAAAATCTTTCTTTCCCTGGGCTCAAATCTGGGCGACAAAAAAGCCAACCTCTCAAAATGCCGGGAAAACCTGCAGAAAGAAGGCATAAAAATCCACAAAACCTCCTCCCTTTACCTCACCCCGCCCTGGGGTAAAACCGACCAGCCGGAATTCCTCAACCAGGTAATTGAGGCAGAGACCACCCTATCCCCCCGGGAACTTCTATCCCTAATCAAAAAAATAGAAAAAGAAATGGGAAGAAAAAGCAGGGGAAAATGGGGCCCTCGTATCATAGACATTGATATCCTGTTCTACGGGGATAAAATAATAGAAGAAGAAAACCTGGTTATTCCCCACCCGCTTATCACAGAAAGAGCCTTTGTCCTGGTGCCCCTGCACGAAATTGCTCCTGAATTCCTGCACCCGCTAAAAAAAGAAAAAATAAAATCCCTCCTCCCCCGCCTCGAGAGAAAGTAAAAAAGGGGACTGTCCCCTTTTTCAGCGAGCCTAATTTTTAGCTCCCCGGACAGGACTCGAACCTGTGGCCCGCGGATTAACAGTCCGCTGCTCTACCTGCTGAGCTACCGGGGAAAATGTCAACCAAAGAGGTCTTTTACTTCTTAGCTTTCTTCTCTTCCTCGTATTTCCAGCCCATGCAAAGGGCAAAGGAGTGGTAGAGGTAGAGAAGGGATATGGCACCGATTATAGCCGGCACGATGTAAATGCTTATTTTCGTCTGGTAGTTTGTATAGCTTATATCCTTGAACCACTTGCCAAACACTGGCGTGCCTATCCAGGCTCCTATCCAGGCCCAGATGAGCGAGGCAAGGTACTTACCGGGAACTTTTACCTTGAAAGCATAGTACATGAGGAGAGAAACAGCCACTGCTACAGCCAAAAGATACAGAAAGGCAAAAACATCCAATCCTATCATGTTACACCTCCTTCAGGCTAATTATTAGCACATATCGCAGTGCGCGTCAAGATTCCTGCTCTTTCCACAGCTCCATCCCCAGGGTTTTCCTGACTAACTGGCGGATTACTTCCTTCCCCAGCCCCTTGCGAGATACGGGAGTGGGCAAAATTAATACGGGAAGGGGAAGGGAGAGGTAGAGGGAGAGGATTTCCTTGGGCGGGACATGCAGCAGGTCTTCGGTGATAATCAACAGGGTATAGGGTGAAAGGTCTTTATCCTGGAGAATCTGTGCAAGATGCTGAAAATCCTGGCATTCTATGACTTCAAAACCGAGGGGTTTAAGAAATTCCAGTGAATTTCCTTTTCCTATGGCCAGGTTTTTAAGCATGGAATGGTCCCAGCCTTTCTTTTATTTTTTCTTCTTCCCAGCCAGAAGATTTGCTCTGGATAATCCAGCGCAGGTTTCTTATTTCATTCTCTTTTTTCAGAAGGTAGTAGAAGACAGCTTCCGGAATAAAGGGGGAGTAATTGGCAGGGGAGAGGATTTTGAGGCGAAGCTTCCAGAAGTTAATTTCTATCCGCCAGGATTCACCCTTGTCTTTCCAGTAGGGGAGAGCGTCCTGGGCCAGGAGCGCGTAAGAGGAGGTAGTAAGGTAGCGGATAAATGCATCTACCTCACCCCTGGCAAGCAGGTGAAAATGACGCAGGTATATCGTACCGCCGGGGATAAGGAAGTCTAATGGCAGGGGTGAATTCTTAAGTTTTCTCAGGGCAAGCTTCAGGTTATAAAAATCTATTTCCTGCCTGAAATATTCTTTAACCAGGGGGAAAGGCGTGTGCAAGGATTCCAGGAGGAAGGAGGTTTCTATGGACAGCTCCCCTGCCAGGAAATTATCTTCTTCTTTTATCTGCAGGGCTTTCCTCAGCCAGAGAGAGAAAGGGGGAGGAAGGAGCAGGGGATTTTTGTTACGGCAGGCTTTTTCGTAGAGCTGGGGAGCCAGGTATGCTTTTCTTTTGAACTCCGCGGGAGAGTCCAGGGCTATGGCACGAAAGGCTTTTTTCAGGTAGGCAATATCCCAGCGCTGCAAGAACGGTGCCACGGGGGAGGGTAAAGGAGAGAGTTCATGGAGTTCGTTGGCTTCCAGGAGAAGATTTTCTTCCAGGAGGGACTCCATGCCGAGGGGAGTATCACCCAGGTCTTTATAAGCAGTGCTGGCAAGGAGGGCCCGGATGTCGTTAAAGGAGGTAGTATCCACCAGCTGGTAAAAGAGAGAGGGATGCATCAGGCGTGCCTCGAGGCATCTAATTTTGCCTACAAGGAAAGCATATTCTACGTTTTCTGCTGCCGTTTCCTTCATGAGAATAGAAGCTTGTTGAGCATAGTTCTCAATTTTTCCTGCTGCGAGAGGAAGAATTCTTGCAGGGAGATGGTGGTTTCTTTTCTTCCCTGTTTAATGACGATTATTTCTTTTTCCTCCTGCGGTTTGAAATCTATTTTCCCTCCTGCCTTTTCCTGCAATGCCTTTTTTAGCCCGCTATCTATGTAGTCGTTCCAGGAGGAAGGATAGTGTATTTCTGCCTGTCCCTTTTCCACTGCCGAGAGGAGGTTTTCTTCCAGCCATTTTGAGATTATTTCCTTCTGTTCTTTTACTCTCTCCATTGCCGCAAAAATCACCTCGTCTATTTTTCTCGTTTTTTCCTGCAGGGTAAGCCTGGATTCTTCCTGTTCCAGGGCAAGGATTTTTTTCTCTTTTTCCCGTGCCAGCTTCTTTTTGATTTCCCCCAGCAGGTGCTCTTGCAATGCCTTGCCCTCTTTTTTTAATTCCGCCCTCTCTTTCTCAATTGCTTTGAGGGCTTCCCCTATTATCCTTTCCTTCTCCTTTTCCCCTTCTTCCAGAATATTCTCGATTATTTCTTGTAGTGCCATTATCCTACTTTTATTCCGTTAAGAAATAGTATGCTTCCCAGTAATCCCAAAACCGCGTAGGTTTCCACCAGTGCCGAGAGTATGACCGCTTTCATGAAGGCGGAGGGTTGTTTAGCCACCACGCCCGCGCCTGCCGCGGATACCTTCCCCTGATGCACACCGGAAAGGAGTCCTGCCAGCGCTATGGGAAGCGAAGCAAAAAATATTTGTAGACCCTGATACACGGTTATAGGGGGAATCTGGCCGGAAACCAGCCCCACTTTCATCAATACTAAAAAGCCTACCAGGAACCCGTAAAAGCCCTGGGTACCGGGAAGGGCTATCAGGATAAGTAAACTTCCAAATTTTTCCGGCTCTTCACTCAGCACTCCTGCAGCAGACCGGGCAGCGTGTCCTATACCAATAGCAGAACCTATGCCAGCCAGCGCCACAGCCAAAGCTCCCCCACCTATAGCCAATGCAAGACCAAGAGCACTTAACATTTCTACCTCCTTGTTATAATCAGGGTGTATTTCCCCTCTCTGCTTAAAGGATGAAACTCTTTTCCTCCGCCTTCGAAGAAATAGGGAAAGAATTCAACAAATTGCAAGCGCGAAGTATGCACAAATGCACCAAGCGTGTTTATAGTCAAATTAAAGATATGCCCCCCTATTAAAACTATTATGCTGGCCCCGATTCCTATTAGGGGAATAGAGCTGGTGATTCCTGCCAGGGTATTTACTACCAGGGCTATTACAGAGGTGGCCAGCCCCAGCGCCATGAGCCGCGAGTAGGAGAGTATGTTTCCCAGGAAGTCTTTCCCTTTCCACATGAATCCGCCAATTACAGCTAACATTTTTAAGAAGGGATTTTGTCCCTTCTGGAAGCAGGGCAAGAAAGAAATTATTAAGCCACCCAGTGCCATGTATATGCCAATCCTGCTGAACAGGGGCGATGTTTTCTGGAAGAGGTAGTACATAATCAGCCCGGGTATTATCGCCAGCCAGGATAATTCTGCCCCCAGTGCTTCCAGCCACATTTTCTTTCTCATTTTCTCGTAAAATTCTATCCCTATGCCGAAGAGTATATGAATCATGCCCAGCGCCAGGGAAAGAACAAAGAGGGTCATGAGGTCTTTCAGGGGATTGAAGATTATGAGCTTTTGCAGGAAAGCCGGCAGGTTATCCGGCTCAATGCCGAACCACCCGCCGGTTATAATTCCCCAGAAGATGGTAGTTATTCCCCCGATAAGGATTACCTTGAGCATGTCTTTTCCCACGGTTAATTTTTTCATCAGGAAAAGCGAAACCAGCACAAGGATGACCCCGTATCCGGCATCGGTAAGACAAAGGCCGAAGAAAAAAGCGAAAAAAGGAGCAAGCAGGGGCGAGGGATCCACCTCGCCATAGCGGGGAAGGGTGTACAGCCTGGTTATTGTTTCAAAGGGGCGGAAAATAGAATGATTCCTTAGTTTTATGGGGACTTTTTCTTCCTCGTCCATGGGAAGTTCTATGCAGGCTGTTTCGGGGAAGTTTCGCCCCAGCCACCCGGTGAGCTGCCCGTATTCGTTTTCGGGGACCCACCCTACCAGGATAAAGGTGCATTTGCTTTCCCTGCTTTCTTCGTAGGCAAGCTCTTTCTGGAATAAAAGGTAGTAATAGTCGTAGGCTATCTTAAGGTTCCTCTCTTTTGCCAGGTATGCCTTTACTTCTTCTCTTATTTCCTGCTTCTTCTTAAGGAGGGATTCTTTTTCTTTGCCAAGTGCCTTTATTCTTTCCCCGGGAGGCTCATCCAGGTCAGGAGGAGTGAATTCTTCTATGCCGTGTTCTTTTATAATTTCAGTTACTTCTTCTTCCCGGGAAGGAAGGGAAAAAATTATGTAGAAATTTTCCTCCTGGCTTTTGCCTATTTTTTCCAGGTGCGTTTCAGGCACGGACTGGAAAAGTGCTTCCCATTCCTCCCGGTTTTTTTCTTTAACCCGGATGAATTTAAGCGGGAGCGAGATGGTTTTTTTAATTTCGTTAAAAGAGAAAGGGAGTTCCCGGAAGGGGAGCAGGGACTGGATTTCCTGCTGTATTGCACTTATTCTTTCTTCCAGTTTCTGGAGGGCAAAACGGGTTTTCTCTATATCTTTGCATACTGCCTTGTAGTCGAATTTTTCAAAAATCCCCTCGATTTCTTCTGCCTCTACCAGGATTCTTTCCGGGAGTAACCCTTCGAAAAGGCCCCTTTCTTCCCGCAAGCTGTCCAGGTTTTTCAGGGCGGCGTCTATGGTATGGAGGGCCTCTTCCACTTCCACCCTGCGGGGCGAGGAAGCAGGAGTGAAGAAGGTGTTTAGTATGTCTGTATCTTCGCTTAATTGGGGGTCTACTATGTGAAAGGTTTCTTCTTTTTGCAGGAGAGAGAGAATATGCTCCAGCTTTTCCTTCAGCCCCAGGATACCTATTTTTTTGAGTTTGACTACTGCCATTATTAAAAGCCCAGATACTGCAAAACCTCTTTTACTGCCTTTTCCCTGTTCTTAACTGCCTTTCCTACCAGAGCATCCCGCTCTCTTTTTTTCTCCTCTCTCTTCTTCGCCAGGATTACGGCAAGTTCTTTCTCCATTTCTTCTCTCAGCTTTTTCTCTTTCTGCTCTACTTCTTTTCGTACCTTTTTAAGGTATTCTTCCCTCTCTTTTAAGAAATTCTTCTTTATTTTTTCCGCTTCTTTTTCCGCTGCGGCTGTAAGCGCGGCACTTTTTTCTTCCGCTTCCCTGATTTTCTCTATGGTTTTTTCAATCAATTTCAATCCCCAATGTTCCCAGTATTCTCTCCAATTCTTCTGCAGAGTAGTATTCTATCACAATTTTACCCCTGGATTCACTCCCCACTGAGTAAACCTTTGTGCCCAGTTTACGCTGTAAATCCTCTAGGTAAGGGGCCGTGTAGCGGAGGTCTCTTTTCTTGCGTTTCCGGGCGCGTTTCTCGGTTTCCCTTACTGTAAGAGAATGCCGCAGTATCTCCCTTCTCACTCTCTCTCTTTCCCCGGGCGGAAGAGAAAGCAGCACCCGGGCATGGCCTTCGCTAATCTTTCCTTCCCGCACTTCTCTCTTGATTTCCTCCGGGAGATTGAGCAGTCTAAGGGTGTTGGTTACAGAAGAGCGGCTCTTCCCCAGTTTTTGCGCTATGTCTTCGTGGGTAAAGTGAAATTTTTCCATAAGCATCCTGTACCCTTTCGCCTTTTCCAGGGGATTCAGCTCTTCCCTTTGGAGATTTTCTATGAGGCTTATCTGGAGAGCTTCTTCGTCGTTCACATCCTTTATTATTACCGGCACTTCTTGCAAGCCGGCAAGTTTTGCTGCTCTCCACCTTCGCTCCCCCGCAATGATTTCAAATTTATCTTCTTTCCTCCTTACAACCAGGGGTTCTATCACCCCTTCTTCCCGAATAGAGGCCACTAATTCCCTCAAGCTCTCTTCCGGGAACTCCTCCCTGCTCTGAAGGGGAGAAGGAAGAATGTCTTCTACCGGGACCTCTTTTAATTCCGTTGTTTCCCGGGGAATAAGAGCAGAGAGCCCTTTACCCAATCCCTTTTTGGACACGTTTTATCACCTCTCTTGTAAGTTTACGGTACGATTTTGCCCCATTACACCTGGGGTCGTATAAAACAACCGGCTTTCCATAACTGGGAGACTCACTTATGCGGATGTTGCGGGGAATAACCGTTCTCATTGCTTCCCGGGGGAAGTGCCTTCTTATCTCACCTATCACCTGCTGGGTAAGGTTCGTCCTGATATCTGCCATGGTAAGCAGTATGCCAAGTATGCTCAGGCGAGCATTAAGTGAGCCTTTAATCTCCCTTATAACCCCGAATAACTGCACCAGCCCTTCCATGGCATAATACTCGCATTGCACGGGAATCAAGAGCGCTTCTGCCGACACCAGGGCATTCAGGGTTAAAAGCCCCAGGGAAGGAGGGCAGTCTATAATGATATAATCAAACTCGTCCTTTATTTCTTTCAATTTATTCTGCAATACACTTTCCCTGTGCGCCAGGCCAGCCAGCTCTACCTCTGCCCCGGCCAGGTCAAGGTTGGCAGGAATGATGTACAGAAGAGGGGTAGCGGTGGGAATAACCAGGTCTCGCAGGGGCAAGTTGTTAATAAGGGAATCGTAAACGGTGAACCTGAGCACGCTTTTCTCCACCCCCATGCCAGTGGTAGCATTCCCCTGTGGGTCAAAGTCCACCAGCAGCACTTTCTTTTTATGCAGGGAAAGGGCCGTGGATAAATTCACTGCCGTGGTGGTCTTTCCCACCCCGCCTTTCTGGTTTGCTATCGCTATTATTACGCCCATATAACAAATAAAATCTAAGGAAACCGGAAAACTGCTCAACGTTTATATCATACCAAAATAAATGTTTCACGTGAAACATTTTGTTACGGATTGTTGCCAATTCCAAGGATTCTCCTGAAGAGGTTTTCCAGGTCCCCTCCCAGAGCAAAAGGAACTATGGTGTACTGCCGGTTATTCACTGTACCGGTTACTCTCAACCTGACCAGGCCATTGCCCAGCTGGTCGATTACCATCCCTACCAACTTTGTTAAGGGAGTAAACCTTAATAATTCCTGGGAAATTTTGAAGAAAATCAGGAAATCCAGCTTGCGATTCCACCCCACATATCCCTTGGCTAAAACAGATACCCCCTTCCCCCTCAACTCCAGGTTATCGGTATAGGCAAACCCGTCCCTGATTTTAAAGTCCCCCTTTGCCGAATGCAAAGAAGCCCGGGATGTACCCTTGAAAAGCAAGGAAAATATCTCCAGGATTACTGGAAGCCGGCCCAATTCACCATTTTTAACCTCTAACTTTGCCCAGCCGTTTAACGAGGCCGGGTCAATACCGTTTCCCTTTATGCGAAAGCGAACGTGCAGTTTGCCCTTGCCGGGATGAAAGGTTATGTTTTCCAGTTTTATGCCCTCTCCTTTACCTTTGAAATCCAGGGGGAACTTTGGATCAGTCAAGTCTATGTTTCCCGTCACATGGATTTTCCCTTCTCCCAGCACGCAGGTCAGTGATTTCAGGGTAAGCTTACCGTCCTCTATGATAAGGAGAGCTTCCACGTCCTTAAAGGTAAATCCCAGGTAGTCTATCTCCGGAGAGGTAAGCAAGGTTTCAACCTTCCACTTCTTTTCCTTCCGCTCAACTTTCAATTCCTGCAGGCTTAAAGAAGGAGTGAAAAGATAAAATTTTCCTATTGTGTGTGTAATGGAGAGGTCCTGGTAGTCAACTTTCCCCTGGATATTTAAAATCTTTCCGTCCCCGCTTACTTCAAGGTCCGGGCTTATTCTGCCCTCTATATTCCACCTCTGGTTCCGGGAGAAAGGGGGAAGCAATTTGAGCAGGGGAGATACCCCCATGTCCTTGCCTTTTATCTGGAAATCAGCTCTCCAGCTGGGATAGGCAGGGAAAGAGATAATCAGGAAGAGGAGATAGAGGAGAACTTTAACACCCATACCTGCTGTATTATACTAAGAATACTGTTTACAAACCAGTAGAGCACCAATCCCGAGGGGAAGTTGTAGAAGATAAAGAGCAAGAAGATAGGCATGAAGGAGGACATCATAGGATTCTGGGCTTCTGAGCCGGTTAATCGCTGCTGGAGCAGGGTAGCTCCTCCCATGAGCACGGGCAGTATGTGAATGGGGAACCCCTTTATAACGAAAAGGGTATCGGGCAGAGAGAGGTCCTTAATCCACCAGATGAAGGGGGCTCCTCTCAGTTCTATTGCACTCCGTAAGGTAGTGAAAAGGGCAAAAAACACGGGCATCTGGAAGAGCATGGGCAGGCAGCCCCCCAGAGGGCTAACCCCCCGTTTGCGGTAAAGCTCCATAATCTCCTTGTTCAATTTCTGGGGATTGTCCCTGAGTTTCTTTTTCAGTTCCTCTACCTGGGGATGCAATTTCTGCATTGCCTTCATGGAATGGAAGCTCTTTAGAGAGAGAGGCAGAAGAACCAGGTTTACCATAATGGTAAGGAGTACTATGGCCCAGCCGTAGTTATGGGTAAGCCGGAAAAGGGCTTTCAGCACATAAATTATGCGGAAAAGGTTGCCAAAGTAGCCCAGGTCCACGATAAATTCCGCGTTTTTCCCCAGTGTCCTGAGCGGTTCTATCTTTTTAGGCCCGAAATAAAGGGAGAATTCAAAGGAGCGGCTGTTTTTCTTGCTCTCGGCGGGTATTTCCCATTGTATGCCGGAGAGGTATTCATCATACTCATTCTTGGAAAACCAGGCTATCTCCGAGTCTTTGGGAAGCAGTATCTGGGTAAAATAGGTGTTTTGGATAGCAACCCAGCTTACCTTGCCGTATTTTACAATTTCGCTTTTCTTTCCTTTCTCCCGGCGGGAGAAGGTGACTTTCTGATACTTGTCGTCGATGTAAGTTACCGGGCCCTCGTAGGCATAGGTTCTCCCGCCTTCCCTGTAGCCCACATCAGGCCCCACCGAAACCCTGATATTCCCGGCCGGCAGAGGAGAAGAGCTCTTCAGCTGAATCCTGCAGTTTAACAGGTAGGGGGAGGAGGAAGGAGACAATTCCTTGATTATGGTTATCCCGTCTACTTCTTTTTCCAGGATTATCTTCTTTCCCTGCTTTCTTATTTTGTAAGGAGAACGCGCGCTGTCGGAGATAAGGGGAGTACCGCGAGTATCCATGTAGGTGAAGTAAGGGGGAAGATGTGCCCAGAAAACCTCCGGGAAGGAAATCATTTCCACTTCTTTGCCGGCAGAATCCTGGAAATACTTGTACGATTTCTCAAGCTTGGTAAGGCGGTAGGAAGCTATGGCCTTTTCCTGCTGGGAAAGGCGAGGGTAAGAAGCCCTTAATCTCTTTTCTTCCTCTGCCAGGGTTTTGAGAGCATAATCCCTTTCCTTAAAATCCCTCAGCCGGCAGCTGGATACTCCTCCCCAGCTGGAAACCTCTAACCTTCCCCAGTTTTCTCTCAGGGAGGCGCGATGGCTGCTCTTTATATCTGCTTCTTTGTTAAGGGGGGAAACCACGGAAACAACCGCTTTTTCCGGCTGTTTCTCCTGCTTGGGAGGATTCAGGCGGGATGCATACTGAATCAGGAGCAGAAAGAAAAAGAGCAATAAAAATATGTAAAGTGTTTTTTTATCCATGATAATATTATTATTTTACCGGGTCATAACCACCGCGGGAAAAGGGATTGCATCGCACTACTCTCCTTATCCCCATCCACATGCCTTTTAGGACGCCTTTCTTCTGCAGGGATTCTATGCAATACTCCGAACAGCTTGGGTAAAACCTGCAGGAAGGGGGCAGGACAGGAGAAACAAAAATCCTGTATCCCTTTATTAACCAGATAAGAAGGTTTTTCATGCCGGGGTGAGTACTTTCCTTCCTCTTCTTCTTCTGCGCATCAAAATATTTCTTCCTGCCTTACTCGAGGAGCGGGCAAGAAAACCGAGTTTTCTTTTCCTTCTCCTGTTATGCGGTTGATAAGTCCTTTTCATAATTCTTTCTCCTTTTCCTTAGAAAAAGTTAAAGATGATTTCCCTGCTACGTGGTCAACAGAGAAATATCACTCCTTTCCCATACTCTTTCCAGGGTTATCTTTAATACCTCGTCCACACTTTCTACGGGTATAAATTCTATGTCTTTCCTAATATAGGAAGGAATATCCGCCAGCTCATTGAAATTATCCTTGGGAAGAATCACCTTCTTGCTTCCTCCGCGGTGAGCTGCCAGGACCTTGGTTTTTATCCCGCCCACCGGAAGCACCCTGCCTCTTAAGGTAATTTCTCCCGTCATGGCTATTTTACTGTCTACGGGAGCGCGGGCAAGCGCAGAAGCCATGGCTATCAATATTGCTATGCCTGCAGAAGGGCCATCCTTGGGAATGGCTCCTTCCGGCACGTGTACATGTATATCTGTTTTCTCATAAACTTCCTCGTTTAATCCTAATTCCCGCGAGCGCGAGCGGATGAAACTCAGGGCAGCCTGGGCTGACTCTTTCATCACCTCTCCCAGCTTGCCGGTTAAAAGAAGGTTGCCCTTCCCCTTCATGGTGGTAGCTTCTATAGAGAGAATCTCTCCTCCTGCCTCTGTCCAGGCCAATCCCATTGCCACTCCTATCTCGCTCTTATCTTCGGGGAAGAGGTAGCGGTAGCGGGGAGGCCCAAGAAATTTTTCCACGGCACTGCTGGTAACCCTGAACTTCTCTTTCCCCTTTTGCTCCACTTTTTTCCTGGCCAGCTTTCGGAGAATGCCTGCAATCTCTCGCTCCAAGTTTCTCACCCCGGCTTCCCTGGTATACTCCCGGATAATTTTCTTTATGGCTTCCCGGCTGATAGAAATTTCCTCTTCTTTGAAGCCGTGCGCCTTAATCTGCTTGGGCAGGAGAAATTTCTGGGCAATTTTTATTTTCTCGTCCTCCGAATACCCGGAGAACTCTATTATTTCCATGCGGTCGAGCAAGGGGGAGGGGATGGAATAAGTGGTATTTGCAGTGGTAATAAACATCACCTGGGAAAGGTCAAAGTCCACGTCTAAGTAGTGATCATTAAAGGCATGGTTCTGTTCCGGGTCCAGGACTTCCAGTAATGCGGCGGAGGGGTCCCCGCGAAAATCCACGCTCATTTTATCCACTTCGTCCAGGAGAAATACCGGGTTTTTACTTCCTGCCTTCTTCATTCCCTGGATAATCTTGCCGGGCAACGCCCCAATATAGGTTCTGCGGTGTCCCCTTATCTCTGCCTCGTCTCTCACCCCTCCCAGGGAAATCCTGACAAATTTCCTGCCCAAGGCACGGGCTATTGATTTTGCCACAGAGGTCTTGCCTACGCCGGGAGGCCCCACAAAGCAAAGGATAGGCCCCTTTATGTTCCGCGCGTTCTTTCTCACGGCCAGGAATTCCAGGACCCTTTCCTTTACCTTTTTTAAACCATAATGGTCTTCGTCCAGAATCCGGGCTGCCCTCTTTATCTCCAGCTTATCCTTGCTGGTAATCTTCCAGGGAATACTGATGAGCCAATCCAGGTAGGTTCTGACTACCGTGGCCTCGGGTGAGAAAGGCATCATTTTAGTAAGCCTTTCCAACTCGCTAAATGCTTTTGTTTCTATCTCTTTCGGCATGGAAGCCTTTTTGATTTTTTCCCTTAAACGTATTACTTCCGGGTCTTCCTCCCTCCCCAGCTCCTTTTGTATGGCTTTCATCTGTTCCTGGAGATAGAATTCTTTCTGGGTCTTGCCAATCTGTCCCCGCACTCTGTCCTGGATTCTCTTCTCTATCTGCAGTATCTCAATTTCCGTGTTTAATACCTCGGAGAGCCTGCGCATCCTTTTCTGAATATCCGATACCTCCAGGATGCTCTGCTTGGTCTCTACTTTCACCAGGAGATGGCTGGCAATGGTATCAGCCAGCCTGCCCGGCTCTTCAATCTGCTGTACAGAAGAAATAAATTCTTCCGGCATCTTGGGATTGAGCTGGACATACCTTTCAAATTCCTTTTTTACTGTCCTCACCAATGCCTCAAGCTCCGGGGAAAACTCAAGTTTTTCTTCCAGGGGTATTACCCGCACCTGGAAGAACTCGCTGGTGGAGACGAAGCCTTCTATTCTTGCCCGGGTAGCCCCCTCTATAAGCACCTTCAGGGTATTATCGGGAAGTTTTATTACCTGTAAAATCTCGGCAATGGTTCCTACGCTGTAAACATCCTGGGGGGTAGGGTTCTCCTTGGCAGCATCTTTCTGGGCTACCAGGAAAATCTTCCTGGTTTTCTTCATCGCCTCTCCCACGGAACGGAGAGACTTTGTCCTTCCTATTAAAAGAGGGACAATCATGTGGGGAAAAATGACAATATCCCGCACCGGCACAGCATAGAAAACCGTCACCCCCCTCTGGGAAATTACTTTAGCCATTAAGCAACCTCCCGAAACTTGGTCAGCTTTTCGTCCAGCATTTTCCTGGTTATCACTATTTCCTGTCCTTTGAACGCAGTAAGGTCGTACATGAGGTCAAGCATGGTTTCTTCCATGATTGCCCTTAATCCACGTGCTCCCGTACCCCTGCGAATGGTCAAGTCTGCTATAAATTCCAGGGAGGCCTTATCAAATTTAAGGGTTACCCCTTCCAGCCGGAAATATTCTTTATACTGCTTTACCAGCGCATTCCTGGGCTCCACCAGTATTTTCATCAGGTCTTCCCTTCCCAGTGCATGGCAGGAGGCAATCACGGGAAGCCTGCCTACAAACTCCGGGATTAGACCAAATTTTAATAAATCTTCCGGTTCAACGTACTCAAGAATCTCGCTTCTGCTCACCTTTCTATCCATTCCCTTCACAAAGCCAAGGGATTTTTTAGACAGTCTTTTCAGCACTATGTCTTCCAGACCTACGAAGGTTCCCCCGCAGATAAAGAGGATATTGGAGGTATCCACCTGGATAAACTGTTGATGCGGGTGCTTCCTCCCTCCCTGAGGCGGGACGTTGGCCACTGTACCTTCCAGTATCTTAAGTAATCCCTGCTGCACGCCCTCTCCCGAGACATCCCTGGTTATGGAGGGAGACTCGCCCCGGCAGGCGATTTTATCTATTTCGTCAATGTATATTATGCCCCTTTTTGCTCTCTCCACGTCAAAATTCGCTGCCTGCAGAAGCCTGAGGATGATATTTTCCACGTCTTCTCCCACGTATCCAGCCTCTGTGAGAGTGGTGGCATCGGCTATGGTAAAAGGCACATGCAGTATCTTTGCCAGGGTGCGTGCCATCAGGGTCTTACCGCAGCCGGTAGGGCCGATAAGCAAAATGTTTGACTTCTCCAGCTCCACGCTGGTTTTTTTGAGGTAGACCCGCTTGTAGTGGTTGTAAACAGCTACTGCCAGTATCTTCTTGGATTTTTCCTGGCCAATCACGTACTCATCCAGCCCCTTTTTTA
>Ga0256830_1001838_pt1 | contig 14621 bp, 9 predicted proteins | sample 128326metaG_FD_190537 | JGI IMG/M metagenome (GOLD analysis project Ga0256830, IMG submission 190537) | Hydrothermal vent microbial communities from Lau Basin, Pacific Ocean - 128-326 | ecosystem: Environmental > Aquatic > Marine > Hydrothermal vents | place: Pacific Ocean: Lau Basin | collected... | reverse complement strand
CCGCTATGCGATTTATGCCCAGTATCATGCGGGCAAGCTGCCGGGTGAGCTTGGTGTCGCTCCCGAATTCGATTCCGAAGGGAAGCGAGACTCGAGTGCCGATCAACTCGCCCATGCATTGGCCTCCTTTCTCAGGCAGGACTTCGACGATGCATGGATGCGGATTCGAACGATCCGCGAGGATGCCGACGACGATCCCTACTTCCATCTGCTGCGATCCGAGTTCTGTGCGATGTTGGCGGATGACCACTGCGCTCAGGCTTCGGCAGCAAGCGCGTGGGCTCTCGCACCGACCGATCCATCCGTGATCAGCAACTATCTGAGATACCTCGATGAAGAGTCCTACGAGCAGAAGCTGGACCTAGTCCAGGCTGGACTCGAGAAGTGGCCGCACAGTCTTTCTCTCCATCTCCAACTTCCCGGCCTATTCGAGAGTTTGAATCGCGTCGAAGAGGCCAAGGCGAGCGTGCATCATATTTCCGTGTTCTTCGCCGAGTCCGAGAGAGCACGCCTCTTTTGTGCCGGCTGGGAAAAGAGAACGGCGAGTCCTGCCGAATGGGTCGCGGTCACCAAAGAGAAGTATCGCCGGACGCCGGAGGACAATGGCGCCCTGATCGAATATGCCAAAGCACTGGCAACCCAAGGTTCTCTCGCCCATGCCCTGGCATTGATCGAAGAGCGGCTGCTCACGCGCCCGGGAAACAGCCGGCTTCGGAACACTCATTCCTATCTGTGGGGTCGGTACGAGGAGCAGAGTTCCGAGTTTCGTGACCCGCATCAGACGGTCGGCGAGGGGGTGCCGCCCGACGCGAGCACCATGAAGACGCAGTGGCTTCCTCTCGGTCGAGCGCTCGCGATCGCCCAACGGGAGCGCTCCCTCGTGCTCGCCTATTTTCCTGGAGAGGGGCTTTGGAAGAGCAAGATGGACGAGAGTCTCGAGCAATTGCTCCTTTCTGGGGATCTCGATGATTTCATATTGGCCCGCGTGGAGGGTCATGAGGCCGTAGGTCAGCGAATCTTTGCGACACCGTCCGTTCTGATCTTGGGCGAAGACGGAAACCTGATCTACCGAGCGGAGGGGTATCGGAAGAGATCCCGCCTAGCCAACGATCTCGATCATGCGCGTCGTATCGCTCGATCGAGAAGAGAACAGCACCCATCTCCGTTGTGGCTGGCTGATGCAGAATTTGCGTTCTCACGCGCCCAAGATCTCGGACGGGCGGTTGTGATGTATATCTACACCGACTGGTGTGGCCCTTGCAGGAAGATGGAGCGGACGACGTTCGCTGATCCCGATGTGATCGCGATGCTCAATACTCACTTCGTACCGTTGAGACTGAATCCCGATGTCGATGAGCACGCGCAACGCAAGTGGTCTCCCGGCCGCTTTCCGACAGTCTATCTGGTTTCTGATGCGGGAATGATCCTCCAAGAAATCGAAAGCCGCTCTCCGAATGATCTCATTCGCGATCTGGGCACAAGTGTGAACACGGCAGTGCTCAGGAAGAAGGGAGTGAAGGAATATTCTTTGCTGAGCGCGAAAAAAAGACGCCTGAAAAGCATGCACACGCACGGAATGCACCGTTCCATTCTCGCCGAGCTGAGTGAACTTCCTTTGGAATTTAGAGAGGGTACTTTCACGATGGAGCAGCTAGCTGCTCAGGCCGTCCGGGACATGGAGCGTTCTCGCCGAGCCGCGAGAACCGTTTTCGAAAACACCGATAGACCGACGTGGGCCTACGCCGATCTCATGACGGACTACTCGAATGAACGATATGGCGATGATCAGGCGACCAGGAAGAGAATAGAGTCCGAGCTGAAACGATATCGCGATCGTCCTGCTCATCGCGGAGCCGTTCTTCTGGCATATGCGATGAGAACGAAACACTACGACTGGCCAAAAGATCAAGAGGGGGTCTTGGCGGCATTCGACGCCGCCATCAAAGGGGGTGCGGGCAGTGCTGCGAGATGGGAAAAGGCCAACCTATTGTTGTCGCTCGGACGGGAACGCGACGCACTCACCTCTCTAAGACCTCACGCGCCTGATGCGGATGTGAAGGAGATTCTGCTTTCCGCAATCCTTTCGAAAAGAACAAATGAAATCGAGGATATGAAAAGCTTGCTCGAAATCGCAGCGGCCGACTGGGGTGCCGCCGGAGTCGCCTTCTCGCAAGGTCGATCTCTTGCAGGGCGTGCTGACGACTTTCCCCTCGCCGAGGAGTTGGCTGTAGACTGGCTGGATACCAGCGCCGCGCTTGCCGAAGATGATCCGCACCTTCTTTGCCACTACGGTTCCTTTTTTGTTGAGCAGGGCACGAACCTCGATGCCGCAGTCCGCGCCCTTGAGCGCGTCGCCGTTCTCGCAGAACAGACCGGGGATGACTTGCCGCCGTCCTGTCTCGCGACACTGGGCTGGGCTTTGCATTTGCGGGGCGAGGATGAACGAGCGCTCGAAGTGATGAATCGCGCGGGCAGAGTGCGCGGCCGCCCTGCCTTCTTCGACCCGGAATATGCCTATCGTCTAGGGGTGATTTATTCCCGGCTTGGGATGACTGCGTTGGCAACGGAGACCCTCGCTCGCGTTGCCGGCAAGAACGAGCGCGACAAGAACACGCCGGCCGGCGAATACGGGGCCGCGATTCGGCGGATCCTCGAGGAATTGTCCCAAAGCGAATAGATAGTACGGAGGGTGCACGTCGGATGCACGGTGAACGCCGTTTCATCCAAACGGCAGGCGCAGATGGCGCAACGAGGCTAGATTTTGAGGGAAACCGGTCGGCAGCCGTCGCACCACCCCAAGAAAACATCGGGATGCGTGTGCGCCGGAAGTTCATCCGAGGACCCGGGACATCCGAGGGCCCGGGGAAGGTCCTGCCGTCACCACGCGTCCGGAAGGCGGAGTTCCTAGATGGTTCACGGGTGGGGGGTGGACAGACCGCCCGCGGGTCTGCTAAGGTCCACGGCAGCACGTCGTCATGAGGTGGTCCGCTTGATGCGCGCTCCGCTTTGGATTCCTCCGTTGGAGGGTCGTCGGTCCGTCGGTGCCGTGTCGTTCCGAATCGGGCTTTTCGGGATCGGGTTTGCTCGGATCGGTCGCAGCGTTTTCGCCGCATGAGCTTCCGTGTTCTCGTTGACCTTTTCGGTCCCGGGGTTTTTCGTCCCGGCTTCTCATGCCGGACGTCGGCGGGACAATTCTGGAACTTCTTCGCTCGATAGGAAAGAAACGAACGTGAAGGATCACTCCTCTTCCAACCGTGCCGGTTCCGGTCGGCGCAATAGCAAGAACTCGGGCAACTATCGTCGCCGCCGTCGTCGCCGTGGAGGGGGTGGGGGCGCGAACGATGCTGCGAGGAGGAACCTACAGGATTCCTCGTCGCAGCAAGCGCAGCAGGACGCCTCATCGGAGCCGATCGAGACGGCGGGTGTGCTCGAGGTCTTGCCCGAAGGCTATGGTTTCCTGCGGACGCAGAAGGCCAACTATCTTCCGCGACCCGACGACGTATGGGTTGCACCCGATGTGATTCGCGATCGGCGTCTGGAAGAAGGCGTCGAGATCAAGGGTCTCGCCCGCGCCACCGGGCGCCGCGGTGCCGCCTTGTTTCAGATCGAATCGATCAACGGTGCAGAGCCCGAGGCTTGGAACGAGCGCCGCCACTATCAAGACTTGACCGCGACGTCGCCGGAAGAACGAATCCAGCTCGAAACCGGACCCGAGCCGCTCGAGCCGAGAGTCGTCGATCTCGTAGCGCCCATCGGCAAGGGGCAGCGCTGCCTCGTCGTCGCGCCGCCGAAGGCGGGAAAGACGACGCTCTTGCAGCAGATCGCGCAGGCGGTCGACATCAACAATCCCGAAATGCACATGATCGTGCTGCTGATCGACGAACGTCCCGAAGAAGTCACCGATTGGCGTCGACGCGTCGCGCACGGAGAGGTCATCGCCTCGAGTTCCGATGAACTCGCACGAAACCACGTTTCCGTGGCGGAGATCGTCTTGCAGCGATCCAAGCGCTTGGTGGAGTCGGGCCGGGACGTGCTCGTCTTACTCGATTCGCTGACACGACTTGCGCGGGCTTACAACGTCGAGCAGCGCGGTTCGGGAAAGATTCTCTCGGGAGGTATCGACTCTCGCACACTCGAAAACCCGCGTCGCTTTTTCGGTGCAGCCCGGCGCTGCGAAGAAGGCGGCTCTTTGACCATCATCGCTTCCGCGCTGGTCGATACCGGATCGAAGATGGACGACGTCATCTTCCAGGAATTCAAAGGCACGGGAAATACCGAGATCGTTCTCGATCGAGAACTTTTCGAAAAGCGCATTTTCCCCTGCATCGACATCCACCAGACGGGGACTCGCAAAGAAGAGAAACTGCTCGGGGAGTGGACCCCGAAGGTCCATCTCTTGCGCAGAGCGCTGGCCTCGATGTCGCCGGCCGATGCCGTCGAAACTTTGCTCAAACGTCTTTCGGCATTCGAAAGCAACGAAAGTTTTCTCGCGCGCCTCGGTGCCAAAGGCTAGAGAGCTTGCGGGCGAACCTCCTCGGAAGAGGTTCTCCGTTCGCTCAAGTTTTCGGCACACCGCCGTTTCGGTTCCGCCCGCTGAAGGCCAGTTGTCCGCAGGCGGCCGATGCGTCCTTGCCCCTTGATCGCCTCACCGTTCCGATGACGCCGGCGCGTCCCAAGACGGAGAGGAAATGGTTCATTCGTGATTCCGGTGAAGGCTCGAACGGCAATTCGCTCGTGGGGTTGAACTCGATGAGGTTGACTTTGGCGCGCACTTTTCTTGCGTAGGCGGCCAGCTTGGCGGCGAGGTGCGGATGGTCGTTGATCCCGTCGAGCAAGACGACCTCCAGCGTGGGGCGGTCTCTGCGTCCTTCACCGAATGCGCGTACGGCATCGCCCAATGCGTTCAGATCGACGTTGCGTGCGATCGGCATCAGCGTTTCGCGGACCTTCTGATCGGCGGCAACCAGCGATACGGCCAAGCGAGGGACGTTCTTTTCTTCGGCGAGCTTGGCGATCCCCTTGGGCAATCCGACCGTGGAGACGGTGATACGACGAGGGCCGAGGCCGAATGCCTGCTCGTCGGTCAACAGACGGATGGCGCGCAAAACCGCCGTCAGGTTGCTCAACGGTTCGCCCATCCCCATGAAGACAATGTTGTAACGCCCTCTTTCAGCGGCGCGGTCTTCGACCAAGGCCGCGACTTGTCCGACGATCTCGCCGCAGTCGAGGTGGCGCATCAGGCCGAGGCGAGCGGTCATGCAAAAGGAGCAGCCGAAAGAACAGCCGATCTGAGAAGAGATACAGAAGGTCAGGCGATCTTCCGCGGGTATGGCCACCGCTTCGACACGTCCTCCGCGCGGAAGGTCGAGCAGCATCTTGATCGTTCCGTCTCGCGCGATCGTTCGCTGCGAGATCGTCGGACGCTCGAAGCGAAATCGCTGCTCCAGCGCAGCGCGCAGAGTCTTGGAAAGGTCGGTCCAGGCACGCGGCTCGAGCACGTCGCGACGGTAGAGCGCGGCATAGATCTGCCGGATCTTGTACGCTTCGAGGCCGAAGTCTGCGAGCGCGGCGCGCAGACCCTCCGCATCCAGCCCGTAGAGATTCGTTCGTTCGTCGTGCACCGCTGCTCTCTCCTGATCCGGAACGGGCGCCGGACTCGCGCTCCTCGCTCGTCGTCGACCGTTCGTACGAGCGAGGGGAGAAGAATACTCGCGCAGCGCGGGATTTGTGCCAAGCTTGGAGAGATTCGGATGAGGACGGGCGTGTTTTTTCGGGCTCTGTTGATGGCATTCTTGAGCTGGACGCTTTTCCGGCTGCTCTCGCGACTTTTCGTATCGGTTCGCTCCGTCCAAAGAGAATCGCCGCCGCAGGCTGCGGTCAAGAAGGGGCCGAGCGATCGTCTGGTGGAGACGAGCTGCGGTCTGTGGATTCCGGCCTCCAAGGCCATCGAAGCGCCGGCGGGCAGCCGGGCGCAGTATATTTGCCCGGATCGCTGCCGAAAGTGCCGTCCCGAGTGATCTCTTGCCGCCCTCGTTCGCGGCTCCCTATATTCCCTTCGGATCGTCCATGATCGGAAATGGGGGAGAGTGCGGTCCGGCGGACCCGCTGATCGATGAGTGGATACTAGGGAGTGGTCGTGAGCGAAAGCCTCATTTCGGAGCAGATCGAAGACCTCTGTCGGCAAGCCCAGGAGGCACAGGACGCCGGTGATCTCGCCACGGCGAAGCAGCTTTGGGAAGCTCTGCTGTCGATGGAGCCGGAAAACGAGATGGGCCGCGAGGGACTGAAGGTCTGCTCGCTAGCCGATGGGCAGTGGCAGGCCTTCGACGATGGAATTTCTCCAGGAGAGGAGTCGACGGTCGAGCAGAGGGAGCGCATCGAGGCCCTCCTGGCTGCGGGAGATGCGGAAGAAGCTCTCCGCCGGTCGGAAAGCTTGCTGGAATCTCACCCGCAAGACGATCTGCTCCGCGAAATCCACCAGAAGGCCAAGTGTGCCGTCCGATCACTTGCGGAAAAGCAAGCGCGGCTTGCCGAAAGTCGCGCGGCGCTCGAGCAAGGCCGAATCGAAGAGGCACGTGCCGCTTGCCGGAAGGTGCTCGAGGACGAACCGGGCGATCGTGATGCCGAACTCCTGCTCGAAGACATCGAGCGACAAGCCGACAGAGGAGCGGGAGGGAGCGAAAGCGAGGCCTCGGCGCCGGTGGGCTTCGATCTCGACCTCGACCTCGATCTCGGGCAGCCGCCTCGGGCGGGTCAAGATGCGGGTGCGGCCGGACGTATTACCCAGGAGACTCCGATCGCAGCGGTGGACGGGGACCTCGAGCTGGACCCGGAATTCTTGCCTTCACGGGAGGGCATCGCCCCGGTTTCGGACGCCGCACCGACTCTCACCGCCGCACCGACCGCCGTCGCGACATCGACCGCAGCCGCCCCAGCGATTTCCACCGCCGCTCCGGCGGGTGACGCTTCCACTTCGATGCGTGATTTGGTAGAAGCGGCAGCGGATCTCGAAGAAGACGAACCGGTGGAGACCTTCGTGCCTCCACCCGAGCCGGTCTTCGAGCCCGAAGAGCCGAAAGAGGTCACCGGCCCGGCGGCGGAGTTCTTGGCGCAAGCTCGCGAGGCGCTTGCGAACGGCGATTCCCCTCGCGCGATCGATCTGGCAGCGCGTGCACTCGCAGTCGACGAGTCGACGCCGGGTGCGCAAGAGCTTCTCGACGAAGCCCACCGACTCGGAAAAGAGAGAGAAGCCAAAGCCGAGAATCTGCTGAGCGTCGGCATATTCGACTTCGACCAAAAACGTTTCGATCGTGCGGAAACGGCGCTTAGGGAAGTGCTCGAACTCGTACCCGGGCATCCGGAAGCGCTCGACTATCTAGCCAAGATCGAGGAGCATGCGGCGAGAGAGGACACGGCGGCCGCTTCCTCGGCCTCTGATTTCGAGGGGCTCGGCGGCGAAATGCTCACCCCCATTCCGCTTCGCACACCGCAAGCGCTGAACGAATCGGCATCGACGGCCGAGGCGCTGACCGGAGAGGTGACGGGCGGCATGGATTCCGCTCCGCCCGCTCCGCCCGTCGTCGATCTCTCATCGGCGGGCCCCGTTGCTTCAGTTCCTCCGGCCGCCGTGCCACCCCTGCCGACGAAGCCGACTTCGACGAAAGCTGAACGAAAGAAAACCAAGCCCCGCACGCGGCGTTCCGGCCGACGTAGCTCGAGCGCGATGCTCTTTGTCGTTCTCGTCGCCGGCGCAGCAGCGGCCGCGTGGTACGGCTACCAAAGATGGGTGGTCGACGACGCGATCGAGGCGCCGGCTCCGGCGCCGGCGGCATCCCTACCAGTCACCGCCCAGAAGCCCGCGGCCGAGGCTCAGCCCGCCCACGAGGCATCCGGCGTTGAAGATGCCGCCCAAAGCGCGAGCGTCGAGACTTCCGCACCACAGCGTCGCTACGACAAGAGCGAGGTCCCCGGCTTGCGCCGCCGAGCACGGCAAGCTCTAAACGATGGAGATCCGAAGACGGCCGTAGACTTGCTCTTCGCAGCGCAATCGGCGGACCCAAGCGATTTCGATGTGCTCGACGAGCTCGAGAGCGCCCGCGAAGTGCTCGAGGCACGCCGAAACGCCGAAGAAAAAATCCGAGTCGCCAAAGCGGCCTTCGCCGAGGGGGCGTACGACGAAGCGATGAGGATCTTCTACCGCCTTCCCGAGGGCCACCAGCCCCAGGGCTTGTCGCGATGGATCGGGAATGGTTGGTACAACCTCGGCGTGCGTGCGCTTCAAGCCGGGGCCGTCGAAGAAGCCGTCCGTTTCTTCAAGAACACCCTCGAAGTCCAAGCGGATGACAGCGAAGCAGCTCGCCATCTCAAGGTTGCGACGCGCTATCGCCGCCGTGGTCTCGACAAGGCCTATCGTCTCTACACCGGAAACCTCTCTTTGCGCTCCCTCGACGACTAGGCACGAAGCCCTAGCCTCCGAACGCCCGTGATCCGTCCGTCTTGCGGCGCGGTTCACATCTGCGGCTTGCGTTTTGCTATGATGGTTTTGGATTCGATGCGGCCCGACGGTCGAGCCGTGCGTGCGTTCGGCGCGATCTCGGCGCCGAGGAGGCGAAGATGAGCGAGCTTCCCAAGGTTCGTGATCTGATGGATCGCGACTTCGTGACACTGCGCCCAAGGATGGAAATCGGAGAGGCGATCAACCTGCTGATGGACAAACGCATCACGGGTGCTGCGGTCGTGGGGGAAGACGGCGAGGCGATCGGCCTCCTCTCCGAAGGAGATTGCGTCAACACCCTGCTTCGAGGAGCGTACGATTGCCAGCCTTCCGGCGTGGTCGCCGACTTCATGTCCAAAGACTTCGAGACCATCACGCCGGAGGCTACGATCTTTGAATTGGCCGAAGCCTTTTCGCGCGTGAGCCGTCGTCGACTCCTCGTCGAAGAAGAGGGTCGGCTCATCGGGCAGATCACTCGACGCGATCTGCTCCGCTCGATTCAAAAGCACATGCAAGGCAGTGCCGGCTGGACCGACTTGTCCGAATCGTAAGAAGCATTCGGTGGCCGTGCATTCGTCGCATGGACGAACGAAGACAGCCCGTGCGGCACGCGCCCGACGTTTTCCTCATCTGTCCGGCGAGCCGTGCCGGCGAATCTTGATACGAGGTCACCGCCCTCCGCCATCGAGCATCCCGGCGCTTTGCGACACTTCTCGTTGGAGGGTCCGCATCATGGGTGTCGGGGTGGGGATCAGTGCTTGAAGTGGCGCCTGCCGGTGAGCACCATGGCAAGATCGAGACGATCGACCGCTTCGATCACGCTCTTGTCACGGATGCTGCCGCCGGGTTGGATCACGGCGGTGATGCCGGCCTTGGCCGCTTCTTCGATGCCGTCCGGGAAGGGGAAGAAGGCATCGGAGGCCATGGCTGCGCCACGTGCTTTTTCGCCGGCTTTCATCGCCGCCAACTTGACGGAATCCACGCGACTCATCTGGCCGGCTCCGACGCCGACCAATCGATCCTCGACGGCGAAGATGATCGCATTGGACTTGACGTGACGTGTCAAGGTCCAGGCGAAATGCATCGAGCGAAGCTCTTTTTCGCTTGGCGGACGTTGTGAGACGACGTCGAAATCACCGGCATCGTCGTCGTCCCATTCTTGAAGTAGATAGCCTCCGGAGACACGCCGGAGATCGAGACCGGGGCGGCGATAGTGCTTGGGATCACCCCAAGCGATCACGCGGAGCTTCTTCTTCTTGCGCAGGACGGCTAGCGCTTCTTCACTGAAGGCGGGGGCGACGACGGCTTCTAGGAAGATCGATGTCAAGGCTTCGGCGGCCATCGGACCGATCTCTTGATTGAAAGCGACGATTCCGCCGAAGGAGGAAGTCGGGTCTCCTTCGAGCGCGCGCTCGAATGCCGTCGCACTGTCATCGGCCGTGGCAGCACCGCAGGGATTGCCGTGCTTGATCACGACGCAGCCGCAACCGGGCAGCGAAGCGACCGTATCCATGGCCGCGTCGAGATCGAGCAGATTGTTGAAGGACAAGTTCGCACCATGGACTTGGTGCGCACGGGCCAACGTGGGCGCGTTTCCCTGCAACTGCCCGTAGAACGCTGCGCGCTGATGCGGGTTTTCTCCGTAGCGCAGATCTTGAATCTTCTCCATCTCCAGTGTCAGCTTTTGTGGGAAGAGCGAGTTCGCGACCTTCGGTGTGCCGTCTTTTTCGACTTGGTTCAGGTAAGAGAAGATCGCCGTATCGTACGACGCCGTATGCGCGAAAGCCTTGTGCGCGAGTTGAAAGCGCGTTTCATCCCGCAAACCGCCATGTTCGCGGATCTCGTCGGCAACGCGCGTGTAGTCCGTCGGGTCGACGATGACACCGACATCCGAGAAGTTCTTGGCGGCGGCACGCACCATGGTCGGACCGCCGATGTCGATCATCTCGATGATCTCGGCGAAGCTCACTCCCTCCATCTGCGCCGTCGCTTCGAAAGGGTAGAGGTTGACGACGACCAAATCGATGGCTTCGATTTCATGGCGCTCGAGATCGGCTTGGTGCTCTTCGCGATCGCGCATGGCGAGAATGCCGCCGTGGATGCGCGGATGGAGAGTCTTGACCCGCCCGTCGAGCATCTCGGGCATACCGGTGACATCGGCGATACGGCGCAAGTCGATCCCCTCGCTCGCCAGCAAGCGGGCGGTGCCCCCCGTGGAGAGGATTTCAACGTTCTGTTCTCGAAGTCGTCGGGCAAAGGCAACGACCCCATCCTTGTCGTAGACGGAAAGGATGGCACGCCGAACGGGTGTGATGCGCGAGGAGGGGGGCAGGGAATCCGAGGCCGTCATGGTCGAGTCTCCAGTTGCTTGGATCGTGTTGCGGGCTCGATGCTCGCAAAGGGCGTCCTGATCGCCGAGGGATCGAGCAGGGGGGTGCCGTGCAAATCGCCGTGGGCGCGGTGCCAAGCGAAGAGCCAGGCGCGCGCCGTCGCGGTCACCGCCAGCGAGACTTCGAGCGATGCCGTCGCGAAGGCGACGGAACGATCGTCGAAATCGGCGACCCCGGACTTTCGCCCCTCGGGGAAATAGCTGCGAAGTATGCCATCGTAGTCCCGGCGCGCACGCGAGGCGATCTCTTCGCAGAATTTCTCCGGGTCTTGCGCGTGCAGAGCCGGATCGGCAAAGCCCCCGAAGGTGGTCTTGATCTTGGGGAGCTTCGCCTCGACATAGCGGGTGAATTCGAGGTAGATCCGCTCTTCGCGGGGATCGTCCTGGCGGGTGTTCAGCCCGAAAGAGAGGTTCGCGGACTCGAATGCGATTCGGCCGAAGATGCGCGCCACGTTCTTCATCGGCTGCTGCTCCTCCATGGCTTCGACGAGCGCTTGGACCGAAGCGTCGACACACTCGAGTTTTTCGTTCGCACCGAGCGCGCTCATCTCCGTGTGCATGAGCGGCTCGAGCGCGCCGGCGAGCAGGCTCTTGCGATGTTTCGCGAGCTGTCGCCCGAGCGCAGGCGGCATCAGTCGTGCCGCCCGTTCGATGATTTCGACCCGTGTCTTCGGGGAAAAGGCGAACGCCGCATCGGGAAGGCCGAAGCAGCCGAGGAGAAGCGCCACTCCGAGGCGCCAACGGATTCGTTCTAGATCGAAGAACACCTGCACTCCACTCGTCGCCCGCCGAGCGATTCGAGCGAGGATTGTACGCGCCGTATCCCCGCGGCACGACCGCAGAGGCTCCTGCGCTACGGAGGACGGGGAGGACGGTGGCGCGGCAGTTGCAAGCAAGCTCTTCGATGAGCAGGTTCCACTTTTCCGCGCCGGCCGACAAAGCCGGGGAAACGGCGTGTTTTCGGGCGAATCTCCGCTGCCTGCAGAACGCGATGCCCGAGGTCTACCGTCGGCTTCTTGACGGTCTGCCGGACCGGCCGCGACCAAAGTCCGGCAAGTCCGCCGACGGTTGGGGAAATCTCGCGTACGAAGGTCGGTGGCTGCATGATCCCTTCGACCCGCTCGGAGAGGCTCTCGCCCTCGCGGAGACCTGCGGTGTTTCGTCGGCTCGGGAAATCGTCGTCTTCGGTTTCGGGGCGGGGTATTCCGTCGAGGCGGTGCTGAGCCTCGCTTCGCCTTCGGCCCGTATCTGCTGCATCGTGATCGATCCCGCATCTCTGCGCGCGGCCCTCGGGCTACGAGACCTGTCGAAGGTGCTCGGCGACCGTCGCCTCGAATTGGTCGTCGGCAGCTTGCGCGAAGTCGTCTCCGGCATGCCCGTTGCATCTCCCGCGACCCGGATCGTCTTTCATCGGCCGCTCGGAGCCGTCGCAGCGAAGGAGTATGCATCCCTCGTCGAGATGGCCGAAGAAGTGCTGGGGCGACAGCTTTCCTTCGCATCCCAGTGCGAGGAGATCTACGCGAACGTTTCGGCCAATCTGCCCGTCATCGTTTCTTGCGAGCGGGTCGGCGATCTGTATCCGGTGTTCGAAGCGAGGCCCGTTCTCTTGGTCGCTCCGGGCCCGAGCCTCGAGCAGCAGTTGCCCCTGCTCGGTCGCATGCGACGCCCGCTGACGGTTGCGCTCGACACCTCCGTCCGGACTCTGCTCGCAGCGGGCATCGTTCCAGATGCCATCGTCACGCTCGATCCGACTCCGAAAAACCTCGCGAAGTTGGCCGGCGTCGAGATCGACCCGCCGCTGATTTTTTTTGAGGGTGCTCGTCCGGAATTCGTCTCCCGCGCCAAACGACCGGTCTATGCCTGCGAACGGGGCGGTTGGCTCGATCTTTGCGATCCGTTCTTCGGATCGCACGGCACTTACGAGAGTTGCGGCTCCGTGCTGCACGCGGCCGTCGATGTCGTGCTTGCCGCCGGGGCGTCGCAGGTCGCGCTCGTGGGGGCGGATCTCGCTCTCGGACCCGAGTCGGCAACGCAGGACGGCGCTACACGGCGAATGGTCGAGGGCCGCGGTGGGGAGGTGATGCGCACCTCGGAGAGCCTTTGGAGGCACCACCGCCGCATCGTCAGAAGGCTGCAACGGGAAGCTCCGGGAAGGGTGCTCGACGCGCGGGCGTTTGGGGCCAACATTCCAGGTATCGAGCAGATTTCGTTGGAGGAGTGGCTCGAGACGTGTGCAGCGCGGGAGTTTCCGTGTCGATGGCCGGAAAGGCGTCGAGTGTCGCCGCTCGATGCCCACGGAGCGAGTGTGCTGGATAAGGCCCGGAAGATGCTGGCCGAGGCTCAGAAAAGGGCCACAGGAGAGGAACATTTCATGAACGAGATGGAAAAGGCGAACGCGCCCGAGGTCGATGCGGCCGAGCAGGCGGTGATTCAGGCGTTGACGACCGCACAGCACTTTCTCGAGGCGGCAGACAAGGGAATCCCCGAGATCTGCGTCGCGCTGCGAGCGGATGAGATTCAGACCGTTTCCCAAGATCTGAGCAATCTGCTCGATGGGCTCGGCAGTCTGGCTCATATGGCGATCGACCTCGGTCAAATGAGAACCGGTACACGGCTCGAAGCGAGCATCGACGTGGGAGCGATGACTAGGTCACTGCGCGATCTCGTACGAAGCGAAGAGTCGAAGGACTGGTCTTCAGTCGCGACGATCCTAGAGGCGGAAATCAGGCCGGTGCTCTCGGGGTGGCGGCATTTCGTCGGATCTCATATCGAGCGTTGCCGAGCCAAAGTGTCGTGAACTCCCTGCCCTCCGCCTTCGATGCGCCATCGTCCGCGCTCGCGCAGTGGGCGGAGAGGTGGTGTGCTTCGGTGGAGATCGAGCCGCGCGTCATCGTCACTCGTGGCGAAGGTACTCACCTCGTCGAAATCGGACATCGCTTCCCCTCGGCATTGATTCTTTCCTGGACTGACCGGGAGTCTCAGCGAGAGCACCGCCGGGTATTGGAACCGTCGAGAGATCGCCTTGCCACGGTTTTGATCCGTGCGCTCGCGCTCGGCGTCGAAATCTACACTGCAAACCCGCCGCAGGCCCTCTTGGAGGGTTCTCCGACCTTTGCAGATCTCGACGCTCTGAGTGCAGAGCTTCGCAGTGAAGCGCGCGTGGAAATGGGAACGACGCGCCTTCTCGGTCCTCTCTTGTTGGACAATCTCGCAGAGAATATCGAGGACCTCCTCGAGAACACCCTCTCGATCAGCCGAGTTCACGGTCTCGTTGCAGATCGCCCCATTCTCGTCGTCGGAGCCGGTCCTTCCCTCGGGCCGTTCGCCAAAGAACTGGTTTCGTGGCGCGAACGAGTGTTCATCATCGCGGCGACGTCCGCGCTTCGTCCCTTGCAAGAAGTCGGCATCACTCCCGACGTGGCCGTGATCATCGAGCCACGTGAGTGCTTGCATCACTTCGAAGGAACTTCCGAGGATACGCTTTCGAATCTGACGTTGGCCGTCGAATCGAGCACGCATCCGAGCCACCTGCGCCTGCCGGTGGCTCGGTGGATCCACTTTCACGGGGCGGCGGGACAGTGGCTCGCGCCACTCAGCGGTGAAGGGTCGTGTGTTCCTAGCGGTGGAAACGTCGGCACGACGATGCTGGTGCTTGCTTGGATGCTCGGGGGCTGGCCCGTGCTCATCGCCGGGCTGGATTTCGCCATGCAAGGGAATCGTTACTACACCGAGAAATGC